>Ga0214471_10004427_pt1 | contig 10853 bp, 8 predicted proteins | sample RVTome_5_FD_207665 | JGI IMG/M metagenome (GOLD analysis project Ga0214471, IMG submission 207665) | Soil microbial communities from uranium-contaminated site in the Upper Colorado River Basin, Wyoming, United States - RVT142D155 | ecosystem: Environmental > Terrestrial > Soil > Contaminated >... | reverse complement strand
GTCGCGTGACCGGAAGAAGATCCCCAGGCCGATCACGCTCGCTGCCATCAGGCCCAGCGCGGCGGGGTAGCCCCACGGCCAGCTGAGCTCCGGCATGAAATCGAAGTTCATGCCATAGATGCCGGCGAGCAGGGTCGGCACCATGAGGAGCACAGTGAAGGCGGTCAGCCGTTTCACGATCACGTTGAGGCTGTTGCTCTGCACCGCCAGGTTGGCGTCGAGCGCGGCCGCGACCAGGTCGCGGTACAGGTCGACGCTGTCCAGGACGCGGACCAGGTGGTCGTACAGGTCCTGGTAGTACGGCACCGTGGCCGCGTCGACGATCTCCAGGTCTCGCCGCAGGAGGGCGTTGGCCACGTCGCGCAGCGGCGCCACGATGCGTCGCAGCTCCAGCAGCTTCCGCTTGACATGAAGGACGTCCCGAAGCAGCTCCGAGTTCTGTCGCCCGGCGACGATCCGCTCCTCGAGCTGCTCGATCTGGTCGGAGAGGCGGTCCAGCAGGGGGAAATAGCCGTCCGCCACCCCGTCCAGGACCGCGTACAGCAGTCCTCCGGTGCTCTGACCAATCGTCGAGGACCGGTGCCGGAAGCGTTCCCGCACATCCTCGATCACCGGCGACGGCGCCCAGTGGACGGTCACCAGCGAGTCGGTGGTGGCGATCATGTGGATCTCGCCCGGCTCGTAGGAGCGGCCGTGCGCCTTACCCGGCAGGACCTCGTACGCGACGATGACGTACTGGCCCGGGTAGGTGTCGACCTTTGGACGCTGACGCCGGTTCTCCAGGTCCTCCAGGGCAAGTGGGTGCAGGGCAAGCTTGGTGCTCAGCAACTCCAGTTCGGCCTTGCCGGGGCTCACCAAGTCGAGCCAGATCAGGCTGCCCGGCGCCTTGAACCGATCGATCTGATCGAGCTGGGAGGCGTCCAGCTCAGTGACCTCACCCGAGGGCTTGCGGACGATGCAGGAATGGCTCTCGGCACCCATGGCAGGCGCGAGTGTACGGCCTCGGGCGCGAACCAGAATGTGCTAGACTTAGGTAGCCTATTTCGCACCCGTTTCCGAACCGATGGAGGCTTGCACTCATGGGATGGCTCTCCGAGCCGGTGGAGCGCCTGCTGGAGGTCGCCCTGGTCGGCGAGCTGACCGTCATCGGTCGGCGCGGGCAGCCGGTCACCCACCCGCTCATCCCGCTGTATGACGGGGAGCGGATCTACCTGCACTCGAGCACGCTCTTCAGCAAGAAGCTGGAGCACATCAAGCGCAACCCACGCGTGGCGCTGTCGCTGAGCGATCCGGTTGCGCTGAAGGGCCTCACCGACCGCGCCACGATCCAGGGCACGGCGCGGGTGATCGAGGACGATCCGCACGAGCAGTGGGTGGGGCTCGTCCTCGACCTGTGGCGACGCAAGGAGCCGGTGATCGACGCCTTCCTGAAAGCGCGGGTCGCGCTGCCGCTCTTCTTCGAGCGGGCGGTGATCGAGATCACTCCGGAGCGCTGCCTGCTCTGGCCCGACGGCGACACCTCCCGTCCGCCGATCGTGACCACCCCGCCAGCGGAGGTGGCCGCCTGATGCCACGCGTCGCGGCCTCCGACTTCGCCAAGCTGGACGGCTACCCGTTCGTGGTCGTCTCCTGGATCGACGACGCCGGCTATCCGGTCAGTGTGGCGACCGACCACCAGACCGATGTCTCCCGGGGCGTGGTCAGCCTTCGTGCGGCGGCCGGCGACGCGGTGGCGATCCCGACCGACCGCACGGTGAACGTGTGCGGCAGCCACATCCACCCCAAGCCGGGCGAGGGCTACGACGAGCGCCGCTATCTGCAGCTGTGGGGCACCGCGACGGAGCCGGTCGACGGCCGGGTCACGTTCACGCCGGCCAGCGCGTGGGGCTGGGACGAGGCCGAGGTGCCGTTCTTCGAGTACTCGGAGCGCTCCGTCCCGCAGTCGCGGCGCTACCTGGCTGAGCTGTCAGCCGAGAAGGGACGGACCATCCGGCCGCGCCTGGCACTGGGTTGGCTCTTCCTGCGCACCACCCGCCTGCCGTTCCTGTCGGCCACCTTCGTGCCGGTGCTGCTCGGCATCGCCATCGCCGCGCGGCACGGCGCTTTCGACTGGTGGCTCGCGCTGGTGACCGTGATCGGCGCCTCGCTGGCGCACCTGGGCATCAACGTCAGCAACGACATCTTCGACACGCTCTCCGGCGCCGACGAGGCGAACGTCAATCCAACCCAGTTCAGCGGCGGGTCGCGCGTCCTGATCTACGACCTCGTCACGCTGCGCCAGCTGGTCTCGCTGGCGGTGGCGCTCCTGGGTGGGGCCTCCGCCATCGGTCTCTACCTGGTCTGGGCCACCGGCTCGTCCACGCTGCTCTGGATCGGGATTGCCGGAATCGTCCTGGGGATTGCCTACACCGCCCCGCCCATCAAGCTTGTCCACCGTGGGCTCGGCGAGATCTCGGTCGCGCTCGGCTTCGGCCCGGTGATGCTGCTCGGCGCCTACGTGGTGCAGGCGGGGGCGCTCAGCTGGGAGGCGGTGGTCGCATCCGTGCCGGTGGCGATCCTGGTGGCGCTGATCCTGTACGTCAACGAGATCCCGGACCGCACGGGAGACGCGGCGGCGGGGAAGCGAACGCTGCCGGTGCGGCTGCCACCGGCCGTCGTCACCGACATCTACCTGATCGCGGCCCTGGCCTCCTTCGCGGTGATCGTGGCCGGCGCGGTGAGCGGCCTACTGCCGCCATTCACGCTCCTGGCGCTGGCTGCCGCACCGCTCGTCCTGCGCGTCTACCGCGGCATCCGCCAGTACTACACCAGCCCATACGCGCTGATGGCGTTCATGGGCGTGAACGTGACGCTGCACCTCTATGTCGGGTTGCTGCTGCTTGCCGGCTACGCGGTCGCGATCCTGCTGCAGCTGCTCGGCTGACGGAACGGGCGGCTAGCCCCAGCCTCTGACCTCGAGCGCATCGCTCCTGCCGTCGGGACGCGGCATCGCCAGCAGCTGCTGATGCACGTCCAGATGCGCGCGCTCGAAGCCGATCGCGGCGCCGGCCATGTAGAGCCGCCACGTCCGGGCCACTTCCTCGCCGGCGGCCGCGACCGCGTCGTCCCAGCGCTCCTCGAGCCGGCGCACCCAGTGCCGCAGGGTGCGGGCGTAATGCGGACGGAGAGAGTCGACCTCGCGCACTTCGAAGCCTTCCAGCTGGGCAGCCGAGATCATCTCGGCCACCGACAGCAGCTCACCGTCCGGGAAGACGTACGCGTCGATGAACGACCGGCCGCCGACTCGCAGCGGCACCGGGCCGAACTGCAGCCCGGGCGGCGTGCGACGCGAAGGCTGCTCGGTGATTGCATGGTTGAGGAAGAGCCCGCCCGGCACGAGAGCTGTCCGCGCCGCCGCAAAGTAGTCTCGCATCCGCCGTCGCCCGACGTGCTCTGCCATGCCGATGCTTGCGATGCGGTTGAAACGACCCAGGCGTCCCGGCGCATCGCGGTAGTCGAGCAGCTCCACGTGGCAGCGGTCGCCAAGGCCGGCGGATTCGATTCGATCCTGTGCCTCATGGTGCTGGCGCTCCGAGAGCGTGATCCCCACCGCCTCGACGCCGGGAAACCGTTGGGCGGCCCGGATCAACAGCCCGCCGAAGCCGCAGCCGATGTCGAGCAGCCGCATTCCGTCGTCGAGGCCAAGCTTGTCGAGAACGAGATCCAGCTTGGCGAGCTGCGCCTCGTCGAGGGAGGCCTGCGGCGAGGGAAAGTAGGCGCACGAGTACACCATCCGCTCATCCAGCCAGAGCCGGTAGAAGTCGTTCCCCACGTCGTAGTGGTACCGAATCGCCGCCGTGTCCCGAGCGGCGGAATGGCGTTCGCCGCTGAGGCTCGCCGCCTGCCGGTCGCCGTCCGGCGGCGGTTCGTCGCGCAACCCGCGCAGGCGCAGGGCCATCCGCAACCAGTCCGCCGGCGAAATACGGAAGTCGGCGAGCTGATCGGGCAGCGAAGCGAATGCGAAGATGTCGCCCTCCACGTCGAAGTCGCCATGAACGAACGCCTCGCCAATCGCCAGGTCGGTGGGCGGCAGCAGCATTCGTCGCAGGGTGCCTGGCCGGCGGATCACCAGCGTGAAGTCCCTATCGGCCCCGCCGACGCCGTATCCGCGACCGTCCCAGAAGCGGACGGCAAACCGGCGGCCAGGGCCCATGGCTCGGAGGAGGGGAGCGATCGCTCGTGCCGCACTCACCACGCGTGAGTCGTGTGCGCCGCCAGCCGCGCCGGCTTGAGGCAACGGCCCAGCTTTCGAGGGGGATGCGGGCTTGGCACTCAGCGTCGTCGACATGATTGTCTCCCGTACATCCTCATCCTGCGACGGCAGTTCTGAGCTGTCCAGAGTGGTCAGCGGCGGACGTCGGCCCGCAACATGGCGGCAGCCGTGTCTCGATCCGCGTTCGAATCGAATAGGAGCCTGAACTGACTGCCATACCAGCTGGCCAGCAGTGCCGGCTGGCTGCCGGAAATGAATCGCAGCTCGCCAGCACGGAGCGCGGACCACGTGCCGAGCTCGCGCGGCACCGAGACCACGACCCGCTCAGGGAGTCCCGTGATCTCGATGGTTGGCCCCGCCGACGCCGGTCGGACCAGCACGTCGACACCGGCCAGCTCCATCGGTGATCGATCGGGTGGCGTCAGCCGGCCGGTCAACCTGGCGTGGACGTCCCGCCAGCCGAGAGGCGGCGCGCTCTGGGCGCCGCCCCACGCGCCGAAGCGGACCTGGTGGCCGTGAAAGACCGGGTACCCGATCCGGCGCCCGTAGGACAGGGCCGCGGCCAGGGCGACGAACAGGATCGGACCGAGCCACAGCCGATCCACCGGCAGGCTCTGATCGTGGTTGATGATCGCGCCGCGCAGGACCTGCGCGCGGCCGAGCAGCTCGCGGACCCACGGTAAGGCCACGAAGCGACTGATCGCGCCCGGGTCGCGAACCTGCCGGCCGACGACGTGCATCGGCGCCAGCGATGGGGGATACGCGGTCCGGACCAGGACGCTGGCGGTACCGCCCGGCTCAACCGCGAGGTGGTCCCACGGCCCGATCCCGGCGCCGAGCCGGCGGGCCTGGCATCTGTCGACGGCGACGCAGCTGGCGACTCCCTCGCCGGGGAAATCGAGCGTCACCCGCACCGCCGTCCCCGCCTCCAGGCCGGCGAGGTCGGCCAGCACCGAGATGCTTCGCGCGTCCGCCGCCGCCGAGTCTTCCGGGCCAAGCGCCACGAGCAGGCGTCCGCCGAGCACTGACCCGGGCGAAGCGCCGCGTGCCTCCAGCGCCTCGACCGCACCGCGCACCGCATCCGAATCGTCGACCACTCGTGCCACTACCTCGCGACGCCGAAGCGAGGCCGGGTCGAGCGTCGAGCGCACGAGCCCGGTGCGCCGATCGCCGGCTTCGGCGCGAAGCGCGAACCAGCTGAATCGGCGTGGGTCGGGGCCGCGCTCGGGGTCGAAGGGCGGCTCGGCGGGGAACGGCGCCACGAGCGCCAACCCCTGCGTGTCGATCACCAGCCGGCTGCCGACATCGCGCTCGACGAACTCGACCACCGTGGCCGGCGTGGTGGTCGCCTCCGCGCCCGCCTGGACCATCGGCAGGACGGCGAGGAGCAGCAGGATCCAGATCACGCTCGGCACCAGCTCGACGCCCTCGGCCGCCGCGTGGGCCGCCCGCGCGATCTGGAGGCGGCGGCCCAGCAGGAGGAGGCCGACCAGGATCCCCGCGCCCGCTGCGGAGAGGACCGGCGCGTCCACCAGGGCTCCGGTGAAGATCGCGCCGAGGATGGCACCGACGATTGCTGCTCCGATCGCCACGCCGAGCTGAAGGCCGAGCCCGGACCCGGCTGGCCGGACGATACGGAGCACGCCGAAGCCGACGACCGAACCCCAGGCCGCAGCGCCCACGATCACCAACGGCTGGTAGTCGAACGCCGCCTGGAGGGTCACCAGCGCGAGCAGGCCGACGATCGCGGCGGTCGCCAACGCAAGCAGCCACGGGGTTGCAGGTGTCAGCCATCGCCAGGCCGTTGGCGGCCCTACGGCGGCCCAGGCAACCCGCTGCAGCGCCACGGGCAGGACGGCGACGAGAGTCTCGAGGCGCGCAGCCAGGCTGCTCAACCGCACGCTATCTCCCCACTCGGGCCGCTCCAGCGATCGACGTCACCCGCCGGAGGTGAATGACCAGGCGACCCCATCCCAGCTGGCGTGCAGCAGGTCGCCGGCCGCCCCTCGCGCGAAGACGTCGATCCGATTCGGACCCCAGGAGCAGGCGCTCGGATCAGATTCGAGCTCCGCCCCGAGCCGCTCCCAGGCCTGCCAGCCGGCGGGCTCGTACCATCGGTGCCAGAGCCCGCCGTCGCGCCCTCGCGCGAAGACGTCGATCCGATCCGCGCCCCAGCTGCAGGCCGTCGGGCTGCCGACCAGCACGCCGCCGTGCGCATGCCACTCGTGCCAGGCCGCGCCGTCCCAGTAGGTGTCCCACAGCTGGCCGTCGTCGAAGATTGCGAATGCCTGCATCTCGTTCGGTGCCCAGCTGGTCACCGCCGGGGCCGCGGCCAGCTGACCGCCGAGTGACTCCCACCTGCCCATTGCGCCTCCACTGCGTCCCATCGCTGAGCCGCCATCCTAGGCGGTTCGCGGCCTCGGTCACGCCCTATCCTGAGCGGGTGGAGCGCTGGCAGACGATCATCGAGCCGTTCCGGATCAAGAGCGTCGAGCCGATCCGGCTGACGACGGTGGCCGAGCGTGACGGTCACCTGCGCCAGGCGGGCTACAACCTGTTCAACCTGCACGCCGCGGACGTGATCATCGATCTGCTCACCGACTCCGGGACGGGCGCGATGTCGGCCGAGCAGTGGGCCGGCGTCCAGCGTGGGGATGAGAGCTATGCCGGCTCGCCGTCATGGTTCCGGTTCCTGGAGGCGGTCACCGAGCTGTTCCCGTTCAAGCACGTGATCCCCACCCACCAGGGCCGGGCGGCGGAGAAGATCCTTTTCAGCGTCGTGGCGGGGCCCGGCAAGGCGGTCCCGTCCAACACGCATTTCGACACGACCCGCGCCAACGTCGAGTTCACCGGCGCCGAGGCGGTCGACCTGGTGATCGAGGAGGGGAGGCACCCATCGGTCATTCATCCGTTCAAGGGCAACATGGACACCGATGCGCTCGACGCCTTCATCGCGGAGCGCGGCGCGGACAACGTGCCGCTGGTGATGATGACGATCACCAACAACTCGGGCGGTGGGCAGCCGGTCAGCCTGGAGAACCTGCGCGCCGTGCGCTCCGTCTGCGACCGATACGGGCTGCCGCTCTTCCTGGACGCGTGCCGTTTCGCGGAGAACGCGTACTTCATCAAGGAGCGTGAGCCGGGCCAGGCGGACCGATCGATCCCGGACATCGTGCGCGACATGGCCGCCCTGGCCGACGGCATGACGATGTCCGCGAAGAAGGACGCGATCGCCAACATCGGCGGCTGGCTGGCGATGAACGACGACGCATGGGCCGACGCGGCGCGCAACCTGCTCATCCTGACCGAGGGCTTCCCGACCTACGGAGGGCTGGCGGGTCGCGACCTGGAGGCGATCGCCCAGGGGCTGCGGGAGGTGGTGGACGAGGACTACCTGACCTACCGGATCCGATCGACCGCCTACCTGGGAGAGGCGCTGGTGGAGTCCGGCGTGCCGTGCGTGCAGCCGATCGGCGGACACGCCGTGTACATCGACGCCGGCGCCCTGCTGCCGCACGTCGCTCCGCTCGAGTACCCTGGTCAGGCGCTGGCGGTCGCCCTCTATCGCGAGGGAGGGATCCGTTCGTGCGAGATCGGCACCGTCATGTTCGGGCTGCATCCGGACGGCAGCGAGGTGCCGGCCGAGATGGAGCTCGTGCGCCTCGCCATCCCGCGCCGGGTCTACACCCAGTCGCACATCGACTACGTGATCGAGGTGATCCGTTGGGTGGCCGAGCGGGCCTCCGAGCTGCGCGGCTATCGAATCGTCGAGCAGCCCGCCCAGCTGCGGCACTTCACGGCACGGTTCGAGCCGCTCTGAGGTCCGACGCCCCGGCGCGATTCCCGATCTTCTCAGGTGCGAATCAGGACACCATTAGATGCTTGCCGGTGACCGCGGCAGGCCCACTATGCCGATGGTTGAGCGTGATCTGCCTTGGTCCTTGGCTCTTGGACGGGCGTCGATCCTCCTAGTGCCGCCGTCATTCGCGCCTGAGAAGTCAGCGTCGGAGGCGGTGGGTCAACGTACCTCGATCCGGGCGACCCACTTCACCCATTCGAGGCCGCGCCGGTCCGGGACGACGAGCCGGCACGGGGCGCCGTTGCCCTGCGGGAGCGGCCGGCCCGCCACCGAGGTGGCAAGCATGGCGCCACGGGCCTCGTCAACCGGCAGCTCCGCGTACCAGCCGCTCACAGAGCGAACCACGACCCGGGCGGCGCGTTCGTGCAGCCCGGCGGCGTCGAGCACCGCGCCCAGCGGAACGCCGCGCCAGCTGGTGCGCAGCGCCCAGCCCGACGTACAGTCGAGGACGGCCTCGCGCTCGACTTCGCCGAGGGCGGCCAGGTCTGCCAGGGACAGGTCGAGCTGTCGACCGACTCGACCGCGCACCGCCAGACGCCAGGCAAGCGGGTCAATGTCGGCAGCCCCCTCCCCGAAGAAGGTGGTGGGCGGTGGCACGCCACCACTCGGCAGCCAGCGTGAGCCCGTGAAGCGTCGCAGGCCGCCGGAGAGGGTATCGAGGGCGTTGCCCGCGAACCAGCCAGCGAGCCCGGCGACGGCCAGCGCGCCGACGCTCAACGCCGCACGACGCGAGACGAGTCCGTTTGCGCCATTCCGCGAGATGCGCCGCGGGGGTGGGCGCAGGACGCGCCAGCGGCGTGGGAGGAGGTGAGCGGCGAGGATCGGCACCAGGACAAGCGCCGCGAGGACGTGCAGCGTCAGGACCGTCCACGGACCCAGGGTGAGGATCCGGCCTGAAGCGACCCAGATGAAGCCGCCGGCCAGCGCCGCTGTCGTTGCCAGGAGGAGCACAAGGGAAAGGGCGATCGCGCCCCACCGCCGCGCGGCGACGGCTCGTGGCACGCTGCGCCGCACCTTGAGGACGATGGCGAGCCCCAGCGCTCCGCCGAGCAGGCCGTGGGCGACGAAGAGCGGCGCCGTGGGGGGCGATCCCGCCCGCAGGCTCAGCAATCCGGTGAGGAGCTGGGCGCCGATCAGGACGGCCAGCACGCGATCGAGCGTGGCCGTGCTCATCGGTCCATCCTACGCCCGCTCGGCCACTTGAGCGGCCCGCGGAGAATCCGGCCATGGCGGACGACTGCTGAGCGGCGGAAACGGCGCGCGACGCGCCTGGCTCTTCGAACTCGCGCGAGGGGTGACGGATGCGCGTCGACTACCATCACGGCCGATGCTCCCCATCGCCGACGAGAACGAACCCGGACGCGGCCCGGCAATCGTCACGCTGGCGCTGATCGCCGCGAACGTGCTCGTCTTCCTGCTTTTCCAGCAGGCCGGTGCGGAGACCGCGTTCACCTACGGCTGGAGCGCGGTGTCCTTCGAGATCACGACCGGCACGGACCTGCTCCAGCCGCAGCCATGGACGGTCGGGGGCCAGGAGTTCCTCATCCCACAGGCGCCGGGACCGGACCCGATCCAGCTCACCCTGCTCTCCAGCATGTTCATGCACGCCGATTTCCTGCACCTGGGCGGCAACATGCTCTTCCTCTGGATCTTCGGCGATAACGTCGAGCACCGCGCCGGCAGGATCCCGTACCTGCTCGCATACGTCGGGGCAGGGCTCGTCGCCAGCCTGGCGCAGATCTACAGCACCGCAGATTCACCGATCCCCACCCTGGGAGCTTCTGGGGCGATCTCGGGCGTGCTGGGCGCGTACCTGGTTCTCTTCCCGCAGAACCGCGTGACCGTCATCCTGTTCCGCTTCCTGACCCAGGTCCCAGCGCTCGTGGCCATCGGCCTGTGGATCGCCCTCCAGGTGATCTTCAGCCTGGCCGCGGACCCGACCGTGGGAGGCGTGGCCTACCTGGCGCACATCGGCGGCTTCGCGGCCGGGGTGATCGTGGGCTTCATCTTCCGGATCATGCCGCACCGCCCCCGTCCGGCCTGGCCGTGAGGCCCGGCGATCCGGGGCTGTTCGGTCCGGGCAGCGCCTCCTGGCAGGTCGATCGGGAGGCTCTCCTCCTCGCCGGCGGCACGTGCGCCCTGCTCATGCAGCTGGCGCACCCGGCCGTGGCGGCCGCCGTGGCCCAGCATTCCGACTTCGCCGGCGATCCGTTCGGCCGGCTGCGCCGGACGCTGACCGCCAGCTACGCGGTCGTGTTCGGCAGCACCCGGCGCGCCGAGCGCGCCATCCGCCGCATCAACGCCATCCACGGCGTGGTCAGCGGCCGCGTGCCGGAGACGGGCCAGCCGTACCACGCGCTCGATCCCGACCTGCTCCTCTGGGTCCACGCCACGCTGGTCGACACCGCCCTGCGCGTGTACGAGCGCTACGTGGCGCCGATTTCGCCGGCCGCCGGCGAGGCTTACCACGACGAGGCGCGGCGGATCGCGATCCGGCTGGGCGTCCCGGCCGAGGTCGTGCCGCCAACCCTCGTCGACCTGCGCGCCCGAATGGCGGAGATGCTTGACGGCGGGGCGGTCCAGGTGACGCCGACCGCGCGCGTGCTTGCCCCCTCCGTCCTCTATCCCAGCCGCGTCATGCCACGGCTGCTGTGGGATGCCGCGCACCTCATCTCGTTCTCGGTCATGCCCAATCCGATCCGGAGTGGCTACGGCATCCCCTGGTCGGGCGCGCGGGAGCGG
>Ga0214471_10004426_pt1 | contig 10859 bp, 9 predicted proteins | sample RVTome_5_FD_207665 | JGI IMG/M metagenome (GOLD analysis project Ga0214471, IMG submission 207665) | Soil microbial communities from uranium-contaminated site in the Upper Colorado River Basin, Wyoming, United States - RVT142D155 | ecosystem: Environmental > Terrestrial > Soil > Contaminated >... | reverse complement strand
GGCACCTCCCCGAGCCCCCTCCGTCGCCGACCAAAGCGACGGCGCCACCTCCCCCACTGCGTGGGGGAGGGCGTGTGAGGGGAGGGCGTGAGGGGAGGGGGTGGGCGGGTGGCACGGGGGGACCTAGGGTGACGGGCCATGGACGACGCCGTGATGATCGCCGTCGAGGTGCCGCTCGTCGGTGACGACCGCCAGAAGCACTGGGCGAAGCTGGTGACGTCGGTCGACGTGACCAAAGCGTCCGGCTGGGCATTCGATGGCGAGTTCATCGCAGACGGCGGCATCCAGGACGTCCCTGCGGGGAGTGTGCTGCTCGTCTACGGCGAGCGCGGCTCGCGGGCGAATCCCAGGCCTGAGGCACGGGTGTACGTCGCCGATGCCGACGGGACGCTCAGCCGGCGCGGTGAGGCCAAGAGCCGGGCATGGGCCCGGACGCTGCGTGACACGGTGGAGCGGCTCCTCGAGGACGCCGCGGCGACACCGCTCCCGGCCCACGACTGGGACCCGCAGTTGATGCGCTACAGCGACGCCGCCCTCCACGAGGAGCTGGAACGACGACGGCGGCGAGAGACGTGACGGCCGATCCACCGCGGCGGCCGCCACCTCGTGGCCTCCCTGCGCTGCTACTGGCGGCGATGGCGGCCGCCACGTTGCTGCCGATCGCCTTCGGCATCGTCGCCGCGTTCATGATCGACGACCTCGGGATCAGCCGGGAGCGCTTCGGCTTGGCGGTCACCGTGAACCTCCTCGCCGGCGCCGCGTTCTCCCTGTTCGCCGGTCGCTTCACCGACAAGATGGGCGGCCGGACCTCGCTCGTCCTCGTGTTCCTGCTGGCATCGGCCGGCTTCGTCGGCTCCGCCGTGAGCCCCTGGTTCCTGCTGCTGCTCGTCGCCTCGGCCTTGGGCGGGCTCGCCCAGGGGCTCGGCAACCCGGCCACCAACAAGCTGATCGCCGGGGCGGTCCCGGCGGGACGGCGCGGGGTGATCACCGGAGTGAAGCAGTCAGGCGTCCAGGTGGGCGTCTTCGTCGGAGGGTTGGTGCTGCCGTGGGGCGCCGAGGGGCTCGGGTGGCGCCCGACGCTCGCCATCGCCGCCGCCGCCATCGCCGCCGGCGCCGTGTTCTCGGCGCTCTTGCCGCGTCCGGCGACGGCGCCCGGCCCCCCGGCGCCCCTCACCCCGGCGCTCACCCGTTCCATGCGTCGCCTCGCCCTCTACGGCGGCCTGGTGGGGTTCGGCGGCGCCACCGGGTTCTTCCTGCCGCTGTACGTCGAGGAGACCCTGGGTCGCTCGGTGCAGACCGGAGGCAGGGCCGTCGCCGTGATGGGGGTGACGGCGGTGGTCGCCCGCATCCTCTGGGCCCGGATCGCCGAGCGCACCCACCGCTTCACTCCGGAGCTGGCGGCCATTGCCGGCGTGGCGGCGGTGGCGGCACTGCTGCTGCTGGCGGCGGAGGCGACGGGGGCGCTGCTGTGGGTGGGGGCGGTGCTGCTGGGCCTCTCCGCCCAGTCGTGGAACTCGGTCGGCAACCTGGCGACGATGTACGAGGCGGGCCCGCAACTCGCCGGTCATGCCTCCGGCATCGTCTACGTCGGGTTCCTCGGCGGGCTGGGGATCGCCCCCACGATCTACGGGCGCACCATCGATGCCACCGGCGGCTACGGCCTCATGTGGGGGCTGGCGATCGGGGCGTTCCTGCTGGCCCTGGTGGTCCTCGCCGTGTGGCACCCCGCCAAGGAGGCGCCCACGGCAGCGCCGGCGAGCGGCGCCCGGTAGCCTCCTGGCCCCAGCGGGGAGGCAACCACGACGACCGTGAAGAACGATCCGAAGACGATCTTCTCGTGGGCCATGTACGACTGGGCCAACTCGGCCTACATCACCACCGCCGGAGCGATCGTTGCCGCCTTCTTCACCGGCGAGATCGTGCCCGAGGAAGGGTGGCACGGCCTCTCCGGTGAGACGTTGTGGGCCCTGGTGGTGTCGATCGGGGCGTTCCTGCTGTTCCTCGGGATGCCGGTCCTGGGTGCTGTCGCCGACTTCTCGGCCTCCAAGAAGCGATTCCTGCGCAGATTCGCGATCTTCGGGGCGCTCACCACAGCACTGGTTCCGTTCGTGCCGGTGGGGGGCGTCGGCTTGTTCCTGGTGCTGGTGCTCCTCACCCAGATCGGCTTCGTCGCCGCCAATGTGTTCTACGACGGGTTCCTGCCGGACATCGCCACCGACGAGACGATCGACCGCGTCTCGTCGCGGGGCTACGCCTTCGGTTACGTCGGTGGCGGCCTCTACGTGCTGTTGGCCCTCGTGCTCATCCTGATGTCGGGCGACGGGGGAGTCACCGGGCTCACCGAGACAGGGGCGGCGCGCATCGGGATCTTCGGAGCCGGCGTGTGGTGGCTGTCATTCGCCCTGTACGCGCTGGCTCGCCTCCCCGAGACGGGGGAGGCAGAGGCGATGCCCGACGAGCTCAGCGCTCTGCCGGTGTGGCGTGCCTACCTGAAGATCGGATTCGGCCGCACCTTCGCGACGGGGCGCAGGCTGCTGGCGTTCCCGCAACTGGTGTTGTTCATCGTGGCGTTCATGTTCTACAACGACGGCACCCAGACGGTCATCGAGATCTCGGGGGCGTACGCGGAGGACACGCTCGACCTCGACACCGAGACGATCATCATCGCCTTCCTCATCGTGCAGTTCATCGCCTACGGAGGGGCGCTTGCATTCGGCGCGCTGGCGCACCGCATCGGGCCCAAGCGGTCGATCATCATCTCGCTCATGGTGTGGGTCGGCATCGCCGGGGCGGCGTACTTCCTGCCCGAGGGTGAGGCGGTGCCGTTCTACGTGCTGGCGGCCACCGTGGGGTTCGTCCTCGGCGGGGTACAGGCGCTGTCGCGCAGCCTGTACGGGTCGATGATCCCCGAAGAGGCCTCCGCCGAGTTCTACGGGTTCTTCTCCGTGTTCTCCAAGTTCTCGGCGATCTGGGGGCCTCTGGTGTTCGCCCTGGTGAGTCACGTCACCGGTTCGGGCCGCCCTGCGATCGCCTCCATCGTGGCGTTCTTCGCGATCGGGGCGGTGCTGCTGTCACGTGTCGACGTCGAGGAGGCGCGGCGCTCGCGTGATCGTTGGCGCTTCGAGGGAGCGGTAGCTTCCGCCGAGTGACCCGCCCGGAATCTGTCCCGGTTACGCCGCGGCCTCGGGTAGGTTGCCCCGATGCGGCGTCCCATCGTTCCGGTGCTCGTTGGCGTGATCACCCTGGTGGGCGCCTGCAGCGGCGACGTGCCGGCGGACACGACGGTGCTGTCGAGCCGGCCCACCGTTGTCGTCACCACGGCTCCTCCGTCGACCACGAGCCCTCCCGGCTCGACGTCGTCCTCGACCGTGGTGCCGCTCCCTGCGCCCACGACGACGGTCGTCGCGACGACCACGTCCCTCCCGCCGCAGCCGGTGAGCGGCGACCTTGTGCTCACCGTCGAGCAGGTGGCAACCGGCTTCGACCAGCCCGTGTTCGTGACGACCGCCCCAGGGGACGAGAGGTTGTTCGTCCTCGACCAGCCGGGGCGGATCTGGCTCATCGACGGCGGCGAGCCCGGCGAGTACCTCGATATTCGCGATCAGGTCGCTTTCGGGGGCGAACGCGGTCTGCTGGGCCTGGCGTTCCATCCCGACCATGCCGACAACGGGCGCTTCTATGTCCACTACAGCGACCGCAGCGGCGACACCACCGTCTCCGAATTCACCGTCGAAGCCGGCGCCGACGCCGCGGCGGCCGCCACGGAGCGGGTGCTGCTCACCGCCGGCCAGCCGGCCTCGAACCACAACGGCGGCATGATCGGTTTCGGCCCCGACGAGTACCTTTGGATCGGTCTGGGAGACGGCGGAGGCCGCGATGACCGGTTCCGCAACGCCCAGGACCCGCACACCCTGCTGGGCGCGCTGCTGCGCATCGACGTGGACGGTGCCACAGGCCAGGACGCCGAACCTTATGGCATCCCGCCCGACAATCCATACGCCGACGGCGTGGATGGGGCGCCGGAGGTGTGGGCTACCGGCATGCGCAATCCGTGGCGGTGGTCCTTCGACGGCACCCGGCTATACGTCGGGGACGTCGGCCAGAACGCCCGCGAGGAGATCGATGTGATCGACATCGCCGGCGTGTCGGGGCCGCTCAACTTCGGATGGCCGAACTACGAGGGAGCGGCGTGTTACCTCGGCCCTTGCGAGGAGGGGCAGGACTTCGTGGAGCCGTCCGTGGAGATCGGCCATGACGACGGTTGCTCCGTGATCGGCGGCTACGTGTACCGCGGCGCAGCGATCCCGGAACTGGCCGGTCACTACCTCTACTCGGACTACTGCGGCGGTTGGGTGCGCAGCGCGCTGATCGCCGACGATGGGAGCGTGGTCGATGCCCACGAGTGGATCGAGCCGGGACGACTCTCGGCCGTCACCTCGTTCGGGGTCGACGCAGCGCGAGAGGTGTACCTCACCACCGCCGACGGCTCGATCTGGAGGCTGGTGCCCGGCTAGGAGGGTGCCGGCCGGGTCACGCGGCGCCGTTCGACGATCCATCCGGCGCCGGCCACGGCCAAGGCCGCCATCATCAGCCCGGCCGTCACCACCGTGGTGTCGTGGAGCGCCCCTACCTGGGCGGCAGCCGGTGCGCCGGCGGGGTCGCCCCGGGCGCCGGTGATGGCGGCGACCCGCGCCGCCCACAGCGCTCCCAGCGTGGCGATGCCGGTGAGCTGTCCGGTGATGCGGGTGATGGTGAGCATGCTCGACGTCACGCCGAGGCGCTCGGGCGGCACCGACCCCATGACGGCGCTGTTGTTGGGCGACTGGAAGGTCCCCAGGCCGATGCCGATGGGGATCATCGCCAGCACGAACACCAGCGGCGTCGTGTCCACCGCCAGCACCTCGGCTCCGAGGTAGCCGATGACCAGGATCGCCAGCCCGGCGACGGTGACGGGCCGCGGCCCGATCCGGTCCGAGAGTGAGCCGCTGAACGGCGCCACGATGCCCAGTGCCGCTGGCAGCGATGCCAGCAACAGCCCGACCGTGCGCGGCCCATGGCCGAGGACACCCTCCAGGTAGAACGGGAGCAGCAGCACCAGGCCGCTCACGGCGGTGAAGCTCATCCACCCCGTCACCAGGTTGACCACCAGCAGGCGGTTGTTGCGGAAGATGCCGAGGTCCAGCATCGGCTCGGCGACCCGGCGCTCGATGGTGACGAAGGCGCCTATGCAGAGGGCCCCCGTGATGCCGAGAGCCAATACGGCCGGGTGGCCGAACCCGAGGCCCTGGCCGGCGGTGAGCGACAGCAGCAGCGCCAACAGTGCGGCGCAGAACACGCCGGCGCCGAGGAAGTCGAAGTGTTGACTTCCGCGCGGTGCGACGTCGGGGATGAAACGCATCGCGGTGAGCGTGCCGATGATGCCGACCGGCAGGTTGACGAAGAAGATCCAACGCCACGACAGTGACTCGATGATGAGCCCTCCGAGGGTCGGCCCGATGATGATCCCCAGCGACACGATGGATCCGGTGAGGCCGAGCGCCCTGCCCCGCTCGGCCGGCGGGAACGACTCGGTGACGATGGCGAAGCCGAGGGCGAAGATCATCGCCGCCCCCACCCCCTGGACCACTCTGAATGCGATGAGCCAGCCGACTCCGGGAGCGATCCCGCACAGCATCGAGCCGGCGGTGAACACACCGAACCCGGCGGTGTAGATGCTCTTCTTGCCGACCATGTCACCCAGGCGGCCCACGGCGAGCACCAGCGTGGCCAGGCAGAGCAGGTACGAGATCACGACCCACTGCACGGTGGCGAAGGACGTGGTGAGGTCGTCCTCCAGGGTGGGGAGGGCGATGTTGACGATCGAACCGTCGATGGTGCCGAGGAAGATGCCCATGCCGATGGCCACCAGCACCCACCACCGCTTGGCGTAGTTCACGCCGGGAGGAGGCGGGGGAGGCGGCGCCGACCGTTCGCCGGGTGCCGTAACCATGGCGGGAAACACTAACCCCGGCGAGGTCGTCGGATTCCTGGTCGTGGATCGGGCCGCGAGATGCTCTATACCTATGAGAGACCTGAGAGTGGGAGATGCCGGGGCGTGATACGAAGACCGCGGTGTTCCACGACTTCGTGATCGAGGTCGAGCCCCGGCTCCACGCCGCGTTGATCCCCTCGCTGGGCCTGGAGCACGCCAGGGAGGCGACGGCTGAAGCCCTGGCGTGGGCCTGGGAGCACTGGGACCGGGTCGCCGGTATGGACAACCCTGCGGGCTACCTCTACCGGGTGGCGCGCACCGAGGCCCGCAAGCTCTACCGGGGCCGGCCGGTGCTGCCGGCGCCACCCTCCACGGAGATGCCGTGGGTCGAGCCGGGGCTGCCGGCGGCGATCGCCCGACTGCCGGACCGGCAGCGGGTCACCGTGGTGCTGGTCTACGCCCTCGGCTGGACCCAGGCCGAGGTGGCGGCGCTGCTCGGGGTCTCTCACGGATCGGTCCAGAAGCATGCGGAACGGGGCCTGCAGCGCCTGCGCTCCGCCCTCGGAGGTGACACGTGAGCGTCGAGCTGCTGCGACAACTGGATGCGTACGGCGACCACGTCGCGTCGCTGGTCGACCACGTCGACGCCGCCGAGGCTCAGGAGAAGGCCTTGCTAAGGGAGTCGTCGAGGGCCAAGCGCGAATGGCTAGGCCCGGTCGCGTTGACCGCCGGCGGGCTGGCCGTCGTCGTGCTTGGTGTCGTCGGCTTGGCGCAAGTCGACCGGGGCCGGTCGGACAGCGTCAACTTCGAGGAGATCGGACTTCCGTTCGATGACGGTGAGCCGGGGCCACGGCGCACCGAGCCGGCAGCCACCGCGGCGCCCACCACCGCCGCGTCGGCACAGACACTCGCTCCCGCGGCGTTCGGCGCCCCGGATTTCGCCGAGGAAGGAGGGAACCAGACCCCACCCGACGCCGCCGAGGACCGCGACATCGTGTTCGTCGCCGACCTGAAGGTGTCGGTCACCGACGCCCCGGCGGCGGCGGCTCAGGCGACGACGATCATCGAGTCGTTGGGCGGGTTCCTCTCGGGGGAGCGCAGCACCGGGGGCGCCGACGCCACCAGCGTGCTCACCTTCAAGGTCCCGCCTGCCGCCTTCGGCGAGGCCGTCGACCGGCTCGGCGAGCTGGGCGTCGAGACAGGACGGACCGTCGACTCCGCCGACGTCACCGAGGAGGTGGTCGACCTCAGGAGCCAGATCACCTCGGCCGAGATCAGCGTCGCCCGCCTGCAGGCTTTCCTGGCGGCGGCGACCGACATCGACGACATCGCCAGGATCGAACGGGAGCTCACCAGCCGTGAGCGCGACCTGGAGCGGCTGCGCGGCCGACTGCAGACGCTGGAGTCGCAGGTGGCGTTGGCGACGATCGTGGCGAGGTTCTCGGAGGCGATCGAGACCCCCAAGCTGGCGTTGCAGGTGTCGGCGTACGTGTCGCGCGGCGACGATGGGGCCGGGTGCCCTGGGGCGCGGCTGCTCGAGATCGACGCCGGGGAGAGGGCCACCGTGTGCCTCGAGATCACGAACACCGGCAAGACCCAGCTCACCGGCGTCGAGTTGAGCGGTGCCGCCCCGGATCTGCTGGGCGGGAACCTGGTCACCGTGGAAGGCAGCCTCGACGAGGTGCTGGAGCCCGGAGACGTCGTGATCCTGGCGGCCGACGTGACCGTGGACGAGCGGATTCGTGCCGAATTGGTGGTCACCGCCCTCCCGGTGAACGAGGCGGGAGAGCCGGTGGAGGACAGGGCCGTGACCCAGACCCGGACGGTCGCCGTCGACCTCGCCGACCCCGGTGGCCTCCCCGGCTTCGCCGACGCATGGGACAAGGGCCTCGGTGCCCTGCGCTCCGCAGGCGGGGTCGTCCTCATCGCCGCCGGCGCCGTGATCCCCTGGCTGTGGCTGCCTGCCCTGATCGCCCTGTTCATCTGGTGGCGCCGCCGGCGTTGAGGATCCTGTCTGACTACTGACTACTGACGTCTGACTACGGATCATCTCGGCCACCGCGTCAGCGGCGGCCGAGGTGATCCCGAATCTGTCGCTCGCGGTCGGTACCATCGCCGCATGGCACGTCTCTACGTGGAAGGTTGGGCACCGGACTACGGCAGCCCATTCGAGACCGACGAGGCCCTCGCCGACGACACCAAGGTCGACGAGGGAGTCGAGGTCGCCGGGCCGTGGGAGCCGCGGCCGGGCCGCGACGACGGCATCGAGGCCGTGGTGTTCGTCGACGGGGTGCGCCGCGTCGACGCCCGGCTCACCCTCGACGATGCCGACGGGCCCGTCGCCGGGATCTGCGGCAGCTATGCCGTGGGTGCAGTGCGGTGGGATCGCACCGTGCCGCGTTCGCAGGTGACCCACGCCATCGTCGAGCGGCTGGCAGTGTTCGGAGGCGGCAGGGCGGCCCCGGTCCCCGTCGCCGGTCCGCGCCTCGCGTATCGCAGCGAGTCGGTGCCCGGCACCGATCCTGGGGCGCTCATCCAGCGTTTCCACGGGGCGATGCGCAGCGCCGAGGCGACCTTGTCGGAGCGCCTCGCCCAGGAAGGAGCCTTCGTCGTGGCCGACGGGCCCATCAACGACCTATCCGCTACCGAGAAGGTCGGCTACATCAAGTCACATCGCGCCCCCTACCTGTCGCCGGCCACCCAGCCGATCGTGGGCAGGTTGCGGGCCGGCGAGCGCACGCCGCTCTTCCTCATCGGAGCCGGCGGTGCCTATCCCCGCTATTCCTGGTACCAGCGGTTGGCCGACCTGCCCGGCGGCCACTCGTGGACCGGCGTGGTGCGCGGCGAGGTGTCGAGCCATCTCGACCTGGCCACCGCAGCGCGGATCGCGGACAGGACGGCCGCCCTCCTGCCGAGCGTGGCGTCGGTGCCCCACGTCGATCCGCGTGCCCCGCAGAACCTGGTTCCGATCGCCGGCCTGGAGCGGGAACTGCGGCGCCGCCTCGGTGACCCGGCGTTCGTCGTCCGGGCGTTGCGCACGGCCGTGGTGCGCCAGCCGGGGGCGGCATGATGACGCACGTCCCCGGCCACGGTGACGACGGCGTCGGCAGGGTGCTCGGCACCCAGCACACCTCGACCCGCGAGTTCCGGGTGGTCCTCAACGAGGACGACTACCTGCAACTCGACGACCTCGTGGTGGTGAGGACGCAGGTGCCCAAGCAGGGCGAGGTGCGCACTTACGGTGTCGTCACCGAGGTGGAGGCGATATACGAGGGCGCCACGTTCGAGTCCGACACCCATCGCATCGCCGCCGAGGGCATCCTCCCGGGGGCGAAGGTGCGATCGGCCCAAGTGGCGGTGACCCGGCTCGACCCCGAGGTGTGGGTGTCACCGGACCCCGGCGAGGTCGTGGAGCGCGCCCACGGCGACGAGCGGGACCGGGCGCTCTACGTCGACGAGATGGGGCGTCCCCTGCCGATCGGCATGGGCCGTGACGGGGAGCCGGTGTTCGTCGACCTCGACTTCTTCGACGGCCGCAAGGGCGGGCACATGTCGATCTCAGGCATCAGTGGCGTTGCCACCAAGACGTCGTTCGCCCTGTTCTTCCTGCGCCTGCTGGCAGCGCGTCCCGACGTGCTCGGCGAAGGTGCCGCCAACCTGCGCATTCTGGTGTTCAACGTGAAAGGAGAGGACCTGTTGTGGCTCGACCGCCGCAACCGGTTCTTCGACGAGGACGGGGCCAGGGTGTGGCAGCGCCTCGGCGTCGAAGCAGGCCCGTTCCCGTCGGTGTCGTTCTGGGCGCCGCCCAAGCCGCGGTCCGGCGACGTGGTGGTGCCCGACACCGGAGGGCGCCACGAGGGGGTGTCGGCGTTCTGCTGGACGCCGCGGGAGTTGATCGACGACGGACTGCTGCGCTTCCTGTTCACCGACGCCAGCGACGTGCGCAACCAGATCCCGTTCATCGAGGAGCGGGTGCGTGCCCAGCTCGCTCGTTATGCGGTAGACGTCCAGGGTGAGCCTGGGGCGGTGGTGTTGCGAGACCCGGCGGAAGGCCACCGCCCAGGTGCCGCCGTGGTGCCGAACCGGGGGGAGCGGGTGATTCGGACCCTGGCCGATCTGGTCGACGCGGTCGGCGAGTTCGTCGACCCCGAGGACGGCGAGCCGGACCAGCGATGGACGGGCAGGGTCCAGGCCGGCACCGTGTCGGCGTTCGCGCGGCGCCTCCACGCCGCGGCGCACCGTGTCGGCCACCTGGTGCGGGCGGGCGACAGCCGGCGCATCGACCGCCGCGCCGCCCAGGTCACCGTGGTGGGTATCCAGACGCTCCACGACCTCGGCCAGCGTTTCGTGGTCGGGGCACTGCTGGCGGAGACGTTCGCAGAGAAGGAGCACACAGGCCAACGGCTGCCGCTGTCGGTGATCGTGCTCGACGAGCTCAACAAGTACGCCCCTCGCGAAGGGTCGAGCCCGCTCAAGGAGATGCTGATCGACATCGCCCAGAGGGGGCGCTCGCTCGGCGTGCTGCTCGTGGGGGCACAGCAGAGCGCGTCCCGCGTTGCCCCTGAGGTGATGGAGAACGCCGCCATCCGGGTTGCCGGGCGCCTCGACGCCGCCGAGGCGGAGCGCAGCGAGTACGGCTGGATGTTGCCGTCCACCCGGGCGCGGGCGCGGCTCCTCAAGCCGGGCACGATGGTGGTTAGCCAGCCGTCGATCCCGGTGCCGCTGGTCGTCGACTTCCCCTTCCCGCCGTGGGCTACCCGCAAGGAGGAGGTGCACGAGGGTGACACCGACCCGTTCGCCGGTTTGTGACGGGTTGGCTTCATCGCGTTCGGCGTGGAGGGCGAGGTGTCACCCGGTGTCACCGACCCGTTCGCCGGTTTGTGACGGG
>Ga0214471_10004423_pt1 | contig 10862 bp, 11 predicted proteins | sample RVTome_5_FD_207665 | JGI IMG/M metagenome (GOLD analysis project Ga0214471, IMG submission 207665) | Soil microbial communities from uranium-contaminated site in the Upper Colorado River Basin, Wyoming, United States - RVT142D155 | ecosystem: Environmental > Terrestrial > Soil > Contaminated >... | reverse complement strand
CCACGTCGTCGATCGTCAGAGGCGAGCCGCCGCGGGCGATGGTGTAAAGGTGCGTCTGCGTCATCGCCAGCACGGTGTGGCCGTCGCGCGGCTTGCTCATCGCGTACTGGTGCACCTTAGAACCGCCGCCGCCGCGCTTGGCGACGACGGTGAAATCGGCGCCGAGGATGCGCTTGGCGCCGACGATCATCATCCGCGCCGTGGTGTCGGTGCCGCCGCCGTACTTGGAATGGATCACCACCTCGATCGGCTTAGCCGGGAATTTCTCGGCCGCCGCGACGGCGACGGCCGCCAACGCCAAAAGGGCGGCCGATGCCGCCCGGACGATACGCCGGCAGGGCCGCCGCGCACGATCGATCATCTGGACCCCTCCCGAAAGGGGCCGTTCGATCGCCGCCCCTTGGCGAAAAGGTGGGGCCGTCCCGCGTCGGCTGTCAACCGTTAACCCCGGCGCCCTTGTTGCCTGCGAATCCTGCATTTCCGGGGATTGCGAATCGGCCGCTGCAAAACCGCCGCCAGCGCTCCGCAGAAGCCCAGCGGCGCCTCGGCCATCCAGACAAAATAACTTGTTTTTCAATAGGTTAGGTTATGTGACCGGCATCACTTCCGGCCGCGTCGGCATCGGGTATTGTCGCCTCCAACATTCGCGGGTTGACTGCCCCGAAGACACACCCAGACGGGCAGTCCGGTTTCCCTCGAAAAGGCAAACCATCGGAAACGATGGGACGCAATACCACCGGCCTAAGGCCACTGGCTATGGCAGCGGGGTTGCCGAAAGGAGAAACGAAAATGTTCTACATCTTCAAGTCGATCATTGACGGGCTCTGGGGCTTCTGGAGTGGGATTTTCGCGCCCCTGCCCTACGGCAACCCTTACATCGCGACCGTCATGCTGTTCGTAGCGGTTGCCGTCGTCTGCAAACTGCTCAGTGGAAGAGGGACCACCTAATGACAAAAGCAATGTGTGCACCGGAACGGCGGCAAAACGAGCGGTTTCCGTTGACTCTCAAGGCCGAGGTCAGTTTCGGAGAAGGCGAGCTCGACGCGAAAATCTACGACCTGTCGTCTTCGGGGGCGAAGCTGCGCCTTAAGAAGAACCTGCTGAAGAGCATCTTGCTCAGCATACCGCCGTTCGGCGTGTTCGAAGGCGAAGTCGCTTGGACCGATGAAGAATTCATCGGCATCAAGTTCAACGAGGATCACAAGGCGATCATCAACCTGATCCTCGAGCACGTGGCCGGGACCGCTCCCTGATCCCTGCTCCCGGCCCGGGCTCTCGTGCCGGAATCCACGGGGCCGGCACGATAAGGCGGCGGCGGTACCTCCCAACCGCCGCCGCCGAGCCCGCGTCGGTCGCCTGATCGCGAAACCGGAGGATACCGGCGCTCCGACGCGCCCGGCTGTCCTCGCATGGCAGGAGAGGAAACCCTATAATCGCGGTTGCACGCCCGCACGCGGGCCGCATCCATCGGATGGTCATGAGTCATCGCGATAATTTGCAACCGCTCGACGAGCAAGGGAATGACGGCAGCACGCCCTCCTGGGACGGATTCGAGGCGCCGCTCCGTTACGACTGGCACGACATCGTCTTCTTCCTGGAGTTGGTCCGCCACGGCCAGCTCGTCGGCGCGGCCAAGCGCCTGAAGGTCAATCACACGACCGTGAGCCGCCGCATCCGAGAGCTCGAGCGCTCCCTGAAGACCAAGCTGTTCAGCCGCACCAAATCCGGGTTCGTACTGACGGAAGCGGGATTGAAGATACTCGAACATGCCGAAGCCATGGAGTACCAGGCGAACTCCATCGCCCAGGCGGTCGGCATCGAGGGCGAGGAAGCCGGCGGCGCCGTGCGCATTGCCACCATGGAAGGAATCGGCAGCTTCTATCTGGGGCCGCGCATCAAGCGGTTCCACGACCTTCACCCGGCCGTCCTGATCGAGTTGGTGACGTCGTCCGGACTGATCAATCTGTCGCGGCGCGAGGCCGACATTTTCATCAGCTTCCCGCGCCCGGCGGAGCGCCGGCTGTCGGTTCGCAAGATCGGAGAATTCCAGGTCGGGCTGTTCGCGTCATCGGCCTATCTGGGGCGCCGCGGCGTGCCGGAACGGAAGGCGGAACTGGAGGGGCACGATTTCGTCGACTACATCGACGATATGATCCAAATCCAGGCCGTCCGCTGGCTGACCGACGTGGTGGTGCCGCGCAACGTGGTGTTCCGCTCGACCAGCCTGATCGCCCAGTACACCAGCGCTTCCATGGGACTGGGGATCGCCATGCTGCCGACCTTCGTCGCCGCCCATAATCCGGATCTGAAGCGGGTGCTGCCGAAGCTGTCTGCGACCCGCGACATCTGGCTGTCGGTGCATGAGGACCTGCTGCACACCTCGAAGATCAACGCCGTCATCCGCTTCATCACCGACCAGGTGCGCCGCGACCAGGATTTCCTGCTCGGCCAATGAAGGTCGAGCGGCCCAAACATGTGTGCATTTTTGCACATTGGGTTTCCGATTTTTGTCTTTCATTCTGCAAGAAACTTCATCATCGTCTTGATATCAGCGGCGCAATAAACTGGAAAACGGCGGCTGCCTGGTTGATCGCCACGCCGTGCCGGACCGTGGACCGGCGCCCGCTGGTCCCGAACGGCGACCGCAAGGGAGAGGCTTCGGTGTCCGATCTCGTCATCATCCTGGCCATGAACGGCCTGGTGTGGGGGCTGATCATCGCGCTCATCGCGCTCGGGCTGTCCATCATCTTCGGGCTTCTCGACATCATCAACGTGGCGCACGGCGATTTCTTCATGGTCGGCACGGTGTTCGCCTGGACTGTGATCTTGATTACCGGCAACTTCTGGCTCGCGTTCCTGATCGTGCCGTTGATCGGCATGCTGCTCGGCTCGCTGGTCGAGCGCACGGTGATCCGGCCGGTCGAGAACTCGGCGGCGCTCAGCATCGTTGCCACCTTCGGGCTCAGCCTGATCCTGCAGGAAGCCGTGCGCGCCACCTTCGGCGCCACCCCGAAGCGGATCCTGGATCCGATCGGCGTCACCATCCCGGTGCTCGGCCTCGACTACCAGGTGTACCGCCTGTTCGCCGCCGCGATCGCCATCGCCGCCATCGTCGCCTTCTTCCTGTTCCTGCACCGCACCAAGTTCGGCACCTGGATGCGCGCTACCCGTCAGGACCGCGACACCGCCATCGCCATGGGCGTGCCGTCGAACCGCATCTTCGTCGTCACCTTCGGTCTCGGCACCGCGATGGCCATGCTGGGCGGCGTGGTGGCGGCACCGATCACCACCGTCGAATTCCGCTTAGGGCTGGACGTGCTGCCGCTGTGCTTCATGGCGGTGATCATCGGCGGGCTCGGCAATCTTCCCGGCACGGCGGCGGCGGCGGTGTTGCTGGCTTTCGTCGAGGGCATCATCACCAGTTTCGCCGAGCCGACGACGGCGCGCATCTTCTCGCTGATCTTCATGAGCGGCGTGCTGCTGCTTCGCCCGCAGGGCATTTTCGCGAGGTCGACCCGGTGACGGCGGCGGGCGTCGCGCCCGCCGGGCCGACGCCCGGCGCATTCTTTGCCGCCGGCGCCACCGGCTGGGGCTTCGGCGCGCTCGCCCTCGCGCTCGCCCTGTTGCCACTGGTGGTGCCCGACTATCAGCAGGTGTTCGTCGCCGAAATCCTGGTGTGGGGCCTGTTTGCGATGTCGTTCGCAATCGTGTTCGGATTCGGCGGCATGCTGTCGTTCTCGCAAGCGGTGTTTTTCGGCATGGGCTGCTACGGCTTCAACGTCGGCACCCTCTATTTCGGCTTCAACACCTGGGGCGCGGTGGCTTCCGCCGTGCTCGCCGCGGCTCTGTTCGCGCTGCCGGTCGGCTATATCGCCACCCGGGTGCGCCACCACCATTTCCTGATCGTCACCGTCATCATTTCGGTGCTGGTGACGACGGTGCTCGAATCCGGGCACTGGCGTTGGATCGCCGGGCCCTATGTCACGGTGTCGCTGACATTCGTGCCGGAGGTGCCGCTCGGGATCGCCAGCTTCAGCTTCATCAACGAATGGGTCGCCTATTATTTCACCGTGGTTATGGTGGCGGCGGCGTTCTTCCTCGCCTGGCGGATCGTCCATTCGCCGTTCGGCCGCGCCATGCTGGCGATCAAGGACAACGAGATGCGGGCGCAGATGATCGGGCTCAACGTCAACAAGCTTCGCTGGATGCTGTTCGTCATCGCCGCCGGCATCGCCGGGCACGCTGGCGCGCTGTATGCGCTGCTGGCCCGTTACACGAACTTGGAGTTCTTTCACTGGATCTATTCCGGCAAGGCCATCGTCATGGCGATGATCGGCGGCGTCGGTTCGCTGGTCGGGCCGTTCATCGGCACCGCCTTCTACATGTTGTCGACCGAGTATCTGTCGCGCTACTTCCAGCAATTCATCATCGTGTTCGGGTTCATCCTGCTGCTGGTCATCCGCTACGCGCCGGACGGCATCTGGGGCATGGTGTTGCGCGGCGTCAGGGAATTGGGACGTAATGGGCAGGCTTCGAAATCTTGAACCGATGCAGGTCCTGGGCCTGCTGGGCGCGCTGTTCTTTCTGACGGCGCCTTACGCGCTGCCGCTGGTGGTTCCTGACTTCTGGGTCAACATCACGGCCGAGATCATGATTTGGGCCCTGTTCGCGGCCAGCGTCAACCTGCTGTTCGGGTACACCGGGCTGCTGTCGTTCGGCCAGGCGCTATATTTCGGCATGGGCGCCTATGGGGTCGCGCTGTCGATCGAGTTTTTCCACTTCTCGTTCTGGCCGGCGGCGCTGACCGGCATCGCGGTGGCGACGCTGAGCGCCTTCATCACCGGCATCTTCGCGGCTCGCCTGACGTGGCATTACTTCGCCATCATCACCATCGTGTTCTCGTTGATCTTCTTCTTCTTCGCCGTCGGCTGGAAGGACGTTACCGGCGGCGACGACGGGATGCCGTTCACCATACCGCCAGTGCTGAAGGTCGGCGGCCTCGAGTTGAGCCTGCTCGACCTAACGTTCCAGTATTATTTCATCCTGGCGGTCGTCGGCGCCTGCTTCGGGATGATGCATCTGCTCCTGAGAAGCCCGCTCGGCTACGCCTTCATCGCGGTGCGCGAGAATACGGCCAGGGCCGGTCTCGTCGGCTACAACGCCTATATGGTGCGGCTGTTATCGTTCGTCTTCTCGGGCTTCTTCGCCGGCGTCTCGGGAGTGCTGTTCGCGCTGTTCTCGCGCTACGCGTCGGCGCATTTCCTGTTCTGGACGGTGTCGGGCGAGGGCGTGGTGTGGGCCATCGTTGGCGGCGCCGGCACGCTGTTCGGCCCGGTCCTCGGCACCGCGTTCCTGATCGTTATCCGCGAAGAACTGAGCGCCTATTGGGAGCACTACCTGCTGGTCGTCGGCGTCATTGTCATCCTGTTCGTGACCTATGCGCCGGACGGCATCATGGGGCTCTTGAAAAAAGCCATCGCCCGCTACGCGCGGCCGGCGGCCGGTGATGGAAAGGGGGCCAGGCCATGACCGGGCCGGTGCTCGAGACCCAGGGCCTGACCAAGAGCTTCGGTGGCCTGGTCGCCGTCGACCATGTCGACTTCACGCTGCCGGGCGGCGGACTGCACGCCATCATCGGTCCCAACGGCGCCGGCAAGACGACGTTCTTCAATCTGATCTCGGGATTCCTGCCGGCGACCTCCGGGCGGGTGGTGTTCAACGGCCAGGACATCATCGGCAAAAGGCCGCATGAGATCAGCCGCCTCGGCATCGCCCGCACGCTGCAGATCAAGAGCGTCTTCAACGGGCTTACCGTCATCGACAACGTTTGGATCGCGGCCAAGGGCCAGTCCCGCTTCCTGCACCCGTTCCGTCCCGCCTCCAGCTATACCGACGTCGCCCGCGAGGCCGAAGCATTGCTCGACGACATCGGACTCGCCGGCCATCGCGACGAGATCGCCGGCAACCTATCGTACGGCGACATCGCGCTCCTCGAGATCGCCATCGCGTTGGCGACCAAGCCCAAGCTGCTGCTGCTCGACGAGCCGGTGTCGGGCATGAGCCCAAACGAGACCCAGCGCACGGTCGAGATCATCAAGAACGTCTCCAAGCGGCTCGACGTCATCCTCATCGAGCACGACATGGAGGTGGTGTTCGGCGTCGCCGACGTAATCACGGTGATGACACAGGGCGCGATCCTGTGCCAGGGATCGCCGGATGCCGTGGCCAAGGATACGCGCGTCCAGGAAGCGTATCTGGGCACGCCCGAAGACGAGGAGACGGCCGGTGCTTAAGCTCGAGGGGCTGCACACTCATTACGGCAAGAGCCACGTGCTGCGGGGCGTCGACCTCGAAGTGAAGGACGGCGAGGCGGTGGCGCTGTTGGGGCGAAACGGCGTCGGCAAGACGACGACGCTGCGCAGCATTATGGGCCTGACCAAGCCCTCGGGCGGCGCCGTTACCTTCGCCGGCACCCGGCTCGACCGCATCCAGCCGCACCTGATCTCCGGCCTCGGCCTCGGCTACGTGCCGCAGGGGCGGCGCATCTTCCCCAACCTCAGCGTGCTGGAGAATCTGTGCATCGGGCTCGCCCGGCCGCCGAGCAAAGCGACCCTCGACGAGATCTACGCCCAGTTCTCGATCCTCGAGGAGCGCGCCGACCAGTCGGGCGGCACGCTGTCGGGTGGCGAGCAGCAGATGTTGGCGATCGCGCGTTGCCTGATCATGAAGCCGAAGATGCTGCTGTTGGACGAACCCACCGAAGGCATCATGCCGAAGATGGTGGCGACGCTGAAGCACAAGATCCGCGCCGTCAACGAGGCCGGCATATCCATCCTGCTGGTCGAGCAAAACTTCGTGATGGCCTTAGCCCTCTGCCCGCGTATCTACATCATGGAAAAGGGTGTAATATGCTACCAGGGCACGGCCCAAGAACTCCACGACAACTCCGACATCGCGCACCGCTTTTTGGGCGTTGCTGTCGACAACCGTTGAAAGTTTGATTTTTACAGGGAGAAGAACCATGAAGAAGAAGACGTCACGGCGAAGTTTCATGAAAATGGTGTTGGCGGGCGGCGTGCTGGGTCAGGGGCTGAACCTGACGCTGGCCCGCGACTTGTTCGCCAAGCCGACGGGTGCGCCGATCATCATCGGCCACCAGTGCGACCTCACGGGCGGCATCTCGTCGTGGGGCTACTGGCTCGACAAGGCGGCCAAGGCGGCGTGCGACCACCTGAACGCCAACAACGGCATCGCCGGCCGGCCGGTCGAATACGTGGTCGAAGACACCGAGACCAACCCGCCCACCGGGGCCCGCAAGTTCCGCTCGCTGGTGCAGCGCTCGAAGGCCGATTTCGTCATCGGCTCGGTGCACTCCGGCGTCAATCTCGCCACGGTGCCAATCGCCAAGGAGCTGAAGACCATCTACATCCCGCAGGGCATGGCCAACGAGATGACCGGCGCCAAGGGCAACCGCTACACCTTCCGCGTCGGCAGCGACACCTATTCGCAGGCCGCCGCCGGTGCCGCCTGGGCGCTCAAGAACCTGGGCAAGAAGTGGAGCTTCATCTTCGCCGATTACGGCTGGGGCTGGAGCCACTTCAAGGAGCACGAGGCGGTGCTGAAGGGCCTCGGCGGCGCGAAGATCAACGCGCCGATCGCCGTGCCGCTGGATGCCAAGGACCTGCTGCCGTATCTGGCCAAGGTGGAGAAGGATACCGAACAGCTCTACTCAATATTCTTCGGCTCGCAATCGGTGGCCTACTACACCCAGTCGAAGTCGCTCGGCATGGATAAGCGAATGAACCGCTATTCGGTCCTGTGCACCCACGAATCCATCTCGCCGAAGGAGATGGCGGGCGCCTCGGAAGGCATCTTCCTCCTCGAGTACCACCCGCGCATGCTCAAGTACAAGGATACGCCACACAACAAGAAGGTCCGCGCGCTGATGAAGGTGGATCCGGTGGACGCCCGCGAGGACGGATCCAACCGCATTCTCGCCAGCAGCCACTACTGGGCGACCTGGGAGAGCGTCTTCTTCATCCAGAAGGCGATCGAGAAGTCGGGCTGGAACGCCAAGAAGGACACGCCCGAGTTCATCAAGGCGCTCGAGGGCATGCAAGTGGAGGAATCCTTCGAGCACCCGCAGGGCAACAAGGTCATGCGGGCCAAGGACCACAAGGCGGTGATCGACTTCTACATGAGTCGGATCGAGAACGGTGAAATCCACGTCAAGCACAACATTCCGGCGGCCGACGTGGAAAGCCGCTTCCCGCCACAGTTCGACTTCACCAAGGAGTCGTTCTAAAGGAGCAAGCTTCCCGGGGCGGTAGGCGTGTCGCCGCCCCGGGGGTCTTTCTAGTTTCGATCACTGGAACGAGGGGTATTTCGATGCAGACTTATCCCGTCTACAAGGTGGCGGCCGCCCACGTGGCGCCGGTGTTCCTCGACACCCCGGCCACGGTGGAGAAGGCGTGCGCGCTGATCGCCGAAGCCGCCCGGAACGGCGCCCGACTGATCGCCTTTCCGGAAACCTACGTGCCGGCGTTTCCGGTGTGGGCGGCGCTGCGGGCGCCGATTTACAACCACGATTTGTTCAAGCGGCTGGCAGCGAGCGCGGTTCGGGTGCCGGGTCCGGAGGTGGCGAAGATCTCGGCCGCCGCCAAGAAGGCCGGCATCTTTGTCTCCATCGGCATCAACGAGGGCACGGCGGCGAGCGTCGGCTGCATATGGAATTCGAACATCTTGATCGGCGACGACGGCGCCATCCTCAACCACCACCGCAAGATCGTCCCGACGTACTTCGAGAAGCTCATCTGGGCCAACGGCGACGGCGCCGGCCTGCGCGTCGTCGATACGGCCCTCGGGCGCATCGGCGCGCTGATTTGCGGCGAGAACACCAACCCGCTCGCCCGCTTCACCCTGATGGCCGAGGGCGAGCAACTGCACATCTCCAGCTACCCGCCGGTGTGGCCGACCCGCGATCCGAAGGGCGGCGGCAACTACGACCTCGCCGCCGCCATCCGCGTGCGCGCAGGCGCCCATTCGTTCGAGGCCAAGTGCTTCACCATCGTTGCCTCGGGCTTCATGGACAAGGCGATGCGCGACCAGCTCGCAGGGCTCGACAAGGAGGCCGGAAGGATCCTGGATAACAGTCCGCACGGCGTCTCCATGGTGCTGGCGCCCGACGCCTTGATCGTCGGCGACACCATCAGCGGCGAGGAGGGTATACTTTACGCCCAAATCGACCTCGAGGCCTGCGTCGAACCGAAACAGTTCCACGACGTCGTCGGCTACTACAACCGCTTCGACATTTTCAAGCTCACCGTCGACCGTTCGCGCAATCGGCCGGTGACATTCGCCGCCGAAGACGTGATCGGCGAAGCCGCCGCCACGTCGACGGCGGGCGAAGGCCGCGGCCGCCGCGGCCCGACGAAGCTGGAGATCGCGGGATGATGCGCGCCGCCGTGCAAAAAGCCGCAACCGCCGCCGCGCCGGGCGCGGTGTTGCCCGCCCGCGCGTTGTGGGTCGGCGGCATGGTGGCGCTGGTGCTGGCCCTGCCGCCGCTGATCTACGCGGTGCTGGCCTGGCGACAGGCCGGCTTCCTCAACGTCAGTGGGTTCATCCCCTACGAGGAACTGATGGGCGCCATCGAATCCGGCGAGCCCGGGCTGGTGCTGCTGTCGTCGCTGGTGTCGGTGAACATGACCAGCGGAGACATCCTCGCCAATATGTACCAGTTGACGGTCGAGCAGCTGCTGTTGTCGGCGGCGTTAGGGGCGGCGGTCGGGCTCACCATCGACGCCCAGGTCCGGCTCAGCAAGGCGTGCGCGCCGGGCGCCGTCGGCGGCTCGGCGGCGGCGGCCGGCTCCGGCCTCGCCGCCACGGTGGCGGCATCGTCGACCGGCATCCTCGGCTGCTGCGGCTCGGGGCTGGCCGGCGGCGTGTTGGCGCTCGCCGGCATCACCGGCGGCACCGCCGCCCAAATCGCCGAGTATTCGCATTTCGTGCAGCTGGCGCTGATCGCGCTGTTCGCGCTCGCCTACGTGCGCTTCGCCCGCCGCCTGAAGGCACTCGCCGGCACGACTTGACCGGCCAACCCGGCGGCGCTGCATGGCTGCCGGACTTACCGACCGAGCTGGGCGTAGACGGCGTCGGCCAGCTTCAACAGTTCCGGGCGCGTCATCTTGCCGGCGAGCGCGTAGCCGAGCGGCCCGTCGATCCAGTAAAAGACGGCGACGCCTTTCTCCTCGGCGTATCGGAACGCGGTCTTTCCGCGCTGCGCCGGATCGGTGACCACGTAGAGCGTCAGGCGGCGGCCGCCCTTGTCTTCGTACATGAACTGGGCCGCCGGCCCGTCCGTCGCCGATAGCAGCCGGCCGCCGACCAGCAGATAGCCGACGTCGGCCAAGCGCGGCGCTTTCAGCGGCGCGCCGAGCACGTTCGACAGCCACCGCACGAGATGCGCCTCCTGGTCGGCTCGCACCTCGACCGGGTGCAGCTTCTGCGGCGTGAACACGGCATGGGCGACCACGGCCTGGTGGACCACCGCGGTGCCGGGCGCGGCCGCCGGCGTGAGCATCCCGCCGGCCTGCCAGCCGAGGGCGCCGCCGGCGACCAGCAGTACCGTCGCCGCGGCGGCCCAACGCGCATGCAGCGTCCGGCGGCTCGCCGTCGGCAACCCGAGTTGCCGCGGCAACGGCTCCTTGAGGATCGGGTCGAACGCGGCCTTGAGCGCTGTCTTCTGCGCCCGATAGGCGGCGACGCGGGCGGCCGCCTCGGGGTTTTCGGTAAGGTACGCCGCCACCTCGCGCTGCCGGGCCTCGTCGAGCTGGCCGTCGACGAAGGCATGCAGGTCCATCTCG
>Ga0214471_10004422_pt1 | contig 10863 bp, 7 predicted proteins | sample RVTome_5_FD_207665 | JGI IMG/M metagenome (GOLD analysis project Ga0214471, IMG submission 207665) | Soil microbial communities from uranium-contaminated site in the Upper Colorado River Basin, Wyoming, United States - RVT142D155 | ecosystem: Environmental > Terrestrial > Soil > Contaminated >... | reverse complement strand
CGCCCGACGCCCGCGAACGACAGGACACCGGCGGGCACGAGGATCAGCAAAAGGCCGACAAACAGAGCGGCGTAGGTCAGGGCGCGGGCGAGAACGAAGATGGTGTCGTTCAATCTTTCTGCTCCCCTCACGATCCCTCCTGGGTCATGGATTCCCGCCGTTTCGGCCAGGGCCGCGGCGTCGACCTCGGTCGCAAGTCTCGGCGGCGCATCCTCACGTCGCGGCCCACTCCAGGGACAGCACCTCCGCCTGCTCCAGCACCGTCTGCGTGGCCTTCTCCTGCTTGTCGGGCGGGTAGCCATGTTTGCGCAGGATGCGCTTGACGATGACCCGCAGGTGGGCGCGAACGTTCTCGCGCAGCGTCCAGTCGATGGTGACGTTGCCGCGGACCGCCTCGACCAGCTCGCGGGCGATGCCGCGCAGGGTCTCGTCGCCGAGGACGGCGACGGCGCTGTCGTTGGTTTCCAGCGCGTCGTAGAAGGCCAGCTCGTCCTCTGAGAGGCCGAGGTCCTCGCCGCGGCGGTCCGCCTCGCGCATCTGCTTGGCGAGGCCGATCAGCTCCTCGATCACCTGCGCCGCTTCGATGGCACGGTTCTGGTAGCGGCGCAGCGAGTGCTCGAGCATCTCGGCGAACGAGCGCGCCTGCACGACGTTCTTGCGGCGGCGCGTCCGCAGCTCGCCCTTGAGCAGCTTCTGGAGCAGCTCGACGGCGAGGTTGCGCTGCGGCATGCCGCGCATCTCGGCGAGAAACTCGTCGGAGAGGATCGAGATGTCGGGCTTCTCGAGGCCGGCGGCAGCGAAGATGTCGATCACGCCCTCGGGGGCCACCGCCCTGGCGATGATCTGCTGCACCGCGTGGTCGAGCTCCTCGTCGGACCTGCGGTCGCCCGGCGCCCGCTTGGCAAGGACCGCCTGGACGGCCTGAAAGAACGCCACGTCGTCGCGGATCGCCATCGCCTCCTCGTGCGGCACGGCGAGCGCAAATGCCTGGGAGAGCTCGCGGACGGCCACGATCAACCGTTCCTTGCCGTTCTCCTGGGCGAGGATGTGCTCCAGCGCCGCCGGCAGCAGGCTCAGACGCTCCCGCGCCGAGCCGCCGACCCAGGCCGACCAGTCGAAGCCGGGAGTCACGCCATCCGGCGTCGTGTAGGAGCCGAAGAGGCCGCAGCAGACCTCGTACTTCTCCTGCATCACGGCCACCGCTACTTGCTGATCGAGCGCCGTCCGCCCCGTGCCGCCGCTCTCCGTGTAGGTGGCGAGCGCCGCCTTCAGCTCCTGGGCGAGGCCGATGTAATCGACCACCAGGCCGCCCGGCTTGTCGCGGAAGACGCGGTTGACGCGGGCGATGGCCTGCATGAGCCCGTGGCCGCGCATCGGCTTGTCGACGTACATCGTGTGCAGCGAGGGAGCGTCGAACCCGGTGAGCCACATGTCGCGCACGAGGACGAGCTTGAAGGGATCGCTCGGGTCGCGGAAGCGGGTGTGCAGCGCCTCCCGCCGTGCCTTGGTGCGGATGTGCTGCTGCCAATCGGTCGGATCCGAGGCCGAGCCCGTCATGATCACCTTGATGGCGCCCTTGTCATCCTCGGCGCCGTCCCATTCCGGCCGCAGGGCGACGATCTTCTCGTATAACGCCACGCAGATGCGCCGGCTCATGCACACGACCATGGCCTTGCCCTCGTCGCCGGTGATCCGTGACATGGCGGCGGCGCGCTCCTCGAAGTGCTCGACGAGATCGCGCGCCACCAGCTCCAAACGCTTGCCCGATCCGACGATCGCCTCGATCTGCGCCCACTTGGTCTTGAGCTTCTCCTTGCGCTCGACCTCCTCGCCTTCCGTGACCTCCTCGAACTCCGGGTCGATCTTCGGGCGCTCGGCCTCGTCGAGCTCGAGCTTGGCGAGGCGGCTCTCGTAGAAGATCGGCACCGTCGCCCCGTCCTGTACGGCGCGCTGGATGTCGTAGACGCTGATGTAGTCGCCGAAGACCGCGCGGGTGTTTGCGTCGGTCTTTTCGATCGGCGTGCCGGTGAAGCCGATGAACGAGGCATGCGGCAGGGCGTCGCGCATGTGGCGGGCGAAGCCGTCGATGAAGTCGTACTGGCTGCGGTGCGCCTCGTCGGCGATCACCACGACGTTGCGGCGCTCGGACAGCAACGGGTGCTGATCGCCCTTCTCGTCGGGGAAGAACTTCTGGATCGTGGTGAAGACGACGCCGCCGGATTCGACGGAGAGCTTCTCGCGGAGGTCGGCGCGGCTTGCGGCCTGTACCGGCGGCTGGCGCAGCAGGTCCTGGCAGCGCGAGAACGTGGCGAAGAGCTGGCCGTCGAGGTCGTTACGGTCGGTGATCACGACGATCGTCGGGTTCTCCATCGCCGGCTCGCACACGATGCGCCCGGCGTAGAAGACCATCGTCAGGCTCTTGCCCGAGCCCTGCGTGTGCCAGACTACGCCGATCCGCCGGTCGCCCGGCGCGCCACCGGGCTTGCCTCCGGATTCGTAGCGACCTTCGATGCCGTGGCCGTCGACGACCTCCGCCTCGGCGCGCGCCAGCTCCGCGGCGCGCAATGTCTCGTCCACGGCGATGCGAACGGCGTGGAATTGGTGGTAGCCGGCCATCTTCTTGGCCAGCCTCCCCCGGCCCTCGTCCTCGAAGACGACGAAGTCGCGGACCATGTCGAGAAACCGGCGCTTTTCGAGCAGCCCCTCGATGGTGACTTGCACTTCGGGGAGATGGGCATCGGCGAGCGTTTCGCCGGTCACCGTGCGCCACGGCTTGAACCACTCCTTGCCGGCGGTGAGCGTGCCGACCCGCGCCTGCGTACCGTCCGACGCGATCAGCAGCTCGTTCATCGCGAACAGCGCCGGCAGCTCGGCCTTGTAGGTCTGCAGTTGCTGCCAGGCGGTCCAGATCGTCGCCTCCTCGTCCGCCGCGTTCTTCAGCTCAATCAGGCCCAGCGGCAGGCCGTTCACGAAGAGCACGACGTCCGGCCGCCGCGTGCACTTGTTCTCACAAACCGTGAACTGGTTGACCGCCAGCCAGTCGTTGCTCTCGGCCACCTCGAAGTCGATCACCTGCGCCTGAGCGCCGCGGATCGCGCCCCCATCGGTGCGGTACTCCACGGTCACGCCGTCCACCAGCAGCCGGTGAAAGGCGCGGTTGCGCGCCTCCAACGTCGAGCCCGTCGGCCGGGTCAGCTTGCGGAAAGCATCGTCGAGCACCTCGGGCGGAAGCGCCGGATTGAGCCGCTCGAGCGCCGCCCGGAGCCGCCCCTCCAGGACTACCTCGCCATAATTAGCGCGCTCCGCGCCCAGCGCATCCGGCGCGATGTCGGGTCCGTGGGCGACCGCCCAGCCCAACCCTTCCAGCCAGGCGAGGGCGGCTTCTTCGACCTCGGATTCGGTGAAGGCGGTCATGCGGGCCCCGCCCGAGCTGTCACTTCCCCGCGACAGCGGTGCCTACGCCTTCAAGGACCACCTGGCGGAGCGTCTCGGCATCCCCGAAGCGCTTCAGGGCGTCGAGGATTTCGATACCCGCCAGTCGCCCCTCCGCGTCGTATTCGGCGGCGATCCCTTCCGCCAGGTGTTCCGTGGTAACGGTCGTCTCCCGAAAAACGATGCTCAGGGCGTCAACTTCCGCATCGTAGGCGATCTTCACGGTCAGCTCCTTCCTTTGCCAAGAACTCAAAAGTAGTACGTGTAAACGGTCACGACCACGAGCTCGTCTTCCTCTTCAACGAAGATCGGCCGGACGCGCTTGGTGGCGTAGATCACACCATGCCAGGTCCGGCCGAATGCGAAATCCTTCTGGCACTCCAGGCGCCCGAGTTCTGCGGTCGTCCAGGGACACGTGCGAATCGCTTCCTCGACCTCTTCGGGGCTGAAGCCTCGCCTCTCCATGTAGCCGCGGGCGTGGCCGGATAGCCGTATCGGCTTCATTCTTCGGGCGATCCTTCCGCCGCCTGGATGTCCTTCAACGATCGCCCATCGGCGTTCTTCCACTCGACGCGGCCATTGCTCGACCGGCCGAGCAGGACTCCGGCCGCGGTCGAAGGCGAGTTGAAAGTGTAGTCCTGGGCAAGACGGTACGACTCTCCGCCGTCCTCGAACACGCCGCGCTCGAGCAATACCCGCCGCAGCTCGGACATGTACGCCTGGATGGACGGGACCTCCTCCTTGACCGCGGTCGAGCCGGCCAGCACGACGAATCCTTCCGTGCCATCGTAGCCGCGCGCCTCGATCTTCTTGGCGCGCAGGAAAAGGGCCGTCTTCTTTATTGTGCGACCCCGAGGCTTCTCGAAGAAGCTCACACCGACCAGGGGAAGGCAGAGCAGCAAATCGGCCAGGTAGCTCTCTGCGTCCGCAATGTCCGCCTCCGAGAGCGACGGCGGCTGCGGCACGTTGCCGTTGTCGAGCTCGCAGCGCTTCGCCTCCGCGGCGAGGCCGACGAGCCGCGCCTCGAGGTACTGCGCATGCGCCTTGTTCAGGTTCTGATCCTTGCTGGTGAAGATCACCGCATGGGTCCAGAAGTCCTTGTTCCGGGCATGACCGTCGAGCCGCGGCAGACACGAGTCGCCCTCACCCACGTAAGCGCGCGGCAACTGCCCCGATTCGCCCGGACCCCACAGGACGTAGACTCCCGTCCGCTGACACTCGGCGCGCTGTCGGACCTCAGGCAGAAGAGAACGAGGAAAGACGAGACCCTGGCCCGTCCAGTTCGACTTCTCGACGATCCGCAGACCCTCGGGCTCTCCCTCCGGGATGAAGATCCGCACGGAGAAGCCCTTGGCGGTGGTCATCTCACCGCCTCCGCGACGATGCGCTCGGCATCCGGCACCCGCAGGTCTCCGGAGATGAGCTCAGGAAGAAGCACGTCGCGCAGAGCGGTAAGCGTTCTGGCTTCTTTGCTTCGCGCAAGGATGTGCTCGAACAAGGGCAATACGGTTCTCTCGAAGCAACGCGAAACCTCCACTGGCGGCAGGACGAACCGCGAGTTTTTCCAAGTCCTCGTCGTGATCGTATCGAACACGGACCCATGAGCGGCATGTACAAGGTTGCCGATTCCTTGGCGTAAATGACAATACAAAGCGAACGGCGTTCCAACTGCGCTGGCCAGCGCGTAACAGGTTTGGTTCATCGCCATGTCGATGCCGAACATCACCATCCGTCCCGTTGTTGCCCCGCGAGCAACGACAACGGTCGCGAGCGCCGGGATCAACTGCGTCGAACTCTCTGCAAGTCCCTTATTTGTGATCGTTCGATCTGTGGTCAATAGGAACGTCTCGGCGGCTTGCGAAACGTCCTTGGCGCTTGCCCATGCGATGACACCACCCCAGTACTCCGACCGCCCTGTCTTCGGCGTTCCGCCGCTGATCAACGCAGCTCGATCAAGGATCGACCCGACTTCCCACCCTTCCGGGATCTCGCCGAGTTCGGAATCGACGAGGCGGTCGGGGAAGAGGTCGGCAAGGGGCTTGGGGAGGCCGGGGTCGCGGCCTTCGGCCTTGGCGCGGACGGGGTCGAAGTCCACGAACCAGGACTTGAAGAGCGCGTGGGCCATGGCCTTGAGCGTCTCGTTCATCCGGCGGTTCAGCTCGATCTTGTCGTCGAGGGTGCCGAGGATGTGGGCGATGGCGCGTTGCTCCCGGATCGGAGGAAACGTGACCGACAGGCCCCGCTGCGACGTGAGGCTCACGTAGGCCGCCATGTCGGTCTCGCCAGAGCGCGTTCCGAGTTGTTGACGAAACTCGGGCGAGCGTAGAAACGCATACAAGTACCGGCGGTCGAGACGTTCTTCATCGAGTGTCCGCCAGAAGGTCGTCTGTGGACTACAGACGAACGGAGGAGCGTCGCTAGGAACCAACGCCACCTTGCCAACGGTGCCTTTGTGAGAAAGCAGTACGTCGCCCGGAGCCCCGATTCCCTTGGTGATCCGTTGGCGCGCAGGCTCGTTGATCTTGGACGCTGATCCGAACAGGACTCGTCCTGTGTCCATGTCTGCTGCACGAATGAACGCAACGCCCGCGTCGACAAACTCGCTAGGTCTCGGCCGATACTCGCCGTGATTCCCGTCTTCTACTAGGATCACACCGTCGCGCTGAAGTTCGCTAACGGTCTCGGTATGCCACTCATCAGCCATACCCCAGCTCCTTCAGATTCGCCTCGATCGCAGCCTCCAGCTTCGCCGCCTCGGCCTGCTGCTCGCTAAGCTGAGCGACCAGCCGCTGCATCTTCTCCTCGAACGGCTCGCCGTCATCTTCCGGCACCTCGGCGCCGACGTAGCGGCCGGGCGTCAGCACGTGACCGTGCTTGCGGATTTCCTCGAGCGTCGCGCTCTTGCAGAAGCCAGGGACGTCCTCGTACTCGCCGGCGTCGGCCTCGCCCCGCCAGGCGCGGTAGGTGCGGGCGATACGGGCGATCTCCTCGTCGGTGAGCTCGCGGTGGGTGCGGTCGATCATACGGCCGAGCTTGCGGGCGTCGATGAAGAGGACCTCGCCGCGACGGTCGCGTAACTTGCCCCCAGGCGTAGCCTTGGGGGCGCCGGAAGCCAATGAGCCGCGGTCGCGGGCGAGGAACCAGAGGCAGACGGGGATCTGGGTCGAGTAGAAGAGCTGGCCGGGGAGCGCCACCATGCAGTCGACGAGGTCGGCCTCGACGAGGCTCTTGCGGATCTCGCCCTCGCCCGACTGCTGTGAGCTCATCGAGCCATTGGCGAGGACGAAGCCGGCGGTCCCGCCGGGGGCCAGGTGATGGACGATGTGCTGCACCCAGGCGAAGTTGGCGTTGCCCTTGGGCGGGATGCCGTACTTCCAGCGCTTGTCGTCCTTGAGGCGCTCGCCGCCCCAGTCGCTGACGTTGAAGGGCGGGTTGGCGAGGATGAAGTCGGCCTTGAGGTCGGCGTGGCGGTCGTTGTGGAAGGTGTCGCCGTGGGCGATCTGGCCCTCGATGCCGCGGATGGCGAGGTTCATCCGGGCGAGGCGCCAGGTCGTGTAGTTGGACTCCTGGCCGTAGATCGAGATCTGGGCGATGGCCTGGCCGCCGTTGCCGTTGCCGCTGGCGTGGGCGCGGATGAACTCGGCCGACTGCACGAACATACCCGAGGAGCCGCAGCAGGGGTCGTAGACGCGGCCGCGGTAGGGCTCGAGCATCTCGACCAGGAGCTTGACGACGCAGCGGGCGGTGTAGAACTCGCCACCCTTCTTGCCCTCGGCGCTGGCGAACTGCGAGAGAAAGTACTCGTAGACGCGGCCGAGGACGTCTTTCGAACGTGCTTCTTCACCACCCACCTGGATGTTACTGACCAGGTCGATGAGCTGGCCGAGGCGCCGCTTGTCGAGCGACTGGCGGGCGTAGTCCTTGGGGAGCACGTCCTTGAGCTGGGGGTTGTCGCGCTCGATGGCCTGCATGGCGTCGTCGACGAGCTCGCCGACGGTGGGCTGCTTGGCCTGCTTCTTGAGGTGCGCCCAGCGGGCCTCCGGCGGCACCCAGAAGATGTTCTGGGCCCGGTACTCGTCGGGATCCTCGGGGTCGGCGCCCTGGCTGCGGTCGGCCTCGAGGCGGGCGTGGGCCTCCTCGAACGCGTCGGAGATGTACTTGAGGAAGATCAGGCCGAGGACGACGTGCTTGTACTCGGCGGCGTCCATCGAGCCGCGCAGGGCGTCGGCCATCTGCCAGAGCTCGGCCTCGTAGCCGACGGTGGCGGCGCTCTTCGCGACGGTCTTCTTGGCCGTCTTCTGCTTTCTCTTCTGATTCTTGGCCATGCTGCTACTGCTGCGGAGGAAGAGGTCGCATGCGGACGCGAGCGCGTAGCTTAAGGTTCGTCATCCCCATTGCTCAAGAGAGCTCGCAGCACCACGTATGTCATAAAGGTGCTTCTTGACCTCAAGCCGCATAGAGCAGGGCCTTGGTCCGCTCGACGGATCGCAAGAAGTAGGGGTTCTTGATCGTGGAGCCGACGACGAGGTCGATCGGACCGCCGAGCAACGCTTCAAGCGCCTCGCGCAAACCGAAATAGGTATCGGCGTAGGCGCCTGTCGGCAGGGCCTCGAACTCGACGAGGAAATCGATGTCGCTCTCCCCGGCGCGGTGCTCGCCTGTTGCCGCCGACCCGAATAGCTCGAGCCTCCGGACGTGATGCTGGCGGCAGATCCGCTTGATCTCGTCTTGGTGCCGGGCGATGCGCGCAATCACCTTTTTCGCTCCTCATCGCGACTCGCGTCGATGCAGATCGTGACGCGGCGATGATTGGATGGCCCTGGGGAGGTCGCTCATCGGGTACATCCCGGCCTTAAAAGAGCACCCAGGGTACCACGCATGCTCGCCAGGTCGGCGTTGTCGCTGCTGGCTCCCGCGTTGACCGCGATGACCGCTGCGGGAATACTCAGCGCATTCGCCGCATGCGCCCATGAGGAGATTCAATGAGCCCCGCGAAGCCTCGCCGTTTCACGTTTGCCTCGTCCTCTGTACTGCTTTCCGGTGTTCCGGTCGCCCTGCTGGCGGCCGCCCTGCTGGCGCTCCCTGCCGGTTCCTCGGCAGTCGCGGTCCCCGCTCCCGCCGCCAGCCCGGCGCCTCTGCTCTCCCCAGCCCCGCTCTCCCCGGCCCCGCTCTCCCCGGCCCCGCTCCCCCCAGCCCCGCAATCCTCCCAGCCCATCGACCAGGCCTACACGGCCAAGATCCTCGAGGACACGACGGCGCCGGAGTTCCTGACGCCGCTGGTGGAGTTCCTGCCGACCGCCGAGGGGGTGCCGACGCCGCTCGATTTCCACGGCCATATCGCCGGGGGGCGCGACCACCTCAACTACGCGGCCGACATCCACGCCTACATGAAGGCGCTGGCCGCCGCCTCGCCGCGCGTCGAGGTGTTCACGATGGGGATGACCGAGGAGGGGCGCGAGCGGCAGCTCGTGGTGATCTCCGATGAGAGCACCATCGCCGACCTCGATCGCTACAAGGAGCTGATGGCGCGGCTCGCCGACCCGCGGGCGCTGCACGAGCCCGAGGCCAGCGCGGTCATCGCCGAGGCCAAGCCGATGTACTGGGCGCTCGGCGGCCTGCACTCGGGCGAGACCGGGCCGCCCGAGATGCTCATGGAGATGGCCTACCGGCTGGCCGTCGAGGAGCGGCCGTTCTTCCGGGAGATCCGGGAGGGATCGATCATCTTGATCACGCCGGTGGTCGAGGTCGACGGCCGCGAGCGGCGCGTCGACACGGTGCGCTACTGGCAGCAGTACCCGGATCGCGAGGCGCCGCCGCTGCTGTACTGGGGCAAGTACGCCGCCCACGACAACAACCGCGACGGCATCGGCCTGCTGCTGACTCTCTCGACCCAGACCATCGAGGTGTTCGACGCGTACCACCCGGTAGTCATGCACGACCTGCACGAGTCGGTGCCCTTCCTCTACATCATGGCCGGCCACGGCCCCTACAACCCCTGGCTCGATCCGATCGTCACCGAGGAGTGGACCGAGATGGCCTGGCACGAGGTGCGGCAGATGAACACCTGGAACGTGCCCGGCGTGTGGACCTTCGACTTCTTCGACGGCTGGGCCACCAACTACATGATCTACGCGGCGCTCGGGCGCAACGCCATCGGCCGCTTCTACGAGACCTTCGGCAACGGCACGCCCGACACGCGCGAGCGCGAGGTGGGCGGCCAGGCGGCGCGCGACTGGTATCGCATGAACCCGCCGTACAGCAAGGTGATGTGGTCGCTGCGCAACAACACCAACCTCATGCAGTCCGCCCTGCTGACCGGCATGCACAACGTCGCCGCCAACAAGGAGCGCTTCCTGCGCAGCTTCTACACCAAGGGGCAGCGATCGGTGGAGAAGCCACAGCGCGAGGGGCCGGCGGCGTGGCTGATCGAGGCGGGCGAGCACGCCGACCGCCCGGTTTTGGCGGCACGTCTGGTCAACCTGCTGCTCGAGCACAAGATCGAGATCCACCGGCTCGACGACGCCGCCGCCATCGAGGCCGGCTTCTCGCCCGACGATTCCACGGAGGAGATCGAGTTCGCCCCCGGCACCTGGGTCGTGCGCATGGACCAGCCCTACAGCCGCCTGCCGGACATGCTGATGGACTTCCAGTACTACAACCCCCGCGATCCATCGCCCTACGACGACACGGGCTGGACGTTGGGCGCCACCTTCAACGTGCCGACCTACCGGGTCACCGACTCGTCGATCCTCGACGTCGACATGACGCGGGTGAGCGAGCGGGTCAGCGGCGGGGGCTCTGTCCGGGCGCTGGGAACGAGTAGCGCCGCCGGGAGAGCATCGGGGGGACCGGGTGGCACGCTCCTGGTCAAGGCGACCGGCGAGCCGGAGATCGTCAGCCTGCGCTACCGGCTCGCCGACGTGCCGATGCGGGCGGCGGAGGAGTCGTTCGAGGTGGAGGGCGAGACCTTCCCGGCCGGCACGCTGCTGATCGAGGGCGCTGGCGGCGACGACGGACGCGCGTCGGGCACGACAGCGTCTAGTGGCAATGTTCGCGGTGCGCTCGCAACGGTAGCCGCCGGCAACAGGAATGAGTGGGGCGCGGACGACGATTCCCGTGATCAGGTCGTCGGGACCAGCGGCGGCAATGCTCGCAGTCGCGCCGGCGAGCAGGCCGGTGGCAACGTCCATGATCGGGTCGTGGACGCGGCCGCCGAGCTCGGCATCCCGGTGGTTGCCGTGGCGGCAGCGCCCGAGGTGCCCACCCACGAGGTCGGCGTCCCACGCATCGCCCTGCTGCACAACTGGTTCAACACCCAGTCCGAGGGCTGGTACCGCGCCATGCTCGACGAGCTGCAGATCCCCTTCGACTACATCTCCATCCACGACGCTCGCGACATTGCCGACGTGCGGGCCCGCTGGGACGCCATCA
>Ga0214471_10004421_pt1 | contig 10866 bp, 12 predicted proteins | sample RVTome_5_FD_207665 | JGI IMG/M metagenome (GOLD analysis project Ga0214471, IMG submission 207665) | Soil microbial communities from uranium-contaminated site in the Upper Colorado River Basin, Wyoming, United States - RVT142D155 | ecosystem: Environmental > Terrestrial > Soil > Contaminated >... | reverse complement strand
CAGGTGGTGGGTGTCCTCATGAACTCCATCTTCCTGGACCTCCTGGACCACGATGCCATCCGGCTCGAGCGCCTGAACCGCCTCCTGGAGAAGCTGCCCGAGGAAGAGCGAGAGGGGATGAAGCCGGTCAAGCTCCTCACGCTCCGGCCGTCCCGGGACCTCGGCAAGCTGGCCACGGGGTTCGAACCCCGGCTCCCCCGGCCCTTCCGATTCCTGACCCGGGGCCTCGGCACGCGGGAGACCAAGAGCCCCGACTTCCTCTCGATGGTCCTCTTCCAGCCCGACTACCTCCGTGCCCTCATGGAGATCGGAGAGGCGGACGCCGAGGCGCGCGAGGACGAGATCGAGACGTTCCTGACCGAGCCGACTCTGTCGAGGACGTGACCGCGATGCCTCTGGAGCCCCGGTGGATGGCGGCCACGGTGAAGGAGCTCGCCGCCGTGGCGGGCGCGGTGGCCGACTTGTGCCGGGCCGTGGACGCCCACGGCGCTGAGCTGGACGGCCTGAGCCAGCCCGTGGATGCCAACGCCTACCTCGGGGCCTCGCTCTCGGTACGGCGAGCGGCGGGCGTCTTCGCGGGTGACGTGGACGGGCTGGTGGCCCTCCTCGCGCAGCACGAGCCGGACGAGGAGCAGCCGGCACTCCCGATCACGCCCGCCGCCCTCGCCGACCTGGGACGGCGGACGGCCCGGGGTCTGCACGAGGTCGCCATGGGCCTGTCCCGGCTTACGGGTCACCCGGCGGCCCGCATCGGCGGGCCCGGGGAGGCGCTCGGGGCCGAGTCGCCGGCCGCGACGCTCCTCGGCGAGGTGCGACGCCTCGTGGACCGCCTGGACAGGGCCGGCCTCAGGATCCTGGAGGTGACGGATCCGGCGGCCGTGACGTTCAGAAAACTGCGCCGCTGAGCCGACCGCTCAGCCTGGCGAGAGCTCCGGACCCGCGGTCGCCAGGGCGTCTTCGAACTGCCTCCGGTAGAGGCGGGAGTACGTCTCGCTCCGGACCAGGAGTTCGGCGTGGCTACCCTGGTCCTCGATGACCCCCGCCTCCAGCACCAGGATCCGGTCGGCGCGGATCACCGTGCTCAGCCGGTGCGCGATTACCAGCGTCGTGCGGCCCCGCATGAGGTGCTCCAGGGCGTCCTGGACCAGGCGCTCACTCTCGGAGTCCAGACTGCTGGACGCCTCGTCCAGGATGAGGACCCGTGGCCGCTTGAGCATGACGCGGGCGATGGCGATGCGCTGCCGCTGCCCCGCGCTCAGGGTCACGCCCCGCTCGCCGATCCGCTGATCGTAGCCGTCCGGGAATCCCGCGATGAAGCCATGGGCGTGGGCCGCCTCCGCGGCCGCCTCCACCTCCTCGTCCGTTGCGTCGGGGTTTCCGTACAGCAGGTTGTCCCGCGCGCTGCCGGCAAAGAGCATCGGCTCCTGGGGCACGACCCCCACCGACGCCCGCAGGTCCCGCAAGGCCAGGTCCCGGACGTCCACACCGTCCAGGGTCACCCGCCCCCCCTCCACGTCGAAGAAGCGGGATACCAGGGAGGCCAGCGTGCTTTTGCCCGCCCCGGAGCTCCCCACCAGGGCCACGGTCTCGCCCTGCTCCACCCGGGCGTCGACGCCCTTCAGGACCCGGGGAAGATCCGGCCCGTACCGGAACGTGACGCCTTCGAAGCCCACCACGCCCCGCAGAGGACGTGGCAGGGGCGCCGGGTCCGCGGGATCCGCGATCTCCCGTGGGTGGTCCAGCAGCTCGAAGATGCGCTGGGCCGCGCCCGCCGCTTCCTGGAGGTTGCTCCAGAAGCCGGCCAGGGAGGAGATCGCCCCCGAGATGGTGACGGCATAGAGGAGGAACGCCACCAGCGTTCCGCCGGTCAGCTCTCCCGCCAGGACGAGGCGCCCACCCTCCCACAGGACGAGGACGATCGCTCCGAAACCCGCGAAGGTCACCGCGCCCGTCAGGGACGCCCGCGCGACCGCCCGGCGCAGCCCCTCGTCCCGGGTCTCGTCGACGTCGTTGTGGAAGTGCCGGGCCTCCCAGATCTCCCGGGTGAAGCTCTGGACCGTGCGGATCTGGCTGAAGACCTGCTCCGCCCGGGCGGTGGCCCTGGCCAGCGTGTCCTGGATGTCCGTAGTCAGCCGCTTCACCCGCCGGCCGAAGAACCAGGCCGTGACGATGGCGAAGGGGATGGCGGTGAGCGTCACCAGCGTGAGGCGCGGATTGGTGATGGTGATGAGGATCGCCGCCCCCGCCAGGAAGATCCCCTGACGCACCAGCTCGGGTACACCGAAGCGCAGCACCTGCTGCACCAGCCCCGCGTCGGACGAGATGCGAGAGGTGAGCTCCCCCACCCGGCGGGTGTCGAAGAAGCCGGGCGGCTGCCACACGAGGGCATCGAAGATGTTCCTGCGGAGGTCGGCCACGACGCGCTCCGACACCGACGCCGTGAGGTAGCTCTGGCCGAAGTTCACGAAGGCCTGGACCGCGAAGAGGCCCAGGAGCCCCAGAGCGATGCGGTTCAGCATGTCCCCGGCGCCCTGCACGAAGGCGGCGTCCAGCAGATCTCTCACGATCAGCGGAAAGGCCAGCCCGATGGCCGTGCTCACCAGGAGCAGGACGGTCGCCCCCGCCAGGGCTCGCCAGTAGGGGCGCACCCGTGGGCCGAGGCGCCGCAGGAATCCGATGGTCCGGGCGGGACCGAGTCGTTCGTTGGTCATCCCGGAAGCTGGACGCAGGACCGGCCACGCACAATTCCGGCTCGAGCCGGACTGGCCGGATGTGACGTTCCTCCCCACGTTTGGCGACGCATACCTCACAGCCTCGGGGCCATGGCAAACCAACCGCATCACCGCGCCTTCGCGGTCACCGTCGGCTGGACGCTCCTTCTCCTCTTCCTGGGAAGCGTGGTCCACGCCACCGGGTCCAGTCTGGCCTGCCCGGACTGGCCGACGTGCTTCGGAACCATGGTCCCGGAGATGGAGGGGGGCGTCTTCTGGGAGCACCTCCACCGCTTGGTGGCGGGGGGCCTCATCGTCATGTTCGCGCTGGCCATCTGGTTGACCCACCAGCACGCCCCCCCGGAGCACCGCTGGGTCGTGCGCGCTTCATGGGCCGGCCTGGCCCTGCTTCTGGTTCAGGCCGTGTTCGGGGGGCTCACGGTGTTGTGGGAGCTGCCCGACTTGCTGTCCACCACGCACCTGGCGCTGGCCTTCCTCTTTCTGATCCTGGCGGTGACCCTCGCCGCGGTGACGTCGCCCCGCAGGGCGGCCCGAAGCGCTCTGGACGCCGGAACGCGCAGGCTCCTGGGACGTCCCGCGACCATCGTGACCGAGCTGGTCTTCATGCAGAGTCTGCTGGGGGCATGGGTGCGCCACACCGACGCGGGCATGGTCTGCGGGACAGGCCTCCTGTGCAACGGTGCCCTCATCCCCACCGCCTGGTCGCCCTTCATCGCGGTCCAGTTCCTCCACCGCGCCGTGGGCATCGCCACGGCCGTGGTCGTGGTGGCGCTGGCGGTACCTCTGACGACGTCGGCCCGCCCGGGCCACGTGCGCGTGGCCGCCGGCCTGGCCCTGGCCCTGGTGCTGGCGCAGGTAACCGTGGGCTTTCTCTCGGTCTCGTCCATCCTGGCGGTGGTGCCGGTCTCTCTCCACACCCTCGGAGCCGCGGCGCTCATGGCCGTCGTGGCCCTCCTGGCGACATGGGGCCGCATGCGCGATCCAGAGCGGAGCGGCGTCGGCGCGTGAGCCCGGAATCGGTGGGGGCCCTTCTCGCCCCTCTCAACGCATCCCTGAACCTGGCCAGCGCCTGTTTCCTGGTGGCCGGGCTCGTGTACATCCGCCGGCGGGACGCTCACAAGCACCGCACGGCCATGACAGGCGCGGTGGGGGCGTCCGTCCTCTTCCTGGTGTTCTATGTAACGCGCGTTTCGCTGACCGGCACCCACCGCTTCGACGGCACCGGAATCGCCCGGCAGGCGTACCTGTTCATACTCCTCTCCCACATGGTTCTGGCGGTGGCCGTCGTTCCCCTGGTCCTCCGACTCCTGTGGCTGGTCCGGAAGCGACGCTTCCGGGAACACCGCCGACTGGCCCGCTGGACCTACCCCATCTGGCTGTACGTCTCCGTCACCGGGATCCTGGTCTACCTCCTCCTCTACCACGTCTACGGGTACGTGTGATCGGCGGGACCCCGGAGCGAGGCCGCTGACATGAAGGCCGCGAGAGGTGCCCTGGGATACGCGGAGGTCCTGGGCGCGGCGGTCCTGTGGGGCTCGTCGGGCATCTTCAGCGTGCACCTCTTCCGTCGAGGGGTCACGGCGGAGGATGTCGCGCTCCTGCGCCCCGTGCTGGGCGCGGTTTTCCTCCTCGCGGCGCTTCCATTCCTGGGGCGAGGACGGCCGCGGCCGGGGCTCCGGGGCCTGATCTTCCTGGGCGGCCTGGGCGGCCTCCTGACCGGCGTATTCCAGCTCGCCTACCAGATGTCCACGGCCAGCCTGGGCGTGCCGACCACGGTGGCGCTCCTCTACCTGGCCCCCGCGATGGTGGTGGCGGCAGCGGGGCCCCTCCTCGGCGAATGGCCGTCCGCGCGCCGCGTGGCTCTGGCGGTCCTCTCCATCGGGGGAGTCTGGCTCACGGTCCTGGGCGCCAGGGGTGCCGACGTCACCCTCAACGCTACGGGCGTCCTGTGGGGAACACTGGCCGGAGCGGGCTACGCGGGATACACCCTCTTCGGGCGCCGGGCCTCTCCTCGGTACGGCTCCGTGGCGACCACGATCTACTCCGTCTGCGGCGCGAGCCTGCTGCTGAGCGCCGTCCTCCCCTTCCTGCCCGGCGGAGTCGACGTGCCGCGCGCGACGGGGACCCTGGCCATCCTGGTGCCCTACGCGCTGCTGACCATCGTCGCGGCTCCCCTGCTCTTCTACGACGGCCTGGGGAGGATCGAGGCCGGGCGGGCGTCCATCACGGCGACCATCGAGCCCGTCGTGGCCGCCCTCCTGGCCACGTGGTTACTGGGGCAACATCTGACGGCGACGGGCTGGCTCGGCCTCGTCCTGGTCGTGGTCGGCGTCGCGGGCGCCTACGCCGCCCCGACCGCGGCCAGCGGCCCGGAGGCGAACGCCGGCGGGGGCGACCAGGCTGCTACGCCACCGGCAGTGTGAGCGTCACCTCGGCCCCACCGTCGGGGACGTTCCGGAGTGCGATGCCGCCGCCGACGCTCTCGATGATCTTGCGCGCGAAAGGAATGCCGAGCCCCAGGCCGGTCTCGGTGGTGGTGAAGAAGAGGTCATGGGCCCGCTCGAGCGCCTCGGGCGTGAAGCCCGGGCCCCGGTCCCGCACGGACAGGACCGCCCGGTCACCCTCCACGCCCAGCGTCACGTCCACGGTCTCGCCGTTGCCGAACTGGCCGGAGTTGTGGAGGAGCAGGTAGAGGGCGTCCATGAACGACTCCCGGTGGATGCGCGCCCGGATCGGCCGCCCCTCCGTCTTCAGCCGCACGGAGACGTCCCAGTCCCGCGTGAACTCCCGGGTCACCTGCTGCACCACCGGACCGAGGTCGTGGGTCTCGTCGGGCGTGAGCGGCTCCCGGAGGAAGAAGCCAAGGTCCTCGAGGGACCCGAGAGCATCCTCCACGCCCTGGCGGAGCAGCTTGGGGTCGGCGGCCACGGCGCCCCTGAGAGGCTTCTCGACGCCCTCCCGAAGAAAGGCCGCGATCCGGCCCAGGGCCTCTCGCAGGGCCTGCTCCCGCTCCTCGTTCTTCACGGACCATTGGCGGTCCAGTGCCTCCCGAACGCCCGTCATTCCGTCCGGAGCCCCGGGGCCCACTGACGGACGCCGGCCCATACCGAGCTCCCCGGCCAGGCTCTCCAGCGTCGTGCGGACGTGAGCGCGGCCCCCGGCGCGGGTGCCCAGGAACCAGCCGCCCACCCCGGCCACGGCGACGACGGCCACCCATATCATCGTGCCCATACGTCCTCGAGTCAGGCTTGTCTTCTTGAAGAAAACGAGGCTTGTGGCCCCGACGTTTCCAGGTGGGATCTTCGTAGGCCGTACCGGCGCGGGCAATGGTCGGCAGGTGGTTCACGCCCCTTCGTGGCCCACGACCGCCCCCCCTGACCTCCTTGCGGCAGAACATGAAGGTTGCCATCGCGGTAGGGGCAGGACTATCGTGTGGGTCTCAGGGCCGGCCTGCCGCAGGGCCGGCCGTCCTCCGCTTTACAGCCCCATGGATCGCCAGCGCCTGTCCCGGCTCCTCGAACTGAGCTCCGACCCGGAAAACCCCGGGGCCGTCGAGCTCAAGCACGCGGTACGTCGCACGATCGTCATCGCCGTGGTGGGCATATCCCGTGATCCGATGAAGGCCGCCCGCCGGGTTCCCTCCTACCTGGCGGCCAAAGGAGCGGAGATCATCCCGGTCAATCCCAACGCCGACCGGATCCTCGGACGGCCCGCCCACGGGAGCCTGGAAGAGGTTACCGAGCCCGTGGACATGGTCCTCCTCTTCAGGCCATCGGAGGAGGTGGGCCCCTTCGTGAGGGCGGCGGCCGAACGGCCGGAGCGGCCCGTCATCTGGCTCCAGGAGGGGATCCGCGACGACGAAGCCGCGGCCGCCGCCAGGGCTCGGGGGCTGACGGTGGTGCAGGACCTGTGTCTCTACAAGGTGCACCGGGCTCTGGGCGACACGCTCCGCCATACCGAACCGTACGACGAGGAGACCACCAGTTCGGACTACTCCTCCAGGTAGGCCGATACCAGTTCCGCGTGCCCTTTGGGGCTCACCTTCCTCCAGGCCCGCTCGATCCGGCCCTGGGCGTCGATGACGAAGGTGCTCCGCTCTATCCCCAAGTACTTCCTCCCGTAGTTGGTCTTCTCCTTCCACACCCCGTATGCCTGGGCGACGGCGTGGTCGGGATCGGAAAGAAGGGGAAAGTTGAGGTCGAACTTCTCTCTGAACCTGACGTGGGAGTCGGTGGAGTCCGGCGAGATCCCCAACACGACGGCATCGAGGGACGCGAAGCGGGGGCGCGAATCCCGCAGGTCACACGCCTGGGTGGTGCACCCTGGCGTGTCGTCCTTCGGGTAGAAGTAGATCACCACCCTCCGTCCGCTGAGATCCTGGAGGCGAACCCGGCCTCCGTCGTCAGCGGCGAGGTCGAAGTCCGGTGCCGTATCGCCCTGTTCTACCATGGGATGAAGTCCTTGGAGGGAGAGGGAAGGTGGGCACTCAGCCCGCCCCCGGCTCGGGCCGGAGCAGGAGATCCGGGACGCGTTCCGCCTCGCCGGCCCGCTCCGCCGCCAGCACCGACCACCTGCACAGGGCGTCGCTACGAGCCTGACACTTGTCGTGGGCGATGCGGCAGCTCCGGCCGCCGTAGCACTGTACCACCGCCTCGCACAGGCCCGTGATGAAGTAGCAGGCATCGCCACCGGGATCGGACTGGATCAGGACGTGGGCCCGAGCCTCCAGCGTGAACAGACCTCCCGACGCGAAGCCCCCCACCCGTCGCCCGAAGAGAGAACGCAACCGGCGCCCGGCGCGTCGGCGCGCGAATCCGTAGGACAAGGCCTGCGGGAAGATGCGCCGCCACCCCCTGCCCGCGTCGAGATCCCCGGCCAGGATCCGGCCGGCCCTGAAGAAGACCTCCTCGGCATCCGGCCGGCGGATGACCAAACGCACGAGGTCCCGCACTTCCTCGTCGCTCATCCGTCCACCGCGACGCACCTCCTCGCGGTACGCCCGGACCTGCCGCTCCACCACGTCGCTCAGGCCCAGCCGACGGGGCATCGTCACGGATGGATCCTCGGACGCCAGGATCTCCTTGGGAGCGTCCTGGGACCGGATCACCTCGAGGAGGGTCAGGCCGAAGACGGCCGCGACCCGCCGCCGGGACGAGACAGGCTCCGGAACTGTCGGGACTTCGCTCACAGATCGGTGTCTCGGGTGGCTGTCGGCCCACGCACTGCGATGAAGCGCTAATCTCGCGCGATTCGGGTCGATTTTCAAAACGTACCGATCTGAGAGTGACACCGACGTCGCGTCGGGCCTAATTAGGTGTGTGATCGTCGCTAACGGTGATCATTCCACAACCCGCGTTTGGAGCGGGGTGAGGAGCGAGGCGCCTCGAAGAGCCACCCTGGGGGGGCTGGTTCATGTGCTCCGAGAGCCTTCTCCTCCCCCGCTCCCTTTTTTTGGGGCCCCTCCCCTGTTCGCATGTGGTGACGTACCTTGTCCCGGCCATGAAGCGCTTCCCAGCCTTCGACCCTCCCGAGTATCTCGACTGGAAGGCCGACCCGGACCTCCTGGCCGAGTACCGCACCCGGCTGCTCGCCGATCCCCAACGGTCGCGGGTCCTGGCCGAGCTGTCCCACTCCTTTCGTCTCGACCTGTACCGGGACCTCCTGCGCACCCGCCTCCACGACATCGCGCTCAAGAGATGGGTGCGCACGGGAGTGATTTCCAAGGCCTGGCTCGGCACCGGCGAAGAAGCGGTGACCGTCGGCGCCGTGGCGGCTCTGGATCGCGAGCGCGACGTCGTGTGCCCGATGATCCGAAACGCCGGGGCCCTCCACATGATGGGCATGCCGATGGCGGACATGCTCAAGGGGTACCTGGCCACGTCCGACTCGCCCAACGGAGGCAGGGACCTCCACCTGGGAGACCTGGACGCGGGGATCGTCCAGCCCACGAGCCACATGGGCATGAACGTGCCGGTCATGGCGGGAATCGCCCTGTCGTTCCGGATCAGAGGAGAGCCGCGAGTGGCCCTGACGTGGACGGGCGACGGCTCCGTTCGCACCGCCGCCTTCCACGAGGGCATCAACTTCGCGGCGGTACGGGACCTCCCCCTGGTGGTGGTGATCCAGAACAACCAGGTGGCCCTGGGCACGACCGCGTCCCACCATTCCCCCGGCGACCCCGCGACGGTGCCGGCGGCCTACGGCATCCCGTCCTGGACGTGCGACGGCAACAACGTGCTGGACGTCCACGTCGCCGCGCGGCTCGCGGTGGAACGGTGCCGCCAGGGAGAGGGACCCGCCATGGTGGTGGCGGAGACCTTCCGCATGGGCGGCCACGCCACGCACGACGAGCGCGAGGCCCGCGACACGTTTCCACCCGAGACCTTCGAGTCCTGGGGGCGCCGGGATCCCATCGGTCTGTTCGAGGCCTTTCTGATGGAGGACGGAACGTCGACGGAGGAGCTGGCCCGGGTGGAGGAGGAGGTGGTCGCCGAGGTGGAGGCGGCGTCGGAAGAGGCCCTGGCGGCGCGAGGCCGGACGCCCGAGCCCCGGGCGGCCCTTTTCGACGGCTTCTCCCAGGGGGGGCCCCTCGTCGGCCTCGACACACGTCCAATCTAGTGCCGGGTCGCCCGGGCTCCCCTTGCTCGGGGCGGGGGCCCGCCCCAATATTACGAACTCAGGTGAGAACGATTCGGTGAGGGCTTCGTACGAGGTTTCGGGCAGGCGCCGCGGCTCCGTCGCGCCCGCCTTTTTTATCCCTTGGAGCCCGGCACGGACCTCCCCATCGACCGCCCGAATGGACGAGACATGCATAACGCGGAAGCACCAGTGACCGAGCCCCGGATGGACGACGGCCTCCTGTCCGACAGGTCGGACGAGGAGCTCGTGACAGCCCACCTCGACGGGTGCCCGGGCGCTTTTCAGGAGATCTACGACCGTTATCGCGATCGGCTGGTCCACTTCATCACGAGGAAGACCGGCGACGCCGACCGCGCCCAGGATCTGGTCCAGGAGGCCTTCATCCGGGTGACGCGTCACCTTCACAGGTTCGATACCTCCAAGAAGTTCTCGACCTGGGTCTACACGATCGCGAGCAACCTCTCCAAGAACGAGTTGAGGAACCGCTCGCGGAGCCCCCTGGTCCTGTTCCAGCGTCTCACGAGCAACTGGGACGACGACCACCGGCCGCTCCAGTTCGAGGACTTCAGCATGCGCCCGGACGACCTCTACCGGAAGCGCTACTTGCGGAGGCTCGTGGAAGACACCGTCCAGGAGCTGCCCGAGCACCATCGCCTCGTCTTCCGGCTCAGGGAGCTGGAGGGCAAGAGCTACGAAGAGATCAGTGAGATCACCGGGGTGAACCTGGGCACGGTCAAGAGCCGTCTCCACCGTGCGCGTAACTCCTTCGCGCAGCGGATCGAGCCTTTCCTCAACTGAGGGCTGGCCCTCCTCACGATGTTCGAGAACCTGCGGGCGGCCTTTCGGGAAGCCGTGGACAACTTCAACCAGGAGCTCCACCGGGATCAGGTGCCGGAGGCCGTGGATCGCCTCCTCCGGGGGATGCGGGATGAGGCTGCCGAAGCCAAGACCCGGCTGCACGACCTCGATGTGGGGATCCAGCAAGCCCGGGCGGAGGCCGAGCGAGAGAAGCAGGGGGCCGCCACCTGCCTCCGCCGCCAGGCGATGGCCCAGAGCATCGGCGACGAGGAAACCGCCCGAATCGCGGGTGAGTACGCCGAGAAGCACGTCCGCCGCCAGACCGTCCTCGAACAGAAGGCCGACGCTCTCGCGGAGGAGCTCACGGTCCGCAAGGCCGAGATCGAGGAGATGTTGGACAAGATCCGGGAGGCTCAGCGGAACCGGGACACCCTCGCCGCGTCGGCGGGGCGCTCCACGGCCAGGGAGTCCATCCGGGGCACCCAGGATCTCTTCGAAGAGCTGGACCGTATGGCGGACAAGGTCACCGGGGAGGATTCCCGTGCCCAGGCGGCCCAGGATCTCCTGGACGAGATGGACCGCGACCACGACCCTCTCGACGACCTGAGCATCGACCTGGACGGGCCGCCTCCGCGCCCCCTGGACGTGGACGCCCGCCTCGCCGAACTGAAGCGCCGCATGAACGAGGAGTGACCCG
>Ga0214471_10004420_pt1 | contig 10871 bp, 9 predicted proteins | sample RVTome_5_FD_207665 | JGI IMG/M metagenome (GOLD analysis project Ga0214471, IMG submission 207665) | Soil microbial communities from uranium-contaminated site in the Upper Colorado River Basin, Wyoming, United States - RVT142D155 | ecosystem: Environmental > Terrestrial > Soil > Contaminated >... | reverse complement strand
TGCGGAACTCCACCCACCTGAACCACAGGACCGCGAACAGGATCCAGCAGACGACCGGCACCGCCATCAGCAGCCGGACGAACGGCCGGCCGTAGCGCTCGACCGGCGACGAGGCGTACATCGCCACCGCCAGCGCCAGCCCGAGGGCGAACGACACGACCAGGGCGCCGATGACCCGGGCCATGGTGACGAGGACGAAGTCGAGCGGCAGGCCGGCCAGGCTCGTGAGGATCCGGCCCCACCCGGGGACGATGAACGGCGGCACGAACCAGGAGACGATCTCCCAGGCGGCGGCGAGGACGAGGAGGCCCACCACCATCTCCCGTGGAAAGCGGAAGGGGGCGCGCGCCTCCAGCGCCTCGACCGTCTCGCCGCCGGGCGCGTCGGGGCGGGGCATGCTCAGGGCCTGTAGATCGCGCCCTCGTCGGGCAGCTTCGGCAAGTAGCCGATGTCCACCGCCACCTTGAACATGTCCCAGATCACCGCGCGCTCCGCCTCCCAGGCCGGCTGCACGTCGTAGACCAGCCGGCCGGACGAGACCGCCTCCTTCATGATGCCGGGCGGGAGCTTGATGCTGGCGGCGACGATGCGGTCGGCGTCGTCGAGGTTCGTCTTGATGAAGCGCTGGCCGTCCTGGAACATGCGGAGCAGCCGGCCGACCGCGTCGGGACTCCGCTTCAGGAAGTCCTCGCGCATCGCCACGACCAGCTCCCAGCCGTCCGCCTTGGCGATCGCCTTCCAGGCGGTGTCGCCGGCGAAGATGGTGCGGTACTGCGGATTGTCGCGCAGCGTGAGCGTCGCCGCCGGCTCCCAGGTCATCGCCGCGTCGACGCGCTTGGCCTGCAGCTGGGTGCGCGCCAGCGGCGGGCCGGCCTGGACCACGGTGACGTCCTTGCCGAAGACCACGCCCTGGCTCTTGCCGTAGAGCGCCAGGATCTGGTACTCCGACGAGCCCATGTCGGCGGCGATGGTGCGGCCCTTGAGGTCGGCGATCGTCTTGATGGCCGGATCGCCGGTGATCACCGTGAGCGCGTTGAGCCGCGCGTAGGTGAGCGCGGCCGTGATCGGCACGCCCTCCAGCCGCATCTTCTGCAGGACGTGCGGCCCGGCCGGCAGCATGTCGACTTCCCCGGTGGCCACCGCGGCGTAGTAGGCCGAGATGGCGCCCAGGGTCACGGGCTGGACGTCGAGGCCGTGCTTCCGGTCGAGCCCCTGGTCCTTCACGATGTCGACCATCAGCGTCGACAGCGACGGGAACGCCAGGCGGCCGAACTTGACCTTGATGAGGTCCTGGCCGGGCGCCGGCGGGGCGACCGCCATCGCCGCCACGCACGCGGCCACCACCACGCTGAACACGACAAACGCTTTCCTCATGACTGGTCTCCCTGTTTCTCCTTGATGAGGCGATGGACGCGGTCGGGGGTCAGGGGCAGCTCGCGCACCTCGATGCCGAGCGGGGCCAGCGCGTCGGCCACGGCGTTGGCGATCGCCGCCGTCGAGCCGATCGTCCCGCCCTCGGCCATGCCCTTGAAGCCGCTCACGCTGACCGCGGGCGGCGTCTCCATGTGGACGATGGCCAGGGGCGGCACGTCCAGGGCCCCCGGGATCAGGTAGTCCATGAACGTCGTCGTGAGCGGCTGGCCGGCGGCGTCGTAGGCGATCTCCTCGTAGAGCGCGTTGCCGATGCCCTGGGCGACCGCGCCGTGGGTCTGGCCGTCGACGATCATCGGGTTGACGATGCGGCCGCAGTCCTCCACGACGACGTGGCGCACGAGGGTCACCTGCCCCGTCTCGGGGTCGACCTCGACGACCGCCACGTGGGAGCCGTTGGAGAACGTGGCGGGCGGCGGATCGTAGTACTGGGTCGCCTCCAGCGCCGGGTCCACGCCCGGCGGCAGCGTGCCGCCCGCCGGCCGGTAGGCGAGGCCGGCCACGTCGGTGACCGTGAGCGTCCGGCCCGGCGCCCCCCGCACGGCGATGGTGCCGCCCTCGATGGCCAGGTCGGCGGGCGCGGCCTCCAGCATGTGGGCGGCGATCTTCTCGATCTTCTCCCTCACGCGCCGGGCGGCCAGGACGAGGGCGCCGCCGCTCACGACCATGCTGCGGCTGGCGAAGGAGCCGCTGCCGTGCGGGCAGCGCTCGGTGTCGCCCTCGACGATGGTGACCGCGCCGAGGTCGACGCCCAGCTCGTCGGCCAGCACCTGGGCGAGCGTGGTGGCGTGGCCCTGGCCCTGCGAGGCGGCGCTGACGAAGCCGCGCACCTCGCCGCTCGGCTCGACGCGGACGGTGGCCGCGTCGTGGCCCGGGACCTGCCGCATGCCGCGCCGCCGGAAGGTCCCGGACCCCATCCCGGTGAACTCCGTATAGGCCGCCACGCCGACGCCGCGGTACTTCCCCCCGGGCGTCCGGCGGGGTCGGGCCCGCAGCGCCGCGTAGTCGGCGGCCGCCAGCGCGCGCTCGAGCGACTGGGCGGGGTCGCCGCTGTCGATGACGAGCCCCGACGCGGTCGCGAAGGGCAGCTCCGCCGCCGCGACGAAGTTGCGCCGCCGCACCTCGGCGGGATCGAGCCCCACCCGCCGCGCGACCATGTCCACCAGCCGCTCGCGCACGAACGTGCCCAGCGCCATGCCGACGCCGCGATACGCGCCGGCCGGGCACTTGTTCGTCGCGACCGCGTAGGCGTCGTAGGCGAGCGCCGACAGCGTGTACGGGCCCGGCAGAATGCCCGCTGCCGTCAATGGCTCCAGCGATGCCGTGACCGGATAGACCGAGTAGGCGCCGGAGTCGCAGATCAGCGTCGATCTCAGCGCGACGAGCGTGCCGTCCTTCCGGGCGCCGATCTCCACGTGGTTGACGTGGTCGCGGGCCTGGGCGCTGGCCAGGAGATTCTCGCGGCGGTCCTCCAGCCAGCGCACCGGGCGGCGCAGCCGCCGGGCGAGCTGGGCGACCACGATGTCCTCCGGGTAGAGGTGCATCTTCGGTCCGAAGCCGCCCCCCACGCTGGGACAGAGCACGCGGATGCGCGAGTCGGGCAGGCCGATCGCCTCCGCGAGGCCGCTGCGCATGAGGTGGGGCGACTGCGACGAGGCCCACACGATGAGCGTGCCGTCCACCGGATCGACCGCGGCCATCACCCCGCGCGGCTCCATCGGCACCGACGAGCAGCGCCCGTGGCGGAACGTCTCGGCGATCCGGAGGTCGGCCGCGGCCAGCGCCTGCTCGACGGGGCCGTGCTCGAAATGCGTGTGGAACAGGACGTTGTCGGCCAGCTCCTCGTGCAGCCGCGGCGCGCCCGGCCGCAGGCTCGCCTCGGCGTCGGCGACGGCGGGCAGCGGATCCCAGATGACCTGGATCGCCTCCAGCGCGTCCTCGGCCCGGTACTGGTCGGTGGCGACCACGGCCGCCACCGGCTCGCCGGCGAAGCGGACCTTGCCGAGCGCCAGCGCCGGCCAGCCCGTCTCCTTGTAGCCGGCTCCGCTCATCACCGCCCGGACCGGCTTCGTCGTGGGGGCGAGATCGGCCCCGGTGACGACGGCCTCGACGCCCGGCATCGCGAGCGCGCCGCCGGCGTCGATGCCGCCGATCCGCGCGTGGGCGTGGGGGCTGCGGAGGAACGCCACCGCCAGCAGCCCGGGCAAGCGCAGGTCGCCGATGAAGTGCGCGCGCCCCATCAAGAGCGGCGGGTCCTCCGTCCGCTTGACGCTGCGGCTGACGTAGCGCGCGGCCATCAGGAGGCGTCCTCCCGGGCGTCGCGCAGCAGCGCCGACAGCCGGTCGGGCGACAGCGGCAGGGCGGTGATCGACACGCCCAGCGGCGCCAGCGCGTCGGCCACGGCGTTGGCGATCGCGCCCCCGCACCCCGAGCTGCCCCCCTCACCGGCGCCCTTCGCCCCGAGCGGGTTGAGCGGCGTCGGCGTCTCCTCCAGGATGCGAACGGCCGTCGACTCCGGCATCTCCATCACCGTCGGCAGCAGGTAGTCCATGAACGTGCTGGTGAGGAGCTGCCCCTGCCCGTCGTAGACCAGCTCCTCGTACAGCGCGCCGCCGATGCCCTGGGCGAGCGCACCCACCAGCTGGCCGTCGACGATCATCGGGTTGACCGCCCGGCCGATGTCGTAGGCGATCGCGTACTTGAGGATCTTCACGACGCCCGTCTCGCCGTCGACCTCGACCACGGCCGCGTGGCAGCCGTACGGATAGGTCATCTTCGGCGCCTCGAAGAAGTGCTCGGCGTACAGCCCCGGCTCCATCCCGGGCGGCCCCGGCACCGCCGCCCGCGCCAGCTCCCGGAACGTCGCCCGGCGATCGGGCACGCCGCGGACGTGGACGGCGCCGTCGCCGAGGACGAGGTCGTCGGGGGCCGCCTCCAGCAGCGCCGCACCGACGCGCAGCATCTTGTCGCGCACCTTGCGGGCGGCGGCGGCCGCCGCCGGCAGCGCCACCGCCGCGCCGCGGCTCGCGAAACCGCCGACGCCGAACGGCACCCGCGCGCTGTCGCCGTGCACCACCGTGACGCGCTCGGGCGGCACGTTCAGCTCGTCGGCGGCGACCTGCGCCAGCGTCGTGGCGATCCCCTGGCCCACCGCGGCCACGCCGGAGTAGAGGACCACGTGCCCGGTCGCGTCCACCTCGACCCGCGCGTACTCCCACGGGCCCAGCCCGGCCTTCTCCACGAGGCACGCGACGCCGATGCCGACGTGACGGCCCTGGCGGCGCGCCTCCGCCTGCTCGCGCCGGGCCGCGTCGTATCCCAGCGCGTCGAGCGTCTTGTCGAGCGCGGACGCGTAGTCGCCGCAGTCGTAGACCGTGCGCTGGTTGAGCGAGGCGCCGCCGACCTCGTAGGGCATCTCGGCGGGCGTGACGAAGTTCCGGCGCCGCAGATCGAGGGGATCGACGCCGAGCCGGCCGGCCGCGAGGTCCAGCAGCCGCTCGCGGACGAAGGTGCCCTCGAAGCGGCCGGGGCCGCGATAGGTCCCGGTCGGCGTCTTGTTGGTGAGCACGCACTGGATCTCCGAGAGATAGTTCGGGATCCGGTACGGCCCCGGCAGCAGCGCGGCGGTCAGCTCGGGCACCACGACGCCGTGCGTGCGCACGTAGGCGCCCATGTCGGCGAGGAACCGGTCGATGAGCGCCACGATCCGGCCGTCGCGGTCGAAGCCGATCTCGATCTCGTGCCACTGCTGGCGCGAGTGGTTCGTCGCCATGAGGTGCTCGCGGCGGTCCTCGATCCACTGCACCGGCCGGCCCAGCCGCATCGCCGACCACGGCACCAGGAAGTCCTCGGGATAGAACTCCCCCCGCACGCCGAAGCCGCCGCCGACCTCCAGCTCGGTGAACTGGATGAGGTGCTCGGGGTACGGCAGCAGGTCGGCGAGGACGCGGCGGTTGAAGTGCGGGACCTTGGCCACACCCCACAGGCGCAGGATGCCGGGGCCGGGATCGAAGGCGGCCGTCAACCCGCGCGTCTCCAGCGGGACGCCGGTGTGACGCTGGATCGCGAAGCGCTCCTTCACGCGGACGTGGGCGCCGGCCATCGCGCCGGGCGCGTCGCCCTGCCGCGTGTCGAGCGTGGCCACGACGTTGCCGCCGATCGCCGCGTGGAGCACCGGCGCGCCGCCCTCCACCGCCCGCCGCGCGTCGGTGGTGGCCGGCAGCGGCTCGTAGTCGACCTCGATCACCTCCAGCGCGTCCTCGGCGAGATAGCGGCTCTCGGCCACGACGAACGCGACGGGCTCGCCGGCGTAGCGGACCCGGTCGCGCGCCAGCGGCGGCTGCAGGCAGGCGACGAGGCTCGGCCGGGGACCGAGCCGGACGGGAATGCGGCCGACGTCGCCGAGGTCCTCGGCGGTGACCACGGCGATCACGCCGGGCAGGCCGAGCGCGGCCTTGGCCCGGATCGCGCCCAGGCGCGCGTGGCCGTGGGGCGAGCGCAGCACGGCGCCGTGGCACATCCCGGGCAGCCGGAAGTCGGCGGCATACTTCCCGCGGCCGGTGAGGAGCCGGCGGTCCTCCAGGCGCCGCACGCTGCGGCCGATCGCGCGGGTCATCGCGTGGACCCCTCGGTCATGGCGTCAGATGGAACATGCGGGCGGCGTTGTCGCCCAGGATCGCCGCCTGCGCCGCCGGCGGCAGCCCCGCCTCGCGCACGATGCGCACGGGCTCGGGGTCGCCCAGCCAGAATGGATGATCGCTGCCGAGCAGCACCCGGTCGGCGCCGACCACGGAGACCAGATAGGCGAGCGCCGGGGGGAACTGCACGAGCGTGTCGTAGTGGAACCGGCGCAGGTACCCGCTCGGCACCCCGGCGCCGTCGGCCCGGATCTCCGGCCGCCCGGCGTGACCGCGGTCGAACCGGCCCACGTGGTACGGCAGGAAGCCGCCGCCGTGCACGAGCACGACGTCGAGCCCGGGGACGCGGTCCAGCGTGCCCCCCATGATCAGGCTGCCGGCCGCCAGCGTGGTCTCGAACGGGTAGCCGACGAGGTTGTGCAGGTAGTGGCGTCCGAAGCGCTCGACGGCTTCCAGGGCGAACGGATGGAGGATCACCGGCGCGGCCAGCTCGGCCGCCGCCTGCCAGAACGGGTCGAACGCGCGGTCGCCCAGCGACTGGCCCAGCGCGTGGGGGTCGATCATGGCGCCCCGCAGCCCCAGTGACGTCACGGCGACGCGCAGCTCCTCGGCCGCCCGCGCCGGCGACTGCAGCGGCACCGTGGCCAGGCCGGCGTGCCGGCCGCCGATCTCGGCCAGCGAGGCCGCCAGCCCCTCGTTCTGCGCGCGGCTCCACGCCGCGCCCTCGTCGGGCGGCAGCGAGTATCCGGCGACGTCCATCAAAGGGCCGAACACCGCGGCGTCGATGCCCTGGGCGGCCAGAAAGTCCAGGTGGCGCTCGAGCGTGTAGAGCGGCTCCAGCAACGGGCGGGTCGGCGGCTCGGCGCCCACGACCAGCCGCGGGTGCGGGCCGTCGTCGCGCACCCGCACGCCGTGGCGGGCCGGCGCCGACCGGGCGGCGGCGATCGCGCGGGGCGACAGGAAGTGGAGGTGGACGTCGACGATCATGCCGTCACTTCCAGTGCACCAGCGCCCGGTCGGCCGCCTGCACGGCCTGCGAGGCGAGCAGGGCGATCACCAGCACGGAGACGATCACCGCGTACAGCTCGGTGATCAGGAAGGTGTTGCCGTAGTAGATGAGGCGCTCGCCGAGGCCGACCAGCGAGATCAGCATCTCGCCGACGACCATCCCCTTGACGGCCTGCACGGCGCCCAGGCGCAGCCCCAGCATGATGGCCGGCAGGGCCGCCGGCAGGTAGATCCGCCGGAACAGCGCGACCTCGCCGGCCCCGAACACGCGCGCCATCTCGACGAGCGAGCGCTCGGTGCCGCGCACGCCCGTCATGGTGTTCACCACGATGACGAAGAACGAGAACATGAACACGGTCGCCGCCACCACCGTGTCGCGGATACCGAACAGGGCGATGAGGACCGGCACCAGCGCCGAGAGCGGCGCCGACATCAGCGCGTTCACCCAGCCGTCGAGCAGGTAGCGCACCGTCCGGAAGCGGCCCATGGCCAGGCCCACGGCGACGCCGAGGACGGCGGCCGGCCCGAACCCCTTCGCGAGCGAGACGAGGCTGGACGACGCCGCCTGCGCCAGCGTGCCGTTGCCCAGGAGCTGCCACCACGCCGCCGCGATGCGGGAGATGGGCGGCACGAACATGGAGACGTCGAGCCGGCCGAGCACCTCCCACCCGATCAGCAGGCCGAGGACGGCGACCACGCCGGCCCGGCCGAACTCGGACTCGCGGGGGGTCACTGCAGCTTCCTCAGGATCTTCCACACGCCGTCGACGAGGCGGGCGAACTCGGCGGTGGCCCGGACGTCGCTCGACTCCCGGGGGCGCGGCAGCGGCACGTCGAGCACCTCGTGCACGCGTCCCGGGCGCGGGCTCAGCACGACCACGCGGTCGGCCATGTACACGGCCTCTTCCATGCTGTGGGTGACGAGGACGACGGTCTTGCGCTCCTCGGACCACAGCCGCAGCAGGTCGTCCTGGAACAGCCGGCGCGTCTGCTCGTCGATCGAGGCGAACGGCTCGTCCATCAGCAGCACCTGGGGATTGACGGCGAGCGCGCGCGCCAGCCCGACCCGCTGCTGCATGCCGCCGGAGAGCTGGGACGGATACGCGTCCTCGAAGCCGCTCAGCCCCACCTTGCCGATGGTGAGCCGCGCGGTCCGGGCGCGCTCGTCGGCGGCCACCCCGCGCAGCGCGAGCCCGAACTCGACGTTCTTCTGCACCGTGGCCCAGGGCAGCAGCGCGAAGTCCTGGAAGACGACGCTGCACTCCCGTCCCGGCCCGGCGACCGTGCGACGACCGACCGTGATGCGGCCGGCGTCGGCCGGGAGCAGGCCGGCGATCAGCTTCAGCAGCGTCGTCTTGCCGCAGCCGCTCGGCCCGATGAGGCTCAGGAACTCCCCGGCGCCCACGCGCACGTGGATGTCGGCCAGCGCCTGGACGGCGCCGAACGCCTTCGACACGCCGTCGACGGTGATCGGCACGGGCGCCGGCGCGGGAGTCACGCCCGCCACCGCAGCAGCCGGGCCTCCAGCCGCGCCAGCCCGGCCAGCGCCGCCCCCGCCATCAGCAGCGTCCACAGCACGGTGGCGAACATCCGGTCGTGCTCGAACATCGAGCGGGCCGTCATGATCAGGCGGCCGAGGCCGAAGGGCGAGAGCAGCAGCTCGGCCACGATGAGCCCCACGAACGCCCGCGACAGCGCGTAGCGGACGCCGGCCAGGATCATCGGCAGCGCGCTCGGCAGCACGATGCGCGTGAGGAGCTGGCCCCAGGAGGCGCCGAACACGCGCGCCATCTCCACCAGCCGCGGGCGCACGTCGCGCACGCCCCCGTAGGCGTTCATGGTGACGAACGGCGCGCTGAACACGAACACGATGACCGCCGACGAGGCGACGTTGATCCCGACCGACAGGATCACCAGCGGGATCAGCGCCGCCGTCGGCAGCGCGATCAGCAGATCGAGATAGACGCGCGCCACCCGGCCCACCGGGCCCACCACGCCCATGAGCAGCCCGAGCGGCACCCCGACCACCACGGCCGCCCCCATCCCGAGCAGCAGCGACTGCAGGCTGATCAGCGTCGCGGCCGGCAGGGCCCCCGAGCGCACGAGGTCCACCAGCGCCAGGAACGTCGCCCCCGGCGACGGGAAGTTGAAGCTCACCGGCGCCCGGGCGGCCCACTCCCACAGCAGCAGGAACGCGACGACCGAGACCGCTCGCAGCGCCAGGATGCCGATCACTTCCTGCCGAGATCCTTGAGGACCGCGTCCACGGGCGCCGTGTCGAAAAACTGCTCGGGCTTCCACTTGCTCACCGGGCCCGAGAGATTGCCGGTGGTGACCTGGAAGCTCAGGTTCTCGACGGCGCCCGGCCCCCGCATGCGGTCGAGGCCGCCGTTGAGGTCGAAGATCTTCACGAGCGCCCGCAGCTGGCCCTCCAGCCGGGTGTCGTCGACCTCCTTGAGGGTGTCGCCGCGCTCGCGCACCCAAAACTTCGGATCGGCCGCTCCCTGCCGGTACGACTCCAGCATGCGCCGCACCACCTTCTGGACCAGCTCGGGCTTGCTCCGGGCGAAGGCGCCGTTGACCACGAGGGAGCTGGACGAGACGGGCTGGTTGGTGAAGTCGACGAGGATGTGGAACTTGCCGGGCGCCCGCTCGCTCACCACCTGGGCGGCGGTGAGGTCGAAGGCGGCGGCCTCGACCGCCCCCCGCAGGAGCGCCTCGGCCCGGGCCGGCGAGCCCTCGGGGATGAACACCACGCTGGGCTGCACTCCGGGCTGCTGCGTCTTGAGATAGAACTCCAGCAGCGACTGCACGGTCGCCTTGGGCGAGTGCGAGGCGAGCCGGACGCCGTGCAGTTCCTTGACCGAGGCGATCTCCTTCTTGGCCATCACCACGAACTCCGGCCGCGACAGCTCCAGCACGCCCCGCACCGGCGCGCCCTTCTCGATGGCCGGGTAGAACGGCGCGAAGCCGGTGGCCAGCTGCCCCTGCCCGTCGATGACGGCCAGCATGACGGCCTCCGGCGACCGGAGGTCCTTGATCGTCACCTTCACGCCGTCGTGCTTCTCCAGCAGGCGCAGGCCGACGATCATCGGCACGTTCACGACCCGCGTGACCGTGGCCAGCATGGTCAGCTCCTCGGCGGCGGCGGCCGGGCGAGCCCCGGTGACGGCCAGCACGAGCGTGACGAGGCCCAGGACGAACGCGCTCTTCGGGATGGTCATGTCAGCTCCTCGTGGTCGCGGCGAGCGACCGGGCGGCGGCGAGGGCCGCCGCCACGATGTTCTGGTAGCCCGTGCACCGGCACAGGTTGCCGGAGATCGCCTCGCGGATCTGCGCCTCCGACGGGTCGGGGGTCTCGCGCAGGAAACAGGTGAGCGTCATCAGGAAGCCCGGCGTGCAGAAGCCGCACTGCAGCCCGTGGTGCTCGTGGAACGCCTGCTGCAACGGGTCGAGCGTGTCGCCGTCGGCCAGCCCCTCGACGGTCTGGATCTCGTGGCCGTGCATCTGGGCGGCGAACAGCAGGCACGACCGCACGGCGGCGCCGTCGACGACGACGGTGCAGGCGCCGCAGACGCCGTGCTCGCACCCGAGGTGGGTGCCGGTGAGGTCGAGGTCGTCACGCAGGAAGTCGGCCAGGGTCTTGCGCACCTCGACCGTCTTCTCGTGCACGCGCCCGTTGACGGTGAGGCGGACCGTCCGCTCCATCATCGCCGCTCTCCTGTCGCCGCCCGGCCGGCGGGGGGGGGGCGGGCCCCCCGCGGGGGCCCGCCCGGCCCCGGGCCGCGGGGCGGCG
>Ga0214471_10004419_pt1 | contig 10872 bp, 10 predicted proteins | sample RVTome_5_FD_207665 | JGI IMG/M metagenome (GOLD analysis project Ga0214471, IMG submission 207665) | Soil microbial communities from uranium-contaminated site in the Upper Colorado River Basin, Wyoming, United States - RVT142D155 | ecosystem: Environmental > Terrestrial > Soil > Contaminated >... | reverse complement strand
TCGGAGCTTCCGGCAAAAACCCGTTCGAGCCGCGGAACGTCGACGGCCGGCCCGACCTCATCGATGGCAGCGGCGATATCGGTGTCCGCCGGGGGAATGATCTGAGCCGCATTGGCCCCGTAGACCTTGTACCCGTTGTCGGCGGGCGGGTTGTGGCTGGCGGTGATCACCACCGCGGCCGGAGCGCCAACATGCTTGGCGGTGAAGGCAACCAGTGGTGTTGGCGTCACGTCGGGGAAGTAGCCGACCTGGATGCCTGCAGCGGCCAGGACCCCAGCCACGTCTTCGGCGAACCGCCGGCTCGAGGGCCGGGCGTCAAACCCCAGGATCACCGGGGCATCGGGTAGGCCCCCGCCCTGTTCGATCAGGTAGTCGGCGAGCCCTCGCGTGGTCTTGATCACCACGGCTCGATTCATCCGATACGAGCCGGGACCTACCTCACCCCGAATCCCTGCAGTGCCGAAGGTGATGGTGCCGCCCATCGCTCTTTCGAGACCGGACAGGTCGCCGGAGTCGATCAACTCGCGTAGAGCTGTCCTCGTCTCCGGGTCGGGATCACCGGCCATCCAAACGCGTGCAGCCTCGAGAATGTCCGTCACAGGGCGAGGCTACCGATGGTCAGCGGGGGGCCTTCTGCCACCGCCAGGAATCGGCACACATCGCGGCCAGATCCCTGGTCGTATTCCAACCGAGGTCGGTTGCAGCCTTGGACACATCGGCGTAGCTGGAGGCCACATCGCCCGGCCGTCGGTCGACGATGTCGTACGGAATCGGCCGGCCCGCCTCCTGTTCGTAGGTCTTGATGATCTCGAGGACGCTGTGGCCCTCGCCGGTGCCAAGGTTGTAGGTGAAGACACCACTCTCGTCACCATGGCGAGCGAGGGCTTTGACATGGCCTTCGGCGAGATCGACGACGTGGATGAAGTCCCGAACACCGGTGCCGTCGGGAGTCGGGTAGTCGCCGCCGAAAACGCGCACTTTGGGGAGAATCCCGGCAGCCACCCGAGCCACGTAGGGCATCAGGTTGCTGGGGTCTCCCGCCGGGTCTTCCCCGATCAGCCCTGATGGATGCGCTCCCACAGGGTTGAAGTAGCGCAGTAGGGAAATCGACCAGTCAGGGTTCGCCGTATGCAGGTCACGGAGGACCTGTTCCATCATGATCTTGGTCCATCCGTAAGGGTTGACGGCGGTGCCTGTCGGCAACGACTCGACGAGTGGAAGCTCAACAGGATCTCCGTACACCGTTGCCGACGAACTGAAGACGAAGCATTTCACGTCGAATTCGAGGAGCGTCTCGACGAGGGCGATCGTCCCGCCGACATTGTTGTCGTAGTAGAGCAAGGGCTGCTCGACGGATTCGCCGACCGACTTGAGAGCTGCAAAGTGCATGCAAGCGTCGAATCCCCGGCTCAGCACTTGCCGTATCGCCTCCCGGTCCCTGACGTCGGCCTCCACGAACTCGGGGGTCGTTCCGGCTATATCGCCGACACGGGCGACCACCGAGCGCCGGGAGTTGGAGAGATTGTCAACGAGCACCGGCTCATGGCCGGCTTCGATGAGAGCGATCGCGGTGTGGCTGCCGATGAAACCGGCGCCACCGGTGACGAGAACACGCATGATGGGAGGTTAGGTGCCGCCGAGGTTCAGGCCGTCGGAACCGAAAGCACGAAACTCGACCAACCGTCCTCGTAACGATAGGTGAGGTCGCCCTGCATCAGCCGCGCCAACCGACGCGCCACCGCCAGGCCCAGCCCGACCGAACTCGGATGGGCGCTCCGGCTCCCCAATTCGAAAGCTTTGAAGATTCGCTCCACATCGGTGTCAGGAATGGCTTCACCGGAGTCTCTGACCTTCACCTCGATCCGGTCACCGACTTTGGCCAGCGCCACGCTCACCGTCTCTCCTCCGTGACGCAGGGCGTTGGAGACGAGGTTCTTGAGGATCTGCCGGGTCCGTCTCGGGTCGGCGTTGACCTGTGACGAGCCGTCGAACACCTGCAGGTCGATTGGGTGCTCCTCCACCTCGAGCACCCGTTCGATCTCCTTCACCACGTCGAAGACCTCAGGATGGATGCTGACCCCGTTCAGGTCGTCCCCATAGGCAACAAGGAGATCCTCGATCAGCCAGGAGGCGTCATCCGCCTGGCGGGCGATCATCTGTGCCATCTCACGGCGGTCTTCGTCCGTGAACGAGTCGTAATTGTCGGCGAGCTCCTGACCGAGTCCCAGCATCGCCGCGATCGGGTTTCTCAGCTCGTGGGACACGGTGGCGATGAATTCGTCCTTGGCCTTCTGGGCCTCGATCTTGTCCGTCACGTCGATCAGGGAGCCCTCGTAGTACATGACTTCCCCGGCGTCGTCGCGGATGGCTCTCGCCGAGTCCCGAGCCCAGATGGTGGTCCCGTCCGGTCGTCGCAACTCGATATCGAAGTCGTACACGACACCGGTCGCCCCTATCTCCTCGATCCAGCGGAGACGTCTCTCCGGATTGACGTAGACGTTCTCCACCGATGCGACCTGGCTCTTCAAGTCCTCGACGGTTTCGTATCCGAGAAGTGTGGCCAGCGCCGGATTGGCCGCCACCAGCTCGCCATTGAGCGCACTCCGATAGAAAGCGACAGGCATGCGCTTGAAGAAGGCGTTGAGTTCACCGACGTCGATGTGGTCGCGAATGGGTTTCTCCCATGGTCGGAACCCCGTTGCGGAATGCGGCCCTCTTTGCCCCCGGGCTCTCTGCAGTCAATCTTCGTCACCCGGGGCGGTTTGTCGCAATCGATCTCCCGATGCTCCGCTGCTCTACATGGGTATCGGTCCATCCAGGACCGGACCTGAGGGTCCGCTGAGCTTCGTATGGTTGTCTTGGGCGAGACGCATAGAAAACCCAAGGTAAGGGACAGCGACCGTGCCCTGGAAGTCGCGATCCCGGCCGCTTACTCCAAGTTGTTCAGGACGGCCCCCGAATGGGCGCACGAAACGGAGCTCGAGATGATCGGCGCTCGCGCCGTGGAGAAGATCCTCGGTCTTTAGATCTCCAATTCGAATGTCAGTTGGGGCTCCGGCCGCTGCAGGCGAAGCAACCCATTCCACATCAAATGATCCATGAACACCCAGGACCGGCGGTGGATGGAGGTGGGTCCCCATGCCTGGAGCGCTGCCTTGTGCACCGGGCAGGGATACCCCTTGTTGGCCTCGAAGTTGTACCCCGGGTAGTTCACCGCGGTCTGCCGCATCATCCGATCCCGAGTCACCTTCGCCAGGATCGACGCCGCTGCGATGGACAGCGAGCTGGAGTCACCTCGGACTATTCGCTTCGCCCCCCCGACAAAATCCCAGTTCCCGTCGACCAGCACCTGGTCGGGCTTGACCCCGAGACCCTCCAGAGCCCTCCGGGCGGCCAGACGTTGTGCGTCGGACATCCCAAGCTCGTCGCATTCGGCGGGGCTGGCATGCCCGACCGCCCAGGCGTCACACCATCCGGCGATGCGGTCAAACAAGGCCTCACGCTCGTCCTCGTTGAGCAGCTTCGAATCGCGGATCTTGTAGACCCTCGTCGTGGCAGGAACAACCGCAGCCCCAACCGTCAGCGGACCGGCCCATGAGCCACGGCCAACCTCATCAACGCCGACCACGATTGGCGCCCCTGCGGCCCACAATGACCGCTCCACCTCCAGCCCTGGCGCCCGTCTTCTCAGGCTCGGTCTCAGCTTGGGTGCGGCGACTGTCATCGGATCGGCAGGGTAGGCCCACCCGCCCGATCACAGTGGTCTTGGGGCGTCGGCATGCCGGGGATCAATTGAGCGCTACGTCGTCGGGAAAGGTGGAGACCAGTGCCAGATAACCGTTCTGACGACGCAGGATCCGAGCCCACTGACCCTCCGGCCGGTCGAAAGGGTCGTCGGGCGATGCCTGGACCAGGTACCAGGAGCCTTCTGCGATCTCGGCCTCCAGTTGACCGGCGCTCCACCCGGCGTATCCGGAGTAGATGCGAATCCGGCTCGGATCCCCAGAAGGACTGGTGGACAGGTCGACGAGAGTCACCCCCGGCAAGGCTGTCGGGTCGCCATCGCTTCCCGGGCCCAATGCAATCGCCATCTCGGGCTCGACGGGCCCACCGTAAAAGACCCGTTGCGGCTCTCTTTCGCCGGCAACCCATTCCGGGAGATGGTCGACAACCAGCTCCGGAGTGGGGCGATTCAGCACGATTCCGACCGTTCCATCCTCGTCATGCTGGAGCATGAATATCACAGTTCGCCAGAAATGAGGGTCGATCAGGATCGGTGTTGCAACCAGGAGCTTCCCTGCGTGAGTCTCGATCACCGGGTCATCGTGCCATATGGAAGGGGTTGCCCGCTCAGGAGATCTCGCGCAAGTCGTATCGCCGGATAGTCTGTCGGCATCAGGACTTCATTCTGGTCACGCTCGATGCGTCATCTGCTCGTGCTCGCCGCCACGGGACTGCTGATTTCGGCCTGCGGGGGTGAATCCACCGATGTCGTCACCTACACCGACACCCAGCGACTGGGGCGGTTCCAGATCCCGGAGGCGTGGCACACGTATGAGTTGTCCGAACTTTCGGGCCTCGACGACCTGCCGTTCGACGAGCCGGTGCAAGGGTTCACCTTCCCGCCGGTTAGCAGCCTCGGATTTGATGGCGGTCCGGTCCGAGACGTTGCCCACCTCAGCACCGACCTTCCCAACGCGGAGTATCCGATCGGGCTGATGTCGGTCCGCCAGATCGGGGAGACGGAGAAGGACTTCCTCTCGCGGGCGGTCCTCACCCAATCGGTGCTCCCCTACTACAACCTGGCCAACAGCCAGGAGCTGGAGAAGGAGGACTTCACATTTGGCGGAGGGTTCGACGGGGTTAGGGTCCTGGTGGCCTACGAAGACGAAGCTGGCCAGAACCAGGGAGTGGCGTACCTGATCACCGTGTCCAACCCCGAGGACACCCGGATGTACTCGATGATCGCCGGCTGTAGCCGGGAATGTTTCATCACGCACCAAGAAACGATCGTGGGAGTTGTTGACTCATGGCTGGTGAACAAGAGAGCCTGAACACAAGGAAACGAGACGTCCGCCAGACCAGGCGACGCCTCGACATGTGGGACCGCATCAAGTTCCTGATTTTCCTTGCGGTCGTGATGACCGCGATGATCGCCGGCTCAGACGACCTGGGCTTTCTCAGCCTATGGGACGTCATCGTTGCCTTCTTCTCCAGTGGCACCGGGCGCTTCCTGGGCATTCTCTTCTTGTTGGAGTGTCTCCGCCAGATCCACTACTGGTTCTCCGAGCGCTCGGCGTCGTATAACTCCTTCTGGCAGAACAGCCTCTTTGGGGGCTTCGAGCGCTGGACCCAGGCTCATTTCAAGCCCTGGACCCGATTCCGCGTCGGCAGATTCATCCGGTGGGCCCTCTATCTGTTCATCATCGGGGTCCTAATCGACTACTTCGTAGCCGAGGTGCAGGGCCCGATCCAGGCCATTGTCGAGCTCCCCCGCCTCGTCGTCGGCATCATGCCTTTTGCCTTCCAGTTGATGTTCGGTTTTCTCTTCATGGCCGCCCAGTTCGTGGGGCTCTTCTGGTTGCTCACCCGAGGCGGGATGGACGTGATCCTTCCCGAAGAAGTCACTACTCGCTTCGACGACGTCTGGGGCCAGGATCACGTTCTCGATCTCATCAAGGAGAACATCGCCTTTCTCGAGAAGCCGGACGAGATCGAGAAGAAGGGCGGGTACATCCCCGGTGGCATTCTGCTCTGGGGACCCCCCGGCACCGGTAAGACCCTCATGGCGCAGGCCATCGCCGGTGAGACCGGCCGACCGTACGTGTTCGTCGATCCCGGGGCCTTCATCAACATGTTCATGGGGATCGGGGTCCTCAAGGTCAAGAGCCTCTACCGAAAGCTGCGCAAGCTGAGCCTTCGTCATGGAGGCGTGATCGTCTTCTTCGACGAGGCCGACGCCCTCGGCTCTCGGGGTGCGCAGGGTGCGCCCACGGGTCAGTTCGGCCAGGTCGCCCGAAACGATCTCGGCTTCACCTGCAACGGGTTCAGCTACCTCGGGGATCAGACCCAAATGGCCCTCGTGGAATATTGGAACCAGACCGGGCAGATAACGGCCGAAGAGGCACCCAAACCGGGCTGGATCAACCGGATCATGATGGGAGGGATGGCTGGTGGCGGCGGGATGGGGACCCTGCAGGCACTTCTCACCGAGATGAACGGTCTCACCAAACCACGCGGCATAACCAACCGGTTCCGCAAGATGTTCGGGTTCCGGCCCAAGCCCCCGCCCAAGTATCGGATCCTCCACATCATGGCGACCAACATGCCCAACGCCTTGGACGAGGCGATGTTGCGCCCGGGACGGATCGACCGGATCTACAAGGTCGCCTACCCCTCGAAGGAAGGGCGCAAACAGACCATTGTCGGATATCTGGAAAAGGTGGACCACAAGCTGACTCCGGAGCAGGTCGAGCATCTTGCGGTGATCACCCCGTACTACTCCGGCGCCAGCATCAAGAACCTGGTCAACGAAGCCTTGATCATCGCGGTCCGGGCCGGACGCGATGCGATCGAGTGGCCAGATGTGTGGCGGGCCAAGTCGCTCAAGGAACTGGGGCCACCCGAGGATGTCGACTACATCCAGAGGGAGCGGCATGCGGTTGCGGTTCACGAGGCGAGTCATGCGGTGACGGCGCATCTCCTCGGTGCCCACCGGCGGATCGACATGGTCTCGATCGAGAAACGAGCCTCAACGTTGGGCATGGTCAAATCCATGGGTGAAGAGGAGCGTTTCACGCAGTGGAGGTCAGAGTTCGAGAGCGACATCATGGTCTCTCTTGCCTCCCTCGCCGGGGAGCGGCTCTTCTTCGGTGGGGACAACAGTTCGGGTGTCTCCAGTGACCTCCAGTCAGCCTCCACGGTGGCTGCACTCATGGAGGGTGTCTATGGCATGGGTGAGAGCCTGTCCTCGACCATGGGCACCCGATCCAACGAGGCCGGTGGCCCGGCCAACCCGGTCTCGACCGCCTTGAGAGAGCGCCGCAAGCAGATCGAGGAGAGGCTATCGGAGCTGTACGATCAGGTGGCGCTATTGCTCAGCGAGCACGAAGACAAGATCCTGGAGCTTGCCGCCGTCCTCGAGGAGAAGAAAAACATCTCCGGTGAAGAGGTTGCCGAGATCATGGGTTCCGTTCCGGGCTCACGCACCATGCGAGAGCCACGGGGGTGGCAAGCGGTGTCTGACGAGATCGCCTCCGACCGTCAACGGGACGCGCTGACCAAAGCCGGTCGCGAGGTGGCGGCGACGACCCCGACCAATGGCCGAGGCAAGATGACCCCTCCTGCCGCGGCCGAAGCCGAGCCCGGCCAGGGCGACTGAAGCGTCACGGTCGCCAACCCGGGTCCCCGACCCGGCCGATGGAACAATTCTCTGCAAGCAGGCGCACCTCTGAGTCTGTAGTCAGATCGTCGAGCAGCAGGGAGCGGTCACTGACCGCGAGCACGCTGTGCCCATCGGCGACGGCGTACAACGGAACGGCTTCTAGGGTGGAGTCGATGTTGATCTCAGTGACTTCACCGGTGACCGCGTTCACGGTGGAGACGCTGGTCGCGGAGGTTCTGAAGACCGCGGTCTCCTCATCCAGCCAGCCGATGGGGGTCCCCGCTTCGAGCAGATCGTCCAGACCCGCAGTCACCCCCTCGGATGTGAGCATCTCCACCCCCGTCAACGAGGCATCGTCGGGCTCGACCCCCGCCACTGTGATGAAACCGGATCCGGGGGATCCCCAACCCGTCACCGGGACTCCGAAACCGTCGCTGATCGGCTCTACCCACTCGGTGACGCCGGTCTCGGGGTCGAACCGCGAGATTGCTACCGCCACCAACTCCGGTTGGTCCGGTATGTCCTGGGTGACGGCCAGCAGCAGATCGCCGTCGATGGCCCCTATCAGGCGTGCCGGAATCCAGTCGTCGACCACTGGGTAATCGACCACTTCACCACTGAATAGGTCGGTGAGGACTCTCTCCTCCCTGGTGCTCAGGGCGTAGACACTCTCGCTGGTCGCCACCCAGTTGCTGTCTTCCTCAATGGCCACCCCCGTGTTGACCCACAAAGATCCCGAAGGCTCCATTCCGTAGAGGAAACCACCGATGGCGACGGGCCGGGACGTGGGCACTTCCGGGATCGTCTGGTCCGCCTCGGTGGCCGGCAACCGCTCGTAGGCGGTTCGGATCATGACACCCATGAACGGGCGCTCAGGATCATCGGGATTCGGTCCCAGGATCAACTCCGCTGACTCCACGGAGCCGCCCCGTCGGACCTCGAGGTCGACAGGGTCACCGACCGATTGTTGACTCAGTGCCTGCCGCAGATCGTCGGAGTCGACAGTTTCCAGGCCATTGACGGCGAGGATCACGTCCCCCGCCTCGAGCACGCCGTCGGCGCCGGTGCCTTCGAGGACTTCACTGACGGAAACGCCCTGCGGGGGGCCGACGAAAAACGAACAGGCGATGGGTGCCTCCAGTACCTCGCCGACGTCGGGCAACGTGCCGCGGTCGGGGGGTGCCGTGGCACAGGCGCCCACGAGGACGGCGACAGCTGCCAGCAGGAGGGTCTTCGGCACGCCGACAGCGTACCGGTGAGCTGGTTGATAGCCCTTCTGACTAGCGTGGCGATATGCCGTATCCGTCGGTGCTTCTCCACGACCATCTTGACGGTGGATTGCGCCCCCAAACGGTCTTGGAGCTGGCCGAAGCGCACGGATACGCCGATCTGCCTTCTGACGATGCACCGGGCCTGGAGGCGTGGTTCGACCAATCGCGTTCCGGCTCTCTCGAGAAGTACCTCGAGGCATTCGCGCACACCATCGGCGTCATGCAGCACCCGGACGCGGTGGAACGGGTTGCCTACGAAGCTGCACTCGACCTGAGTGCCGACGGCGTCACCTACGCCGAGATCCGATTCTGCCCGGCCCTGCACACCGGCTCGGGAATGAGCCCGAAACGAGTAGTCGAGGCTGCCTCCTCGGGTCTGGCCAACGGCGCTTCAGGAACCGGCCTTCGCTGGGGCCTCATCGTCGACGCGCTTCGAGATCGCGACGACAGCCTCGAGATGGCCCGACTCGCCACGGAATCCCGGCATCTTGGAGTTGTCGGGTTCGATCTGGCAGGGCCGGAGGCGGGATTTCCCCCCGGCGATCACCTCGCCGCATTCCGTCTGGCCCGATCCGCGGGATTGCGACTGACGATCCATGCCGGTGAGCACGCCGGGCGGAGTGGGGTCGCCCACATGGCCGCTGCCATGGATCTCTGCGGTGCGGAGCGTCTGGGGCATGGTGTCGAGCTGATCTACGACTGTGCGGTTGAAGACGGTGAGATCGCGAAGGTTGGCAAGGTGGCCTCCCGGATTCGGGAGCGTCGAATCCCTCTGGAGATGTGCCCGGCGTCCAATCTCGCCACCGGCGGCATCGAGCCCGAAGACCACCCCATCGGACCCCTCTATCGCGCCGGGTTCAATGTCACACTGAGCACCGACAACCGATTGATGAGTGCCACCGCAATGTCCGACGAGTTCGACTTCGTGTCCAAGTACCACCGGTTCGAGCCGGTCGACCTCGCCCGAACCACCTGGCGAAGCCTTGACGCTGCCTTCTGCCCCTGGGAGGCCAAAGCCGAGCTGTGGGAAGATGTGATTGCCCCCGAGTACACAGCCGGCGGCGTGGACATCGAGATGACGTGGCGATGAGGGCGCTGGTCAAGCATCCCGAAGGAACTGGGCTCCGCCTCGACGAGGTGGACATTCCGCCCGTCGGCGCGGACGACGTCTTGATCAAAGTGCATACCACCGGAATCTGCGGCACCGACGTTCACATCTACAACTGGGACGACTGGGCCCAGGCCACGGTTCCAGCCCCGATGACGGTGGGGCACGAGTTCTCCGGTGAGATCGTCGATCTCGGCTCCAATGTGTCCGGGTTCGAGGTTGGCGAGGTGGTTGGCGCAGAAGGCCATGTCGTCTGCAACCGGTGTCGCAACTGTCTGGCGGGGCGAAGACACCTCTGTCAAGACACCCGAGGGATCGGTGTCAACCTCCCCGGGGCCTTCGCCGACTATGTCGTGATCCCCAAGAGCAACATCTGGAGGCACATACCCGGAATCGACCTCGAGATCGCCGCCATCTTCGACCCCTTCGGGAACGCGGTGCACACCGCGCTCGAGTTTCCGGTGTTGGGCGAGGACGTCCTGATCACCGGGGCCGGCCCGATCGGGCTCATGGCATCCGCGGTCGTCGCCCAGGCTGGGGCGCGCAACGTTGTGATTACCGATGTCAACCCCTATCGGTTGGAGCTCGCAAAGCGGATGGGTGCAACCCGCGCCGTCGACGTGCGCTTCGAAGACCTCCAGGATGTTCAGGACGAGCTGGGGATGACGGAGGGATTCGACGTTGCACTCGAGATGTCGGGCAAATCCGCGGCACTGGACGACATTCTCCAGAACACGATCCATGGTGCCAACGTCGCCCTCCTTGGCATTCCTTCCGACCCCTATCCCATCGACTGGAGCATCGTCATCTTCAACATGCTCAACCTGAAGGGGATCTACGGACGCGAGATGTTCGAGACCTGGTACAAGATGAACGTCCTCATCGGCTCCGGGCTGGATATCTCCCCGGTGATCACCCACCGCTTCGGGGTCGAGGAGTACGACACAGCTTTCGAGGTTGCCGCCTCACACGAGTCCGGCAAGGTGTTGATCAGGTGGGCCGAGCCGGGCTGATCCTCGCCTGCCCGTCCTCCTCAGAGGCGAGCGGAGACCCAAGCCACAATCTCGGCCACGATTTCGGGCCCCTCCGGCTCGTTGAGGATCTCATGA
>Ga0214471_10004418_pt1 | contig 10872 bp, 7 predicted proteins | sample RVTome_5_FD_207665 | JGI IMG/M metagenome (GOLD analysis project Ga0214471, IMG submission 207665) | Soil microbial communities from uranium-contaminated site in the Upper Colorado River Basin, Wyoming, United States - RVT142D155 | ecosystem: Environmental > Terrestrial > Soil > Contaminated >... | reverse complement strand
GGTCTCGATCTCGCGCAGCGTCAACAATACCGGCACCATCGCCTCCGAGACCAACGGCCGCGGCAAGACCACCTCGTACAGCTACAACGGCATGAACCAGCTCACCGGGATCAGTCCGCCGAGCGGATCGAACATCAGTATCAGTTGGTCCAGCACCGGGCGGACCCTGACGCGCGGCGGATACTCCCAGGCCATCACCTTCGATGGCTTCGGGCGGCCGAGCCTGATCACCACCGAGGGCATTGCGCAGAACATCAACTACAACGCGCTGGGACACAAGTCCTTTCAATCGTATCTGGATTCCAGCAGCGGCGACAGCTACGGCACCGACGTGCTGGGCCGGGTCGAGTCGGTGAGCCATGGCGACGGCAGCAATCGCTCCTACAGCTACAACTCCAACAATCGGGTTTCGCTCCGAAACGAGCGGGGTAATTCCTTCACCTACCACTATCGCTCCTTCGGTGACCCGGATCGTCAGGACGAGCGCATGCTGATGCAGGTCACCGCCCCCGAGGGCATGACCACCAGCTTCAACCGCGACATCCTCGGCAACGTGACGGGCATCTCGCAGGGCTCGGTCACCCGCGGCTACGGCTACAACTCCAGCAACTTCGTCACCAGCGAATCCAACCCCGAGACCGGCACCACCGTCTACGGCCGCGACGCGGTCGGCAACATGACCTCGCGGCGGGTCGGGAGCTCGTCGACCACGACCTACACCTACGACGGCCTCAACCGACTGACCGACATCAACTACCCGGGCTCGACGCCCGACGTGGCACTGACCTACGACGACAACAGTAATCTCACTCTGGTCGACAACGGCGTGGCGCGGCGGAGCCTAAGCTACGACAACAACGACAACCTGACCACGGAAACGCTCACGGTCGGCGGGAAAACCTTCACGGCCGACTACGGCTACGACAGCCTGGACTACCTGGCCAGCATCCGCTACCCGAGCGGCCGCAGCGTGAGCTATGCGCCCGACGACCTCGGCCGCCCGACCGCGGCCTCGCCTTACCTGACGTCCGCCAGCCACCACCCCAACGGCATCCCCCGCCGGCTGGACTACGCCAACGGCCAGATCACCACCACCACGCTCAACAACCGCCAGTGGATCGCCGGCCTCGCCACCCAGCGTTCCGGCGCCGACGCGGTCGACCTGACCTACGACTACGACGGCCTGGCCAACGTCGTGAGCATCCTCAACCGCCTCGACAGCCGCGACAGCAAGGCAATGAGCTACGACGGCGTCGACCGCCTGACCCGCGCCGGCGACGTCACCGTCGGCTACGACGCCCAGGACAACCTCACCGCAATGAGCACCCGCCTCGGTAACCTGAGCTACAACTACGCCGGCAACCGCCTGTCCAGCGTCTCCGGCTACAAGAGCCTGTCCTTGAGCTACGACGACTACGGCAACGTCACCCGCTTAGGCCCCTACACCTTCACCTACGACGACGCCGCCACCCTGCGCAGCGTCACCGGCGCCGCCACCGCCAACTACGACTACGACGGCCGGAACCTGCGGGTGCGCGCCGCGCGCGCCGGCCTCGAAACCCTGTACGTCTACACCCTCGACGGCCGCCTGCTCGGGGAGTACGACAGCGCCGGTTTATGGAAGAAGGAGTATGCCTACCTCGGCACCCAACTGGTGGCGGAAACCGAGAACCCCGATACCGACGGCGACGGCATCCCGGACAGCACCGACAACTGCCGCCAGGCGGCCAACGCCGACCAGCGCAACACCGACGGCGACACCTACGGCAACCGCTGTGATGCGGATCTCAACAACGACGGCTTGGTCAACTTCGCCGATCTCGGCATCCTGAAACTGCGCTTTGGCGGCACCGACCCGGACGCCGACTTCAACGGCGACGGCTTCGTGAACTTCGCCGATCTCGGCATCCTGAAACAGCAGTTCGGCCTTCCCCCCGGCCCCGGCCCGCTCCCCCCACCCACCCGCTACACCCACCCCGACGCCTTAGGGTCCCCGGTCGCCGCCACCGACGCCCAGGGCCAGCTCCTGTGGCGCGAACGCTACGAACCCTACGGCGACCGGATCGACAAGCCAACGGCCGCCCAAACCAACACCCGCTGGCACACCGGCCACGTCCAGGACCCCGAGACCGGCCTTGTCTACGCCAAAGCCCGGTACTACGATCCCACCCTGGGGCGGTTCCTGAGCATCGATCCGACAGGACCCAGCCCCGATAGCCTGCACTCGATCAACCGCTACGCGTATGGGAATAACAATCCGTACCGGTATGTGGATCCGGATGGGCAGGTGCCCGTCGACACGGTCGTCGATGCGGGATATGTCATATATGATTTCGGCCGCCTCCTCGGTGCCGGTGCCGCTTACACGGTTGGAACGGTAACCGGAAACGAATTCCTCCGCGCGGAAGGCGCCGCCGGTCTGCGTGACACCGGCATCGACCTTGGCGGCAGCGCGACCGGTCTTGTGGTTCCCTATGCGCCGGCGGCGGTGACGCGGGGGATTGGGAGAGGAGTGGGGGATGTTGCAAAGGGGGCCGGTAAAGCCAGGAACGAACCTCCGGCGCCGTTGAAAGAAGCGGAAGGGCGGCCTCATTCGATAATTGAAAAGCCTGGCAAAGAAGGTCAGTATACAACGCACTATGGTGATGGCACGTGGAAACAGTATCGTGGTTCTGGCCAAGATCATGGTGGAATTCCACGACCAAATGTGAAAGAAGCCGGGAAAAACGTCACCCCAGACGGACGTATGTTCATCGATAGAGGTCGTGTGCGTCCTGCCCGCCCTGATGAGATTCCAGGAGGTTGAGATGAACGATAAAAAGTCATTTGATTTCAATTCGTTCGTTTCTGCCAATGCTGGGCGCGTCGTCTCTGGCTACGATTATTTGCGAGCGGTATACAAAACTCATGGGTTAGCTGTCGATTTTATTTATTATTTTGCAAAGCTATTCTGGCCCGACTTCAAGATTAAAGATGGATTGATTTTTGTCGCAGAGTTGTTTGATGCAGGGCGCTATCGAGACTTATTAAATGAGGGTCGGAACTCTGCCGAAACGCAGTTTTGGATGAATTTGCTTGAAATAACCGGGCTATTTGATGAACTGTCAACTGATGAGGCCATGCCGATTGCAGAAGCTCTTGCAGCAAGTTGGAATTCGAAGCTGAATTCTGAATTTGGTAGCGTGTCGGTGCATGCAAAGGCCATTCGTGATGACGAAACAGGAGAAGTGTTTGTAACAATTGGCTCTGCTAATCAGATAAAAAAACGATAGAAGTACGCCCAGACAATGGTCCCGGGCAGTCAAGGTCAGAGTATGTTCGATACAAGAACCACGTTGGGAGAGGATGCGGGGATGTTGCGAAGGGATTAACAAAAGAAGCGCAAAAACAACCAAAAGGGTCAACCATGTCGATGTCAACCGGCCTCGCGACTACACCGGGCCGCTCGATAAACGCAAATACGAGATGCAATGACGTGTTAACCGTTGAACATAACACCAAGGACGAGTCGATTGAGATTTTCTGCGATAGGGAAGGCCTAGAACTTCTAATGCGCAAGTTATCAGTTCTTGCAGAAAAGGGAGGACACGTCCATCTTATGACACCCGCATGGTCTGGGAATGAACTTACGGAAGAGAAACAATCCGACACTAGCGAATTAATTAATCACGTTGTGATTGCGCTCAAACCCGAGTGAACAGATCGCGGGGGTCAGATCTCTCGAAGAAGAAGTTTCCGCTTGGAGATTAAATTTTGGAAAAGCCCCTATTAGTTTTTGAATCAGCAATCAAATGTGACCAGATTGAAGTTCATGGCGATGAGGACGGTATTCGTATGTTAATCAAGCAACTTGAAATCTTACTCTCGAAAGAAGAACACATTCATTTAAAAACCCCAAGCTGGGGGGGAGATGAACTATCAGAAGAAGTACAAGGAGAAAACCATCACATAATAAATCACGTGAAAATATTTTGCTGGAGAAAATGACTTCTTGCATGAACTTCTGAAGCGATTTCGCGGGGAAGGTGGGCCACACGGTGGCGTCGATCCACTCCGGAAGGATCCAACCCCGAGAGCCTGCATTCGGGGTAAGAGCCAAAGGGGTCGGAGTGAGTAAATTTTGAGCAGCCCACACTCACGAGCTCTGTCACCTGCTGCACCCGAACCACTCGCCGCGCTTCTGGGCGGCGGTCGAGCGCGTGCTGCCGGGGTGCGCTCAGCATCGCCGGGCGCTGCGACGCGTTGGCGTGCTAAGGTTCCGGAGCGAAGAGATCCTATGGGTCGAACGCGCGTCTCCAACGATAAGTCGAAAATAAATTACTAAGGGCTAAGAGCACAGCAATGATTGAGCCTAAACAGACATCTAGGTTAAATGTGCTGGTTCGCAAAAATGCCGGCAAGCGCAAGCTGCAGAAACTTACAAAACAGATTGCGGATAGTACCTCGCTGACCGTGGAGTCAGCACACTTCCTTTCGTTGGAGGAAAGCGACTCATTAAGGCAGCGGCTCGTAACCGAGTACAAAAGGCGGCAAGATGACCCCACGCAAACACTAACGAAAACATGGAATTCGGAACGGGAAGCGCGAACCGAAATTGCCAGGATAGCTCCAGAGTTCCGATTAGAAAGAGTGCATGTATTTTTTCAGTGTTCCAATCTAGTCGGCGCACTTATCATGATGTCACGTCCGTTTTTCCAGAATTGCATTGATCTTGTAAAGGTTGACGGAGATTCCATTTACGGATGTACCGAAAACGCGAACAACGGAATCATTGTGGACAGGCGCGAGGAGTCTGGGCTCTGGAAGTACGAGGGTATCTTTTGGGGTGACGAGTGGATGAACGTTGCGAGCTGCCTCTAGCTATTCGAACCGCGACACCTGGTCATCTGGTGGCGAATCAAACGCATATGAACTTAGATGATACGGTTGTTGAGCGACTCCAGCGCTGTATGCCTCAATGTGTAATGGCGACTGGGAGCATACTTATGGCGTCCACATCAGCAATATCGACAACCCTGGTTGGTCGGTTAAGGTCGAGCTCAAAGACACGTACCTATACAACGTCGAGTTCAAGACGATCCAGATTCAACGAGAGGATGGCGATGACTGGATACATTGCAAAGTCGACGTCGGCAACTTTCAGGGCTATGGAGGACCTTACAACTTGGCGGAAATTCTAGAGATTTTTCTTGATTGGGCCGAAACCAATAACCAATGAGCAGTGGGAGATCTCATCCAGTCGTTACCGTTTCACGCGCCGTCATGGTGGGGCAGGGCCCCACCCTACACAAATTGTTTTCGCAGGTGGGACATCCTTCCGCGCTGGGCAGGTCCTACAGCGCCCCGCTCAGCGTGATCCCCACGGCGTGGCTGCGGCTCGAATATTTCCCCTCGAAAGCGCTGGTGTCACCGACACCCGAGAGATCGTCCTGGCTGCTTTCGCGCACCTGTCGTTCGTGGCCGTAAATGAACTGGTAGGCCAGGCCGAGCTTGAGTCCGTCCGCGGTGTGGATGTCCGCGCCGAGCGCGATGCGTGTCTTGCGCACCATGCCGGCGGTCGGGCTGACGTCACGGTCGGGAACCGGGGTCGGATCGTAGCCGAGCCCGGCGCGCCAGGTGAGGCCGGGACGGTAACGCCACTCGATGCCGGTGCGCACCGACAGCGTGTCGTCGTTGCCGCGCGCGTTGCGCCCGGCGTTCAGGATAGCCCCGTCATCGCGCACGATGGTGAGTTCGCTGACATAGGACCACCCCAACCAGTCCAGATCGACCTCCCACCAGACATCCGGCAGCACCCGCAGCGCCACGCCGGCCTGCAGTCGGTCGGGCAGCAGGATATGGGCGGTGGCATCGCCGCTGGCGGGCGTGAGCGGAGCGAAGGTGTCGAAATCGCCGCGCAGCTTGGTGTCGGTGCGGCTGGTGTAGGCCAACCCGGCCGCCCAGGCCTCGGCGGTGTAGCGCGCGCCGACCTGGAAGCCGCCCGACAGGCCCTTGCCCTCGACCGTGGCGAGGTCGCTTTCCTCGCGGGCGTCGGCGGCCTGGGCGAAGACCCGTGCGCCGAGGCCGAGCCGGCTGGTTGCCCGCCAGGCGAGGGTCGGGCCGAAGCGCAGGGTGGTGAGCTCGGATTCGCGGGCGATGTCGACCGTGGAGCCCAGGGTCTGGTCGAAGCTGTGGTCCGGCCAGTCGCTGCCCAGACCGAACACGGTCTCGAACGAGAGCCCCCAGGCCAGATTGTCCGACAGGCGGCTGCTCCAGGCGAAGAACGGCAGCACCGGGTAGCTGATCTCAGGACTATAGGCGCCGGCCAGGGCGGCCCCGGCGTCCACGTAGCGCAGGTAGTTCGTCTCGACCCGGCCGACGACGGTCCCGAAGACCCAGGTGCCGGTTTCGCCCTGATCCACGATCGCGGCGGGATTCGTGATCTGGGCTGTGGCGCCGTCGCCCAGGGCGACATTGGCGTCGGCCATGCCCAAGGCATCAGCCGGCACCCGGGGCAACAGACTGCCGCTCCCCCAGGCCAAGGCGGCCGGCAGGAGCCCTAGGAACAACAAGCAGAAGGCGCGGTAAGTGGCTAGCATTATTGTTGTTTCGTCCGATTTAGGTATCATAGACCACTTTAATGCGAGAGGGAAAGCAGGCGGGCGGGTGGCGCGGCCACCCTGTGAAAGATGGCCCGCATTTTGCAAAAATGCAAGGAAGAAGAATGATCGCAAGGAGGGTAGAGAATGAATCCGGAATTACGGGAGTCCGTCCTTAAGCTGTTGCGCAAGCCCGGCCGCAAGGCCGATATGCTGATCGAAAGCCACCTGGGCTATCCGAACGGTCCGGGTGGTTGTCTGCCCTACACCCAGGACGTCGAGACGGCGCTGACGCTGCTGCCGGAGGGCGTTTATTTCCACTGCGGGCGCTTCGCCGAGGGCAAGCTGTTCTGGTGCGACGTCGGTTTCCGCCCCCAGGTGCAGGGCTGGGGCGAGACCCTGGCGGCGGCCGTGGCCGGCGCGATCTTTGCCTATCTGACGCACCCGGACGTGGCTCTGCCGGGGTCGACGCAGAAGAAGGCTTACTGAGGAGAACGCCAATTAGTGTACAGCAACATCCTGCGGGTCCCTTCTCCCTTCGGGAGAAGGACAGGATGAGGGCGGTTTTGTCGGAGCCGTCGGCCCTCACCCCGGCCCTCTCCCGGAGGGAGAGGGAGAACACCGTACGCACTATTTAGTGGCCGGATCAGTAAGTCAGCCCTAGCGGCGCCGCTGATCGAACCACACATGACAAAACGCCCGCACGATGCGGGCGTTTTGTCGTTCCGGGGCTCGTTCAGGACTTCTTGCCGGTCGTGAGCCCGTAGCGCTCGATCTTGTAGTGCAGGGTGTTCGGCTTGAGCCCCAGCAGCCGCGCGGCCTTGGACTTGTTGCCGCCGCAGCGCTCCAGGGTCTCGGCGATCACCCGTGCCTCGAAGGCCTCGAGCTGGCGGTCGAGGCTGGTGTCGCCGCGGTCGGCGGCCTCGACCGTGGCCGTAACGCCATGCTCGAGGGTCGCCACGCCGGCGCGCTCGGCGAGCCGGCTGAACACCGCGCGCTTGAGGTTGGCGAGATCCTCCGGGTAGGCGTCGGCGAGCAGGTCGTCGAGCTCGGACTGCTTGAGATAGGCGCCGCAGCCGGACTGCAGGTTGTGCTGCAGCGTGAAGTAGTGGACCAGCAACGGCAGGTCGGCCCGGCGCTCGCGCAGGCTCGGCATGTCGATCACCATCGGGTGGTAGCGTTCGGCCATGCCGAAGGCGTCCGGGCGGGTGCTGATGATCAGTCGGGCACCGGCGGTGCGGGCGGCATCGGACAGCGCCGCGCCGATGTCATACGCGACCATGTCGAAACCCACCACCACCAGCGTGCCGCCGGCGCTGTCGGCGATGCGTGCGGCGAGCGCCTCCGGCAGCAGCGTGCCGGCGCCCGTGGCCGGGGCACTCAACTCGTGCGGGAAGATCACCGCAAAGCCGCCGGCGACGCCGCTGCGCGCGTGCAGGTGGCGCGCCAGCGCGACCGCCTGGTCGAGGTCGGCGGTGCGCAGCAGCAGCGGTTCGCGGAAGCCGGCCAGCCGCGCGGCCGCGGCCATCTGCTCCTTCATCACCAGGCTGGTGCCGATCAAGGGCTGGTCGGGATCGTCGATGGCGAAGGTCGCGCGCCGCAACACGGCCAGCGCCTGGATGCGCTTGGCCAGCAAGTCCACGGCGGTGTCCGCACCCAGCGCCTCGACCAGGCAGCCGCGCAGCGCCTGGCGCTGGCTGGCGAGCAGGGCCGCGGCGCCGGCGCCGTAGAGCAGGATGGTCGTTTCGCGGGCGTGGTGCACGAGCAGGTCGATGAGCCCGGCGGGCGCGTCATCGGCCTCGACGCAGGCCACCACCACCTCCGGCAGCGGCTGGCGCCGGAAGCCGGCGGAATCCGCGCCGACGTAATTCTGCACCTGCGGGAAGCGCCCGCGCAGCGCCTTGAGCACGGCCTTGTCGCGCCCCAGCAGGGTCACCGATGGCGGCAGCGTCGCGCGCGCCTCGCTCACGGCGGCGGCCGCGCCGAGCGCCGGGCTCAGGCTGTCGGCCGCCTGCTCGCGGCGCAGCAGGGTGTTCTCGGAACGCAGGCTCTCGAGCTCGCCGGAGAGCGTGGCCAGGTTGGCGCTGACCAGCTCGTTGCGCCGCTCGAACTCGCGGATCTGGCGCGCCGCCTGGGCGAGGTCGTTGCGCATGGTGAGCAGCTTGTCGAGGAACAGGTCGGCCATCTTGTCGAACAGCTGCTCGACCATCTTGAAGTCCAGGCGCGTATAGACCTGCTCGCTGAACGAATCGCCGAGCAGCAGCCAGCCGGAGGCGTGCTTGCTGTGCGGGTAGAACGGCACGATCGCCGCGACCCCGTGGCGCTGCATGGTCTGGTAGGCGTCCGGAAAGCGGTCGGCGATCTCGTTGGCGACGACGATGTGATCGAAGCGCGCCAGCACCTCGCGCGGCAGCGCCGCCATGAACTGCGAACCGCCGGCGCCCGCCAGCACCGGCCGGTCGCCGCCGACCAGGGCGACGGGGCAGCGCAATGTATCTGCCAGGCGATCAAGCAGCTGGCTTGGTGAATCGAGGTCCGCGATCTCCGCGATCATCGAACGGATGCGCTGGTAGAAGGCTGATTTGCGTTTCCGGACGCTCGACCACGGAATGTAAAACTGAATGTCGAAGATTCTGTATTGAACGATCGCATACGTTGCGATGACCAAAAAGAAAGTAATCGCCGCAGGCAGCAACATCGGCGTATTGAGCCAAGTGATTCCGTAATGCATCAATGCGATATTGGAAACGACGATGATGGTCATCGGCGCAATTCCGACGAGCATCAGTTGGCACTTTATTCGGGTTCGATGTACTGATTCGCGCAGGGCCCCATAAATCAATACCGCGACTGCCACCGCAAAACATACGAGGGCAAAGATTTCGAAGAGAAAGTACAACGGCCCCGGTACGCGATAGTAGCTGTGGCCCAAGGGCGCATATCCCGTGATCAGCCACGGGGTCAAGAGTAGAAGTGCTGCAAGCGCACCGGCGTAACCATATAACCCGGTCAATCCAAACGTCGCCTTCACGTTTGTTAGGGATCCAAAAACGAATGAACTGAACAAATGAACGAACAGCGCCAGTGCCGCGAACGCGGATAAGAAGTACAGGTTCAGGGGGAGCACAGGAATTACGTCCTTGCCGCCGGCAAGGAAGAACGACACCTCTGCTAAGTTATTCAACGAGAGCGCAAACAAAAATATCACAAAGAGTCGCGTTACTTTACTTTGTGAGCTCGACGCATTGGCATAAAGCAACAAAATAACCTTAAAAACAAAGGCTATTATCGCTGGGAGCGCGTAGATAATTGGTAAGTCGAATTCCATATTCGCCTAACTCCTATCTCCTTACATTATGCTTATGGGGGCTTTTCTTCCCTGCGATACCCCCTTGGTTGAATAATATCATTGCATCTTATTGACGCAATCTCGAGAATAGACACTGCAAGTATCGGGCCATTGGGCCAATGTTATGCCGCATCCCAGATAATGCCTGCCTGACTTACGCTGATTCCGCTTCCGGAGCCGGCTAAATACAGTTTTGTGCCGGACAGAATTTCATTATTATTCAATAACATATCTAATATTACAGGGATAGTGGCAGATATGATATTGCCCAGATAGTCAACGGTAACAGGGATTATTGATAGAGGTAATCTAAGCTCATCAGCGTGGCGCTTCGTCGTCCTCATCCCGACCTGATGCGGAATGTACCAGTCGAGGTCAGAATGCTCCCACTTTAGATGTTCACCCATCAACTGATGGAACATAGGCGCAACCATCTGTGCGGTTTCAGTCACGATTTCCGAAATTTTTGTCATCAGCGGTCCGTCGGTGTCCACGTCCCCGCAGTAGCAAAGTCCGTGATGCTGACCTTCAGAACGGACCATGAAGCCCATTATTCCCCTATCTGGATCGATCTTTGGCCCCATAATCACCGCAGCGCCGGCATCTCCCAGGGTCATGCCTACAGCAAGATCGTAAAAGCGCTCCCGATCATCGGGCGCCGCATTTTTCAGGATCCTGCATGCTTTTTCGGTATACCGGAACCCCTGTTCGCCCGTGACAACCAACCCACGCCGGGCCTGGCCAGTCGCGATTAGGGAATCCATGACATGCATGCCGCTCATGAATCCGAGACAGGCGTTTGAAATGTCCATCGCTATTGCTGACGACGCACCAATTTTGTGTTGAACAAGATGGGCTGTAGCGGGCTCGATGTGATCGCGAACCATGCCCGCGTAGATCACGACATCTATCTCCGACGCCAAAACTCCCGCTCTCTCCAAAGCC
>Ga0214471_10004417_pt1 | contig 10873 bp, 9 predicted proteins | sample RVTome_5_FD_207665 | JGI IMG/M metagenome (GOLD analysis project Ga0214471, IMG submission 207665) | Soil microbial communities from uranium-contaminated site in the Upper Colorado River Basin, Wyoming, United States - RVT142D155 | ecosystem: Environmental > Terrestrial > Soil > Contaminated >... | reverse complement strand
CCCTGCATGGTTCGCTTGCGCTTCTTGCTGCGAACCACCTCAACTTTCAGATCGGTCATCTGGCGATCGTAGGAACCAGGTACGACAAATCCCACGGATCGCACACCGCTCGCTGTCGCGGAGCCTTCACATCGGGGAAACACCGGTGAAACAAGACGCTGGGTACTTTCCCGGGGTGAACGTGGCCCTGATCCGATGGCCAGGCGAAGAGGAGAAACGCGCCTCGTTGCTAGCCAGTCGACAACCCCACCTGCTCCTGGTCGAATCCGGTCCCCCGCCCACAAGTGCGAGCCCCATCGAGGACTGGATCAGGGTTCCGGCATCGGCGATCGACCTCGAAGCTCGTCTCGAATCTCTGCGGAGCCGCTCCCGTCAACTCGAAACCGGGCACTCTCCTGAGGATTCTGTCACCCCTCGACTCGAGGAGGGGGGCATCCTTCGCTTCGGAGGCCGCTGGGTTTCACTGTCTCCCCTCGAAGCCAGGCTGGTGGCCGCCCTTCTCGAGCGACCCGGTGCGGTGGTGACCCGCCAGGCCCTAATCGAGTCTGGATGGCCGCAGGTCGGCGAAGGTCGCCCCGACCCGCGTCGCAATGCTCTCGACGCTCACATGTTGCGTCTGCGACAGCGGCTTCCCGCTGTTGGCCTCACCGTTCGGACCATCAGATCCCGCGGTTACCTGCTCGATCAAATGCCAAATGCTGGTGCCAGTGGTGCGCCGGAGTCGGTCATCGGCTTGTAAGAAAGCCGTCAGGTGACCGATCAAGACTCGTAATACTGCGTTTCAAGACGGTTAACAGGCCTTTCTTACGATCGTTGAGACCATCTCAACCAGATAAGGGAGGACATTCGATGAGACCGAAATCCCGAGCCAGGAGGCTATCGATCGTCGCCAGTTTCGTTGGCCTGCTCGTTCTCGGCGTTGCGGCCCCGGCCCTGGCGCAGGAGACCGCCCCGGTGACCGCGATAGGCCAGCAGTTGAACCTGCTGTGGATAGTGATTGGCGCGGTGCTGGTCATCTTCATGCAAGCCGGCTTTGCCCTGGTGGAGACCGGGTTCTCCCGCGCCAAGCACGCGGCACATGTGGTTTCGACCAACTTCGCCATCTTCGGTCTCGGATTCGTGGCCTACTTCGCGGTGGGCTATGCATTCATGTTCGGTGGCTTCTCATACGTGCTCCCGGGATTCGACTTCGGTTACGACACCGCTTTGGGCGGCGCCTTGATCGGGTCGGGGGACTGGACCTTCCTGTGGAAGGGTGGGTTCCTCCTTGCTGGTGAGGCGATCACCCCGGCGGTCCTCGGGTTCTTCATCTACATGGCGGCGTTCATGGACACCACGGCGACGATTCCCACCGGCTCCATGGCAGAACGCTGGAAATGGAAGAGCTTTGTTGGTTGGGGTCTGTTCTGTGGGGCCGTCTACTACCCGTTGTTCGGCGCCTGGACCTGGGGCGGAGGCTGGCTCAACCGGCTGTGGAGCTCGATGGAATGGGGTGTCGGCTACGCCGACTTCGCCGGATCGGGGGTGGTCCACGCCGTGGGCGGAGCGGCGGCCCTGGCTGGTGCCCTCGTGCTGGGACCTCGGATCGGCAAGTACAAGGCGGACGGCACCGCGATGACGATTCCCGGTCACCACATCCCGATGGCAGCATTGGGAACCTTCATCCTCCTCTTCGGGTGGTTCGGCTTCAACGCGGCCTCCACCTTCGCGGCGACCGACGTCCGGTTCGCCACCGTTGCGGCCAACACCGCGATCGCCGGCGCTTTCGGAGCAGTCTTCTCGATGCTTTATTGCATGTACTTCAGGGGTAAGAAGCCTGATCCCGGGATGATGATGAACGGGATGCTGGCCGGGTTGGTGGCGATCACCGCCCCCTGTGCCTTTGTTACCCCGGGATGGGCTGCGGTCATCGGCATCATCGCAGGGGTGCTGGTTGTGGAGTCGATTCTCTTCATCGAGAAACGGGGCCTCGATGATGTGGTGGGCGCCATCTCCGTGCATGGGGTTGCCGGGACTTTCGGTGTTCTCGCCGTGGGCATCTTCCCGGATGGGAGCTATGGAGCCGGTTGGAACCTGGCGGTTGACGATGCCGGTGAACCGGTCGAGATGCTCGGGCTGATCTATGGCGGGACCGGTCAAATCCTGGCCCAGCTCGCGGGGGTGGTCGTGATCTGGACTGTGATGTTCGGGCTCGCCTACCTGTTTTTCACGCTCCAGAACGTCATCACCAAGGGTGGCATCCGAGTTTCGGAGGAGGAGGAGCTGGGCGGCATCGACATTCCCGAGATGGGTGTCCACGCCTACCCGGAGTTCACGGCTTCGGGCGCCGCCAAAGAGCCGCCGCTGACCAGCGGGGTCTGAGGCAAGGGCCACAGGTTGATGAAGGAGGCGGGACCACTCCCGCCTCCTTCATTGTGATCGAGCAGCTAGGCGCGCCAGATCTCGCGTCCACCACGCGAAAAGCGGTCTCGTCACAGCGGTCTCACCGCTCTGCTCGGCCCCTCGCTTGAGATAGCGTTGGAGCCATGAAACGCTTCCTGGCGGCGAGCGAGACCACCGGCTATTCCAGAGTCCCAGAGACGGTTTCCCCGGATTGGGCCATCTATTTCGAGACGCTGCCCGACCCGGCCGGCCTCCCGTTGTTGCCGGCGCCAGGGGATCTCGGGGCCTGGCGGGAACGCAATGGGTTGAGCGAAACGCAACGGCTGAGTGCCGGTTTCGGGGACCCAGGGCCCGGAGTCGTGGTGGTCGAAAGCAGATCGGCGGAGTCCCGGTGCTCGACATCCGACCTGAAGCCTTGGTCGAGGATGGCCGAGCGCTGCTCTACACCCGTGGCGGCGGCTATGTGGCCTTCACCGCCCGATCCACGGTCGGCAACGCCTCCCGGGTGGTTGGGGCGTCGGGTCTTCGTCTCGTCGGGGGTCCCGCTTCGTAATTGGGACCGTCAGGTCCGCATATGACCCCTCCACGTCCCAATTAAGGGGTGGTTTCTACCGTACCGGCTGCATGTCGCGTCGCTCGACGCGGCCATCGGCGTGGAGGGCGAACCTGCCTTCGGAACGGGCGTGCACCGGGCTCCGCGTCGACCAGGGCCAGCCACCGAACTGAGTGCGGTGATAATCCTCGACCGCGGTTCGCAATTCCTCCGCCGAATTCATCACAAATGGCCCCATCTGGAACACCGGGGCGCCGATCGGCTGACCCTGCAGCAGGAGGAACTCCGCGGGGCCGCCATTGTTGACGATTTCGGTCGGGGCCTCGGGGTCGAGTCTGACTCCGATCGTCGACTCCAACTGCGTGGAGCCGATTCGGACATTGTTGCCCTGGAAGCAATGGAGCATCCGGTTGACCCCCGACGGTGCGGTGGGCATTTCCCAAACGCCATCAGGTTCCAGCCGAATCAACCAGATGGCGAGATGGGAGTCTTCCCGTGAGGCCCACGAATCTGGCGGTGGTGACGGCGGGGTGAAGCTGCCGATGGAGCCGGCGATCACGTCGACACTGACTCCTGGGGCGGGTGTGATCGTCGGTATCTCCTCGTCCCACAACATGCCGAAATAGGCCGGGACCATCTTCGATTGCGGTGGGAGGTTGAGCCAGATCTGGAACAACTCGAGTGGGTTGGGGCCGTCGGGATCGATGAGCGGGAACATCTCTGAGTGCATGATCCCGCTTCCCGTGGTCAGCCATTGCACGTCGCCTTGCCCGTATCGCGCGGTGGCGCCCAGAGAGTCAGAATGGTCGACATACCCCCTTCTCACCACGGTCACGGTTTCGAAGCCGCGATGGGGGTGTTGAGGGAAGCCGGGGACGATGTCGCCGTGGTACATGCTCCAGCCGCCCAAATACGAGAAGTCCGCCCCGATCTGACGCCCGTGGAGCGGTTGGGCCGGTCCCAGGGCATCGTTGCCCTCGGGATAGTGGTCCACATGATGGACAGTGAAGATGAACGGGTCCAATCCGTACCAGGGAAAACCGAGTTCCACTACTTCCAACACTGGTTGAGACGAGATGAGATCTCCTGGCGACGACGAGGCCCTCATGGTATTCCGGCTGGCGGACTGAGCGAGCGCCCGGCTGCTCAGAAGAGAATCGACATGCAGGTCAGTCCACCGTCGGCCATCTGCATCTGGGAGACATCGATCGGGTCCACGTCATAGCCGAGTGCTTCCAGGGCGGAGGCGGTCACCTGAGCACTGGCAGTTACGAGGACACGACCGTCGCGGAGAGGGAGGGCACTGAAGCGGTGCCTCTCGGAGTCGGCCTCGTAGACGAGATGAAGCCCCACCAGGGCCGCCTCGTCAACGGCTTGCGGTGTCACCACGATCGTCTCGTGATCCACAGGGAGCACCACGGACTTCAAATGGAGAGCGTCGTAGACCCCAACGGTGACCAGCTCGAGACCCTGAGCCATTGCCGCCGATCGCAACTGGTCTATGCCTTCCTCGTTGGTCCGTTCCGAACGTCCGGCATAGACGACATCGTTCAGGATGAAGACGTCGCCCCCGTCGATGGTGCCCGGGGCCTCGATTTCCACAAGAGCGAGGTGCTCCCGAAGCCCAACCGCCACCGGACCGGTCTCACCGCGACGCGAGAGCGCGCCGGGCCTTGTGATGACTGCGGTCGATCCGAGAATCACCGCCGTGTCCTCGATGAAGACACAATCCGGATACGCAGGATCTGTCGGGACTTCCTGTATTTCGTAGCCGGCGGCTTCGAGATGCGTCCGATAGCTGTCGTGCTGGGCCCTGGCCAGGCCAACGTCGATGCTCGGCCTGCCATGACGCACCAGCGCCCGGTCGAAAGTGTCAGGGATCGGGCGGATCAGGGCGTTGGCCACCGGCGACATCGTATCGGGGTCAGCCTCAGGACTCACCGAGAAGCGCGCAGTGCAGCCTCGGCCAGTTCCGCCATCGAGAAGAATCGGTAGTCCGTCACCGGAGGTTGCTCGACCCGGGACGTCGCTCCCCAGTCGCCTCCTTCGGAGAGGTGCTGGCGGTCGATCCATGCGGTCGCCAGGCCGAAGCTCTGGGCGGGGACATGGTCGTGATAGAGACTCTGTGCGACGTGGAGCACCTCTTCGAGCCCTACTCCGAAATCGGACGCCAGATGTTCCAACATGTACTCGAAGTTGCGGGGATCGGGCTTGTAGGAGCCGATGTCCTCGGCGGTGTAGACGGCGTCGAAGTCCGCCTCGAGCCGGTCGCGAGAGGCGGCGAAGCCGGCCCGATCGATGTTGGACAGGATCACCAGGCGATAGCGTGCGCCGAGGTACCTGAGGGCGGCGGGGCTATCGGTGAAGGCCGGCCAGAAAGGGACCGACTCTCCGAATCGACGGTTCAACTCGGAGTCGGTCACCAGCTGGAGGTGTTCGGCCAGATCCCGATGGGCCAGGGCCAGGATCTTCGGATAAGTGAGCCCGGGGGCGGCCGTCTCATGGTGGCTCTCGGAACGAGCGAAGACTTCGAGGGCGAGAGAACGTGAGAGGTCGATAGTCTGGTTGCGCCTCAGCAAGGGCTGCAACGCCTCCCATATGCCCGTTTCCCAGTCGATGAGGGTGCCATAACAATCGAAGGTCAGGGTGGTGAACTCGGAGAGAGGGCGGGGCATATGCACAGGATGGCCTATGTCAATCGACGGGGCCGGCATCCGGTCCCGCCCTTGAGGACGGGGCGGTGGGGGTTTCGTGTCCGGTGTAGCGTCGGACCCCTGGACCACGTCCTCGTTCACGGGGCCTATCACGGCGGGTAGTGCTGGGGCCACGTGGGCCGCGAGCTCACAAACCGCGGGCACCGGGTGGTGGCTATGGACCTCCCGATCGAGGATCGGGCTGCCGGTCTTCTCGACTACAGGAACGCGGTGCTCGACGGAGCCGATGGGCTGGAGGCGCCGGTCGTTGTCGGGCACTCGATGGCCGGGGTGGTCATCCCAGCCGGCCCGTCTCCCAGCTGGTTGTTCTATGCGCTTTCGTTCCCCGGCCCGGGAGGAGCCTCGACCAAATGCAGGCCTCCGAGCCTCTCGAGACCTATCAACTCACCAATGTCGAGTTCGAGGATCTCGGGGACCGGGTCTGGGCGATCGGCGTTGCGACGGCGCGTGAGCTCTTCTTCCACGACCTCCCCTAATTGGGATCCACAGGTCCGGATATGACCCCTGAACGTCCCAATTAGGTGGGGGGTGGTCAGGCCGGGTTTCATGCCTCAGCGGCCACCGTGTCACTCTTGGAGCCACCCACCGACGCTTCACGCTTGGAGTAGGCGATCGAGATGAGCAGGACAATCAGAGACACACCGGCGATGGTCATCCGCGCCGTCGTGTTGTCGCGAAGGGCGATCACCGCGGGAAGCACCAAAAGGGAGACCAGGTTCATCACCTTGATCAGCGGGTTGAGCGCCGGTCCGGCGGTGTCTTTGAAGGGATCGCCGACAGTGTCACCGATCACCGCCGCCTTGTGGCTCTCGGAGCCCTTGCCGCCGTAGTGCCCGTCTTCGATGTACTTTTTGGCGTTGTCCCAGGCGCCTCCCGAGTTCGACAGGAAGTTGGCCATCAGCTGACCGGTGAGGATCGCGGCGGCGAGGAAACCGCCAAGGGCCAGGTATCCGATTCCGAAGCCGACGATCACCGGGGTGAGCACTGCCAGCAGAGCCGGGGTGGCCAGCTCCCGCAGTGATGCCTTGGTGCAGATGTCGATCACCGGCCCGTAGTCAGGACGACGCAGGCCGGCCATGATCTTCCCATCGGCGAACTGGCGACGGACCTCTTCGACGACGACTCCTGCAGTCCGGCCCACCGCCCGGATCGCCAATGCGGAGAACATGAACGCCACAGACCCCCCGATGAGGAGGCCGATGAAGGTGGTCGGGTTGGCCACGTTGATCGAAGTCTCCGGTGCGGAGAACACCTCGGAGCCCTCGATTCCGAGACCGAGCTCGACGGCGATGGTCTCGATGAAGGAGGCGAACAAGGCGACGGCCGCGATCACTGCCGAGCCGATGGCGAATCCCTTGGTGACGGCCTTGGTGGTGTTGCCGACTGCGTCCAGGCTGACCATCACCTTGCGGGCATCACCGTGGAACTCACCGGACATCTCAGCGATGCCGGCGGCGTTGTCCGCCACCGGTCCGAAGGTGTCCTCGGAGACGATGACACCTGTGGTGGCCAGCATTCCCATCCCGGTCAGGGCAACCAGGTAGAGGGAGAATTGGATGTTGCCGTCGCCGAGGCCGATGGCGACCGCGATAGCGCCGGCGATCGCCACGATGGCCCAGACCGAAGACTCGAGGCCGACGGAGATTCCGGAGAGGACAGTGGTGGCCGGGCCGGTCTGAGTGGCTTCGGCAATCTCCTGGACCGGTTTGTCCTCAGTCGAGGTGAAGTACTCGGTGATCCGGGACACGACCTGGGCGAGTACCAAACCAGCGACGACTGCGCCCAGAACTCGCCACCCCTCACCGCCGTTGTCATTGCCCACATAGAACAGGGCAACCGCGGCCGTCCCGAGCACTGTCAGGATCCCAGCGGTGAGAAAACCCCGGTTGATCGGAGCGAGCGCCGAAGTGTCGTTCTCGGTGGCCCGAACCCGGAACACGCCGACGATCGACGCGAGTACCCCAATCGCGCGGACGATCACAGGGAAGATCAAGCCGAGGACCGGATTGGCCCCGATCGAGGCGAAGGCGGCAACACCGAGGATGATGGAAGCAACCAGAGTCACCTCGTAGCTCTCGAAGAGGTCGGCGGCCATCCCGGCGCAATCGCCCACGTTGTCGCCGACGTTGTCGGCGATGGTGGCTGGGTTGCGGGCGTCATCTTCAGGGATTCCCTGTTCGATCTTGCCCACCAGGTCGGCGCCGACATCGGCCGCCTTGGTGAAGATCCCGCCTCCAACCCTCATGAACAGGGCGAGCAGCGACCCTCCGAAACCGAAGCCGATCAGGATGGCCGAGGACGTGTTCTGGAAGATCATGATGATGGCGGTGGCGCCGAGCAGTCCCAGGCCGACCGTGAACATCCCGGCGACGCCGCCGGTTCGAAACGCAATCTGAAGCGCCCCAGGAAGCGAACCGCTTCGTGCCGCGGCGGCCGTTCGCACGTTTCCTTGCACGGCGAGCCGCATCCCGATGAAGCCGGTGAGACCGGACATGACACACCCGGCGATAAAGGCCAACGTCCGGTAGGTGCCGGATTCGAACAGCGAGAGAGCCTCGGAGCCGTCTGGCTTGATCACCTCGGTTGAGGTGAGGAAGACCACCACCACCAATGGAATCAGGATCAGGGCAATCGTTCTGAACTGCCGCTTCAGGTAGGCCATCGCGCCCTCTTGTATTGCGCCTGCGATCTCGCGCATTTTCTCGGTGCCCTGGTCGGCGCGGAGCACGCCCCGGGAGAGGAAGAAACCAACGACGATTGCCAGGAGGGAGGTGGCCAGGGCGAAGAAGAGCCACCACCACTCGGTCGTGCCGAGGGTGAATTCCTGGAAGCCACCCTCGGCGGCGAGGACGATGGGCATCGTCGGTTGGTCCTTTCAGTTGGCGACGCTGATCAGTGAGGTGAGGCTACGGCCCCAGGCCGCGTTCGAACCGAAACAGTGATCTCGTGGACCTCGTTGCTCACAACGGGGGGCGAATCTACCCGGTCGGTTTCGACTCTACGAAATTCATGATTCGGGAGCCCGATGTCTCCGGCCGCCGATCAGAGGTGACCGGCCAGCAATCCGAGGGCCAGGAGGGGCATCGCAACAGAGAGCAGGCGCAGCGCTCTCTCCCAGGTCGAAAGCAACTCATCGCGGGTCCAACCTTCGACAGCGATCGGAACATCGGCTCTCCTGATCCGTCGGGCCGGTGTGCTCAGCTCCCGCTGCGCCCGGCTGAGGACCGTTGCGGCCGCCGCCGCGAAGATCGCGGCGAGCGAGAGAGTCTCGCTCTGTGCCCAGTATCCGACCAACACCGGGAAGGCGCCCCAGGCCACAGCGAACCCCCAGTCGGAATGGAGGAGGGGGGACCCCTCCAGCGCGTAACCGGCGGCCAACGCCAGACCGGCCGCGACCCACACCAGAAGCCACGGCGAGATGACGAAAGCGCCGGCCACTCCCACAGCTCCCCCCGCCACGAGACCTCCGACACCAAGGACCCAAAGCGTGGCGTTGCTGAGCCCGGTCTGGAGAGGTCGGTCGCGCACTTCGTCGAGGGCGTGGGCGCCGATCCCAAGGCCAAAGAAAAAGGCGAGAAGGGCGCCGGCCAGGATTGTCCAATCCAGGCGGGGAGCCAACCCGGCGCCGATGGCGACATAGGAGAGGTGCCAGACCGTGTATGGAAGGTGGAGCAGGGTGACCAGGTCGTCCCAGACCGAGCCCGAACGGGCGTAGAACGCCCGGGAGTCGGTCATGTCTTGACTCCCCGGATGACGAAGCCCCCTCCCAATGACATCCGCTCCCATTGGACCTGGTCCAGACCCGCCGCTTCCCACAAGTGGGCCAGGTCATCGGGGGAGTTACTCGCCCAGAACCTGTCGATGCTCGGGCCAAGGAACCTGCCCACCTCGCCCCACTCGGGTCCGATGAGAGCCCCCGCTGCCGGCAGACAGATCCGGGTGTAGAGCCACCAGAGTGGGCCCCAGACACCTGTTGGTCGGCCGAACTCGAGCATCGAGATCGTCCCCCCCGGTCTTACCACCCGAGACAACTCACGCAGGGCTGCTGGGAGGTCGTCCACATATCGGAGCAGATACCCGGCGGTGAGGGCGTCGAAAACCTCGTCCCGGATTGGAAGACGTTCCGCCGTCGCCAGCAGACGAGGCGTCGTCGCCGCATCGAGTTGGCTGATCATCTCATCGCTCTGATCGAGAGCGACCACGCGATAGCCCTCCGCCTCCAGCGATCGGGTTATCGAACCGGTGCCGGCGGCGACGTCGAGGATCAGCGAGTCGCCGGGCACCCCCAGCCCGCCGACCAGTCGCCGGCGCCATCGACCGTCCTGGCCGAGGCTCAACATCGATGCCCAGCGCTCGTAATTGCGCGCGATCGGCCGGAACAGTCCCAAGGCGAGACGAGGCGGCGAGGTCACACGGCGAAGGTACCCATCAATCGGGGCCGGCGCGGCGCCCCGGCCCGGCTCAGTCGGCCCTGGCTGTCACTTCGGCCGACATTCCTTGCTCGTAGTGGTCGATGACGTTCCCCTCGTCGTCCTGGGCCACGATCCGGCAGGTGAAGGAATAGTCACCTGCAGCCAGGTCGATGGACACCTGGGAGGTCTGACCGGAGTCGATGACGCCACCTGCGGACAGGACGTGCCCTTCAGCGTCGGTGATGACCAGAGTGTGCCCGAACTCGCCTTGGTTGATCACATCGAGCGTGACGTTCCCCGCCTCGAACCTCGAGATCGACGGTTTGATCTCGAACTCGTCGAGAGCGATCTCCGCGGACGAGCCCAACGGCCCCTGACAGGCCGCGAGTGCGAGGGCGCCGACGAGGATGAGGAGCCTTCTCATGCGGCCCCCAGCTCAGAGGCGACCCTGGCTAGGGGCAGGGCAATGGAGAACGTGGTCCCTTCCGATGAGGTCCAAACCAGGAGCGAGGCGCCCATCGCCTCGGCCATGAGCCGGGCCATGTAGAGGCCGAGGCCGGTGCCCGAGCTCCGACTGTCCTTCTCGAATTTCTCAAAGGCGCGGGGGAGGAACTCCTCACGGATCCCGGGACCATCGTCACTTATCGAGATGTAGACGGCGGACTCCGGAACGGTCCCGACCACGAGATGAGGTTCGTGAACCTCGATCTTGCTGCAGTGGATCCTGACATTCCGGGCCCCGTGGGTGAAGGCGTTGTCGGCCAGGGAAGAGACGAGGTTTCGCAATGTCTGCAGATCGGTCATCACGGTCG
>Ga0214471_10004415_pt1 | contig 10875 bp, 9 predicted proteins | sample RVTome_5_FD_207665 | JGI IMG/M metagenome (GOLD analysis project Ga0214471, IMG submission 207665) | Soil microbial communities from uranium-contaminated site in the Upper Colorado River Basin, Wyoming, United States - RVT142D155 | ecosystem: Environmental > Terrestrial > Soil > Contaminated >... | reverse complement strand
ACCGCCTGATCAATCCGGACCGACGCGCGGAACCGCTCGCCGCCATGCACCACGCGGTGGCCCACGGCGTGCATGTCCGCGAGGGAGGCGACTCCCTCCACCTGCGTCCCCGCCGCCACCAGCCAGCGCAGCACGCGGTCAATGGCGGCCCGGTGGTCCCGCAGCGGCTCCGCATGCCGCTCGAACGGGCCGTCACCCGCCTGGAGCGTAATGAGCGCCTGCCCACCGACACGCTCCACGATGCCGCGCGCGAGCCGATGGTCCGCGTCGCGGTCAATGCGGTCCTGATCGGTGGCGATGACCTGAAACTTCACCGTGGACGAGCCACAGTTCAGCACGAGCACGTTCATGAGTAGTCCTCCAACGCCCGACCCCCCAGCCTCCTCCTCCCGGAGAGTATCACCGGACGCGCCGGCGGCCGCCAGCGGGCCTTGACCCCCGGCGGCCCCGGTGCACTATTGAATGATCGAGACCCCCACCCAGAGCGGCGGTGTTCGTGGCGCGTCCAACCCTGCCGGAGCACTTCAACCTCGAGCGGTTTTTCGACTACGCCATAGACATGCTGTGCGTGGCGGACGCCACCGGGTATTTCCTGAAGGTCAACCGGGCGTTCGAGCGGGTCATGGGCTACTCGCGCGAGGAGCTGCTGTCCCGACCGTTCGTCGAGTTCGTCCACCCGGACGACCGGGCGGACACGATTGCCGAGACGAGGCGGCTCTCCACCGGCCAGCTCACCTTCAAGTACGAAAACCGGTACCGGTCCAAGGACGGGGGCTGGAAGGTCATCTCCTGGACCTGCTACCCGGATCCGGAGACGGGGCTGATGTACGCGGTGGCGCGGGACATGACCGAGGAGCGAGGTCGGGAGGACCGGCTGGACGGCATCACGGGCATTCCCAATCGCCGGGTGTTCGACGAGACGGCCACCGAGGAGACGCGGCGGGCGCAACGCCTGCGGACTCCGCTCGGCCTGGCCTTGCTGGACGTGGACCATCTGCGCGCGTTCAACGAGGCCGAGGGGCACCTCGAGGGCGACCGCGGACTGCGACGCGTCGCCGAGGCGCTGTCGGCGCAGTTGCGCCGCGCGGGGGACCTGGTGGCCCGGTTCAACGGCGGGACGTTCGGCGTCCTGTTCCCGAGCCCCAAAGACGCGGACGGCGCCCGGGCACACTGCGACACGCTCCGAACGGCCGTGGAGCAGCTCGACCTCACGTTCACCGACACTGCGGGAGATGCGCGCCAGCTCACCCTGAGCGGCGGCTTCGTCGTGCGGGTGCCTGAGCGAGGGGAGGTGCCGGCCGCACTGTTGACCCCGGCCCACGAGGCTCTCCGGCGGGCCAAGGCGCGGGGCCGGAACAGAATCGAGACCGCCTGATCCGGCCGCGGGCTTGTCCGGCCCGGCGGTCCCTTCCAACTTGCAGTCGGCGCCCGTAGCTCAGCTGGATAGAGCATCGGCCTTCTAAGCCGAGGGTCGGAGGTTCGAGTCCTCCCGGGCGCGCTCAATGTGACCGATGGCCCTGACGGTCCGGACGATACGCGAAGGCAGGCACCGCTGCGACTGACGCGCCGGGCGGACCGGAATCCACCGCACCCACGGCCACCATGGCGTGGGGAGGCGGGATTCGCCCTTCCCGCCGTCCTGCTGATAATAGCCCTGCTCACCGCGCTGCTGATGGTGGGGTTGACTCGGGCGGCGACGGACGTCCAGATCGCGGTCGCGAGCCAGGCGGCCGATCAGGCCGCCGTGGTTGCCCGGAGCGGGCTCCAGACCTACCTCGGCACCGTTGTGCTGAACGGGTGCGGGCGGGCGCTCCGCCCGCCTGACGGCGATTCGGTGCGGATCAACGTGGTGGGCGGCTACAGCGACGTGGTGGCGCAGGTGGTGCGGCGTCCACCGGACACGCTGGCCAACTGGTTGTACCTCGTCCGGTCCGTCGGCCACGTCATCTGGCCCGGCACGGGAGCAACGCCGGTCGCGAACCGCACGGTCGCACAGTTTGCGGAGTGGCAGTCCGGCCAACTTGCGCTCCCTGCGGCGTTCACCGCGGTCAACGGCCTCACGCGCACCTCCGGCGGGACCGGTCAGTTACACGGATCCGACGAGCACGGGACGTCGGGATGCGCGACGCTCGCCCGCCGCTCGCTTCGCGTGGCCGGGACGGTGCCCGGCTTGTCAGGCTTCGATCTCACTGGAGGTTCGGCCCAGGGTGGCGGCGCAGCGGCAGACATCGTGACGGATGCCCGCATTGACTGGGCGTCCGTCCTGACGGCGGGCCGGATCGTCCCGGACTACACCAGCATTCAGGCCGACGACGGCACATACCCTCTCCAGCTCGTCTCGGGGGACGCGACGCTCGGATTCGCGGGCGGCACCACGATCGGCCGCGGCCTGTTGATCGTGTCCGGGGACCTGACGGTCCTGGGAAACTCCGTCCAGTGGTGGGGCGTGATCCTGGTGGGTGGCGTCCTTCGCTTCGACGCGGACGACCAGCGGTTCGACGGCTTCGTGGCGTCGGGCTTGAATCGGCAGCTCGGGATGCCCGTGCCGACGGGGAGCATTGGGGGGGATTACACGGACATTGACTACAACTCGCTGTACGTCCATCTCGCGATGCGGCCGCTCACCGGCTTCGCGCCGGTCGCCAACGCGTACATCGAACATTGGGCCACCTACTGAGGCACCGTGCGTGCGTTATCTTGTCCCTTGCGGGCCATCGCCGGGGTGGAGCCGCGGCGCGGCCTCGCGCTCGTCGGGGACGGCATCGCCTTGCTCCTGCCCGGCGACCACGAGGAGCGATTCGTCGTCTTCGGGCGCCGGGATTGGCTGCGGGAAATCGAGGCGGCCCGCGACGCGCTGATCCGCGAGCCAGCGGGGACGGGATAGCCGGCGGTCGGGCTCAGCTCCCCGGCAGGTACAGCCCTGCGCCCGGCCCCACGGGCAATCCCAGCAGCATCCAGCCGATGAGCATCAGCGACCACACGAGCCAGAACGTGACCGTGTAGGGAAGCATGGTCGCGATCACGGTCCCGATCCCGGCCTTCCGATCGTAGCGCTGCATGAACGCCACGATCAGCGCGAAGTACGACATCATGGGCGAGATGATGTTCGTGACGCTGTCGCCGATCCGATAGGCGAGCTGCGTGAACTCCGGGCTGTAGCCGATCAGCATCAGCATGGGGACGAAGACCGGCGCCATGATGGCCCATTTGGCCGACGCGCTCCCCATGGTGAGGTTGATCACCGCCGACAGCACGATGAACGACAGGAACAGCGGGATGTCCGGAAGGCCGCTCCGCTCGAGGAACTCCGCGCCCTCCACGGCGAAGATGAGCCCCAGGTTGGTCCAGTTGAAGTACGCCACGAACTGCGCGGCGAAGAACACCAGGACGAGATAGACCCCGAGCGTCTCCAGCGCACCACCCATGCCCTTGATCACGTCCGCGTCGTTCTTGATGGTCCGGGCGCCCACACCGTAGGCAATCCCCAGCACCGTCCCGCCCAGGAAGATGAAGAACACGATGCCGCGCAGGAACGGCGAGTGGAGCACGCTGCCCGTACCGATCTCGCGCAGGAATCCGGCGCCGGGCAGAATGCCGGCCAGGACCACGGCCGCAAGGCCCAGGGCGGCGTAGAGCGTAAACCGGAGCCCGCGCCGCTCGTCCGCCGAAAGCGCCTGAATCGCCTCCGCCGCCTCCGCGCCCGCGTAGGGGCCGAGCCGGGGCACCACGACCCGCTCCGTGACGAACGTCCCGGCCGCCGTGATCACGAAGACCGACGCCGCCAGGAAGTAGTAGTTGCATGCGGGGTTGACCGCGTACGCCGGGTCCACGATCCGCGCCGCCTCTTCCGTGAGACCCGCGATGAGGGGGTCGAGCGTGCCGAGCAGGAGATTGGCGCTGTAGCCGCCCGAGACACCGGCGAAGGCCGCGGCCAGTCCGGCAATCGGATGGCGGCCCGCGGCAAGGAAGATCAGCGCGGCCAGCGGGACCAGCAGCACGTACCCGACTTCGCCCCCCGTGTTGGACATCACGCCCGCGAACACGATGATGGGGGTCAGCAGCCGGGCCGGCGCCGAGAGCACCAGCAGGCGCAGGACGGTGCCGATCAGCCCGCTGCCTTCCGCCACCCCGATCCCGATCATCGCCACCAGCACCGTCCCGAGCGGCGCGAATCCTGTGAAGTTCGTGACTGCGGACGTGATGATCCGGTGCAGCCCGGCAATCGTGAGCAGCGACACCGGCTGCACCGCCTCGCCCGTGGCGGGATGCGTCACCTCGAGCTGGAACCACGACGCCACCTCGGACAGCACCACCACCCCCAGCGCCGCCAGCAGGAACAGGGTCGCCGGGTGCGGCAACGCATTGCCGACCCGCTCCGCGGTGGACAGGAACCGTTCGATGAGGGAGGGCCTGGGGGCGGTCGGAGGGGCAGCCATCACGAGTCCTCGGGACGGGCGGCAGGGATGGTCGCTGGAGCGGAGGACAATGTCGCCCCGGAGCACCGGGTAGCCAACCCCCGCCCGCGCTCCCCGCCCTGGCGCGGCGTTGAACCGATCGTAGTATGCACGCGATGCCTGGTGACCGATCCCGTCGCTTCGCCGACCGCGTGGCCGTCATTACGGGTGGCACCCGCGGCATCGGTCACGCGGTGGCGCGCCACCTCGCGGACGCCGGCGCCCGCGTCGTCGCCGTGGGCCGCGACCCGGACCGCGGGGCCGCCGCCGCCGCCGCCATTCCGGGCGCCCGGTTCGTGGCCGGAGACGTCCGGCTGGCCACCCACTGCGAGCACGCCGTCGCCGAAACCCTCGGCGCCTTCGGGCGGCTGGACGTCCTCGTGAACAACGCGGGCGTGATCTACCGCAACCGGACCGTGGACCGCCTCACGGAAGCGGAGTGGGATGAGACGTTCGACGTCAACGTGAAAGGCGCGTTCCTGATGACACGCGCGGCGCTGCCCGCCCTGCGCGCCGCGCGCGGGACCGTCGTGAACGTCGCCTCGTACGCGGGACTGGTGGGGTTCGCGGGCGCCGCGGCCTACGCGGCATCCAAGGCGGCGCTGATCAACTTCACGCGCTCGCTGGCCCTCGACCACGCCGGGGAAGGCATCCGGGTCAACGCGGTGTGCCCGGGGAGCGTGGACACCGACATGATCCACGCCGCCTGGGATGCGTTCCCCGACCCGTCGGTGGCTCGGAAAGCGTGGGAGGCCAAGCACCCGCTGGGGCGGATCGCGACCCCCGAGGAGGTGGCGGCCGCTGTCCTCTTCCTGGCGTCCGACGAGGCACGGTTCATCACGGGGGTGGCACTCCCTGTGGACGGCGGGATCACGGCCGCGTGAGCGCCACGCCCGGCATCCCACCCCCGCGCCGCCGGTACGCGGCGCCGGAGCGCCGGGGCCCGCGCGAGCGAGATACGGCCGAGCTCGTCCAGCACGTCCTGCCCGCCGTCCTCGGATTCGGCGTCGGCCTCGTCTGGGTGGTCTGGGTCGGATTCCCCCTCTATGCGCCCGTGCTCATTGCGCTCGGCGTCTGGGCTTTCGTTCAGGTCGTCGTCCGGGTGGTGGGCGGCATCACCGGCCGGTACGTGGGCCTGCGGGGTGACACCACTCCTCCCAGGCGGGAGTACTCGGCGGCGCAGGCCCTGACGGCCCAGGGTCGGTATCGGGAAGCGGTGGCGGCCTACGAGCTGGCGGCCGCCGAGTCGGACGGCGATCCCGAGCCCTACCTGGCGGTCGCGCGCATCCTGCGCGACCACCTCGGCGACCCCGAGGGCGCGGCGGGCTGGTTCCGGCGCTCCCGGCAGGACGCCACTCTCCCCCCGGGCGTCCAACTGCTGGTCTGCCAGGAGCTGATCGAGCTGTACACCGGGCGCCTCCGGCAGCCGCGGCGGGCCATCCCGGAGCTGGCCCGGATCGCGGACCTCGTCCCCGGCACCGCGCAGGCAGCCGCCGCCGAGCGACAACTGGCGGCTCTCCGCGCGTCACTGCAGGACGACGGCGTAGGTGGATCCCGCTGAAGCGGGCCCTCGGCCACGATCTGTCGCCAAGGCGACGAAGACCCAATGCGCGTTTCACGGGCAGATGGCGGCCGAGGGCCCGCTTTAGCGGGATCCACCCCCAGGAGGCGCCCCCGCACGCTCCGGATACAACCCCCGCAGCCCCGCCGAACTCGCCGCACACACGCCACGCTCCGTGATGAGCCCAGTCAGGAGCCGGCCCGGCGTCACGTCGAACGCGGGGTTGGCCACGGGAGTGTCGCCCGGCAGCAAGTGGACGACCTGGCCGGCGGAATCGCCCGTCTGGATGACGCGCAGCTCGTCACCGTCGCGTTCCTCGATCGGAATCTCCGCCGCGGACCGCGCGGCCCAGTCAATGGACGGTCCCGGCACGCAGGCGTAGAAGGGGACGTCGCTTTCGCGCGCGGCGAGCGCCTTGAGGTACGTACCGATCTTGTTGCACACGTCCCCGGTGGCGGTGGTCCGATCGGTGCCGACGAGGCAGATCTCCACCTTGCCGGCCTGCAGCAGGTGGCCCGCGGCGTTATCCGCGATGACCGTGTGCGGCACGCCGGCCCGTCCCAGCTCCCACGCGGTGAGGGCTCCCTGGCCGCGCGGTCGCGTCTCGCTCACCCAGACGTGGACGGGGAGGGCCTCGGCACGCGCCTGGTAGACGGGTGCGAGCGCCGTCCCCCAATCCACCGTCGCCAGATAGCCCGCGTTGCAATGGGTCAGCACCCGCACCGGGCGTCCCGACGAGGCGCGCTCCCGCAGCAACCGGATGCCGTGCTCGCCAATCGCGCGGTTGAGGGCCACGTCCTCCGCGCAGATAGCGGCCGCCTCCGCATAGGCACGCTCGGCCCGCGCGCCGGGCGCCAGGGGCCGGACCGCGGCCGTCACGCGCTCGAGCGCGGCCGCCAGGTTGACGGCCGTCGGACGCGTGGCGCGCAACCGGGAAACCGCCGCGTGGAGCCCGGCGTCGGAGGGATCGTCGCGCAGCGCGAGCGACAGGCCGTACGCGGCGGCCGCCCCGATGAGCGGCGCGCCACGGACGCGCATGCGCCGGATCGCTTCGGCCATGTCGGCCGCGGTCCCCAGCGTGCGGATCACGACCCGGTGGGGCAGGGCGGTCTGATCCAGAATCTCCACCGACCACCCGTCTGCGGCGAGCGCGATGGTGGGCGGCTGGCCCGGGAAGACGCTCACCTCAGGCCCCCCGCCCGATCCGGCCGCCCCATTCGTGCGCGGCGGCGTTCACTTCCGCCACATCCACCGTCTGGAGCACCCGATCCACCACCACCGGTCGGCCCGCCACCCAGACGTGGCTGACGTGTTCCCGTCCGGCGGCGTAGATCAGGTGGGAGACGGGATCGAAGCAGGGCTGCAGCTCCGGGGCGCCGAGGTCCACGGCCACGAGGTCGGCCTGCTTTCCGGGGGTGATGGACCCGAGGTGAGCATCCCAGCGGAGCGCGCGGGCCGCGTCGCGGGTGATCATGCCAAGCGCCTGATGGGCCGGGACCGCCTCCGCGCGGCCGGCCACCGCCTTCGCCACGAGGGCCGCGAGGCGCACCTCGCTCCAGAGATCCAGCCGGTTGTTGCTCGCCGCACCGTCCGTCCCGATCCCGACCGTGACCCCGCGCGCCAGCAGGTCCGCGACCGGCGCGAAACCGCTGGCGAGCTTGAGATTCGCGGCTGGGCAATGGGCCACCGCCGCCCCTCGGGCGGCCAGCAGGTCGCGCTCGGCCGGGGTCAGGTGGACGCCGTGCGCGGCGATCAACCGGTCGGTGACCACCCCCAGCATGTCGAGCCGGTCCAGCGGCCGGCGCCCGTGCTGCGCGAGGCCCTCGGCCACCTCGTCTTCGGTCTCGTGGACATGCACGTGCAGCGGCAGGTCGAGCTCGTCGGCGAGCGCCACGGAACGGACAAAGCTGGCATCGCTCACCGTATACGGCGCATGGGGGGCCACCGCGCAGCGGACTAGGGGGAACGCCGCCAGGGCCGCGCCTGCCGCGCGTCCGCGGTCGAAGTACTCGTCGGCGTTGCGGGCGTGGGCGGTCGGGAACTCCAGCACCACCAGGCCCAGCACGGCCCGGATCCCCGCCCGCGCGGCGGCCCGCGCGGCGGCCTCCGGGAAGAAGTACATGTCGTGGAAGCACGTCGTGCCGCCGCGCAGCATCTCGGCGGCCGCCACGAGCGTGCCGGCCTCGACGAACTCCGGAGACACGTACCGGGCCTCCGCGGGCCAGATGTGCTCCGTGAGCCAGGCCTTCAGCGGCAGGTCATCGGCGATTCCCCGCATGAGCGCCATGGCCGCGTGAGTGTGGAGGTTGATGAGGCCGGGCACCAGGGCGTGGGTGGGTAGCTCCACCCGCCGCGCCGACGCATACCGGCCACGCGCTTCGGCCACTGGGAGCACCGCCGCAATGCGGTCGCCACGCAGCACGACGGCGTGCGCGGGTAGCACGGAGCCAGCCGGGTCTACCGGGACGACCCAACGGGGTTCGATGAGGGTGAAGTCGGTCAGGAGGGCCTCGCTCGCCACGCCCGTCAGCAGGGATGGCCCGGGCGATGCAAGGCTATCCTGCCGAGCGGGGACATGCAAGGGAAACGGGCACCTGGGGCGTGTAGAACCTCTGTCCAGCGTCGGATGAAACCGCTGTAAGCTGTGATACAGAAACGCATTAGCCAGTACACTTCAGGTGCGGTCTCAGCTTTTGTGACCTAAGTGACGGATTTGGCAGGGCCTCGGGCACAGATTCCGTCCAACGGCAGGCATGGTGAGCCCCTTTCGCCGCAGCCGGGACGACCGCTGGCGTGCGCGAAGGCTGAGGGTGCAGTATTGACGAGGACGAGCAGTGTCATGAGCGATCCAACGGAATCCCCGCGACCCGCAGGCGACGAGTCGGCCAGTCCAGCCGCCGCGGCGGGACGCCGTCCGCGTCTCTCGCGCCCGACGCCGTCGCACCTGTTTGCCGAACGGAGCGACGGGGAGGGCAACGGCCGGCGGCGGGCAACCCGGGTGATCCCCGAACTCGCCGGCGCACCGGAAGACCCGCCCCCGCCAGCCACGGCGGCTGTCCAGGCCAAGGGGCCGGACCGCCCCGAACCGGTGGCGGGTGTCAGGGAGTCGCGCGCGGCCCCGGTCGTCGCATACGAGCCCGACGGTGCGGCTGCCCACGCCCCCGAGTATCCGCCCGACGTAGTGTTCATCGTGCGTGTGGGCGGTGTCATCCTGTACGTGAACCGACCGCTGGGTCGGCGGAGCGAGGAAGAAGTAGTCGGCTCCCAGTTCACCGACTGGGTGTTCCCCGACCAGCATGCCGCCGTCCGGGACGCGGTCGGCCGGGTGTTCGCGACGGGACGGGCGGACGGCGTCGAGCTCCAGGGCATCCAGGGTCACGACCCCGATTCCTGGTTCGAGTGCCGGATCGCGCCCAACACGCGCGAGGGCAAGGTGGTCTCCGTCACGATCATTGCCCGGGACGTCACCCGCTACAAGCAGACGGAGAAGGCGCTGGTGGAGCGCACCGGCATCCTCGAGCGCGAACTCGACGACCGGCGCGCCGACCTCGACCTGCTGCGCGCGCAATCGGCGGCCGCCGACGGCGGCACGCGAGCGGACACCGAGACGCTGCGGTTCCGGGCGGCCATCGAGACGGCGGGCGAGGCCGTGTTCCTGGTGGACCCGGACGGGGAGGTCCTGGTGGACCTCAACGATACGGCGTGCCGCTGGCTGCGGCGCCATCGGGCGGAGCTGCGCGGGCAGCCGGTGGCCGGGCTGGGCCTGGGATTCCCACTCGTGCCGCCGGCCAGCTTCGACGTCGGGTTCACCGAGACGCGCGACAACCGCCGGCCGCTGATCCTCGAGGGCGCCCATGCGCGCAAGGACGGCAGCACGTTCCCGGTCGAAGTCTCGGTCATCGCGCATGCGTACGAGGGACATGATTACCTGCTGGCCGTGGCCCGCGACGTGAAGGACCGGCGCCGGGCCCAGGACGCCATCGCGGAGGCGGAGGCGCAGTACCGCGCGCTGTTCGAGCAGTCGTTCGACGCCATCTACCTCACGACGCGGGGCGGGGCGATCGTGGACGCCAACTCCGCGGCCCTCGCCCTGTTCGGTTACCGGCGGGAGGAGTTCCTGGGGCTCGATGCGCGGACGATCATGCCGGACGTGAACGACATTCGCCGCTTCCAGCGCATGATGGCGGCAGAGCGGTTCGTGGCGCGGCTCGACGTCTCCCTGCAGCGACGGCACGGGGGTGCTTTTGCCGCGGTGCTGTCGGCCTCGCGCCGACGGGATGCGCAGGATCGGCTGCTGGGATACCAGTGGGTCGTACGGACGGCCGGGGATCCGGCGGCCCGGGCGTCGGATCCCGCGATCGCCCTCGATCCGGCGCAGGCCGCGGTTGCCGAGCCGGACGCCGGGTGGGATGCGCCTCGGCCCTCGGGGGACGAACGGAGCGGGGGGATCGTGCTGCTGGTCGGGGGCCGGGAGGCCGTGCTTCGCGAAGGCGCGCAAGCGCTCGAGCGGGCGGGCTTTGCGGTCTTTCAGGCCCAGGACGGTGCGGGGGCCATCAAGCTGCTGCGCACGGATGCCGCCGTGGTGCACGCCGCGGTGATTCGGGGACAGGGCGAGGCGCACGCGGAGGACGTGGCGCGGGACCTTCGGGCGTTGACGCACGACCTGCGGGTGGTGCTGGTGCGGCCCGCCAATGCCGACCTCGTGCCGCCCCCGGACCTGGCGGCTGCGGCCGTGCTGCGTGACCCCGCCCATCCCCTGGCGCTGGTGCAGGCGGTCCGCGAGGTGCTGGGACAGGCGGTCGCCTGAGGGGTTGACCCCGCCCGAGGGCGGGGCGACATTCCGCGCTCTCATGCGGCCGC
>Ga0214471_10004414_pt1 | contig 10877 bp, 8 predicted proteins | sample RVTome_5_FD_207665 | JGI IMG/M metagenome (GOLD analysis project Ga0214471, IMG submission 207665) | Soil microbial communities from uranium-contaminated site in the Upper Colorado River Basin, Wyoming, United States - RVT142D155 | ecosystem: Environmental > Terrestrial > Soil > Contaminated >... | reverse complement strand
ACACCTCACCCCCTGCCGCTGAAATAACCTGTGTCCCAGAGCGAGCGCCGAGATCAACGCCATTATATCCATGGATTCCTTGCGTGCGCACCGAACCTGGAACCGGATTTATGAAATACCCCGATGCGCTTCCGGAAGAGGAGCCGCCACCCGTCGCTACTCGCGGAGTAGCTTGCATTGGTGCTGGCGCCCCTATTTCTCCATCTGGTACCACAATGACTTCGCCGACGACAAGGGCCATGTCTGCATGCAAATTGTTGAAACTGAGAATTTCATCGAGGTCAGCCTTGTACTCTTTCGCAATGGTCTGCAGTGTGTCACCCTTCACCACGGTATGACGGACCCCTGAAATGGGGAGCACAACCAGCGTTTGTCCAGGCTGTATCGCCTCGTTTCTACTAAGATCGTTGGCCCAACGAATCGTGTTGACCGAGACGTTAAACATCACTCCAATTTGAGAAAGTGTGTCGCCTTCTCGAACGACATATATGCTAATCTGGTCAGACGCCAATGGGCGCTCCTCAATATCCGCAAGAGAACCTGTAGGCCCAACATCTGCTAAAAGCGCATCGTGATCAATCGTGATTTCACCACCTCCTTTCGAGGGGTTTGGATCACTGTGAAGTGCCGCACGGAGCAACGGCATGGTTTGAGAATTATTGTAGGTGACCTCGGTCGGTGCAACTGCACCAGCAGTGTCGATCTCAAAGAGCATCGTAGCAAGCGAAAAGAGGCCTGAGCTTATAGAAAGCGGGATGACTGCAACGATAAAGAGCGTGACGGCTTCCGTTGCGAGCAGTCTTCGAAATGATTGTATGATGAGCCGGCTGGTTAATCTCGGACGTATAGAGCCGACATCTTGATTACTCGGTGGTAAAATAAGTCAAATGTTATCGGGATGTTGTCGTTCCTCCGTGCCCCAATTTCCCTCAAACAGAAAAAACTCCCATATTCGGTATACCACAACGCTACCGCCCATCGGAAATGAAGTCAATGTACGCTGTGCAAGACGCATTGCGGAGTGCGCGAGCGTGGAATATGGCTCTGCCATTGGCTATAATCATCACCGCATCACTACGCCTGCCCCGATTGGGCATGAGAAAATTGGAATCCCATGTCTTGGATTACAGGCATTTTAAGGTGCCGAATTTACGTTCTTAACGCGTAAGGGCCGCACATTTATTTTTACGTATGCACTTTGCTACCTCACGAGGTATATTTGAGCGATGTCTCAGTCTGAAATGCTCAATGACGCACAGAAAAAAGCCGTCGCCATAACCGAAGGGCCGCTACTGGTGCTCGCCGGAGCGGGTGCTGGAAAAACCCGCGTTATAGCACACCGCGTACTTGAACTCATCCGAAAAGGTGTCCCGCCGGAACATATTCTGGCCGTCACGTTCACAAACAAGGCCGCCCGGGAAATGCGCGAGAGAATAGAGGGCATGATCCACGAAGACAGCACCATAAACCTCCCAGCTCCCTTCATACACATGCCATACGTCGCTACATTCCATGCACTCGGTGTGCAACTTTTGAGGCATCACACGAAAGCGGCAGGCGTTCCGCACCGTTTCGTTATTTTTGATCGCGGTGATTCGCTCCGAGCAGTGAAAGATGCCATGCGCGATGTCGGTATCGATGAAAAGCGATTCGAACCGCGCACTATTCTCGGCAGTATTTCACGAACGAAAGGCGATGCCATGATGCTTTCTTCATTTCGCGAGCAGGCGAGCGAGTATTACCAGGAACTTGTTTTGCGCGTGTGGGAACGATACGAACAGAAGCTCGCCGACAGTCGGGCGCTCGACTTTGACGATCTTCTGCTTCGGACAGTTCATATGCTCAAGGGACATTCCGACATTCTTGCGCAGTACCATGATCGATTCCGTTACATCCACATCGACGAATACCAAGACACCAATCGAGTTCAATACGAATTAGCACGTCTTTTGGCAGGCACAACGATGAATATTTGCGTCGTCGGTGATGTCGATCAAACCATTTACAGTTGGCGCGGTGCCAACCTCGATAACTTACTTCGATTCGAAAAAACGTTTCCGGGTACCAAGGTGGTTATGCTTGAACAGAACTACCGTTCGACTAAAACTATCCTCGATGCTTCAAACGCAGTTATCGCAAAGAACGTGAATCGATTTGAAAAGCGGCTGTTCACCGAAAACAGCCTCGGTGAACCAATTGCGCTCGTCGGTTGCTACGACGAGACTGAGGAAGCGAATTTTGTTGCTGGAAAAGCGCACGAGCTTATCACGCGCGGCGTTGAACCGAGAGAGATCGCGGTCCTCTACCGCGCCAATTTCCAATCACGCGCGCTCGAGGAAGCGTGTCTTTCAATGGATATTCCATACCAGGTACTCGGCGTTAGATTCTTCGAGCGCCGTGAGATCAAAGATGTGCTTGCTTTCATTCGAGTAGCGCAACACAGCGATCGTACCTCTGACTTGGCAAGAATTGTTAATGTGCCGCCGCGCGGCATCGGAAAAGTAACGCTCCTTAAGATCATAGAGGGTCGCGAGGATGAACTCGGAGTTGGACCTAAAAAACGCGTTGCTGCATTTAAGAAAACCTTGCAGGTAATTGCGGAAGCGGTTTTGACGAAGCCACCGAGCGAAGCAATAAAGGTGGTGCTTCGCGAAAGCGGTCTTGAGGAGCATCTCTCTGGTGGAAGCGAAGAGGACATGGAGCGGCTTGAAAACATACGCGAGCTTGTCACGCTTGCAACTCGCTACGATAAACTCCCCCTCGAGGAAGGGATCGAACAGCTCCTTGCTGACGCGGCGCTCGCGACTGACCAAGACGAGCTTCGCGATGATCGTAATGCAGTCCGGCTCATGACCGTGCACGCCGCGAAAGGTCTCGAATTCGACTACGTTATCATCACCGGACTTGAAGAGGGGCTCTTTCCGCACGAAGGATTTGATGAGAAGCGTGACGAAGAAGAGGAGCGTCGCCTTTTTTACGTTGCACTTACTCGCGCGCGCAAAAAAGTATTCCTCGCGTTCGCATCAGTTCGCACTATATTTGGTTCGCGGACTGCAACCGTCCCATCGTCATTCATCGGCGACATCGACGACGCGCTTCTTGAGATCGGTGATACGTCATCTCGAGAGGCTCCAAGAGAAACAATCATTGAGATCGACTAGTATGCAACGGAAAAAATCACTCGGGCAACACTTTTTAACCTCCAAAAAAATTGCGGCGGCAATTGCGGAAACTGCTAACCTCGCAAAAGATGATACGGTGCTTGAGATCGGGCCCGGAGGAGGTGTGCTTACTAGAGAGCTCGTCGCGCACGCCAACCATGTTATCGCAATTGAAAAGGACTCCCGCCTCATTTCGACACTTCGCAAACAGTTCCCGGAGGGTGTAACCGTTATTGAAGGTGACGCGCTCACTGCGGATTTGGTACCGTTAGGACTTCGCGCCGGTAGATACAAAGTTGTTGCGAATATCCCATACTACATAACTGGAGCGCTTCTCGAACGATTTCTTTCGGAAGACCATTATCCAGCACACATGGTGCTTCTGCTTCAGAAAGAAGTGGCCGAACGAATTGTGACGCGCGACGAAAAAGAAAGCATCCTCTCTATTAGTGTAAAGGCGTACGGTACTCCGCGCATCGCCCTCAGCGTGCCACGACAGTATTTTAAACCACTTCCAAAAGTGGACTCGGCTGTTCTTTCCATAGAGAACATATCGAAGGATTTTTTTTTCGATGTTCCCGAGCGCCGTTTTTTTGCACTCGTTAAAGCAGGATTCGCGCACAAGCGCAAACTATTTGCGAGCAACATCGCATCGTTTTTCCCAGATAAAAATGCTCTCGCTCGTGCTTTTACAGCGTGTCAATTAGATTTGAAGATACGCGCTGAAGATGTGTCGCTCTCTCAGTGGAAGACACTCGCGCGCCTGACAACAGCAGACAACGTTTAGAAAAGCGAAGTCCCAACAATGTTTATAATTCCTTGGTAGGGAAGCGTGATGAGACTTTTTCCGAGCGAGATGAAACAAACACCTGGTGTATTGGTGCGTGTACCGAGTAACCACACGCCGGGTCGAACAATCTGATAGTGCGCGAACACTCTCGTCGCCCCCGGCTGGTAGTAAAACCGTCCGCCGACCGGTGGCCCGACCGTAATCACTGCTCCGGAATTGCAGAACTCGACCGCAAGTGAGCGGCCACCGAACGGTGGGACCAAACTTGCGAAGCCTGAAAATTGCGCCGGCGCATATTTTACAAAAAGCACGCCCGCGAGCACGAATGCAGTAAGCAGCACCGCTACAAAGATAGTCGTATTTCGCACCAGCAGTTTTACGGTATTTCTATGCATGTTCATATATGCAAGGTGAATTTCCCAAATTCGCCACTTATGCCTCGGTCATTAACAACATACAACCAAATCGGCCATTCAATACCTTGCCCAAGATCTTTGCCGACTTCTAGAAGCGGATTCTCTGGATGTGGCAACACCTGGAACATGAGCGTTGTGCCATCAGGTGACGCGACACTCATGACGGCGCCGTAGCTGGTGTATACATCATTTCCTTCTTTGGTAAACCCAGAGCCTGAAATGGTCACCTTCTCTCCATAGAATCCGCTTTCGGGAGCCACCAATGTAATGCGCGGGCCAGGAACCGATGGGTCAGTTACTACAAAAAGTAAATTCTTGTTGCTCGTTCCTTTTGCATTGGTCGCATAGAGCGCGTGTTTCCCAAGCGGGGCATCCTCAGGAATGGCAAAGGAGATGCTCGTGCCACTTCGCGATGGAATGTTTTCGATTGTCGTATCACCGAGATGCACCGTATTTTCGGTCTTCGTAAATCCAAACCCTGAAATGCTAACGGTGGTTCCGCGTGGCCCATCATATCGCGAAGGTAAGGAGAGAATGAGCTCATCGTAGTCTTGAAAATTTGTTGCGAGCTGTTCGAACACCTCAGCCGGATTCGATGGCAACGCATTTTGTGACAAGGTGCTTTCATAGATACTGTCAGTACCTGCTACCGCTGGCTTCGCGCTTCCTGTGGCTTCCTTAGCAATCGCAAGCTGTGCGCGCGTAAGCGCGCCAACGTATCCGCTTCCAGTTGTAAGCCCTGCCGGGACCAGAATACTGTCTCGATGTAGTTCCTGGTATCGTGCAACAGCCTGCGCCGTAAGCGGGCCAAAGTAGTCAGTCTCATTTCCCGGTGAACCGGGACCGGACGTCGCAATTCTAGTTTGCGTGTCGCTATTTAGAAATACTTGGAGTGCTCGCACATCTTCTCCACGATCCCCAACAGTAAGATCGCGCGTAAGTGTGAGCGCGGCAGAAGTAGTGCCAGTGCTTCCTCCACCTTCAGTCAGCTGGACAAGTTGCGCCTGCAGGGTACCGACGCGCTTTTGCAATTCCTGAATGGTAGCCTGGAGCTCAGAAACACTTTGCGCTCCCAGCGGTCCCGCCATCACGAACCAGACCACCGTGATGATAGCGACAGCGATAACCACGAGCACAACAGTTCTTTTGTTGTTTTTGTGATCTTGCTCACTCATACTGAACGTTGCTCAGCCGCAGATGCATGTATAAACTCAGTATAGCACCGTACTAAAATGCACTCGATAATTCCTACGAAGTGGTTGTGGATGTTGCCAGTGCTCTCTGGTGTATTGCTGTCACTTGGAACTGCCACATTTGATATTGGATTTTTTGCGTGGATCGGCCTTGTCCCGCTTCTCTTCTTCCTCGGACATCCGTCTGTGGGAGTGCGGCAGGCACTTCTGGGCGGGCTTTTTGCCGGCTCTCTGTATGGATTTTCCGTTCTTTGGCCCCTACTAACCCTTAATGCGTGGTGGTGGGTGAATCCACATAGTTTTTGGTTTTTGCACCGCGAGGCATTTCTTTTTGGAGTCATCATGCTCGTCTCAATTCTTGCTGGTGGTTTGTTTGTTAGCCTCTTCTCGTTTCTCTATTTCAAATTACATTGCAGCAGTTTCGTGGACGTCATCGCATTTCCCATGTTGTGGATGGTCTTCGAGCGCGGACGCGAATTTTTTGTCGCGGGTTTTACGTGGGGACAGCTTGGCTACAACGTGCACGACTACATACTTGCACTCCAAACAGCGAAGTTATTCGGTGTGTACGGCACAAGCGGTGTCATCGTCGCCACAAACATACTCGTGTATCTTGCACTCCGCCGCTTCAGTTTCCGAAACAAGTTCATTTTGATCTTGCTTCTATTTATCATCACGCTCAACGTGTCCGGTTATCTCGTGGTGCGCGCAAACAATCCCGCATCGGACACACTCAAAGCAACCGTCGTTCACTCACCACTCTCCACGCAAGTGAGCGGTTCATTTGAAACGTACGCCGCACAACTTGTAGCACTTGAACGGATACTCGAAGCGTCTCCTCAAGTTATCGTGTTGCCCGAAAATGTATTTCCGTTTTTTGTACTCGACAAGAGGACACTGCTTCCGCAAAAGTATGGGTTCCGAGAAATACCGATTGGAAGCATGTTCGATGCGCTCTCGGCACTCTCAACAGTGCACCCCGGCACATCGCTTATCTTCGGAGTGCATACAACAGACGGCACGAGCCGATTTAACTCGCTCGCAGTTATGGAGCGCGGCGTCATTGCGGCACTGTATGACAAACAACAGCTGTTACCGCTTGCCGAGCAGGTCCCGGAATCTTTTGTCCCTGGTCACGTCGAACCACTTTCCAAAGGAGAGAGCACGAGCATCACGCTTCAAGGGAAAGTACCGATTGCTCCGCTTATCTGTTCGGAAATTATCTACCCGCGAGCGATTCAAAATATCGAACGGGGCATCATCGTTAACATTTCTAACGACGGGGTGTTCGACAGTCCCGTCGTGGCACGACAAAATCACATACTTGCGAAATTTCGCGCGGCGGAACAAGGCAAATACATGCTCCGCTCCACAAAAGAAGGCATCACGAGCATTATCGACCCTTATGGGCGCGTCGTAACCGCTACGAGCACGGACACATACACCGAGCTTTCCGCAACGGTACTCTATTAATATCAACACGTACCCGCAGTGGATACATATACCCCTCTGTTATACTGAAAACGCGGGATACCGTGAAAATCTTGCCTTTTTTGATGAACAGAACTGTACTTTGGGTATTTTTTGTATTGCTCGTTGGAGCAAGTGTTTCGTGGATTGCGTATGAAAATAAGCCGCGAGATAGTGCGCCAACAGGTGGGGGAACGATTGCATTTGCAGATAACTTGACGGCAAGTATCGCTTTACGTGCTTCGGAAGATTCAGACAACGATGGGTTATACGACTGGGAGGAGGAGCTCTGGGGCACCGACCCGCAAAACAAGGACAGCGATGGAGATGGAACCGAGGATGGGGACGAGGTCGCAAACGACCGACACCCGGGGAAACCCGCGCCGAATGACGTACTTACAAAAGGAAGTAGCGTCACACTACAAGAATCGATTAATGCCTACCTCACGGATGAAAACCGGACTGAGACTGAAAAAATTGCGCTTAAACTTTTCCAGGGCTATTCGGAACTCCGAAAAGAAGATGGCTTGGGAGGTGCCGACGAGGAGGCGCTCCTTAAAGGACTCATCAGTGGACAATTTGCAAACAAAGCTCCGCGTTACCATATTAACGAACTTGCCACTGTCGCTGACAGTGAATCTGCGCGCGCAGAATACAAACGTGCGTTTGATGCCGTCACTACGCTTTTTTCTGATGTCACTGAAAATGAACTGCTAACACTTGAGCGCGCGCTCGAGAGCGAGCAGGAAGCTGACATCGCAAAACTTGATATTGCAATCAGCGTGTACACCGACGCCACTCGAAGACTGCTCATTATGCCGGTACCGAAGGGCATCGCCGTCCAACATCTCGATTTGTTAAACAATATTGTGCGTTTCCGAGACGGAGTGTCTGATATGCGCACCTCACTCGATGATCCCATTCGAGGAAGTGCCGGTGTCCAGACCTACCTCGAAGGCGTCAACGCGCTTACCCTGTCATTCCGAAACATTAACGGATACTTTGAGATGCACGGACTTAATAAAAACGCGTCATGACACCCCGTCAGCACATAGCTGGTTTGTTACTCATCTCACTGATGGTTCCTACGGCTCTGCTTTTCATCCCTACTCACCGAGTTGAGGCGCAAGCGGGTGGAATCTTTAGCTGTGCCGCCATTTTCGGACTCGGCACCTCTTCCTCCATAGGCGGTATCGGGGCATCACTCATTGGTGCCACCGTCCCTGTAACCGATGCTCCAACAGAAATAAATACTTCTTCAGCCGTTTGGAAGGAGTGCGTTGACAGCATCGCCTACGCGCTTGCAAAGGTGGCGATCCAGGCGTTGTCGACCAGTATCATCAATTGGATTAACAGCGGCTTCGCGGGAAGCCCAGCTTTTATTACTGATTTGGATGACTTTTTGAATCAGGTAGACATCAAAGTATTTGAGGATTTCCTCGGGAGCGACGCGATTGCATTTTTATGTACCCCTTGGCAATTTGACGTGCGCCTCGCGCTCGAACTCCAATTCGCACGGGTCACCAACGTGCCGGAATGTTCACTCGGAGATGTGGTCGACAACATTGACCAGTTCATCGACGGAGATTTTCACCGAGGGGGTTGGCCAGGATGGTTTGATCTAACGCAGCGTAACAATCCATACGATGGGTTTCTTGCTGCAAGTGCGGAGGCAGACGCAAGAATTGGAGCGGTTCGTTTCAGGGAGCTCCAACTTCTAGATTTCGGACGGGGCTTCCTATCATTCCGACAATGCACTTCAAGTCCTGCAAATCCAAGCACTCCGGGAGGAGTACCAGGAGGAACAGTAGAAACTTGTGAGGTCACGACACCGGGTGCTGTTATTGAAACTCAACTGGAACATGTGCTTGGAAGTGGAGTACGCCAGCTCGAACTCGCAGACGAGATTAATGAAATCATTGCAGCGTTCATTTCGCAGCTGGTTAATCAGGTTATAACCACCGGTTTGAGCAATATTTAATGTATGGAGAAGAACATGCTACAGCAACGTCCCACACTACCACTCTTGTGCTCGCTGATTTTTGCTGCTGTGCTCCTCCTAGCCCCAGTTGAATTGCAGGTTGGTAATGGCAATTCGTACTTCGAAAGTGGTATACGCTCACCTCACCCTACTGCCGCCGTATCCATTGCACGCGCCGTTGATTTAGCTCAAATCCCAACCGCAGAAGAGGCACGCTTAGCAGCGCTACAGCAACCTCAGAGCATTGACTGCGGACTCATTGGGAATTCCAGCATTGAGGGCTGTATGGCAATTGTGGTTAACACAATGTTCAAGTTCTTTGCTTTGCTCATGGGCGGTGCCGGCGTTCTCCTTAACATAGTTGTGGTGGAAACAGTCATCCAAATGGGTGCTAACACCGAGAATCTCGGTGTTATAGACAGCGGGTGGAGGGTGTTCCGAGATTTTGCAAATATCATTATCATTTTTATGTTCCTTGCCATTGGTATTTCCACAATCCTTGGATCAACCAGCTTCGGTATCAAAAGAACGTTGCCTAAAATCATCATCGTTGCATTACTGATTAACTTCAGCTTGTTTTTTACGCAGTTTTTTATTGATGTCTCTAATCTATTTGCTACCACTGCCTACAACCAATTTGAACGATGCGCCGCGGCTCAAGGCACCTTTAGAGCGGCGCAGGATGTTAACGGAAGCTGTGTTACTTTTTCTGATCGATTTGCCTATGCGCTCTCTATAACAACACTGTACGAAGTGGATCCGCAAGTTGGAACTCCTAATTTAATTCCAAACGGCGAGTCACTACTTGATGTTGGAAACATTATTACCATTGGAATTATGGGCTCTATCCTCTTTTTAGTAACCACTTTTACATTCTTGGCCGCGACTGCGCTTCTTGTCATTCGATATGTTGTGCTTATATTCCTCATGGTACTTTCTCCTCTTGCCTTCATCGGCATGGTCCTCCCAAGAACTGCGAGCTATTCAAGAGACTGGTGGGAAAAGTTGCTTCACTATTCCCTTTTTGCCCCTATCTATTTCCTTTTAACGTGGTTTGTTCTCACGATAATAGAGGACCCGGGATTTAGGGCAGCACTATTTGGAAGCCCAAGACATTTTACTGGAGCCGCGCTTGCAGACGTCAGCTCGTTCTCAATTTTCTTTAACTTTGTGGTCGTCATTGGCTTTATGGTGGCATCACTTATCATCGCAAATAAGATGGGCATTAAAGGTGCCTCAACCGCCATCTCGTTCGGTAAAGACATGCAGAGGTGGGGGCAGGGAATGGCCGGCGGAGCAGTGCTTGGTGGAGCCGGGTTTGCTGCTCGTCAAACTGCTGGACGCCTATCGAACAGGCTGGCGCAATCCGAGACACTTAAGAGCGAGTCTGCAAAGAGCGGCTTCCTCGGAATGCGCGGAGCACTTGCTCGCGGTACATTAAAGACACTTCGAGCAACTGGCGCCGCAAGTTATGACGTTCGTGCCGCCCCAGTCGGTAAGCAAATCTCAAAAGAGCTCAGTCTAGGAAAAGCCGGCGGCAAAGGCGGTTATACTGCACAGAGGAAACGTGAGGTTGCTGAACGTGTGAAGTTCGGGAAGAGTCTCGGCAAGAATAACATGCCTGTTTACGCAGAAACACTCAAGAAACGAACGTTGCTTTCTAGCGTCACCGCAACCACTGGCTCCGACAGAGCTGCTTCGGAAAAATTGACAAAGGAAATTAAAACACGAAAAGACAGGCGAGATCTCGAGATCAAGGAGCAGACTTCGCGAGACAAACTACGAGACCTTCAAACCTCTCTCGCAAGAGGCAAATCAGAGATGCATCGGGATGACGTAGCCAGTGTTGAGGCAGAGATTGAAAGC
>Ga0214471_10004412_pt1 | contig 10877 bp, 10 predicted proteins | sample RVTome_5_FD_207665 | JGI IMG/M metagenome (GOLD analysis project Ga0214471, IMG submission 207665) | Soil microbial communities from uranium-contaminated site in the Upper Colorado River Basin, Wyoming, United States - RVT142D155 | ecosystem: Environmental > Terrestrial > Soil > Contaminated >... | reverse complement strand
CGCAACTGAAGGTGGGGGACGTCTGCATCGTGTCCGCTGGGGAGATCATCCCGGGCGACGGAGACGTGATCGAAGGTGTTGCCTCGGTGGACGAGTCGGCGATCACAGGCGAGTCGGCCCCAGTCATCCGCGAGTCGGGCGGGGACCGGTCCGCGGTCACCGGGGGCACGAGGGTCCTCTCCGATCAGATCGTGGTCGAGATCACGGTCGAGCCCGGTCAGACCTTCCTCGACCGGATGATCTCCCTCGTCGAGGGTGCCGACCGCCGCAAAACGCCCAATGAGATCGCCCTGACCATTCTTCTCGCCGGCCTCACCCTGGTCTTCGTGCTTGCGGTGGCCAGCCTGCAGCCTTTCGCCATCTATGCGGATGCCGCCCAGCCCGTGATCGTCCTGGTAGCTCTTCTGGTCACGCTGATACCGACCACGATCGGAGGCTTGCTGTCGGCTATCGGCATCGCCGGTATGGACCGACTCGTCCAGCGCAACGTCCTGGCGATGTCGGGCAGGGCGGTTGAGGCCGCCGGTGACTGCACCACTCTGCTGCTCGACAAGACCGGCACCATCACCCTGGGCGATCGCCACGCCACCCAGTTCGTGCCGACCCAGAGGTTCGGGGAACGCGATCTGGCCGAGGTGGCACGCTTGGCCAGTCTCGCCGACGAGACTCCGGAGGGGCGTTCCATCGTGACGCTGGCAGAGGACCAATTCGATCTCAGCGCGGGGGCCGCCGGTGCAGAGCTGATCCCCTTCTCGGCTTCGACGCGGATGAGCGGGATCGATCTCGACGGTCGTCAGATCAGGAAGGGCGCCGCCGACGCCATCACCACGTGGGTGACAACACGCGGCGGGATTGTTCCCGATGAGGCGCTGGCCGCAGTGGAGCGAGCAGCGGCAAGCGGGGCCACCCCCCTCATGGTGTCGAGTGATGGCGACGTGGTCGGTGTCGTCGTCCTCGAGGATGTCCTCAAGCCCGGAATGAAGCAACGATTCGATCAGCTCCGCAGGATGGGTCTGCGCACGGTGATGGTCACCGGTGACAACTATGTGACCGCCAGAGTGATCGGTGCCGAGGCGGGTGTCGACGACGTCCTCGCCGAGGCCACTCCCGAGGACAAGATGAGGTTCATACGTGACGAGCAGCGGGGCGGGCGTCTGGTCGCGATGAGCGGTGACGGCACCAACGACGCCCCGGCCCTCGCTCAGGCCGATGTGGGGGTGGCGATGAACACCGGTACACAGGCCGCCAAGGAGGCAGGCAACATGGTCGACCTCGACTCCGACCCCACCAAGCTCATCGAGATAGTCGAGATTGGCAAACAGCTCCTTATCACCAGGGGATCGCTGACAACCTTCTCCATAGCCAACGACGTGGCCAAGTATTTCGCCATCCTGCCCGCCATGTTCGTGCTCGCCTTCCCCGGCATGACGCGTCTCAACGTCATGGGTCTCGAGTCTCCCGAGTCGGCGATTCTCTCGGCGGTCATTTTCAACGCCTTGATCATCATCGCCCTCGTACCGCTGGCCCTGCGCGGGGTGCGGTACCGGGCCGCGGGTGCAGCATCGATCCTTCGCCGCAACGTCCTCATCTACGGTCTCGGTGGGCTTGTTGTTCCTTTCCTGGGAATCAAGGTGATCGACCTGGTCATCACCGCCCTGGGGGTCCTGTGATGAGAAGACAGCTCTGGCCGGCGGTGAAGATGATGGTTGTCATGACCGTGCTGACCGGCGTGATCTACCCCCTGGCCATGACAGGCATAAGCCAAGGCGTCTTTCCCGGACAGTCCAACGGCTCGCCTGTCGAGCACCAAGGTGAAGTCGTGGGATCACGGCTCGTGGGCCAGACTTTCTCGGGCGACGAGTTCTTCCATCCCCGTCCGTCGGCCGTGGATTACGACCCAACCGCCAGCTCCGGATCGAACCTGGGGCCGACCAACCCCGAGCTCGTCTCCGCAATCGAGGCCCGTGCTGTCCAGTACCGCCTCGACAACGGTCTGCCGCCTGCTGCCTCCATCCCGATCGACGCGGTCACCGCTTCGGCCTCCGGTCTCGACCCTCACATCTCGTTGGCCAACGCCACTCTTCAGGCACCACGGGTGGCTGCTGCCCGAGGGATGGACCTGGAGTCAGTGCTTCAACTCGTCGAAATCGCCACCATGGACCCTGCAGTCGGCGTGTTCGAGACCGCTTCGGTCAATGTGCTCGAGCTCAACATCGCTCTCGAGGAGGCAAGTTCATGAAGTTCAGCAAAGAAGCCATGACGTGGCGGCCCGTCGCCACCTACCCCGTCGCGGCATCGGTTGTCGGCTCGCTTCTGGCGGTGGCCGTCGGCCTGGCACTCATTCCCTTCCGAGAAACTCTGGGCAGCGTCAATGTTGTCCTCGTCATGGCCGCCCTCATCGTCCTGTCCGCCGAGTTCGGAGGTCGGTCCGCCGGGGTGATCGTCGGCGTTGTCGGGTCACTCGTCTTCAACGTGTTCCACACCATGCCCTATTACGCCCTGGTCATCGACCGCCCCGATGAGGCAGTCGCGGCGATCTTGTTGATTGCTCTTGGTCTTCTGATCGGGACTTGGCATAGGAAGACCGAGCCGTGACCCAGACATGAGTGTCGACCCGGCAGGCGTAGCGCTTGGCGTCTTGGTGCTGATCGGGTCGAGCGCAGCAGCGTGGTATCTCAAGAGGAGACTGGACGCCTCGACCGGCATTGAAGCGGCGGGATGGGCGATGACGCTGATGATTGCCAACGTCCTGCAACTCGTCGCCATTGTCGTGGTTCTCGCATCAGTATTCGAATGAGCAATCATCATGGTGATGGATGGGATTGACCGCACCGTGAAGCGAGGGAATCTCCGGGTTTACATCGGCGCCGCCCCCGGGGTGGGAAAGACCTATGCGGCCCTCGAGGAGATCCATGACCTGGTGTCCGAGGGCGTCGACGCAGTCGTCGGCTATGTCGAGACCCACGGAAGGGATGACACCGCCCGTTTGATCGAGGGTCTTCAAGTCGTGCCGAAAAGGAATGTGGAGCACCGGGGTGTGGAGTTCGAGGAGATGGACACCAAGGCGATCCTGGACCGGGATCCCGATGTCGCTCTGGTCGACGAGCTGGCCCACACCAACGTCCCAGGGTCAGGACATCCGAAACGTTGGCAGGACGTCGAGGACATCCTCGAGGCCGGTATCGACGTGATTTCGACAGTCAACATCCAACATTTCGAGTCATTGAATGACGTCGTCGAGGAGATCACCGGCGTCAGTCAGAGGGAGGTGATCCCGGACGAGGTGGTGCGCAGGGCAGATGAGATCCATCTGGTCGACCTCACCCAACAGGCGGTGAGAGAGCGAATGGCGGCCGGGAAGATCTATCCGGCGGAGCGGATCGATGCCGCCCTCGCCAACTTCTTCCGACCGGGCAACCTGGGTGCGCTCCGCGAGCTGGCATTGTCGTGGACCGCAGAACGGGTCGATGAGGCGGTGGACTCCTACCGCCGCGCCCACGGGATCGACCACCAATGGGAGACGAGGGAGCGGGTCGTGGTCGGGATAACCGGGACTGCGGGCGGCGATGACACCATCCGTCGGGCGGCCCGGATGGCGATGCGTTCCAAGGGCGAGATCCTCGGTGTGCACATCCGGTCCACTGAAGGTCTGAACCGTGCGCCGACACCTCAGTTAGACGACCACCGAGAGCTGCTCGAACGTCTCGGCGGCGAATACCACGAAGTGGCACATGCCGACATTGGGGAGTCACTCGTTTCGTTTGCCAAAGCCCACAATGCGACACAACTCGTGATTGGCGCTACCCGGCGCAACCGGTGGCAGGAACTCGTTGCAGGCTCGGTGATCCAACGTGTCCTCAGACTCGCCGGCGACATCGACGTGCATGTGATCTCCAATCCGGTGAGGGCCCGGGCAAGAGTCACGGCACGGGCATCACCTTTGCCGCCGCGGCGGCGCCTCTGGGGATGGATCGTAGGAGCGTCCCTGTTCGCAGTGGCCACCCTCTTGATGCTCGGCCAGCGGGAAGAGTTTGCCCTGCAAAATGTGCTCCTCGTCTACTTGTCGATTGCCGCTGTGGTGGCCTGGATCGGAGGGAGCTGGCCGGCGCTCACCGCCGCCGTCGTGGGCTTCGTCCTCGGGAACTATCTGTTCACGCCGCCTTTCCGCACATGGACCATCGCCAACCCGGCCGATGTCTTCGCCCTGATCGCCTTTGTCTTTCTCACCGGGCTCATCGGATTCCTTGTGGGAACGGCGGCCCGTCGATCTTCGGAGGCGGCTACCGCCAAGGCAGAAGCAGAGACTCTCGTCGGCTTGATCGGTGCAGGTGGCGAAGGTTCCGCCCTCAAACTGATCGAACGCCTTCAAGTTGCCCTCGATGCGGCGGGCATCACCCTGTTCGACGCCGCCGATCCGGTCCCTCGAGCGATCGCCAAGGCGGGTAGCAACCCACCCGACACAATCGAATCCGCCGACCGAACAATCACCGTGGGTGGAGGCGCCACCGTTGCCATAGTCGGCAGCTCGCTGGACGCGGTGGACGAGCGGCTCATCGCCGCGACGGCCACCGAACTGGGAACCGTCATCGACCGTGCCGAGATGGCCAATCATGTGGCCGAGGTCGACGCCTTGGAGCGGGCGAACGAACTGAGGACCGCGCTGCTCCGCGCAGTGTCCCACGATCTGAGAAGCCCGCTATCCGCAATCCAGGCCTCAGTGACGAGCATGCTCCAGGACGATGTCCAATGGCCACCCGAAAGCCAAACGGAGTTTCTCCAGACCATCAGCGAGGAGACGGAGCGGCTGAATCGTGTCGTCTCCGACCTGCTTGACGCGGGACGGCTGCAAACTGGGACCCTTCAGATTCAAAAACGGCCCACCGGGATCGAAGACGTCGTCTCCACGGTGGCTACCGCTTTCCGCGTCCAGCGCCACCGACTGTCCATGGACAGCGAAGTCGAACTTCCCGACGTCTCGACCGATCCGGTGCTGTTGGAGCGGATAGTCGAGAACCTGGTCCGGAATGCCCTCGATCACTCCCCGCCCGAAACCTCGGTCAGGGTTACTGCCGGACTGGTCGGCGACCGGATCGACCTGAGAATCATCGACCGCGGCTCGGGGATCGACCCAGACACGCGACAGATGATCTTCGAGCCCTACCGGTCCCTCGACGACAGCCACATGGCCGGAGTTGGGCTGGGGCTGGCAGTGGCCAAGGGTCTCGCTGACGCTCTCGGACATCAAATCACGGTTGACGACACACCGGGCGGCGGTACGACCATGATCCTGTCGGTCGGGCTCGGTGTATGACACGCGTACTCGTCGTCGAGGACGATCGGTCCTTGGTGCGCGCCTTGGCCAACAACTTGAAAGTCCGCGGGTACAAGGTCGACGTTGCCACCGATGGGGTTGCTGCGGTGAAGCGCGCTGCGGACAAGCGGCCCGATCTCGTGATCGTGGACCTCGGCCTTCCCGAGCTCGATGGTCTCGAAGTGATCCGCAGTCTCCGGGGCTGGACGGAGATCCCCATCATCGTCCTGTCAGCCCGTGGTAGCGAAGACGACAAGATCGAGGCTCTCGACGCCGGCGCTGACGACTACGTCGCCAAGCCATTCGGGATGGGTGAGCTCCTTGCTCGAGTACGCGCCGCACTCCGACGTGCGACTCCCAGCGACAGTATGGCGACCGTCGAGACTCCACACTTCAGCATCGACCTGGCGTCGAAGAAGGTCCGGGTGGGCGATGAAGAGGTTCATCTGACCCCGACAGAGTGGGGGATGTTGGAGATGCTCGTTCGGAACCCGGGTTCTCTCGTGTCCCAGTCGATGATCCTCCGAGAGGTTTGGGGGCCCACCTACGAGGACGAGACCCACTACCTGCGGTCTTACATCGCACAGATCCGACGGAAGCTCGAACCCGAGCCCTCCCGGCCCCGATACTTCATCACCGAGGCAGGGATGGGGTACCGCTTCGAACCGGCGTCGGGATCACACGGTCAGGTCTGACCCGCCCCTTCGAGGTTCCCGCGCTGCTCGCTCTCGGGGAGGAGATGGAATGGCACGCTGGTCACCGCGATACCGGGTTCTGCCGCCAGCACACCTTTGATCGCCAGTCCGGTCTGGTTGTGGAGAAGCTGCGTGACCCGCCCAGGCACCACGAACTCGGGGATCACAGCAGAGATGAGAGTGCCAGGTGTCGCGGCACGGCGCCTCTCCCTCAAGTAGGTGACAAGCGGGTCGACGATGCTTCGGAAAGGACTGGCGATCACCTCGAGTTCGAACTCATATCCTGCCTCCTGCCACTGCTGCTCCACTCTCTCCCTTTGGGCGGTGTCCACGTCGATGTGCACTGCAGTCACCATCGGACGGAGGGATTGCGCGTAGGTCAACGCCTCGCGGATGGGCCGGGTCATGTCCGAGATGAGGACCACCTGCTCGATCCGACCTACCGGGACTGCTTGGAGGCGACTCCGTCTCGACCGACGAAGGACGTTCAGGTCGGTTACCACTACGCCTGGCTCGAACAGCAATCGTGACTTGATGGCGAGACTGTGTCGGTGGGCGAATGGAGCCAGGATCGATCGGATCCTCACCCGGTCAGCCAGGATCACGGTGATCCTCGAATCGGGGTAGGTCTCAACTTCCTGGCGTACCCGTTTCACGACACGTCGCGAGATCGACTCCTTCTCGCCCGGTAGAACCTCCAGAGCACGTCCGGGGTGGCCGGCGTCCCAGGTGTAGATCAGGTCGTCCGATCGGGACTCTTCGGCGTGGACGCAGGTGATTGCCTCGGCACCGAGCAACTCCGCGTATCGGAGGGATCTATCGGTTCCTTCATCGTGGTGTGCCACCAACACGAGGATCCGCGTCGGCTGAGGTACCGCCTCGATAGGGACGCGCTTCAGCTGAGCAGCGACACTCAGGTAGTGACGTCGGATGCTCAACATCAGGGCGACGAGGAGAGGAACCGCCACAATCACCAGCCACGCCCCATGTACGAACTTCACGGTGGCGATGACCACCAGCACGATCCCGGTCGTCGCCGCTCCGATGAAGTTGATTACGACCGAACGTTGCCATCGCGGTTCCTTGGTTCGGAGCCAGTGGCGAACCATGCCCGCCTGACTCAACGTGAAGGCCGTGAAGACCCCCACCACGTAGAGCTGGATCAGCCTGCTCACCTCAGCTTCGAAGATCACGAGGAGGGCGGCAGCGGCAAGGGCGAGAGTGATGATCCCGTTGGAGAAGACAAGCCGGTCGCCCCGGTTGAGAAACTGGCGGGGAGTCAGCTTGTGTCTGGCGAGAATCGCAGACAACCGAGGGAAATCCTGATACGCGGTGTTGGCGGCCAGAATCAGAATTGCGGCGGTGAACACCTGAAGCGCGTAGAAGCCGAAGCCACCGTCGAACACAGCCCGTCCGATCTGGGAGATCACCGTCCCGAATTCGTCGATCGTCTCCTCGGAGATACGCACGTCGAACCAGCGAGCGAGAGTGGAGATCCCGAGGAACATCGAGATCGAGATCCCCCCCATGATGCCCAGAGTGGTGGCCGCGTTGTGGGACTTAGGTTCCCGGAAAGCCTGGACACCGTTGGCGATCGCCTCGACACCAGTCAACGCAGTTGAACCGGACGCGAACGCCCGAAGCACAAGGAACAACCCGATGGCCCCAACCTCGGCCTCGATACCGAGGCCCGACGAGACCGCCTGCGGGCACACACCGTCGAAACACTCGACAAACCCGGTGATCAACATGATCCCCACCGTGAGAACGAACAGATACGTGGGCGCCGCAAAAAGCGTTGAGGCCTCCTTGACACCACGAAGGTTGGCAATGGTGAGTAGGGCGACGAAGCCGAGGGCGATTTCCACCCTCCAGGGGATCAAATCAGGAGCAGCGGAGGTGATGGCAGCTACACCGGCAGCCACCGACACCGACACGGTCAGCACGTAGTCGGTCAGCAGCGCCGAGGCCGCCACGGTACCGGTTCGGATCCCCAGGTTGTCGTTTGCCACGATGAACGCGCCGCCACCGTCGGGGTAGGCCTTGATGGTCTGGCGATACGACACGATGACGATCAGCAGCAACGTCGCTATGGCCAACGAGATTGGTGTCAGGAGATTGAAAGCAGCCGTGCCCGCCAGAGCCAGAACCAACATCGCCTCTTCCGTTGCATAGGCAACCGACGACAGCGGGTCGGAAGCGAATACCGGCAGGGCCAACCGTTTGGGAAGGAGCTGGCCCTCCTCCTCGTGTGTAGCGAAAGGCCGACCGAAGAGCCTTCGCTTGATGTTCAAATCCGACTGGCCTCTCACAATCCACCTGATGGCGCGCAACAAAGAGCGCGGTCGTCACGAGACCGCGCTCAATGCCTCCTTGATAGCCCTGGACGAGACAGGACCCGGCCATCTTTACGCGATTTCTACGCGCAACCGACGCATTTCGACGCGATCAAGGCGACTCCGGAATCGCCGCCGCCATGACACCGACCCCAACCAGTGCGACGACGATCACCAGGACCAAGAGTACGTTCCAGACCAGCTCCTTACCAGGGTCGGTCTCGACGGCCAACCGCCGGGTGAGAGGACGACCACATAGGAACGAGACGAAGATGATCACTCCACCCCCCAGCACTTCGGCGATAGCTGAATGGCCGAATACCGCGGCAAGAATGGCGACCAGTCCAGTCGAGATGGAAGTGACCCAGACCGGACTGAGTCCCGCTGTACGCGTCGATCGGCTCATGTGCCAGATGTACCGCGCCTCGTGAGGCTTCTTCAGGGCATCTACGAAATACCAACGCCTGTGCGTCGAGAAACTGCGCGATCAATACGTCAGTGGCCCAGCGGACCGAGAACCTCAAAGCGGTACCCCATACCGGGTTCGGTGATGAAGTAGATCCTCCACGAGTATCTTGGTCCCGCTCGTATGCCCGGTGGGTCAGAGATCGCCCATGTGTTCCTGCGGAACGAATGGCGACCCGGCACGCCGGGTCAACTCCCCCTCACTCTCGTGGAGGAGTCTACGGTCGACAAGCTCGTCACGAATACACGAATCAGAGGAGAAGGCCGATGAGGATCGTTATTGCCGGTTGTGGTCGGGTGGGAAGCGACCTGGCACTGACGTTGTCGGAGGAAGGCAACGACGTCTCGGTGATCGACAATCGGCCTGACGTTTTCGATCGTCTCGGCTCGACGTTCAATGGAACGACTCACGAGGGGCTCGGATACGACGTCCGTGTGCTGCGGGAAGCAGGGATCGAATTCGCCGATGCCTTCGTGGCCGCCACCGACTCGGATAACGCCAACGCGATGGCGGTCCAGGTGGCCAAGCGGGTTTTCGGTGTGCCGAAGACGATCGCTCGTCTCGACGATCCCGCCCGAGAGGATGCCTATCGGGCGCTCGACGTCCAGTTCGTTCCCGGAGCGAAGCTCACGTCGAAAGTCATCCACGAGCAGATCGTCAGGGAGGAGTTCAGCTACCACGTGACGTTCTCCGGGGGCGATGTCGAGATCGTGGAGATGATCATCGGGCCGGAGGGCGCAGGGCTACCTGTCGCTGACCTCGAGGTCCCTGACGTTTTGCGCGTGGCGGCCATCTACCGGGGACGGCGAACTTTGATACCCGACGACCACTTTGCTCTCGCCGAGGGCGACTTGGTGGTGGCGGCAGCTCACAGCGGGGCTCGCAAGAAGATCCGCCGGTACCTCGCAGTCAAGGAGGATCGTCAGTGAGAGTCGTCTTGATTGGAGGTGGCAAGGTCGGGTCCTACCTCGCCCGCGAGCTTCACAAGGGTGGACATGTCGTGACCGTCATCGAGGAAGCTCACGGCCACGCCGAGTCGCTCACCGACGAGTCCAAGGTGTTGGTCCTCGAGGGTGACGGCACCGACATCAGGTTGCTCAAGGCGGCCGATACCGGAAGAGCCGACTGGGTGCTGGCAGTCACCGGGCTCGACGAGGTCAACCTGGTTGCCTGCCAGTTGGCTTCCACACTGGGGGCACGCCATGTCCTGGCCCGACTGAACAATCCTCTGAACCGTCCCACTTTCGACGCTCTCGACATACCGGTAGTGGCAGTGACAGATGTCATGGCCACCCTCATCTCACGAGAAGTGGAAGTGCCCGAGTTCCGGCACGTGACCCTGCTGGGAAGAGGCGAGATTTCTGTCTACGAGATCGACATCTCCCCGGACTTCGACGCTCGGCCTGTTGCCGAGCTCCGTCTGCCGAAAGGAGCACTCCTGGTTGCGAATGTCAGAGGTGACGAAGTCAGGGTTCCCACCGCCACGACCATTCTCCATCCCGGTGACCAGGTGACCGTCGTCAGCACCGTCGAGCTCGAAGACAAGGTTCGCGTTGCCCTCGGGTACCGGAACGGTCGTCAAGCATGACCGGGCCACGGGACCGCAAGTGGTTGAGCTTCCAGGGGTTGGCTGGAGGGTTGACGATGTTCGCTGTCGAGGCTCTGATCGTTCTAGGGCTGGCCGCTGTGGCATGGCTCGCCTCTGTTCTGATCCTGGCCATTCTCTGAGATGCTGATCCGGCCGGTTACCGAAGACTTCAAAGTCATCGGCTTCTACATGGGGCGGATCTTTCTCGTCGTAGCCGCCGCCAGCCTTCTCCCGTTGACCTGGGCGGGGCTAGCCCGCGAGTCGAACCCGTTCGGGTCATTCCTCCTCATGACCGGGGTCTTCGCCTTGCTAGGCGTGATCGGGGTGAGGCTCGCCCCCAAGGAGTCAGAGCTCGACTGGAGTCACGGGATGGTCGTCGTGGCTTTGACCTGGCTGATCGTGCCGATGATCGGAGCGATACCACTCTTCCTCTCGGGTCATTTCGGGCGACCTCTAGACGCCCTTTTCGATGCCATGTCCG
>Ga0214471_10004409_pt1 | contig 10879 bp, 10 predicted proteins | sample RVTome_5_FD_207665 | JGI IMG/M metagenome (GOLD analysis project Ga0214471, IMG submission 207665) | Soil microbial communities from uranium-contaminated site in the Upper Colorado River Basin, Wyoming, United States - RVT142D155 | ecosystem: Environmental > Terrestrial > Soil > Contaminated >... | reverse complement strand
ACAGAATCTTGTAGCTCTCCATTTTCGTCTGTGAGTACACTGCTACCTATCTTTACTACTACCCTTTTTACCTTTGAAATAAGGGGCTTCCTGTCTAGTCTTTTCATAGGAGTTAAATGCCTATTATTCTACCTAAAAAGAGATGAGTAGAGAAAAGAATTGCCTGGAGGTCAAGCTTATTTGCGGTTGGACAAATATATCTACATAAATATTATCTGCGTATTCAATTTCACCGTAGGAGAGGCTTCTAGCCTCGATATTATTTAAGCACTATAATTTAATTAGGTTATCAAAAATGTTTAAATCAACTCCAAAACAAAAATCTATTCGTCAAGGCCGCTCCAGCGAAAACGAACTATTTTACTTCTTCACCGCCGTTACCCATAATCGTACCAAAATCTTTCTTAACAAAAATGCAGCGGAAATTGTGTTAAATACTCTTAAGTGGCTGGATCAAAAAGAACGAATTAATCTAATAGCCTGTGTAATCATGCCAGATCACCTTCATTTTATTGCACAGCTTAAAGAAACATCAATTCCTAAGCTTATGCATTCTCTAAAAAGCTATTCCGCCAATGAGATAAATAATGCTTTAGAAAGAAAAGGGCATGTCTGGCAAAGCCAATATTATGAGAGGGGAATAAGAAATGAGAAATCGTTGATGGATTTGGTGAAGTATTGTTTAGAGAACCCCGTGAGAAAAGGGCTGGCAGATGACTTCAAAGATTATGCGTTTTGGTATTGTAAATATGAAATTTAGTCATAAATTCTCCTACCTACATATATCATTATCGCGGCAGGGATGCCGCTCCTACGGTGCGGGAAATCTTTTTTTCTATCGCGCCTGGAAGGCGCTCGTACGAAAAAATTACAAATTCCATATCCCCCTGTAGGAGGGGCTTCCTTCGATGAACTCAAGACAGGTCCAGCCTCGAGTATTCTTAAGTGCTGGTTTTTCTTGACAATCTTATCACGCCTCGCTATCTTTAAAACCTGAAAGCGGGAATAGCTCAGTTGGCTAGAGCGTCTCCTTGCCAAGGAGAAGGTCGCGGGTTCGAATCCCGTTTCCCGCTCCAGTAAAAAATTAGACCTGATAAGCCACAGAGGACACAGAGGCGTATAATTAGAATTTTTATATTTTCTCTCTAAATCCTCCGTGACCTCTGTGGCTTTTTTCTTCTAATACTATAGATATATAACCGGGCTGGGAGCCAATACGTTCACACCAGCTAATTACCGAAGGAAAAGGGGTAAGGCTAACTCCTCCCTCCTCAGCCATATTGACATAGGGAAAACATCCGATATCAGCTAATGAGTAGGAACCAGCCAAGAAATCATTTTTTTTAAGTTGGTCCTCCAAAATTTGAAGGGCTGATTCACCGGCATTTCGGAGAGATCTGAGCTCCCCCTCATCACGTTTTTCTTCGGGAACAAATCTCGTCATAAATCTCGCCCTTGCAAGGGATGGATCAATGCTAGTCTTCCCGAAAAAAAGCCACTGAGAAATAAGGCCAAATCGATCCAACTCTTCTGAATAATATATATTTGGCGAGAACTTCTTTCCGAGATAGAGGAGTATTGCACTCGATTCCCACAAAATCAAATCCCCGTCTCTGATAACAGGAATCTTTTGGTTGGGATTTAATTTTTTAAAATCTTCTGTCTTATTTTCACCTTTAAAGAAGTCTATTGTAATCCGTTCATAGTGAACACCAAGATGACTTAGTAACAATCTTACCTTGTAACAGTTTCCTGACAAAGGATGGTCATATAGACTGATCATTTTTTAGTCCTCAATATATCCTTGGAACTTTTCTGTGAACCTTTCTTCACCCATAATCCTATACAACATTTCTCTTTTCGGAATAAAATAAGTTACCCTACTTCTAGTAGCCAGATTGTTCTGTCCGTCATAAATATTTACCTTCACCGTAACCCTTCTATCCCTTATTTGTTCTATCCGTCCTCTAATCTCGAGAGCTCCTGGATTGTCGACTTTTTTGACAAAATCCATTTCGACCCTCATCGTAACCCCAATCTTTTTCAGCTTATCAAACATCGCCCAGAATGCTACCTCATCAACCAGAGCACACTGAATTCCTCCATGGAGTATTCCTGGAAAACCTGACAGGTGTTCTTCGAGTCTTAGTTTGGTAAACACTTCCCCCTTTTCATCATCCGCATAAAACTTCATCCTCAGCCCTAGCTTATTTCTTGGATCACAAGCAAAACAACCATAACCGGGGAAGTCTAGAAAAATGTTCTCAATTTCTCTGACCATTAAAAATTTAATTAAAACGGATTATATGAATTCGGAAAGGCTTCAAAATGAATCATTCCATTTCAATATTCTTATCCTCGGGAGGGACCTTGGCAACAGCCGCAACCTTTTCTTCTGGCTCGAGGTCGATCAGCCTGAGCCCCTGGGTACCCCTGCCATAAACGCTTATATCCGAGGCTTTCAAGCGAATAATCTTTCCCGCATGTGTGGTTATAAGTATAATTTGAGTATCACCAGTAACCTGAAACGCGCCTACAACTAGTCCCTTCTTACCGGTTGTTTTTATCGTAATAACCCCCTTTCCCCCGCGCCCAGTCATCCTGTATTCGGAAACTGATGTCCTCTTCCCATACCCCATCTGGGTTACAGTTAGAATCTGAGCATCTGGATTCTCGATAACCTCAAGGCTAACAACTTCGTCATTCCTATCAAGTCTTATGCCTATGACCCCCGTAGCATTTCTCCCCATATCCCTTACCTTTGTCTCACTAAATCTAATAGCTTGTCCATTACGAGTAGTGAGGAGAATTTCGTTGGTTCCATCAGTCATCCTAGCACCGATTAACTCATCATCCTTAAGAATATTTATGGCCATTATGCCCCCAGCACGAGGGTTGGAATAGGCCATGAGTTTAGTCTTCTTTACTATCCCATTCTTGGTAGCCATGAGAAGAAACCGATCTTCTTTAAATTCTCTAACCGGAAGAACAGCAGCTACATTCTCATTCGCAGAAAGATTTAGCAAATTTACAAGCGCCTTTCCCCTAGCAGTGGGTCCCGCTTCTGGTATTGAGTGAACTTTAAGCCAGTAACACCTACCAAGGTTAGTGAAAAAAAGAACGTAGTTGTGTTTTGAAGCCACAAATACATTCTCAATAAAATCAGTCTCCTTGGTGCTCATTCCTGTTTTACCCTTACCCCCTCTTCTCTGACTTCTGTAAACGCTAAGAGGTGTATTCTTGATATAACCTTCGTGAGTAATTGTGACAACCATATCCTCGTCTGCGATAAGATCTTCCAAAGAGATCTCTTCAACACTTTCAAGGATCTCGGTTCTTCTGTCATCAGCATAACGTTTTTTAATATCCACCAGTTCATCTACGATTATGATTAGTATTAACTGTTCATTTCCTAGAATCTCCTTCAACTCTTTAACGGTCTTTATCAGATCTTTCCTCTCTTCTAAGATCTTCTCTCTCTCAAGGGCGGTAAGCCTTTGAAGCCTCATTTCAAGTATTGCCTGGGCTTGGTTTTCGGAAAGCTTAAGTCTAATTATCAAGCCTTCTTTAGCCTCAGAAGGGCTTTGAGATTTCCTTATCAGGCTGATTATTTCATCGAGATTATCGAGTGCTATCTTAAGTCCCTCTAGTATATGAAGCCTTTCTTCAGCCTTGCGTAATTCAAACTGTGTTCGCCTAGTTACAACCTCTTTTCTGTGTTCAATAAACTGTCCGATTAGGTCTTTTAATGGCAGTACCTTAGGCTGGTTTTTCACAAGCGCAAGCATTATGATTCCAAAAGACGTATCCATGGGAGTATGTTTATAAAGCTGATTCAATATTACCTCTGCATTCTCCCCTCGTTTAACATCGATTACTACCCTGATTCCTTCCCTATCTGATTCATCACGTATGTCTGATATTCCCTTTACTTTTTCGTCTTTGACCAACTCGGCTATACGTTCAACGAGCTTGGCTTTGTTTACCTGATATGGGATTTCAGTAACAATAATCAACTCCCTATCGCCTTTTTTCTGCCTCTCAATCACCGCACGAGCCCTGACCCTGATAATTCCTCTACCCGTGGTATAAGCTTCCCTTATTGGCTCCTTTCCACATATGAAACCGTTAGTAGGAAAGTCCGGTCCAGGAATATGTTTCATCAATTCATTAAGAGAGATATCGGGTTTCTTTATCTGTGCTACTATTGCATCGATGAGTTCACCTAAGTTATGTGGCGGAATGTTAGTCGACATACCTACAGCGATCCCGGATGCACCATTTAGCAACAGGTTCGGTATCTTTGATGGGAGAACGACTGGTTCCGTTGCTCCACCGTCATAGTTGGGAACGAAATCTACCGTTTCTTTGTCCAGGTCATCCAGCATTTCGCTTGCAATTCTTGCGAGCCTGACCTCTGTATATCTCATTGCTGCTGGAGGATCACCATCGATTGAGCCGAAATTTCCCTGACCATCAACTAATGGATAACGCATCGAAAAATCTTGGGCCATTCTCACAAGCGAATCATAAATTGCAGCATCCCCATGGGGATGATATTTACCCATCACGTCACCGACAATTCGTGCAGACTTTTTGTAAGGTCTATTCCAATGATTCCCCGCCTCATGCATCCCAAAAAGAATGCGCCTGTGAACAGGTTTAAGACCATCTCTAGCATCCGGAAGCGCACGCCCGATTATGACACTCATCGAATAGCTGAGATACGATTCCTTCATCTCATCTTCAATGTTTACGGGCAATATTTTTGATCCAATGGCCACTTATAACCCTCCTAAATCTTTACGAAAACCTTTATAAAGGATATATTAGTGTTTGGATGGTGTCAAAGAAAATTGGACATTAATTGCAAAACTTAATAGCGAGTCCCTGATATTCCAATTTTCTCAGACTTCACTATATGAAATCAGTTAGATCTCACTAAATCGACAATGATTGATATTCATGTACATTTCTTCCCTCCCTCGATATTTCAAGCAATATGGAGGTACTTTGAAACCCCGGGCCATGGTTTATGGAAAGTTAAATACAAGACGCACGGCAAAAGACTTATTAATACCCTTAAAAGGCACGGAGTTAAACGTCATACCACTCTTGTGTACGCCCATAAACCTGGCCTAGCGGATTATCTGAACAATTTCATTCATGAATCTGCCCGTCAATCCCCTGAACTCATCCCTTTTGGAACCATCTTCGCCGGAGATGGTCGATGTGAAAAGGTGGCAAGAACCATTTTCGAAGATTTTGAGTTTATTGGCATTAAATTGCACCCCTTCGTCTCAAACGAAGAAGTGGATGATAAACGATTTTCCCCTGTCTATGATATCATGCAGAATATGGGGAAAATACTGGTCACTCATACGGGTTCTGTTCCAATATATCAACGAACGGACGGCGCCATTCGTTTAAGAAATATTTTGAATAAATTCCCAAGATTAAAAGTTATTGTTGCACACTGTGGCGCCTTTGAATATGGCGATTACCATTCGCTGGTAAAGGATTTCGAATTCGTATATTTCGATACAGCTATGAACTGCGTTCACAATAATGTTTTTTCTAATATTTGCCCTGGCCGGCAATTTTTCATCGAGCACCAGGAAAGGATACTATTCGGCTCAGACTTCCCAAACATACCCTATGAGTATTCATACCAAGTCGAGGCTATTAAGAAATTAAGTCTTGGTGAATCTGTAGAAAGAAAAATTTTTCACGATAACGCAGTTGGATTGCTTGATTTGTAAAAATATTGATAGCCCATCAAGCAAGACTAGCGGTCTACCTAACTCTGTCATGCCCGAATGCATTTATCGGGCATCCATTTGTCTTGTCCAGATTCCCGCTTAAAACCTAGGGAAATAGCAACGCCCTACATTTCATATTATGCTGATTTTTCTGATCTTTTTACCACCAAATCCCGGGAGTATCGGAAGAGCAACCTGAGCATTTTCCGTCAGAAGTTATATGGTAATTTAAGATCTGATATCCGTAACGCTCAACTAAGAGTCTATTGCAATTCGGGCAGTAGGTATTCTCGTAATTTTTTACGTTACCCGGAAGATTCCCAGCATACACAAACTTGAGACCGGCTTCATAACCTATCTCAGCAGCACGGATCAAAGCCTCGGCCGAAGTATTATCAGGGTCTGTCATTTTATAGTCCTTATGAAATGCTGTAACATGCCAGGGTATATTCGCTGAAACAGAAACAAGGTACTTTGCCGCATCTCTTAATTCCTCTTTTGAGTCGTTGAATCCGGGAACCACCAACGTTACTATCTCAATCCAGAAGCCCATATCATATAGTCGTGAAATTGTCTCAAGAACGTTGCTTAGAAGCCCGCCAAGTTTCCTATAGTTTTTATCCTGCATGGACTTTAGATCCACCTTATAACAGTCAGTAATTGGCCTCAGATATTCCAATGCCTCCATAGTTGCGTTGCCATTTGAAATAAAAGCGGTTCTGAATCCATCTTTCCTTGCTATTTTAAATACATCAGCCGCCCATTCCGCGGTGATAAGCGGCTCATTGTATGAGCTACCAATTAATCTTGCCTCATATCTTTTTGCAAGTGAGACTAACTGCTCTGCTGTTGCTATCATCGGTTCTATTCCAGCCACAGGATCTCTTAAGGCCTGGGAGGTTAGCCAGTTCTGGCAATAACCACAGTGGTAATCACATCCCAACATGCCAAATGTTAATGTAGAGGAACCCGGGAGCACGTGAAAGAAGGGTTTTTTCTCCGTTGGATCACACTGAAGGGCAGCTACATAGCCTTTGGGAACATAAAGCCTTCCGCCCTCATTATATCTGACCTTACAGATCCCCCTCAGGCCATCAAATATCACACACCTGTGACCACAGGCATAACAGAGAACCTTATTGTCCTCAAGTTTCTCATATAGTTCACCCTCAGAAGAATACTTATCCAGTGATTCAGCGAGAGAGGTTTTTGCAACGGATTTGTATCTTTTGCTTTCAGGCATGCCGCACGCCCCTAATAAAATATGCTTTATTATTTATTGTACAAAAATTCTATGAAAATGAAATAGACTCTGTGGCCAATTCCGACATCTGCCCGTCATTCTGAACTTGCTTCAGAATCTAAATTGAAATCCTGAAATAATCCTTCGATCTCTAAGCTGAGTCGCATCTGGAAGCTCTCCACAAAAGTTCTGATTGCCCTTCAATGCGGGACATGAATGTCCCGCCTATCGTTGATTTAATTCCTTGTCGATAGTCGATAGGCGGGGTTTTCTAACCCCGACCAAATCGTGGCTGGCCTATCTTTGAGTCTCATCTGGGGGAAGTCTTTCGTACGATCAATAGCGTCAATACGAAATTTAAATTTGAAGAGGAAATTGAGGCAATCCCCCTCACCGAAGTCCGCAGGAGATCGCCACGCTAAGCCTGCACTGAGTTAATCGGAGTGTCCCCGACGACATCTATCTTCTTATGTTAAGTGCTTTAAACTAGCGGCATTCTCCTCCCAATTCTTCCCATCGAATTGCTCTATGGTTATTTTTTTGATACCTGATTGATCCAGGCATCTCACATTCACGCTATTTCCATCTGGATTAGACCTCGGGAAATAAAATGGTTTAATGCCACAAGTTTTGCAACCCCTGCCCCTGTATTAAAGGTATAGGTCGTGATGTTGTCCTCACCCCTTAAGACCTTAAATCTCGACCTTGGGACATTTAAATGCAAGAAACCTGTCAATCTGCAGATAGAACAGTTGCATTCTTGAGCATATATCTCATCAGGGGCTTCCACTTCAAAGTGAATAGCACCACAATGACAGCTACCTTTATGGATTTTCATATTTTAGTAGTTTAATGTAATCTGATTCTATAACAATATACAGGATCTACTGTGAATATAGTCCATTTTACTGTTTTGCTATCGATTGTTTTAGTTCAATCTAATCTAAATGGTTACTGGTGGACCGAGGCAACCATAAATCAGGTAGATAAAAATCCCATGAATCCGCAAATCAATTACGGAACGAAGCCAATTCAGATTAAACAGATTGTTCTAGAACTTCCAGAGGGGCATAAGCTTGGCAGAATCGAGATGGGCGTCTTGTGTATTCCAATGACAGACCTGAAATCAATTGGAGGGAAAGCCAAAGTTTCAGAAAATGATTTCACAGATGTAGTTAAGACCGTCCTTGAGAATGCAGATTATAATATCATCGATGATACCTCGGTTGATTCACAAACCCGTGTATATGAAGATGAGTTAGTTTTAAAGGGTATTGTTACGGAATTAAAAGCGAACTTGTGTTTTCCAAAGAGCGGCTTCAGAAGTTGGAAAATAAGCAAGGGTGAAGCATATGTAAAAATACATTGGCAGATGCATTCTAATACCGATGATAAGATTCTATTCGAAAAGATTACAGAAGGATCTGAAAGGTTAACAGAGGCAATAGCATATGGTTCCACTAAAGTAATACGAGCTTCTGTTGCAGTTGCGACACAAAATTTGATCGCTGATGAAAATTTTAAAATGGTAATAACCAAATTAAATTAACTGATCGCCTTATTATCTCCATTAACATGTTACAACCACGGACCCCTTTTTTTTCCGTTATCATTCCCACTCATAATCGTCAACACCTCTTCGAGATCGCATTGAAATCCGTTCTAAATCAAACTTACAAAGACTTCGAAATTGTTATTGTAGACGATGGTTCGACTGACCAGACAAGCGAAGTGATCAAAAACTTCGATGACACCAGGATCAAATACCTGTATCAAAAAAATCATGGTGTTTCGCATGCTCGGAATCGTGGTCTTGAAATCTCCAATGGTAAATTTATGGCATTTCTGGACTCCGACGACAGATGGGTCCCTCAAAAACTCCAAAGAGTAAATGAACTGATTAATCAACATCCCCACATAAGTATTTTTCACACTGACGAAATTTGGTATAAGGGGGGGAGGTTACTTAATCAAAAGAAAAAACATGAAAAACCGTCTGGTTATGTTTACCTAAAGGCAGTGCCATTATGTTGCATTGGTATGTCAACTGCGGTAGTCATGAGAGAAGTCTTTGAAAAAATTGGTTTATTTGACGAAAGCCTACCAGCATGTGAAGACTACGATTTCTGGTTGAGGGCAACTCATTCGTTTGAGGTTAAGCTTATAAGCGAAAATTTAACCATTAAGGACGGCGGTAGAACAGATCAATTGTCTTCACAATGGGGATTGGATAAAAACAGAATACGGGCATTGGAGAAGATGTTATCTAGTAACAGTTTAAATGAAGAAGAATATAAACTCACCCACGGAGAACTGGTGAAAAAGTGTCAAATTTATGCGCTAGGGGCAGAAAAAAGAGGACGTCTGAAAGAGGCAAACCTTTATAATGGACTTGCAAGCAAATACCCCTTCAGAAATGAAGGATAAAATGAGCGCAATAACGGTAGTGATTTCTCTTATCGGTGGTGGGTTTGATTGCTTGCGCAAGGTATGATGTTATTCAATCCTGATAGCCCTAAGAAAGCGGTCAACCTCGATTGATGCTTCGAATTTTAATTATGTATCACCAACTTCTTTATTCAAACATTGCGAGATTTTATGACCTATTTTTGTACATGAATAGTTACAAAAGAGCCGTGGATTATTTTGTAGGGCAAATTTCGTTTGATGACAATCAAACTATTAAGTTATTAGATGTTGGTGCAGGGACAGGACTCTACACCCTCGCAATCTTGAAGAGAATTCCAAACTCTCGTATAACAGCCATTGACATAAATGAAAACATGGTCAGGAGATTAAAATCTAACTTGAAAAGCCGATCGTTAACAAACTCGGTTAAAACAATTTTCTCGGATGCAAGATATCCAATACCAGAAATTGAAGGTGATGAATATGACCTGATTGTAGCTGGTGGATTATTGGAACATGTCGATCCGGACCTTACAGTTAAAAATCTATGCAGGTATCTCAGGGTCAATGGCCTATTTTTCAATTCGCCTGTTAAGAATAACTTTTGGGGCAGGCTTGTCGGTTTAACCATGGGCTTTACGCCGTATGAACACAACGTAAATATAAAATCTTTTATCGACAACGGTTTTATCCACTTAAAAAAGATACCTTTGTCAATTAAATATTTTCCAATCAGTTGGGTAAAGGAAGGAGATTTATTCAAAAAGGTTCGATAAATCCAAAACAGAATTATAGATTAATAATACTTCTTCAATTTGCATTCTAAAAACGTTAAGTAGCAATATGACTAATCATCCAAATAAGTATGGAAGCATCGGTGTAGGTATCGTTCCTGAAAAATGTTCTTTATTTAAAAGGCTTGTTGAAATAGAAGATGAAAATCATGATCATTCCAAACGGGCAGGAAGTGAAAACGGGAGGAAGGCATGTGAGGTTATTTGTAGTGCAATTGATTCTTCAACTATTCTGTCAAGAAATGTACATATCTATTTCGAAAAGTTTGAGTTTGATTCAGTTGAGCCAGTCCAGGAAAAGGCTAAGATCATTTTCGACAATCAAGGAATGTCGGAAGTGCATCTCTATGATAACACAGGTTATAAGGAGGGGCATTCGGGCGAAGATCTGAGTACACAACCGAAAAAGTTGTTGTACGTGAAAAAGAGACTGAACATTTTCGAAAGGAGAAAAGCAAAAGATAAAATAGTTGTATTCGATCTGGCGAAAATTTCTCCACATCGTACCGAGCAAGTTCGCTCGGCACTAAAGGCGGGAGCAGCCGGTGTAATGCTAGTAGCTCAGGGAAATTTAGAAAAAACTGGTATTGGCTACCCGTACGCAGGCTTCGTATGTAAAGAATTTCCTGATATACAAAATTTCGAGCATTGTCATATCCCTGTTACAGGAA
>Ga0214471_10004408_pt1 | contig 10880 bp, 12 predicted proteins | sample RVTome_5_FD_207665 | JGI IMG/M metagenome (GOLD analysis project Ga0214471, IMG submission 207665) | Soil microbial communities from uranium-contaminated site in the Upper Colorado River Basin, Wyoming, United States - RVT142D155 | ecosystem: Environmental > Terrestrial > Soil > Contaminated >... | reverse complement strand
ACGAACGGCGAGCTGCGGGGCGAGAAAAAGGTCGGAGCGGATTCTAGCGCGCATCCGCTAGCAGGCCACGGGCTGCTAGGAGAAACCGAGAGGGATTCGCGTCTGCTAGAAGGAGGGCGGCGCGCCCACCGAGCCACCCGTTGAACGAGGGCCCGGTTGGCGCGCCTTTTCGAAGCTTTCCAGCTCCACTGACTATGACGCACCGGAAGCGAAAAAAGTTGCGTTCCCCGCCGCCGCGCGAAAGTCAGGCGTTCCCCGCCGCCGCGTGAAAATCAGGCGCGCCCCGTGGGTTTCCTGCCCCGCGAAGGGTGAAAAGACGGGGGGTTGTACCGGTTGACGGCAACGTGTACCGTCGGCTCGCCCGTTGAGGGAGGGCGGCGCGCCAGCCGAGCCCATGGCCGCTCCCCGTTGTGCCTGCGCACGGCCGGCGCGCCTTCACGCTATCGGCCCCTTGGATGAGCAAGACACATGCCATCCAGGGGGCCGGTCGTGCGTCTGGCCGCCATTCGCCGCGCTGCCGCCGCTGAGACGGCGTTCGTGGGTCAACGCAGCCGCGCTCCGGACGCCCCATCGTCCGCCGCGGCGGGCGCTCGTTCGGCTCCAAGTGTGCTGAAACCGGAACTGGGCGTGCCGCTTGTGGGACAGTAACGGTACCGACTTCGCCGTACCGTTCGGGAAGTGCGTATCCACGCCCGGGATCGTCCCGCGGAGGGACGTTTGCGGAGCCCAAGACGGACCGCCGGCCCCTTGGGCTGGTCGCTTGACGTACCGCCTCCAACGATCATGTACGTCTTGGTCGAAAACACCCCTGTTTGCACCATTTTATGTGCAAGCACCGGGGTTCTTCGACCTCCGGACGGTCCCGATGCCTGCCGGGTGAAGGGCGCCGCGTGCTCCGCCGCGCGATGATCGGCTCGACCATTCGTCGAAGGTCGACCATCGCCGGGGGATCGGGATCGCCTGAGACCGCTGCCGGTAAAGGGCCACGGCAATGTTGCTGGTGAATCAGTGAATAATGTGACGCTTCCATTCCATGCGGGCGGGAAACGAGCCACTTCCCTTGTTTCTGACGTACAGCTAGGATGCTTTGTGTACGTCGCAAGGGGAAACGCGTCCGAGGAAGTCGGACACGGCAGGTCACGAAACGAGCGGGCCTGCGCGCCACGAAAAGAGGTGGACGATGCAAACCAAATTGACCCTGCGGCTGGATGCGGAGCTGATCGCCAGGGCGAAGCGCTATGGGAAGCGCACCGGGCGCTCGGTGTCGCGGATGGTGGCGGACTACTTCGCGCTGCTCGACCAGGACATCGTCGGCGACGACGGCGAGCAGATGACGCCGATCGTCGCCTCGCTCCACGGGGCGTTGAGCAACCTCGAGATCGACGCCGGCGAGCTGCAGCGCGAGATGCTCGAGGAGCAGCTGTGAGGACGGCATCGGCAGCAGAGGACGGGCGGCGATGAAGGTCGTCTGGGACGCCGACGTCGTTCTCGACGTCTTGCTGGCGCGCGAGCCGCAGGTCATCGGGGCGGCGCGCCTGATGGCGATGGTGGAGCGCGGCGAGCTGGGCGGCTATCTGTGCGACACGACGGTGTTGGTCCTGTACGCGGTCGCCAGGCGCCTGGTCGGTGAGGAGCGCGCCGACCGCGAGCTGCGCAAGCTGCTGCTGCTGTTCGACGTCGCCGCGGTGAACCGCGTCGTGCTGGAGTCGGCGCTGATCAACAAGGCGCTGCAGTTCCAGCACGCCGTCCTCTACGAGGCGGCGCGCCACCTCGGCGCCGAAGCCGTGGTGACCCGCAGCTTCCCGGCGTTCCGCGGCGCACAGCTGCCGGTGGCCACCCCCGAGAAGCTGCTCAAGATGCTCAGCCAGCGCGGCCGCCGTCACGCCGAGGCCTGGAGCCAGCCAGGTCGTTGAAGAAGTTCGTTGCCGCAGCGCTCGGGCCGGGGTGCCCGTTTTCCTCCCGCCGCCCGTGCTCCCGGCGTTTGTGCTCGCGCCCCTTGCGTCCGCCCGCTTCGCGACCCGTGAAGAAGGTCGGCTTAGCGGGAAGACTCCCGGCGCATGCGCAGCAGCAGGTAGCCGCCCCACGCCAATGCCAGGGCGATGGCGAGGGCGCCCAGCAAGTGGCTGGTTCGCGCCAGTACCCGGTCGTACTCGAGCAGGCCGAGGCGGGTCAGCAGGTTGTTCCAGTCGTGGTAGCCGGGCGCGTCGCGGCCGGTGACGCCGCCGAGCAGTTGCAGCCGTTGGGCGCGGGCGTCGTTGATGTAGGGGGCGAGGTCGATCAGGTTCTGGCCGGCCCACCAGAGCATCACCGAGGCGGCGAAGCCGTTGCGCTGGCGCAGGAACGCCGCCAGGCAGATGGCCGGTATCAGGACCTGGAAGAGGGAGCCGCCCAGCGTCGACATGAAGCTCCCCAGCGGGATCAAGATGATGTGGCCGGCCTCGTGGAACACCAGGTTGGCCATCCCGACGATGTAGTCGAAGATCGACACCTTGGTCTGCGAGCGGTAGACGTCGAGGGTGGCGTAGAACCAGCCGTAGTAGAGCAGGATCGACCACAGCGCGGCGCGCCCCCAGAAGTCGACGGGCCCCTCGCTCGCCGGGGTTGCGAGGGCCGCGGCGCGGAGCTCGTCCCAGCGGCCGGGGGACCGGCGGGCGGCTCCATCGTTCGCCGCGCCGATCGGCTGCGCCGCGGCGTCGCGACGCATGTTCTGGCGGGCCCGCGGCGGCGCCGCCCGGCGCCGGTTCGGCGGCGGCTCCGGCTCGGCGGCGGGCATCAGCCCATCTCGCGGGGCGTCGGCTGGTCGTGGCCGCGGATGGAGTTGGGCACGTAGGGGGCCTCGAGTCGGGCGATCTCCTCGGCGCTCAGCTCGACGTCGACGGCGGCGCAGGCCTCCGCGATGTGCTCGGCCTTGGTCGAGCCGATGATCGGCGCCACCACGCCGGGCACCGAGAGCATCCAGGCGAGCGCCAGCGCTGCCGGGCTCTCGTTGCGCTCGGCGGCGAGCTCGAGCAGCGCGTCGACCACCAGGAAGTCCTCGTCGCGCGAGTACATCTGGTCGGCGAAGTCGTCGCTCTTGGCGCGGGCGGTCTCGCCCCCGGCGCGGGTGCGGCTGCCGGTGAGCAAGCCGCGCGCCAGCGGGCTCCAGGGGATGACCCCCACCCCCTGATCGACGCACAGCGGGATCATCTCGCGCTCCTCCTCGCGATACAGCAGGTTGTAGTGGTTCTGCATCGAGATGAAGCGCTGCCAGCCGTTGGCGGCGGCCGTATACAGGGCCTTGGAGAGCTGCCAGGCGGCCATGCTGCTGGCCCCCAGATAGCGGACCTTGCCGCCGGCCACCAGCGCGTCGAGGGCGGCGAGCGTCTCCTCGATCGGCGTCGCCGGGTCCCAGCGGTGGATCTGATAGAGGTCGATGTAGTCGTGGCCTAGCCGGCGCAGCGAGTCCTCGCAGGCGGCGACGATGTGCTTGCGCGACAGGCCCTGGCGGTTGGCGTGGGTCGCCTTGCGCTCGGAGAGCGGGAACCCCTCGGTGACCGGGAAGAACACCTTGCTCGCCAGCACGTAGTCGTCGCGCGCCGCCATCTCGGCCAATAGCTTGCCGGTGACCTCCTCGCTGCGCCCTGCCGAGTACATGTCGGCGGTGTCGAAGAAGTTGACCCCGGCCTCGAGCGCGGTGCTGAAGTGCCGCCGGGCCTCCTCCTCGCCCAATGTCCAGGGGCGCCACTCGGGGTCGCCGTAGGTCATGCAGCCCAGGCAGATCCTCGAGACCTCCAGGCCGCTGTTGCCCAGTCGCTGGTATTGCATCGTCGCCGCCCTTTCCCGTTCGCCGCCTTCGGTCTAGCCGGCCTCGTGAACGACCCGGCCGCCGGCGATGGTCATCGAGATCCGCCCCTGCAGCAAGCGCTCGGGCGCCTCGCTGCCGACCACCAGCGGATCGATGCTCATCACCGTGATGTCGGCCCAGTACCCCGGGATGAGGGCGCCGGAGCGATCCTCGGTGAAACCGGCGCGCGCCGCCCAGCTCGTGTAGCCGCGGATCGCCTCCTCGGCGCTCATCCGCTGGCCAGGGTACCAGCCGCCCGGCGGTTGGCCTTGCCGGTCGCGGCGGGCGATCGCGGAGTGCAGCCCGTAGAAGATGTCGTGGTCCGAGCCCGGCAGGTCGGAGCTGAAGACCAGCGGCACGCGCAGGAGCCGCAAGCTGCGCCAGGCGTAGGCGCCCTGGAGACGCTGCTCGCCGAGCCGCTCGAGCGCCCAGGCCTTGTCCTCCATGGCGTGCCCGGGCTGCATCGAGGCGGTGATCCCGAGGCTGCGGAAACGCCAGAAGTCGCGCGGGTGGATCACCTGGGCGTGCTCGATCCGGTGGCGCAGGCCGGCCGCTTGCGGGTGACGGTCGAGCGTCCGGGCGAAGAAGTCGAGGGTCTCGCGGTTGCCGGCGTCGCCGATCGCGTGGACGCCGGCCTGGAAGCCGGCGTCCATCATCGCGGCGAGCAGCGGCTCGTCGAAGCCGTACTGCTCGCCGCTGACGCCGCGGTGGCCGGGCCGGTCGGTGTAGTCGGCGAGCAGCCGCGCGCCGCGCGAGCCGAGGGCGCCGTCGTAGAAGGCCTTCACCGAGCGGGTGATCAGGAAGTCGGTGCCGTCGGTGTCCGGCCCCCAGGCCATCCACTGGCGCAGCAGCTGCTCGTCGGCGGCCGAAAGCATCGCGTACACGCGAATCGGCAGGCGGCCGGTGGCGCCGAGGTTTTCGAGGGCCCGCAGCTGGTGGGCGTCGACGCCGGCCTCGTGGACCATCGTGTAGCCGGCCGCCGCCATCGCCTCCAGGCCGGTCGAGAAGCGCTCCTCGAGGCGCGCCAGGTCGGGGGGCGGGACGGCGTCGGTGAGCAGGCTGGTGGCGCGGTCGAGCAGCAGGCCGGTGGGCGCGCCGGAGGCGCCGCGCTCGATGCGCCCGCCTTCGGGGTCCGGGGTCGCGGCGCTGATCGCCGCGGCGTCGAGCGCCATCTGGTTGCCCCACACCGCGAAGCTGTGCAGGCCGCGCATCAGCACCGGATGGTCGGGCACCCGCTCGCTGAGCAACCGCTTGTCGGGGTAGTCGTTGGCCCAGGCGCCCTCGTCCCAGCCGTAGCCGATGATCCACTCGCCGGCAGGGGTCTCGGCGGCGCGCCGTGCGACCCGCTCGACCGCCTCCGCCTCGTCGGCGACGCCGACCAGGTCGACCTGCTCGAGCGTGGCGCCGAGGTTGGCGACGTGGGTGTGGGCGTCCACCAACCCGGGCAGCACCGTGGCTCCTTCGAGGTCGATCACCCGAGTATGCTCGCCGATGAAAGCCTCGGCCCCGGCGTCGTCGCCGACGTAGAGAATGGCGCCGCCCTCGGTGGCGATCGCGGTGGCGTCAGGGTGCCAGCCTTCGGGCCCGAAGGGGGCGTTGGCGGCCGGCGTCCCGTCGAGGCCGGGCTCGTCCCAGGTGAAGGTGTAGACGCGGCCGTTGCGCAGGAGCAGGTCGGCGGCCGGCAGATCGACCGGCCGTGCGCACCCGGCGGCGGCCGTCAGCGCCGCGGCCCCGATGAGAATCGCCCTGTGTGCCAGCCGCATGGTCAGCGCACCAGCCAGCCGCCGCGGCTGCGGGCGTAGCCGATGAGCAGCTCGACGCTGCGGCCGTAGCTGGCGATGCCCCCGGGGACGCGGTTGGTGCGCAGGTAGGCGTCGTTCATCGAGGAGGCGGCGCGGCTGGCCGGGCCCTCGAACTGCTCCCAGTAGCGGCGCGCCGCATCGATGTCGCGCTGCACGCCCGGCAGGCGCAGGCGTACCAGGATGGTGGCGCGCTCCCGATCGGCGCGGCTGAGCACCCCCAGCAGCTGCTGCTGGGCGAACACGTAGGCGCTGTAGCGCGAGTAGGCCCCCGGCGACATGGCGGCCGCCAGGTAGCCGGCGAAGTTCGCCTCATCCTCGGGCGCGTAGCCGCGCTGGTGCGACATCTCGTGGGCGATCGCCTGCGGCAGGCTCACCGCCGGCGTGCCGGCGTTGTAGTTGGCCTCCGCCGTCCAGGGGAAGTAGAAGCCCGAGGTCAGCCCGTAGTCCAGGAGGCGCGAGGCCAGCAGCGGCTTGGGGGCGCCGAAGCCGGCGATCGCCGCCGCTTGCGGGCCGAGCACCCCGTCGGCCTCCTCCCAGCCGGCCTCGAGCTGCTCGAGCAGCTCGTCGCGGCCGGGCGCCGCGGTGGGCCGCCCGAGGTCGGCGCCGAGCGTCAACCCGGCGTACTCGAAGTTCGCCGCCTCGACCATCTCCTGGGCGAGGCGGGCGATCTCCTCGACGCCGGCCTCGCGGCCGCCCCACTGCTGTCGCGCCTCGAGCGGCGGGCGGGCGTAGTGGAAGCCCCACAGCACGTAGAAGAGCGCCACCACGACGCCGACATCGGCGCCGAAGCGCAGGACGCCGGCGGCGAGGGCGTTGCCGAGGCGGCGGTCGCGGTTGCGTACCTGCGCGATGCCCGTCCCCATCCCCCAGAGCTGGCGGACGATGAAACCGACGACCAGCAGCTCGGCCAGCGAGATCGGCACGATTCCAGTCAGGCTGGAGAGCGGCGAGGCGAGCAGCGGACCGATGCCGCGGCCGTAGACGGCGTCCGTCACGCCGGGAAGCAGGGCGAGGAGCTGGAAGAGCGCGAAGGCCAGAGCGCCGGCCGCCATTGCGGCCAGCCGCCGTCGCCATTTCAGGTCGCGTCGCATGGCGCCTATGCTGTCACAGCCCCGCGCCACGGCGCGACCGAAAGCGCGCGCCAAGCGCGCGCCCCCCAACATGCGCGACCGGGAAGCGCGCGGCCTGTTGATATAGAACGACCGGAAGCGCCGGCCCGCTGCCGGGCTGTGACTTTGCAGTGCGAAGTACTTGACACAGCCAAATCCAGCCGACTACGATCGTCGACAGGTGTTCTCCTCGGGGCGCCGGGGCGCTGGAATGTGCGAACCGCCCGGATTCCGCTCGAGTTCGCACAGCGCGCGGCGGCAACGGCGGTTGCAACGACAACCGACAACCAGAAAGACACCAATGCCCATCGAACCACTGCACTCCGAGGCGGAAAGCAACCTGCGGTTCATCCGCGAGAAGATGGCGCACGCCTCGCGCTTCACCGGCGTGCCCGGCTGGGGGGGCGTGATGATGGGGGTCGTGGCGATCGTCGCCGCGGTCCTCGCCGCCCGCCAGGCCGATCCTCGCGGCTGGATGATCGTCTGGATGCTGGCGGCGCTGATCGCCGTGCTCATCGGCGGCTGGTCGATGGACCGCAAGGCCCGTGCCGCCGGAGCCCCCATGTTGTGGGGCAAGGGCCGCCGCTTTCTGCTCGGCCTGCTGCCGCCGCTCTTCGCCGGCGCCGTGTTGACCGGCGTGCTTTTCGCCGCCGGCAACTACCAGGCGATCCCGGGCGTCTGGCTGCTGCTGTACGGGGCCGCCGAGGTCACCGGCGGGGCCTACTCGATCCGCTTGATCCCGGTGATGGGCATCTGCTTCATGCTGCTGGGAGTCGCCGCCTTCTTCGTGCCGCTCGAATGGGGCAACTGGCTGCTGGCGCTGGGCTTCGGGGGCCTGCAAATCGGCTTCGGCATCGCCATCGGCCTCCGGCACGGGGGCTGATCCGAAATGATGACGGAGGTGAGCAAACGATGACGAATCGAGGAAGATCGAGCGACAAGGCGGCGGCGCGCGCGATCGCGCCGTCGAAGGCTGGCGGTGGCGGCAAGGCCCGCGCCCCCGACGCGGCGCCCGGCAATCCGGCGTCGCGCGACGTCTACCGCGTGTTCCGCGGCCAGACCGGCGGCCAGGGCAGCCCGGTGCCGCGGCTGATCCACCAGCGCACCCGGCTGGCGATCGTCAGCATGCTGGCGGTCAACGAGTCGCTGGCATTCAACGAGCTCAAGGAGCTGCTCGGCGCCACCGACGGCAACCTCAGCGTCCACGCCCGCAAGCTCGAAGATGGCGGTTACATCGACTGCAAGAAGTCGTTCGAGGGGCGCGTGCCGAAGACCGAGTATCGGATCACGGCCAAGGGGCAGCGCGCTCTCGAACGCTACCTCGACCACATGGAATCGCTCATCCAGGCCGTGCGCGAGGGTTGATCGCGTGTCCCGAGCGGCGGGAGGGGCAGGAACCACGATCAGCCGACGAACCACCCCGGCGCGCTCGCCGTCGGCGGTCGAGCGGCGGCTCCTGGATGCCGCGGCGGCGGGCGATTCGCCCACGGTGCGCGCTCTGCTCGAGTCCGGCATCGACGTCGACATCTCCGATGAGCGCGGCCGTACACCGCTGATGCGGGCGGCCTGCAACGGCCACCTCGCCGCGATGCGCGTGCTGGTCGAGGCCGGCGCCGTGTTGAATCGTCGCAACCGCGACGGCTGGCCGGCGCTGATGGAGGCGCTGCACGCCGATCGGCCCGCCGCCGCCACCGCGCTCCTCGAATGGGGGGCCGATCCCGGCGGCGGCGACGACTCCGGCTACACGCCGCTCATGTTGGCGGCCGGCCGCGGCGATCCTCGGACCGTTGCCAAGCTCCTGGAGCACGGCGCCGACCCGCGCGCCGAGCTGTTCCTCGGCTTCACCGCGCTCGACTACGCGATCGGCTACGGGCAGCGGGAGGTCGTCCGCCTGCTGCTGGCCGCCGCCCCCGACCTCAAGGCGCGCCGCAACGGCGCCCGCCGCGCCGTCCTGGCGCTCGCCGGCTACGACGGCGACAGCGAGCTGCTGGGGCTGCTGCGGTAGCCGAGCAGCTCGGCGTGCGCGTATGGTTCGGCGTCACCGGCGCACGGGCAGCCGGTCGTATTCCTCTGGTTCTACATCCGGCACTTCGTCGAGTATCGCTCGAAGCTGCGCCCGGCTCCCCTTGGAAGCACGCTGCTGGAGGTAGTCGAGCGTCATCAACGACGACATCTTCTCTGCTACCGCAGAGTTGATGAGCTGGTTGATGGATATGCCTTCCTGCTTGGCGAGTTTCTTGAGATGTTTGTGAAGTGAGTTCGGCATGCGAAGGCTGAGCGTCGCCATAGTCATCCTCCAATGCGCTCGAGCAGCTCGGCGGGGGGCAACACCTCGATCCCAAACTTCTCGGCGCCCACGAAATGCCTCACGTTGTGCGTAATGATTGCCCGACAACGCCCGGCGACGGCGGATTCCAAGACGAGTTCATCCAGCGGGTCCCTCAAATGCGGGCGCCATAAGAAAAAAATTTCGTGCAAATGAGCCAAGCTGCAAAGGGAGTTCAAGAGCGTGTCGAGCTTGGACCGTGTGAGGTTCGTGTGCCGTAAGTGCTTCACCAAGGTGGCCTCGTACTCCAACACGAGTGGCGGCGACAAGCAGATCTCGACTTCGCCGGACTCCACAAGCTCAAAAACCGCAAATGAGGCGCCGCGCTTCGAGCGCATAGCCGCCACGACGACGTTCGTATCAAGAACGACCCGCCACTTCATTTCGGTATCGTATACAATACCAGTGTCGCGGCACAAGCCAGCAACTCAAAGTGGGGCGACACGTCCATGTGCGGCTCGAAGATGAGGAACGAGCGTCAGGCCTCGGCGATGACCTTGCCGACCGCCTCGACGAAGCGCGCCCAACCCTGCGTCTGCGACGCCAGGTGCCGCTTGCCCGCCGCCGTCAGCCGGTAGTAACGGGCCCGCCGGTTGGCCTCGGACCGCCCCCAGCTCGATTGCACCCAGCCCTTTTTCTCCATGCGGTACAGCGCCGGGTACAGCGACCCCTCCTCCACGCGTAGCACGTCGTCGGTGGTCTCCTGGATCGCCAGCGCGATGGCGTAGCCGTGCATCGGCTCGTCGCCCAGCGTCGACAGCACCAGCATGTCGAGCGTGCCGCGCAGCACCGTCATCTGGTCGCCGGCGAGGTCCTGCTTGCGCTTCGGGGGCTTGCTCACGGCCATTGCCTTTTCATTTGCCTCGCCTCGGGCATGGCCGCTTCTTTCCCTGTGTCCCCGCTATCGGCGGCCGCTGGTCGTTGTCGCGCCGGCTCATTGTTCCCGCAGCGCGGTCAGCGGGTCGATGCGCGTGGCGCGTCGCGCCGGCACGTAGGAGGCGGCCAGACCGACCGCCGCGATGAGCGCGGTCAATGAAGCATAGGTCAGTGGATCGGTGGGGCTGACGCCGTACAGGAATGATTCGAGCAGCCGCGAGACGGCGAAGCACCCGGCCAGTCCGAGGGCGATGCCGACGCCGACGATGAGCGATCCCTGCCGCAGGACCATGCGCCGGATCACCGATGGGGAGGCGCCGAGCGCCACGCGCACGCCGAGCTCTCGGGTGCGCCGGCCGACCGAGAACGCCATGAGCCCGTAGAAGCCGATGACCGCCAGTAGGACGGCAATCGTGCCGAACACGCCCATCAGGGTCATGTAGAAGCGCGGCCCGTTGGCGGATTCGTACACCACGTCGTCCATCGTGCGCAGGTGATCGATCGGCATGCTCGGGTCGATCTCGGCGACGATCTCGCGCGCCGGGCCGGCAAGGTCCTGCGGCCGGCCGCGCGCCTGCAGCAGGAAGGTCATGCGCGGGCTGCCGCCCGAGAGGAAGTCGATCCACACGGTCGGGCGCGGTCGTTTGGAGCCGGGCTGCCGGAGGGTATCGGCCGCGACGCCCACAACCACGTGGTGCTCGTCGACCCGCCGGTCGGCGACATACTCGCCCAGCGTTCCCTGCGGGAGCTGCGGGCTGACGCGCTTGCCGAGCGGATCACCGTCCGGGAAGAGAGAGCGCGCGGCGGTCTCGCTGAGCACGATCTCGGGCGCCCCCTCCGCCGGCGAGCGCAGCGCGCGGCCGCGCAGCACCGCAATGTCCATGACCGCGTGGTAGTTGGCCGAGGCGAATTCGAGCCACACGGTCGGCGGGTTCTCGTTGCCG
>Ga0214471_10004406_pt1 | contig 10881 bp, 8 predicted proteins | sample RVTome_5_FD_207665 | JGI IMG/M metagenome (GOLD analysis project Ga0214471, IMG submission 207665) | Soil microbial communities from uranium-contaminated site in the Upper Colorado River Basin, Wyoming, United States - RVT142D155 | ecosystem: Environmental > Terrestrial > Soil > Contaminated >... | reverse complement strand
GGCTGGCGGCTGCGCGGCCAATGCGAGTCTTCTCTTCCTGTTGTTCGCTTTCACGTTCAAGGATCGGCAACTCGGGCGGGGCCTGTTCGACCGCAACCACGCCGCCATGGACTCGTTGAGCCTTGCCCTGTGAGGCCAGCGACTCAAGATCACGCCGCGCGGTGGCTTCACTGATAGAAAACTGATTCACGATCTCGGTAACGCTCAAGCGTCCCTGTTGTGTCAACAGGGAAAGGATTTGTTTCTGTCGTTCAGGCGTGGGGATGAAATCGCTCATGATCGCTCACGATCAGTCATGAACAATCATAGCACTTTTTATGTAAATTTCAAGAAGGAAATTGTCAGAATCAAAAAACACTGCCCCCGAAAACTTTCTTCAAACAAGGATATCCTTTCGAGTACGGCAATATGCGCGCCAACGGTCGGGCGAGAGTGGGGCTACATCTCCGCCGAGCTCTGCCTTGGCGGCATCACTGCCAGCATGTCGCGTGCAAATCGCTCGGCGTAACTATCCAGCAGGGACTCGACTCGCGCCGCATCAGGCGAAGACACGATGAGCCCGGCGTGGTACTTCTTGCTCAGCTGCCACACCACCTCCGGGTCATTGTAGCCCGAAAGGTCGGGCCATTCCTGACGGGCCAGGCAGTTAATGATGCCAGCATAACCTGAGTGGGTCTGCGGCAATCGATACTTCTCGCCGCGCAAGTTGGCAATTTCGATGCGCGCCCACTCGCGCCACAGGTTGGCTCCAGTGGCATATTCGACGCATTCGGCAATGTTAGCTCCGCCTACGCGGGCGGCGTTTTCCAAAAAGTACAGCCGCCCCTCGCCATGAACTTTGATGTATTCAGAGTGTGTCGCTCCGCGTACCAATCCCATGGCCTTTAGCACCTGCTTGTTAAATTCGACCAGTGCTTTCGACTCGTCTGACTCCCGATCCAGGGAGCGGGTGATGAACACACCGCCGCCTGCATACGTCGAGAGAGGCGGTTTGCCATATTTGTGCGCTACCGAAAAAAGCACTTCACCGTTATCCACCAGGCTATCTACATGATAAACGTCGCCGGGAATAAACTGTTCCATAAGAAAAAACGATCCCTGATCGCCCAGTGACTCCAGAATCGGCCACAACTGGTCTGGGTGGTCGATCTTCTTGATACCCATTGAACTGGCCTCGGAACGCGGTTTGAGCAACCACGGCGGCGACACACGATCCATGAACTCGCGCAAATGGTCATAATTGAAGATGCCGATAAATTCTGGAACCAGCAGGCCAGCATTGCGGGCGGTTGTTCGCATCGCCAGCTTGTCACGGAAGTTGCGCGCCAGGCTGTCGCCCATGCCCGGCATGCGGAAGTGCTCGCGCAGGTGAGCGGCGGTCTCCACATCGAAATCATCGAGAGCCATGATCAAGTCAATTTGACGGCTGCGGGCGAGGTAGGCCACAGCATGGATGATGTCTGGCCGCTTGCCCAGGTCTGGCATATGAAAGAACTCATCAATGTTTTCGCGTGGCCACGGTTCGTCCTTGTTCTTGTCATTCGTGGCGAGCAAGACATGCAGACCGGCTTCCTTGCAGGCCTGTAAAAACGCGCTGCCCTTGAAGTAGCTTGAGAGGCAGAGAATTGTTTGGGTCATAATCGTCTCCCTGTCATAGGATCCCTTCCTGTGTCTCCTCAATCAACTGATCCACCACTGCCTGCAAACTGCCGCTGCTCTGGAAGGTAGCAAGCTGGCGGTCGGCGCTGGTGCCTTCTTCCAAAATGCGGTAGGCATATTCCACCTCCTTGCGGCTCCCCAATTCGTCCACCACATCGTCCACAAACCAGCCTACCAGTTCGCGGCACAAGTCTTTGGCCGGAAATTCTTCCTGCTTGCCAAAATCAATCATCTTGCCGCTCACTCCATAACGCACTGCCCGCCACTTGTTCTCCTCAATCAGCTCCAACGGATAAATACGGAAGGTCATGTTGTCGCGCCGCAGTTTCCAGATTTTATAGATGATGGCCTGATACAGGGCCGCAATACAGACTGCCTCGTCTACCCGTGTGCAAACATCGCAAATGCGAATCTCCAACGTGGGGTAATTCCAGTTGGGGCGAATATCCCACCAAATCTTGGAGCCGTCAGGAATACAGCCGGTCTTCACCAGCACGTTCACAACCTCGGAGAAGTCATTCCACGAGCGAAACTCGCGCGGGATTCCGGTTCGCGGAAAATTCCGAAAGATGATGCTCCGATAAGACATCAGGCCGGTGTTGCGACCCATCCAGAACGGCGAGCTGGTAGAGAGGCAGAGCAGGTGCGGGAGCATGTAGCGGGCCACGTTCATGGCGTCTATCATAAACTCGCGATCTTCAATGCCAATGTGAACGTGCGTGCCGAAGATTAACAACCGCTGGGCCAGTTCTTGCATATCGTGCTTTACACCCGCGTACCGCTCGAGCGGCGTGATCTCCTGGTCCTTCCACGATGAAAATGGATGCGTACCCGCCGCTGCAATCTTCAACCCCTTGTGAGCCGCCAGGTCCATCACACCCCGGCGCAAGCGCACCAATTCGTCACGGGCTTCCGCCGGCGTGCGGCACACTTTGGTGCCAATCTCCACGATGGATTGATGCAATTCAGCCTTCACCTGCTCGCGCAGAGTCATTTTGCCTGCATCCAGCAGTTCGGTGATGTACGATCTCAGTTCCCGAGTCTCCGGATCGACAATCTGATATTCTTCTTCAATGCCGAGGCTAAAGGAAGGTGTTAGTTGCATAGGTTACTCCTGTAGAACAAATTAACAACACCTGCCCCACCGCAGGCCGTCTCGCCTGATTTGCTAGGCAAATCACGGGCTCATGGACCGAACCAGGCGCGGGTTTTCCCTACGCTAGGCGCGTTTATCAACTACAAACGAGGGCACGAGAGAGCCGCCGCCGGCAGTGACATTGAGCAGGTCAGCCGTCGAAAGGCGGGTCAGGCAACCCTCTACGAAACTACCATACCAGATGAATGGGTTGGTATCAATCATCCTGTCGTAGATTTCGACCCTGCCATCCACCCAGCTGGCATAAGGGATCCTGGGAAGCGGCACACGCTTTTGCACGATGCACGGCTCAACGAGTGCGGTCTTCAGGGCGGCTTCCCACTCGCTCGAAGATATCTCCCACCCGAGAACCACGCCCTTGCCGCCGTACTCATCATTGGGCTTGATCACAAACTCATCCTTGTTCTTTGCCAGGAACGGCAACAAGTCTATAGGCCCACCTTCGTACACCGTACGCCGTTCTTCGAGCAGGCGCGTCCAAGGCAGGTAACGCTCAATAGCGGCCCGCTCGCCGGCGGTGAAGAAGTGGTCGTTCGTTTCATCGCTCAATACGGCCAGGCTGGCCTTCTTATGCAAAATCTTGCAGCGGAAGGGATTGACCATGCAGACTGCGTGATCACGCACAGCGCGGATGACAGGGTGATCCAGACCGCCGCGCTCCACCAGCTCGCTGATCAACACGCGCTTGTAGATGAGCTGGATCTGTTTGCCGTCCGCGATCAGCCTGCTGTTTTCGTACGTCACCTCGCGCGGGTCGGCGATGACGCAATCGTAGCCATGCGACTCAAAGTAGGCGTGGAAGAGGATGAATTCGCTATACGTAGGTACTTCCTTCCAGTCGAGTATAGCGATGCACGGGCGCTCCCTGCCACCCCATTGCTTGTAGGAATCGATCAGGGCGTGCAACATCAAGTGCCGCCCAAACAGCGGCCGCATTTCGTAGTGTTTGCTGAACTCGCGCATCACCGGCAGGCCATAGTAGACCTCGGTCATTACATCGGTGTAGGCAATGGCCGCAGGAGTCTCGGCGTTGTACTCGGTGAGCCACAACATTGTCTCTTCATCGAAAAAGGTGTCCATCCGCGATGTTGGACTGGGCGTGTCGAAGCCAGGATCAACCTGGATGAGTTCTTCTTCCCAATCGTTGAGGTGAAACTGCGCCCGGAAACTGGCATCGGCCAGGGCCGCGTTGTGCGCCTTTTCAAAGGCAGGCATCACGGCGCGGATAGCGACTTGCAGGGCGCGATATTGGTCGGGGTGAATGAAGCGCGGGCGGAGGACGGTGCTGAGCGGCCGCTCCCCGAAAAATAGGCCGCGTTCCCGGAGCTGTTCAGCCAGCTGCTCGTGCGTCTCGCGCGCTGTTTCGGGATCGAGAAGAGAGTGATAGTGATCAATCGTCTCGCGCAAATTCGTCATGTGTGTATCCAACTATCCGTTGAACATGGTTGACCATTTCACTTCGGCGACTTGCGGCCTGGGGTTTTTAGCAAGCTGGATACACAGGTCAGCCATCTTCTCCACACACCAGCGATGGTATTCTACGCCAGTCGTGTTAATGTCCATGTCGGGCGCGGGGTTCATGAAGTCAATGGCATAAGGCACGCCGTCACGAATCGCCCACTCAATCGTGTTCATGTCGTAGCCAAAGGCGCGGACAATCTTGAGCGAATCAGTCACTACGCGGTCATGGAGGTCGGGCGGGAGGTCGGGGGGCAGGTAGCGGCGCTGATCGGGGTCGTACTTCATCACCTTGATGTCCTGCTGGCCCAGGCACATGCAGCGCAAATACTGCCCTTCATCCCACTTGATGAACTCCTGCAAGACCATGCTCAGCAGGCCGGACTGATTATAGGCGTCCCACAAGTCTTGCATCGAATGGCAGATGTGGACTTGCTTCCAGCCGCCGCCGTGGGCATCTTTGAGCACAACGGGGAAACCCCCGAGGTATTCGACGTGTTCCTCCCAGGGGATCGGGTACGCCAGGTTGCGCAGGCTCTCGTTGTGGATGATGCCGGGAATGTATTCTTTATTGGGAAGAGCGACCGTCTTTGGGCTGGAGATACCGAGCTTGGTAATGAGCGATGCTCCGAAGAATTTGTCGTCTGCCGTCCACATGAACGGGTTGTTGATCACATACGCACCCTGCAACATCGCGTTCTTGAGGTATGAGCGATAGTAAGGCACTTCGTGCGAGATGCGGTCTACAAGTACGGCATACGGCGAAGCCTCGTTCATGCGCGTGCCGGCGAGCTTGGGATACTCGGCTTCCACACCTTCATTTCTTTTGCTCACCTCTTCGATAAAAGCCGGAGGCCATGACCATTCACGACCCACAATAACACCGATTTTGAGCATACTGCCTCCTCCGTCATCAATCATGCCCACCGATATACAGTTGTATCATCCTCAGCCACCACGGCCAGTCGTGCGCCCAGCCATCCCACTCGCGCAAGGCATTCCCAATGCCCTTGCCCCACAGCGCGCCGGAGAACCAGCGGTTGTTGCCAATGTTGGAATCGTCGCGGCCAACTGCAATAATGATGTCGAGCTGGCGCAACCGGGCCAGGCGGCCCTCGTCGGATTCGTTCGGGATGTACAGGCAGGGACAATTGTAATAGATGTTATCGTCGCGATAATCCCCAACCCAACGCTCGATGTCATACAGGCCGCTCATGGCAATCACACGGTTGACCTTGTCCGGGTGGCGCAGGCCGAAGTTCATGGCGTGATACGCGCCGAAGCTGGCCCCTGTAACGATCAGATAAGGATTTGGATTCTTGGATTCGCTCAGGGGCAGGACTTCGTTGAGCAAATAGCTCTCGTATTCCATGTGCCGCCAGGCGCGTGCGCTGGGATGCTTCCCAAAGGCGTACCAGCTTTCTTCATCCACACTATCCACACAGTAGACCTGGATCCAGCCCCGCTCCAAATGCTCCCCTAATGCGCCCATCATGCCGCGATCCTCCCATTCGTAGAACTTGCCCTTCGAAGTGGGGAAGACCAAGACGCGCGCCCCGCCGTGACCAAAGACGAGCAATTCCATATTGCGGTTGAGAGAGGGGCTATGCCAGAGATGGTGTTCGCGGTTCATAATTGTCCATGGAGGAATAAGAGCGAATGACGAAGGTATCGTTTGGCGCGTCCTTCGTTATCTTTCTATGGTTATTAGAGAATTAAACCCACCAAACCCGTCTTCGGTGCGCATAGGGTTTTCAGGATCATGTATCCAGCGTGAGCGGTCGATCAGGAATTTGTAACGATGTGTTCCGGGCGCAGGAACATCCAAAACCGCCTCCCACAAACCGGGTCTGATCTGAACCATCTCACCCTCTTTTGTTTGCCAGTCGTGGAAGCTCCCCACCAGCGCAACTTCGCGCGCAACCGGATCATAATAGTAAAACGAGGCCTCTTTGGGAGCAACATTGGGCGAGATTGGGACGCGCTGCAGTAGCCCGCCACGCACCCGCAAGGCAGCGGCCACAGCTCGCCCCGCATTGACTGCGCCTGCACCCTGTCTCTCCGCCGGGGCGTCGTTCAGCGGATCCGCCGTCGCCATCAAAATCTCCTTGACTTGAGACGGCCTGAGGCGTGGGTTGGCTTCGAGCATCTGGGCCACAACGCCACTGACGATGGGCGCAGCCATCGAAGTGCCATCCACGTGCTGGTAATGGGGGTGGATGAACTTCTGCTCGTTCATATACTGTTGAATGGCGATGCGAATTTCGGGCAGGGGCAGGCCCAACGTTTTTTTGCTGAGGTGCGTCTCTGCATAGTTCGACTCTATGAGTTTGTTCAACCTGGCTTCGCTTGCATTCGGCAATCTCCAGAAGTAGAGGGCAGCGTTGTGGGTGCGCGTTTTAGGCAGCATGGGTGCGGCCAGCCAGATGGCCGGTGCGATGAGATCGGGCTTGCGCACACCGTTGATGCCCCGTCCGTAGCTCGACCAGTACAGGCGACGATAGCGCGGGTCGAGATGATTCTGATCCTCTACCCCGCCCACAGTAATCGCGGATGGGGCACTGGCCGGTGGGACGATCACGTGGCGGCCGCTGTTCCCGGCGGCGGCAACGATCACCATCCCCCGCGAAACCGCCTCTTCGACCAACTCATCCAACTCGGTGAACTTGCCGGTGGTCGGGTGGTCGCCACCGAGCGAGATGTTGACAATGCGAACGTTGAACCGCTCGTGGTTGTTGAGCACCCACCTCAGTGCGCGGCTGATGTCACGGTCGCGGATGCCGCGCCCGCGCGGGCTACCGGTTTTGACAAGCACCAGCTGTGCCTCTTCGGCCAGGCCGCGATAGAGATGGTTCGACATGAAACCGTTGCCGGCGGCAATCGCTGAGGTCATGAGACCATGCCAGCTTGTGACACTCGGCTTCTTGAAGCTCTGTTTTTCGACCGGCGTCCGGCCGGTGGTATCCACGTAGCACAGGATACGGTTCTTGGGCCGTATGAGGTCAGGGTGTGGGTAGAAGCCGGAGTCGAGGAAGGCGATAGTTATGCCGCGCCCGGTGAAGTTCGGGTTGGCGTGGACGCGGAGGGGCGTGGGCAGGAGCCGTTTTTGGTCGCGTGAGTACACCGGAAACGGTGTGAGCAGCTCAGCCTGAAGCGAGGTTGGACTGCGCGCCTCCATCGCTTTCTCGACAGCGCCATGAACACATTCGAGGCAGGCGCCATCGTCAGGCTTCCAGCCAGGGTTATCCTCGCTCAAAATGCGAGCGATGTGGTCTTCGAGTTTGGGTTGTATGGCAAAGAGGGCAGGGTCAATCGGGCGGCGACAAAGGGGGCAGAGGGCGGTGCGGTCCACTGTTCATATATTACAGGAAAACGGGCCCAAAAACAAGGGACTGCTGGATTCACCGCAGAGCTTTCTCAAATTAACTGCCAGACAAGGATTTAAACCGCTAAGCCCGCAAAGTGCGCAAAGAAAACCCCTTAGACTTCGCGTTCTTTGCGTTCTTTGCGGTTAGTTTGCCCAGAAATCAGGAAACGCGGCTCGACTTTGAGAAAGCTGCAGGATTCACCGTGAAAATCAGGCCTGCGACATCTTCTCAAAACTGGATTTCAACGCGGGATAGAGTTCCCGATACAGCGCGTAAGACCTTTGATAGGCCTCCACTTGAGCGGGGTCAGGAAGTGTCCTTCCAGTGACTTTGATTACTGTTTTACAGGCTGAGAGGACATCTGACCATGCTCCAGACCCAACACCGGCCAGCAATGCGGCACCATAGGCCGCGCCTTCGGTTGTGTTGACGGTGACCAGTTCCGCTTCCAGCACGGAAGCAAGGACTTGTCTCCACAGAGCGCTCTTAATGCCTCCACCTGAAGCGCGGACTTGGGTGATGCTGCCCAGCCCCGCATTTTGGATCAACCTGAAACTATCTTTCAATCCAAACGATACGCCTTCGAGCACGGCGCGCGTCATGTGCGGGCGGCCATGGCGGAGGGTCAGCCCAAGGAACGCGCCGCGCGCCAACGGGTCGGGGTGAGGCGTGCGTTCCCCGCTCAGGTAGGGCAGGAACTGCAAGCCTTCACTTCCTGCCGGAACGGATTCGGCCTCCTTCAATAGCTCATCAAAACTCATCTCAGAGGCGAGCGTGTCGTGATACCACTGCAAGCTGCCTGCGGCCGAGAGCATCACACCCATGAAGTGCCACATACCCGGCAGCGCATGGCAAAAAGCGTGCAGCCGTCCTTCGGGTTCGATCAACGCGGAGGGAGTGGGTGCAAACACCACGCCGCTTGTGCCAACAGTCAATGCGACAATACCGGGCTCCACCGCGCCAACACCGACAGCCTGTGCAGCCTGGTCGCCGCCGCCGGCTGCCACCGGCGTACCCGCTTTCAGTCCGGTGATGGAGGCGGCTTCTTCAGTCAACCGGCCTGTGAATTCCGGCCCTTCAAACGTGTGCGGCATCCACGAGGCGTTGATCTCCAGTGCATCGAGCACTTCACGCGACCAATCGCGGGACTTTAAGTCGAACAACACTGTGCCTGAGCCATCGGCTTTATCCATCGCGTATTCGCCTGTCAATTTGTAACGGATGTAATCCTTCGGCAGTAAAACCTGTTTGGCCTTTGCGTACACATCCGGCTCGTTTTCCTTCACCCATAAGATCTTGGGCGCAGTAAAACCCGGGAGCGCGACGTTCCCGGTGATCTGAATAAATTTTCCTTTTCCAATTCGCTCATGGATTTCATCGCACTGTTTTTGGGTACGCTGGTCATTCCATAGGATGGCCGGACGTAAGACATTACCTGCTGCATCGAGCAGGACAAGCCCGTGCATTTGACCCGTCAAACCGACTGCGGCGATTCCCCCTCCATCGAGGCCCCCTTTTTCCAGAACAGACCGGATACTGGTCGAGACCGCCTCCCACCACTCGTGGGGATCCTGCTCCGACCAGAGTGGTTTGGGTGTTTGCAAGGTATGCGGTGAAGAGGCAGCGGCGATCACCTGGCCGCCTTCCTCGATCAACAGCGCCTTACTGTTGGTTGTCGATACATCGATTCCCAGAAAGAAGGTTTGGGTCATCGCACGCCCAGCAGGAGTTCAACAGTCAACTGATCGAGCCGTTCGTATTTCAATCCGCGAGTGCCGAGGGCGAGGCGGTCAAAGGTCCGGGCTTTGAGGGCGGCGGCTTTATCAGCAGAATATTTGCCGAAGTATGGATCCAGCGCGCCGTCATCGGCGTTGATCTCGGTCAGCAGGGATCCGATTTCCTTATCTGCAGTGAATTGGGCGGCCTTTTCCCTCAGGATGAGATAGGTGCGCATACAGCCGCGCGCAAAATCCTTCACGCCTTCATAATCTTCCGTGCGGTAGGCATGCGCGTCAAAATGACGTGAGCCATCGTAACCCACATCTTCCAGAAACTTGACAAGATAGAACGCGGCTTTAATATCGCGCGAACCGAAGCGCAGGTCCTGGTCGTACCGGCCGGGATACTGGTCGTTCAAATCGATGTGGAACAGTTTTCCCGCTTCCCAGGCCTGCGCGACGCCGTGCATGAAATTAATGCCTGCCATGTGCTCGTGCGCCACTTCGGGATTGACGCCGGCCATTTCGGGGTGATCGAGCGTCGTGATAAAAGCCAGCATGTGACCGGTCGTGGAGTTGTAAATATCTGCGCGCGGTTCATTGGGTTTCGCTTCCAGCGCAAACCTCAGATCATATTTCTGATCCTGCACGTATTCGCACAGGAAGTTCAGCGCCTCACGGCTGCGTTTGATGGCTTCGACGGCGCTTTTGCTCGAATCGGTTTCGGTGCCCTCGCGGCCTCCCCAGAAGACGTACAGCTTGGCGCCGAACTCCACGCCGAGGTCGATGGCGTTCATCGTTTTCTGCAGGGCGTAAGCGCGCACGTTGGGATCATTGGATGTGAACGCGCCATCCTTGAAGATCGGATCGCTGAAGAGATTGGTAGTCGCCATGGGGACGACGAGACCGGTATCAGCCAGGGCTTTGCGGAAATCCTTTTTGATGGCCTCGGCTCTAGCCGGGGTGGCATCGATGGGGATCAAATCATTATCGTGGAAGTTGACGCCATACGCGCCGACTTCTCCCAACAGATACACCAGTTCAGCGGGTGTCTTCGGCTCACGGGTGGGACCACCAAACGGGTCGCGGCCAATATTGCCAACCGTCCATAAGCCAAACGTAAATTTGTGTTCGGGCTTGGGTAGATACAAATCGCTCATTACAGTCTCCTTGGAGTTCATTGGATTTTTTTCAGGCATTCCTTGATGGGATCCCTTGCGATATTACCGCTTGTCTCAATTAGATGCCAAACTTTTTGGCTCAATTGTAGGCTAAAATTCAATTTTCCAGTAACGACTTCAGTCGCTTTTTGCCTGAAAATAAACGACGAGTGTAGCGCAAAACTATCGGTGACCTATGCTCCAGCCGCCGTCCCCGGCGGCGTTTTCGAGGGAAATCCTGCGCCGCCCCCGTGCGGGGACTGCCGCTTTGCGGCGTCCGCGAGGGACGGCGCAGGGAGCGCTCAAGGAAAAGTTACCGACACTCTTGCGCCATACCCTAAACGACTGCCCCTGCGGGGATG
>Ga0214471_10004405_pt1 | contig 10881 bp, 9 predicted proteins | sample RVTome_5_FD_207665 | JGI IMG/M metagenome (GOLD analysis project Ga0214471, IMG submission 207665) | Soil microbial communities from uranium-contaminated site in the Upper Colorado River Basin, Wyoming, United States - RVT142D155 | ecosystem: Environmental > Terrestrial > Soil > Contaminated >... | reverse complement strand
CTCTACCCGTACTACGCCCTCATGGCCACACAACAAGTGCTGACGGTGCCTCCGGGAAGACCAGGGGAAGGGGTCTTCTGGAGGAAGCTACCCAGACTTGTACTCTGGGCCCCGGTTCTCATCCTGCTGGTTATTCTCGTAAACGATGGCGCTACTTTTTCTATCGGTTCCGAGGTATCAGTGTCGCACACAATATCGAGTTTCGCCATGACGGGTTTGCTCCTTGCATTTAATACCATACTGGCGTTTAATTGCACTCGATACTGGAGGTATCTGGATGTCGAGTGGAATAATCTGTTCAGTCGTATCATCGATTCGTCGGCCACCTTCAGGGTCGGCACTTGACGCCCGTCTCCGGAGGCCTCCATGTCCCCGGCCGGCCATCCGGCCGGGGCTCACGGCGTGATCAGCTTAGCGATCCGAGCCGGAGAGCACGATCACGTAGACGCCCACGCCGCCCGGCGCTCCGGCGCAAGCGATCGGACCGTCGAAGTAGACGGGGACGATCTCGTTGTTCGAGTCCTCCGTGTCGTCGTCACTGCCGCTGTCCTCGGTCTTCGTCGTCGGAAAGTCTTCCTCGTCCGCGTAGCCTTCCTCCGCCGCGCAGGAGAGCGGCAGGATCTCGACCCAGGGCAGGCTCTCCTCCGGCCCGCAGTCCTCCAGCCCGCAGTCCGCCGGCTCACCGATCCTCACGAGGACGACCGCGGTGGCGCGGGCGTCGAAGTTTACGCAAGGCGGGTCCTGAGCCGAGACGGAAGCCGGCCCGAAAGCGACGCAGGAAAGAACGACGGCGACGGTGAGCAAAGTGCTAGGATGGCGCATGATACCTCCTTGGGCCCGCAGGGCCCGAATGTCGTGAAGCGGACCGCCGGACGCCCCGGTGGCGGGACGCCGGCGTGGCGAAGGAGGTAGCGGCGCGCCGTTTTTCGACCTCCGCGGGGGATTAACGGCGCTCGTCGGCAAGTGGCGGAACCGGCGAGGAGGAGGATGGGAAGAGCTGCGGCAGAGGGGACAGGGATCTTCACCCGTTACCTTCAAGGGCTCGATCCCGGCGGCGAGCCCCCGGACGTCGAGAGCTTCGACGCCGTGGTGGAGGCGCTGCGGGGGATCCTGCGCCGAGAGCTTCGGCGGCGCGGGCTGTGGACGCTGTCCCCGGGTTTCCTCGGGATCGACGGCCACCCGCGGTGGAGCCCGACGCCGCCCGGCGGCGGCGACGCGCTTGACGAGCTCGCCCTCGACGGCTACGAGTTCGTCTTCGTCGACCGCCTCGAGAGCCTGCGCGCGCAGCTTCGGCTCAAGCCGAACGTCGACGGCCTCGTGTTCCTGAACGTCGGCCATTTCGTGTACGAGCGCCAGAGGCGCCACGACCCGCTCGGCGCGCGGATCTTCGCGGTCCTGCGCGGCGCGGTCAGCCAGGCCGTGGGCGAGGAGAGGCTCCACGTGGCGGCGGGAGATGCCGCGGTGAGGAACGACACGCTCCTGTCGTTCGGCGCGGAGGGTCCCGCTCCCGTGCCGGCCGGCGAGAGCGAGCTCCGGCAGCTCGTCGTTCCCTGGATGGAGACGCTGCTGCCGGATCTCGTCGTCACCCGCGGCAAGGGGCACGCGAGGCTCCTCGACAAGGTGGATGGTCTCGTCGGCGCCCTGGCCGGCCACGGCGTCGCCGCTTTCCTCTTCAAGCACCTGGTCGACGCCGTCAAGGCCGAGGTGCGCGGACGCTGGGCCGCCGTCTTCGCGCCGCCGGAATCCGTCGACGCCCGGCCGCTCTTCGAGGAGCGCGAGAGCTTCCGCCGGCTTATCGACTGCGTCGCCGCGGAGCTCGGCTCGCTCGGCGTCGACGAGAAGACCTCGTCGTTCCTGCGGGCGCTCTGGGAAGCCCTGGTGAGCTGGGCCGGCGAGACCTCCGGCGGGGCGGAGCTGAATACCGACAAGAGCCCCTCGCACCGGGAGATCGCCCGCCTGCTGGGGATTCCGCGCGACCGTGTGCCGGGACTCTATGAGATGCTCGGCGGCGTCGTCCGCGCCTGTCGGGCCGCGACGCGTTACGCGGGCGGGGAAGTGCCGGCGGGCGGGGAGATGTCGATGGACTACCAGGAGCGGCGCAACCGGCTGCGACGCGGCACGGGAGAAGCCGTGGCCCGCGCCGTCGCGGCCGCGACGCGGGGCGGCGCGACGCCCCGGCCGGGAGACGTGTACGTCCTGCGGATCGCCGGCGAGCTGCCGTTCGAGTGGGTCGTCCTGGAGAGCGACGCCGAGCGCGTCGTCGCGGTGCCCGCCGATACCGACCCGCTGGCCGGCAGCGCCGACGTCGTCGTCCCCGCCCAGGCCCCCGGAGGCGCCCTGACGTTGCGCTGCGCCCACGCGGCGTCATTGCCTCGGATCCTCTTCGAGCCGGAGCTGCGGTCGCGGCGGCTGGCGCCGGCCGCCCTCGACGAGGCTCGCCGTCGGGCGGAGGGAGAGCGCGACGCCGCACGCGGCGAGACCGACCAGGATCCCGAGTACCAGGACGCGCAAGAAGCCGTGGCCGACGCCGTGCGCGCCGTGGCGGAGGCCGGCCGGGAAGCCGCGGGAAGCCCCGGCAGCACCGAGCTTTCCGATCACGAGGTGACGCGGCTGCTCCAGTCGTGGAGCGTCGGCTCGCTCGCGGCCCTCGACGAGCTGATCCCGCTGGTCTTCGACGACCTCCACCGGATGGCGTGCTACTTCTTCCAGCGCGAGAGCGGCAGCCACACGCTCCAGCCCACGGCCCTGATCAGCCTCCTCTACCTGCGCCTGCGCGGCACGAAGAACACCGAATGGACGAATCGCGAGGACTTCTTCAACTTCGCCGCCGAGCTGATGCGGCACGTCCTGGTGGACTACGCCCGCCGGCGCAAGAGCAAGAAGCGGGGCGGCGAGATGGCGCGAATACCTCTGGCGATGGCCTCCAAGGTACCTGTCGCGCCCGACCTCGACGTGGTCGACCTCGACGCCGCGCTCGCGGAGCTGGCGAAGGTGGACGCCCGTCAGAGCCGGATCGTGGAGCTGCGGTACTTCGTGGGCCTCGGCAATGCGGAGATCGCGGAGCTGCTGGGGATCTCCGAGGCCACCGTGAAACGCGACTGGCGAACCGCCAGGTTCTGGCTCCATCGTCGGATGACCGCCGCCGGCGAGACGTGATCTCGCCGCGGCCCGCTCCGCGCTTTCTTTCAGTAGATGGACACGGATACCGATCGCTGGCCCGAGATCAAAGAGCTCCTCGACGCCGCCCTCGACCTCGCGCCGGCCGACCGCGACGCCTTTCTCGATTCCCGCTGCGCGGGCGACGAGGCCCTGCGCGCGGAGCTCAGGACCTATCTCGCCGCCGAGGACGAGGTGGCGGCGGCCCTTCCCGAGGAGCCCCTTGTGGACCTGCTCGCGGCGCGTCCTCCCGAGGGCCGCAAGGGTCAACGCCTGGGCGCCTGGCGCCTCGAGAGCCAGATCGGCCGCGGCGGCATGGGCGTGGTCTACCTGGCGCGGCGCGACGACGGCGTCTACGATCGGCACGCCGCCGTCAAGATCTTGAAGCGCGGGTTCGACACCGGCGAGATCGTGCGGCGTTTCGCGCGCGAGCGGCGGATCCTGGCCCGTCTCGACTCCGTCAACGTCGCCCGGATCCTCGACGGCGGCGTGACGGAGGACGGCCTCCCGTTCTTCGTCATGGAGCACGTCGAGGGCCGGCAAATCGACGCGTACTGCCGCGATCTGCCGCTCGAGACCATCCTGGAGCTCTTCCGTACGATCTGCGAGGCCGTGCAGGTCGCGCACCAGAGCCTCGTCGTCCACTGCGACCTCAAGCCCGCCAACATCCTGGTCACCGCGGACGGCGTCCCCAAGCTGCTCGACTTCGGCATCGCCAAGCTCCTCGGCCCCGAGGGCGAAGCGGCCGAGACCCGGGCGCTCGCGGAGTGGCGGATGGGGACCCCGGGCTACGCCAGCCCCGAGCAGAGGAGCGCAGAGCCGATCACGACGGCCAGCGACGTCTATGCGTTGGGAGCGCTCCTCTACCAGCTTCTGACCGGCGGGACGCCCGGCGGCGAGGCGACGAGGCCCAGCGCCGTGAGCGAACGGTGGGGACGGCGGCTGGCCGGAGACCTCGACAACGTGGTCCTCAAAGCGATCCATCCGGAGCCGGGGCGACGCTACCCGTCGGCCGCGGCTCTGGCGGACGACGTCCGCCGCCATCTCGATCACTGGCCGGTGACGGCGCGTCCCGATTCGGCCGTCTACCGGGCGCGACGGTTCGTCCGCCGGCATCCCGCGGGCGTCGCGACGGCCGGCGCCGTGGGCGCGCTCCTGGCCGCTCTCGTCGTCGTCCTCCTGGTCTCTCAACGCGCGGTGGAAGCCCAGCGTGACCGTGCCAGGCACCTGCTCGACACGGTCCTCGACGTCCTGGCGAGCCTCGACCCGACGTCCGAGAGCGCCGACGTCGAGGCGGTCGCCGCGGCGCTCGAGCGGACGCTGCGCACGGAGCTGAGCTCCGATCCGAGAGACCGCGCCCTCCTCCTCGACCGCATGGGTCGGATCTACCACCGGATGGGTTTTCCGGACGAGGCGCGGCAGCGGCTCGAGGAGGCGCTCGAGATCCGGCGCCGGGCGCCGGGCGTCGAGCCGGAGGCGGTCGCCGCGAGCCTCACCAACCTTGCCCACGTCCTCATCGAGCAGGGAGAGTCGGGCCGGGTGGCGCAGATGCTGGTCGAGGCGATCGAGATCCGTCAGCGTCACGATCCCGACGACCAGGGCGCCATGATCAACACGTTGACCGCGCTCGCCAAAGAATTCGAAGAGGAAGGACGCTACGCCGAGGCCGAAGCGATCTATCGGGATCTGCTGGAACGTCGCCGCGGTCTCTACGGCGAGGAGAGCGAGCACTTCGCCCGCGGGCTCAACAACCTCGCCGTGGCGCTGTTACGGCAGGGCGAGCTGGAGGAGGCCGAGAGCCTCTTCGACCGGTCCCTCGAGCTCTGGCGAGCGCTCGTCGGCACCGAGAGCACGGACTACGTGACGACCGAGGTCAACTACGCGGTGCTCCTGGACGCCCGCGGCGATTATCGCTCCGCGATCAAGCTCCAGCGACACGCCCTTTCGGTGCGGGCTCGGCTGGGCGAGACCAGCAAGGTGCTGGCCCGCGGCTACGGCGCCCTCGCCTATTCCCTCCTCGGCAGCGGCCGCCGCGACGAGCTCGCCGAGGCCGAGGCGCTCCTGCGGCGGGCGATCGGGATCTACGAGGAGGACCCGCGCCATCCCCACGCGTTCGTCTTCCAGCGCAACCTGGCCGCCACGCTGATCGCCCGCGGCGATCCCGTCGCCGCCGAGACGCTGGCGCGTCGAGTGCTCGACGGCAGCCTGGAAACGCTCGCGCCGGGGCACTGGCGCGTCGCCGACGCCCGCAGCGTGCTCGGGCACGCGCTCCTCGCCCAGGGTCGCCGGGACGAGGAGGTCGCCAGCCTGCTCACGGAGGCCCTGCCGATCATCCGCGACGCGACCGGAGAGCGCTCCCGCTACACGCGCGAGGCTCGCGAACGCTGCGACGCGTACGCTTCTTCTCACGACTCCTGACAAGACACACCGACCTATCAGGCGTCTCTTTTCGTCCAAGGAGCGACGCTGCCATAGTCAATCTGCTCCTTCAGTGCTTGGGATCGAAGGTAGCCCGACAGCGCTCGGATCTCGGCCTTTGCGGGCGGCGTCAGCTCAGTCCGGTAGCTCACCGGCGGCCTCGGCTTGGGCGAGCTCCTGCTGGAAGTCTTCCAGACTCGTGAGCTCGCCGGGAGAGTCCCGGTAGCTGGCGCTCAGCTCCAGAGCGTCACGCGCCAGAATCTCGTCCCCTTCAGGATCGTCCGGACCTTCCTGGCGCCAGTCGTAGAGGATCGCTAACGGATCTTCTCGCAGACGCCGGAGCTCCCGCCGCACTTCCTCCCGTATGACCTTCCGAAGCATCGCTTCCAGGTCGGTAGGACTCAGAGCAATCGTCGCGCTACTCACGTCGGCCTCCGGGACTCTTCGACACGGCCGAGATTATACCACCCACGACGCGCTTCGCGCGGCGCGGGACGAGTCGGCCAAGATGCCCCCATGATCGGGCGCGCACCTCACAGAACGAGGATCGACCACGTCCTACTACCACCGCTTCGAGGAGGGCGCCGGCACCGCGCTCGCCGAGGCCGCGGTTTGAAGTGTGTGTGGGGTGTGTATAATGGAGGCTGTGAGCAGCCGGGAGATCCTGACCGAGCTGAAGGCTCACGGCTGGTACGAGGTCGCCCACAAGGGCAGCCACGTGCAGCTCAAGCACCGGGTCCGACCCGGTCGGGTCACGGTGCCCCATCCGGAAAAGGACCTCCCCATAGGAACCGTCAAGAGCATCGAGCGCCAATCCGGCGTGAAGCTGCTTCCCTGAGGTGTGAGATGCCGCAATACGTCGCCCTGCTGCGCAAGGATCCACACAGTGACTTCGGCGTCGAGTTTCCCGACTTCCCCGGGTGCGTCACCGCGGGCTCGTCTCTTGACGAGGCACGGCGAATGGCGGAGGAGGCGCTTGCCTTCCACGTCGAGGGTCTGCTGGAAGACGCAGACGCCTTGCCCGAGCCCCGGAGCATCGACGACCTGATGGCCGACCCCGGGAATCGGGAAGCGGTGGCCTTCCTGGTCGAGATCCCCCAGGAGCCGCCGCGGAGGGTACGAGTCAACGTCACGCTGCCGGAGTCCGCGCTCCGCCGCATCGACGAGCTCGCTCGGGCGCACGGTCTGAGCCGATCGTCCTTCCTGGCGCGCGCCGCCATGGAATCGATCGCCCGCGGCGCCTGAGGGGCTGCTACAAGCTCCAGATCCGCTCCAGGAACCAGAACGCCGCGAACGACCCGATCGCGTACGCCGGCGCCACCGCCGCCGCCGACCACCGCGGCCACGCGACGGGCACCGCCTTCAGCGCCGCCGCCACCACCAGCACGACGTCGCCGAGCCCCGGGAACGATACGCCGCGATCTGGTCCATAGGAGGCTGACCGTCCGCCGCTCACCCATGCACGATGTCGGCCGGGCACCAAATTGCTGCGGTTTCATCTCCAAGAGGAACGGTCCGTCCACGAAGGTACTCGACTCCGACCCACGCGCAAACCAGGGCATCCAGGGCGTCCTCGTAGCGTTTGAGCCGTGTCAAGTAGGGGACGTCATCAGGAAGAGGCAGGTCGAGACTGAGCGGACCGAACACTTGCCCAAGCGCTCGATGTATCGCTTCGAACTCCCGAAGCAGCGCCGCGATACGATCTCGGATCATTAGCTGCGGCCAGTACTTTCTGGACTTGCCAACCTTGTACGGAATGCGGCGGGGGCGCTGAAGCAAGGACAGCATCGCGGGGTGTGGGTACACCTCAATGAGTCGCTTGGTCTCAGCGACGGCAGTGGCGGTCGTCGCGAGCTCGTAGCCGCTGGCAAAAATGGCCGAGGACAACCGAGCGCCGAGAAGCCCCGGCCGCGCCGTGTTCGGTGTGTGCGTGGAGCACCAGCGAGATCCGAACTCCGCGGATATCGCGTCGTCGGCTACACGACGGGACGAGAAGCGTTGCGTGGCCACAGGCATGTCCAACGTGACGATGTCGACGGGTTCACCGGCAAGCGCTCGCGCAGCGTAAAGCAGACGCGGTACGTCTGGCAGTGTCCCGCAGAACGTCCTATTCAACCAATCAGTCGCCCCGCCCTCGGCTTGTGCGAAGAACTCGTCATAGCTTGGTGCAAGGGCTAAGCAGCGCCACCCGGCAGGGCCGTCCTTCACGAGCGCAACCCCACTCGGTTCACTAGGTGTCCAGGCTGCATCCAGCGCAAGAATTGTCGTCATGATGTTCTTGATGTGCTCGGATCTCGGCCTTTGCGGGCGGCGTCAGCTCAGTCCGGTAGCTCACCGGCGGCCTCGGCTTGGGCGAGCTCCTGCTCGAAGTCTTCCAGACTCGTGAGCTCGCCGGGAGAGCTCCGGTATCTGGCGCTCAGCTCCAGAGCGTCACGCGCCAGGATCTCGTCCCCTTCAGGATCGTCCGGACCTTCCTGGCGCCAGTCGTAGAGGCAAGACAGGGGGAAAGCCTCAGCGCTGCGCCCTGACCCGCAGCGCGGCGCACAGGATCCACAGCGGAACGCCGACGAGGCCGCACGCCGTCCACAGTACGTCGCCGCCGAAGCGCTCGAGGACGCCCAGGCCCACCAGCGGCGCCAGGACCAGGTCGACGGAGAAGACGGCGGAATACATCCCGATGGCCGTTCCGGCGCGCCCGGCGCCCGCGTACTCGGCCACCAGCACGTTGGAGAACGGCAGCGAGAGCATCTCTCCCACCGTCCACACCGCGACGGTCAGGGCGGCATAGGCGAGGCCGCTGCCGAAGGGGAGCATCCCGAATCCGGCGCACATCAGGAACATGCCCAGGCCCATGACGGCTTCCGGCCGGCGACGTTCCAGGAGCTTGATGAGGACCATCTCGAAGGCCACGATCAGCGCCGCGTTGAAGGCGAAGAGCAGGCCCACCTGGGTCTCGTTCAAGTGGTAGTCCGAGGTCAGGTAGAGAGGGAGCGTCGAGAAGACCTGGTAGAGCACCAGGCCAAGGACGAAGACCAGGGCGAGCAGCCCCAGGAAGCGCGGGTCGCGCCATAGCGAGCCGGCGCCCGCGGTCGACGCCGGGCGCCGTGCCCGGGCAGAGCGCCACTCCCCCCGCATCGACCACGACAGCCACGCCGCGGCCGCCCAGCAGGTCACGGCCTCGCCGACGAAGATCCAGCCGTAGTCGATCCCGGCCAGCAGGCCGCCGACCGCGGGACCCACGGCGATGCCGGCGTTGGCCGCCAGCCGCATCAGGCCCATGGCGCGCGGACGCAGCTCCGGCGTCGACGCCTCGACGATCGCCGTGATGCAGGCCGGGCGGAAGGCGTCGCCGACCGCGCTGACCAGGAACATGGCGGCGGTCACCGCGGCGAAGCCGCGGACCTGGGAGACGAGGAGGAACCCGGCCCCCGCCAGCACCAGGCTCCAGATCTGGACGCGCAGGGTGCCCACGCGGCCCGCGATCACCCCGCCGGCGTAGGAGCCCGCCACCGAGCCCAGGCCGAAGGCGGCGAGCGCGGTGCTCGCGGCGCCGGCGTCGAAGCCCAGCTCGCGCACCAGGTAGAGGCTGAGGAACGGCAGCACCATGGTGCCGGCGCGGTTGACGAAGAGTCCGATGGAGAGCCGCCACACGGGCGCCGGCAAGCCCCGGAAGGCGTCGGCGTAGAGCTTGCCGATGGCGCGGACCATGAGGCGATACTACGCGGCCGCGTCGGGACGGATTACTCCGTGATGCCGGCCAGGTCGAGCAGGAAGGCGTACTCGAGCGCGGTCTCCCGGTGACGCTTGAAGCGTCCCGTGGCGCCGCCGTGCCCGGCCTCCATGTTGGTGTGGAGCAGCAGGCGGTTCTCGTCGGTCTTCAGCGCGCGCAGCTTGGCGACCCACTTCGCCGGCTCCCAGAACTGCACCTGCGAGTCGTGGAGACCGGTGGTGACCAGCAGGTGCGGGTAGTCCTTGGCCTCCACGTTGTCGTACGGCGAGTACGAGAGCATGTAGTCGTAATACTCCTTCCGGTTCGGGTCGCCCCATTCGTCGTACTCGCCGGTGGTCAGCGGGATGTCGGGGTCGAGCATGGTGGTGACGACGTCGACGAAGGGCACGGCGGCGACGACGCCGTGGAAGAGGTCGGGCCGCAGGTTGGCGACGGCGCCCATCAGCAGCCCGCCGGCGCTGCCGCCTTCGGCGAACAGGCGGTCCTTGGAGGTGTAGCCGGCGGCGATCAGGTGCTCGGCGGCGTCGATGAAGTCGGTGAAGGTGTTCATCTTGCGCAGGAGCTTGCCGTCCTCGTACCAGTCGCGGCCCATCATCTGGCCGCCGCGGACGTGGGCGATGGCGAAGACGAAGCCGCGGTCGAGCAGGGAGAGCCGCGCCGAGTTGAAGGTCGGGTCGAAGGTAGCGCCGTAGGAGCCGTAGCCGTAGAGCAGCAGCGGATGGCTGCCGTCCCTGGCGGTGCCCCGGCGGTAGACGATCGAGACCGGGATCTGCTGGCCGTCGCGGGCGGGCGCGGCGAGGCGCTCGGTCACGTAGTCCGCGGGGTCGAAATCGCCCACCACCTCGTCCTGCTTGAGCAGGGTCTTCTCGCGCGTCTCCATGTCGTAGTCGAAGGTCGACCACGGGGTGGTCAGCGAGGTGTAGCGGTAGCGCAGCACGCGGGCGTCGGGGTCGTAGTTGTCGCTCGCAAAAGCGAAGTAGGCCGGCTCGCCGAAGTCGAGGTAGTGCTCCTCGCCGCCGCCCCACGGCCGGATGCGCAGTTGCAGCAGCCCGGCCTTGCGCTCCGAGACCACCATGTGGTCGCGGAAGAGCTCGACGCCGTTCAGGTACACGTCGTCGCGATGGGGGATGACCTCCTCCCAATTCTCCATCCCGGTGGCGCCGACCGGCGTCCTCATCAGGCGGAAGTTCTTCGCCTCGTGGTTGGTGCGCACGTAGAAGTGGTCGCCGAAGTGGTCGATCGAGTGCTCGTGATCGCGTTGCCGGGGGAGGAAGACCCGGAGCTCGCCGGCCGGATCGGCGGCGTCCAGGTAGCGGTACTCGTCGCTCAGGGTGTGGGACGAGGCGATGATCAGGTACTTCTTCGAGTCGGTCTTGAAGACGTAGGTGGAGAAGGTCTCGTCGGCCTCCTCGTAGACCAGCTCGTCGGCGGCCGGATCGGTGCCCAGGAGGTGGCGGTAGATCCGGTACGAGCGCAACGTCTCGGGGTGCTGCTTGCCGTAGAAGACGGTGCGGTCGTCGCCCGCCCAGGCGACGTTGCCGGTCACGTCCGCGAGGGTGTCGGGAAGCAGCTCGCCG
>Ga0214471_10004403_pt1 | contig 10886 bp, 11 predicted proteins | sample RVTome_5_FD_207665 | JGI IMG/M metagenome (GOLD analysis project Ga0214471, IMG submission 207665) | Soil microbial communities from uranium-contaminated site in the Upper Colorado River Basin, Wyoming, United States - RVT142D155 | ecosystem: Environmental > Terrestrial > Soil > Contaminated >... | reverse complement strand
GTCGCCGTGGCAGAGCGCGCACTTGGCGGTGAAGATCTCCCTGCCCGTGGCGATCATCTGGGGGTCCGTCCAGACGCGGGTGGGGACATGGGCGTTGGCGTACGCGGCGGGGACGGGCGGGTGCTCGCGGTCCTCATGGGCCCCCGCGCTGCGGACCGCGACTGTTGCGACCCAGGCGGCGGTCACCGCCAGCCCGACCATGCCGACGACAGCGAGCGTTCGTCTACGATTCACAGATTCCTCCCCTGTGGTGGAGCGACTACGCGAGGCGGACTGCCTCGGACAGAACTCGAGACCCGTCGCGTCGATCGCGACGACGGAGCGGGAACGTCCGGGCGAAGAGACTAGATCAGGAGGGAGGCGTGCAGCAGGAACAACGGCGGTCGCCTGAGCGGTCCGGTCGACTCTCGTGGCAGGGCCACGGCGACCCGCGAGGAAACCGCGCCTGCCACTGGACGCACACCGAGGGTATCGAGGCTCGGACCGAGGTCGGGGTACCCGCCGGGGTTTGACCGGATGCCGATGAGTGCGTCACACGAGACCTGATTCGCGTCCGGGTCATGATCCGGCGAGTGGTGACCCGGCGCGTGGTGGCCAGACTCGTGGACGTGCGCGACGGCCTCGGCCAACGCCGGCAGCTCGCAGGCGTGGTCGAGCAAGAGGAGCAACGTCAGCACGAGCACGAGCGATCGAGATGTGGACCACCGCCGGCGAGAACGTATCATCGAGTGCAGCTTACTGACCCCTGCGTTTCGCTGTCAAGCTTCGGGCGGCGTCGAGCCGCCGTCGCGGGTCGTGTGTGATCCCTTCGCCGCGGCCGCGCCGCCGCCGGGAGCGGCGCGAGGAGACGTCCTCTTCTTCTCAGCACCCGGCGAGGGACGACGTTCGACTTGCCCGCCGGCAGGCGGCCACGTATCCTGGGGCTGCTCATGCACCTCCGGGTCCAACTCCGGAACCAGCCTCGGACGATCGCGGTCCTCGTGCTCGTCGCCACGGCGCTGGTGTGCGTCTCCGGCCTCGCCAGTCCGGCGATGGCCGGCTCGATGAGCCAGGACTGCTTCGGCCCGGCCTGCGAGGATCAGATTGGATGCGGCCAGCCGGCGCAGCCGCAGGCCTCGTCCGGATCCTCTGTCCATCTCGTCGCCCTTCCGGCCACGGTAGAACGCGCTCTCGTCTTCGCCAAGACGGAAACGCGGTCTATCGGACCGCCGCCGCTCGGAGCCGCCCGGTACTCGTTCGCGCCCGTCGCTCCTCGCTCGCCTCCAGCCGTCTAGCTCCGTCGAAACCATAGGGGACTGACCAGCCGACGTCTGGGCGCCCGTGGAGACGCCTCCACGGCCCGACCCGGCGTCAGCGACGGAGGAATCGCGCAATGAGGAACATGGTAACGCGATGACTGATGGCGCTCTCGCTGCTTCTCGTGCTCGTTGCCGGAGCCACCGGAGCCGAGAAGGCGACGGATTCCAAGCCGGCCAACCCCGGCGGGATGTGCGCCGAGATGATGCAGCGGGCGAGCCCGGAAGGGCAGACGGCGATGCGCGAGTTCATGCAGTCGGAGCGCGCCCCGCAGGCGATGGCCACCATGACGGAGATGGCGCGCCGGATGGGGAACGGCGACGTCATGCTCGGCATGACTTGGATGATGGAGATGATGGGCTCGATGGGCGGCGGCGGCACGATGGGCGGCCGGGGCCGCATGATGCCGCCCGGCGGCACCCATCCGGGCAAGTGAGGTGACCGTCATGGAGACGAGCCTGCCCGCTGCGGCGCCGCCCTGCGGCTACTGCGGTCGCCCCATCGCCGCCGACCCTGCGGCGCCCCAGCGCTTCGGCGAACGGTTCTGCTCGGAGCGCCATGCCGACGAGTTCGCCGCCGGGGTGCGTGCGGCGAAGATCCAGGCTGCGGTCCGCCGCGAGGACGCCGACGCACTCCCCGCGGAGACGGATGGGACCTGTGCGCTTCCACCGGCAGGGCAACGCGGCTGGCGCGACTCCTTGAAGCGCGCCGCCTGCTGGGGCGCGCCGGTGCTGCTGCTGCTCGCGATCCCGCTCGTCTGGAGCGGGGGGTGGGTAGCGGCCGGCGGGTCGCTCCTGAGCGTCCTCGCGCTCCTTGCCTGCCCGCTCGGCATGTACTTCATGATGCGCAGCATGACCAGCATGCAGCACCAGCACGGCGCGACGGAGGCGGAGCGCGGCAAGGAGGACCATCGTGTGTAGGGCCAGCCCGCTGGTACTCGCCGTCGTCTTCCTGCTCGCGGCGGCTGCGGCGAATGCGCAGGTTGGCGCCTCGCCGCCGGCCTTCGAGCACGTGCACGCGCTCGCATTCGATGCTGCTGGCCGGACGCTCTGGCTCGGCGCCCACACCGGCCTCTACCGGAGCGATACCAGTCCACCCGATGAACCGAGGATCGACATGAAGCGCAAGGACTCGAGACGACGAGCACCAGGGATCGCGCGCCGGACATTCCTGTACGGCGCGGGCGTTACGGCAGGCGGCGCCGTCGCCGCCTGGCAGCTCTGGCCGGCACGGAGCGGGACCGCCGCGCCTGTGACGACCGACACGATCGGGGACCAGGTCCAGACGCTGCCGAAGGGCCAACTCCCCGTGTTCGCGGGGACCGGGGAGATCGAGGGCCTGTACCGGTACGCCGTCGAGCACGGCGACGAGCTGCAGTACATCCCGTGTTTCTGCGGGTGTGCGCGCTTCGGGCACCGGAGCAACCGCGACTGTTACATCAAGGCGTTCAACGCCGCCGGCACGCTCTGCCTCGACGTCACGCGTGACGTGACGCGCATGCGGAGCGAGGGGAAGTCGCTGCTCGACGTGCGGCGCGCCATCGACGCCAAGTACCGGGGCACGCCGACGCCGACCCCGTATCCGAAGGCCTGATGTGAGCAAACTGGTCCTCGCCTGGTACGGCTGGCTCAGCGGGCTCACCCAGGGGCTCGTCCTCAGCCTGCAAGGCCTGGCCGACAGCATCGCGCTCCCGGCCGTGGCCGCCGTGATCTTCGGGCTGATCGGTGCGACCTCGCCCTGCCAGCTCACGACAAACCTCGGGGCGCTGGCCTATGCCGCGGGGCGACCGGGCAGGGGCCGGGCGGTCGGCCTGGCGCTCGCCTACGTCGCCGGCAAGGTCACCGTCTACACGCTCGTCGGCGCGGCCGTCGTGCTCGCCGGCCTGCAGCTCCAGGCCGTCTCGATCCCGGTCGTCGTGGCCGCGCGCAAAGCGCTCGGGCCGCTCATGATCGTGGTCGGCTTCGCCCTGCTGGGCCTGTGGCGTCCGCGGTTCAGCGTCGGGCAACAGCTCGCCGCCCGCCTGCACGGCGGCGTGAAGAGCAGCGGCGCCGGCGGCGCATACCTGCTCGGGGTCGTATTCTCGCTGGCCTTCTGCCCCACGCTCTTCTGGCTGTTCTTCGGGCTGACGGTCCCGCTCGCGCTGAGGAGCGCCGGAGGCTGGTCGTTCGCGGGGCTGTTCGCGATCGGCTCGTCGCTGCCGTTGCTCGCCGTGGCGGCGCTCGTCACCGCGGGCGCCGGAGCGGTGGAGGGCCTCGCGGGATCGATGCGGCGGCTGGAGCGCCCCACGCGGATCGTCGCCGCCGCCGTGCTCGTGCTTGCCGGCCTCCACGACACGCTGGTGTACTGGGCGCTATGAAGAAGGTGAGCCGGGTGCGGCGCCCGATCATCATCTCGGGGATGCTCGTGGCCGTGACCGCCCTGCTGATCGGCAGCGCCGTCCTCGTCACCCGCCGTGACGCGCCTCCGGCCGCCTCGACCGACCTCGAGCAGCTCGGCCGGTACGGCGAGGTGCCATCCTTCGCGCTCACCGAGCGGTCCGGCCGACGCGTCACGAGGGACGACCTGCGCGGCTCGGCCTGGGTCGTCGACTTCATCTACACGGAGTGCACGGAGTCGTGCCCGACCCAGAGCCTCCAGCTCGCGCAGCTTCAGCGGGAGTTCACCGGGGCCGCGGACCTGCGTCTGGTCTCGATCACGGTCGATCCTGCGCACGACACGCCCGAGGTCCTCCAGGCGTATGCCGAACGGTATGGCGCCAGCGACCGGTGGTGGTTCCTGACCGGGGAGAAGCGAGAGATCTACTGTCTGGCGCGCGAGGGATTCCGCCTCGGCGTCGTCGATCCGCGCTCGGCGGCGCCCCCGGACTGCCGGCGCGTCTCGTGGCTCGGCCCCGCCCAGGCCTGGGCGAGCCACGGCTCGCAAGGGCTCGTGATGCACAGCGCGCGGATGGCGCTCGTCGACCGGCGCGGGCAGATCCGCGCGTATCACCTGGCGACCGACCCGGACTCGGTGGCCCGTCTCCGAGCCAATCTCCGCCGGCTCCTGAATGCGCCGCCGGGCCGAGAGGAGTGAACGACATGACGATCGGCCGTGCTGCGCTTCCCTTGGTGCTCGCTGGTGTCTCGCTCGGCGCGGTGGTGCACGTGGCCGCTCAACCGCCAGAGGGCAACGCAGCCCGGGGGGCCGCGGCGTTCAGGCAGTGTGTGGCCTGTCACTCGGTGGAGCCCGGCGTCCACCTCACGGGCCCCAGCCTCGCGCACGTGTGGGCCCGTCGCGCCGGGAGGGTCGAGGGATTCACACGCTATTCCGAGCCGCTCAAGCGCACTACCGTCGTGTGGGAGGCCGCGACGCTCGACCGCTGGCTCGAGGACCCCCAGGCCGTCGTGCCGGGCAACCTGATGACCTTCCCCGGGCTGAAAGACGCGCGGCAGCGCGCCGACCTCGTCGCCTATCTGAAGGCGTTGGCGTCAGGCCAGGCTCCGCCGCTCTCGGGCGGTGGGATGATGGCCGGCCCGGCACGCCCCGACCTCACGACGCTTGGCCCGGAACGCCGCGTGACGGCGATTCGCTACTGCGGCGACGGCTACCACGTGACAACCGAGGACGGCCGGACCGTCCCGTTCTGGGAATTCAACCTCCGCTTCAAGACCGACTCCAGCCGCCTCGGACCAGTTCCGGGAAAGCCGGTGCTCGTGCCGGCGGGCATGCAGGGCGATCGCGCGTCGGTCGTGTTCTCGTCGCCGGCCGAGATCAGCCGGTTCGTCGAGGGGCGATGCTGAAATCGATGCGCGCCGACACGTTGGGGCGACTGCTGGGGGTCTCGCTGCCTCTCTATTTCACGTGGGAAATGCTGCAGGCCCCGTTCTTCACCGGCATGCCCGAGGACTGGGTGGCGGCGACGGCGATCTGCGCCCTGGCCACGCTCGGCGACGGTGTGCTGGTCGCGCTCGTCATGACGGCGGGTGCGCTGCTGTACCGCGACGGCCGATGGTTCGTGCCTCCCTCGCCATCGCGCTACGCGGTCATCGTCGCGATCGGGGTGGCGCTCCAGATCGTTGTCGAGTGGGTCATGGTCTACCGGCTCGACCGGTGGGCTTATGCCGCCAATCAACCGATTCTTCCCGTCGTCCGCGTGGGGATCCTCCCGGTGCTGCAGCCCATCGTCCTCTTGCCCCTCGTGTTCTGGCTGACGGCACACTGCGAGGGCGCGCGATGATCGCCCGACGAGAATTCATACTCGCTGCCGGCGCGACCGCGATGACGGCCGCCGTCCCCGCCATGGCGAAGCTGCTGGCCGGGGGCCCACCGGCTGGCGCTGCCCAGGACGCGCCGGGCGTCAGGACCATCCGCCTCGAGGCGCGAGAGGTCACGTGGGAGCTCGCCCCGGGCAAGACGGTTCGCGCATTGTCCTACAACGGGCGTGTGCCTGGCCCCGAGATTCGCGCGAAGCTCGGCGAGCGCCTCCGGATCGTGGTCACGAATGGGCTCAGCGAGCCCACGACGATCCACTGGCACGGGGTCGACGTCCCGAACGCCATGGACGGAGTCCCTGACGTGACGCAGCGGCCAGTCCAGCCCGGCGAGGCCTTCGTCTACGAGTTCGAGGCACGCCCCGCGGGCACGCGGTGGTACCACACCCACTTCCAGGAGCACCGTCAAATGGACCTCGGTCTGGCCGCGCCGCTCATCATCGAGCCCACGACGCCGGAGCCGATGGCGTATGACCGCGAGGTCACGCTCGTTTTCGACGACTGGGCCACCGGCAGCGGGCCGGCACTGCCGCCGACAGGCGAGGGGACGGCCGGCGGGCGCGGCAGCATGGGTGGGATGATGGGCGGCATGATGCGGGGCGGCGGCATGATGGGCGGCCGCGGCATGGGCGGGATGATGGGCGGAGGCATGATGCGCGGACGGGGAGCGTTCCACGAGCCCGCCTACGACACGATGACCATCAACGGCAAGGCCTACCCGGCTACCGAGCCGCTCCGCCTGCACAAGGCCGAGCGCGTGCGGTTACGACTGATCAATGCGAGCAACGAGCACACGCACGTCATTCGGCTGGTGGGGCACCCGCTGCACGTCACCCACACCGACGGCAACGCGCTCGACTCGCCGGTCGGCGTCGATGCCATTCCCATCGCGCCGAGCGAGCGGTACGACGTCGTGGTCGTCGCCGACCACCCGGGGGCCTGGCGGCTGTACTGCGCGCAGCCGGGACACGCCGCGGCCGGCGAGCAGATGCTCGTGCTCTACGACGGCCACGCGTCGGCGAAGCCACCGCCCGCCGAGGCGGGCGTGGCCGACCTGCGGCTCTGGCACTACGGCCTCGGCCGGGGCCGTCAGATCCTGGCCGCGCCGACCGGCGCCACGCGGACGTTCGAGCAGACGCTGAGCGGCGGCATGATGGGCAGCGACGTGTGGACCATCAACGGCAAGGTCTGGCCCCGGACCGACCCGCTGCCGCTCACCCGGGGCGATCGCGCCATCGTGCGGTTCCGGAACATGAGCCCCGAGGCGCACCCGATGCACCTGCACGGGCAATCGTTCCGGGTGCTCGCCATCAACGGCGCCCGCTCCGCCGCCCCGATCGTCAAGGACAGCGTGGACGTCGAGGCTCACATGGGCTCGGCCGTCATCGAGTTCACGGCCCACAACCCCGGCGACTGGCTCTTGCATTGCCACAAGCCGATGCACATGGAGGGCGGGATGATCGCGCTTGTGAAGGTCGGCTGAGGCTGGCATGTCGTTTTACGGCCGCGTCATCCTGCCGCGTCTCATCGACCTCGTCATGCGCAACAAGGCCGACACGGCGGAGCGGGCGAAGCTCATGCCGGTGGCCTCCGGTACCGTGTTGGAGGTCGGCGTCGGCTCGGCACTCAACGTCCCGCACTACCAACGCGATGTCCGGGCGCTCTATGGCGTGGACCCGTCGCTCGAGCTCTGGGAGATCGGCCGGGGCCGCCTCGGCGCGCAGCCGTTCCCCATTCAATACCTCGTGGGCTCGGCGGAACGGTTGCCCGTCGCTGACGAGTGCATTGACACGGTCGTGTCCACCTGGACGCTCTGCAGCATCTCGGACGTCCGCGCGGCGCTCCGCGAGATGCGTCGAGTGGTGCGGCCCGGCGGCCGTTACATCTTCATTGAGCACGGGCGCGCGCCGGATGCCGGCGTGCGCGCATGGCAGGACCGGCTCACACCGCTCTGGGCCCGTGTGTCGGGTGGCTGCCACCTGAACCGCCCGATCGACACGCTGATCGAGGAGGCCGGCTTCAGCCCGCTGACGCTCGACCGCGGATACGCGAGTGGCCCTAAGCCCATGGCGTACCTGTATAAGGGTGTGGCCGTCACGCCGAAGTCATGAAGTCGTGTGTTCTGTACCTCGGTGTTGTTGCCGTCCTGATCGTGGCCGGCTGCTCGCGGAACCCGACTCCTGAGGAGACCGCAATCGCCTACGGCCGGGCCCTCTACGCGAACGACGCCGACACGCTGTGGCGGCTGATCTCCGAGGCCGATCGGCGCCAGAAGGACGAGGCGACGTTCCGCCGGCAACAGCACCCGCTGCAGGGCATCACGCGTGAGGTCGTCGAGCGCTTGGCCCGGCGCATCGAGGCGACGCCGGTCACGGTCTCGGTCAGCGGGGGCCGCGCCAGCGTCACGCTGAAGTTCCGGCTGCCCGACGCCAACGCCCCGGTGCTCCGCACCCTGATGCATGACTGGGACGAGGACCGGCTCAACGAGGTCTCCGCCGGCGAGCGCGCGCGCATCCGCGAGCGGCTCGACGCCCTCGCCCTCGAGAATGGCCTGCCGACGATCGAGGGTGACGAGACGATCCAACTGGTCCGCGAGGCCGGGGCATGGCGCGTCTACCTCAACTGGGCGGGCGGCGTGCGCGTCACCTTCAACACCGCCGTGGACCCGGGCGTACCGCTCGACGTGATGGTGTCACCGCCGTCGATCGTGCTCGCCCGTGGCGAGCGCGTGCGGGTCAGCGTGAGGGCGAGGAACGCAGGGACCAGCGAGGTCACGACGCGAGTGAGCCATCGGATCGAGCCGGAGGCCGAGGCGAACCACCTAGCCTTGCTTCAGTGCCCGCTCCTCTTCCCGGTGCGACTGGCGGCCGGCAAGACAGAGGAGTACGAGTCCGAGTACATGCTGCTCGGCGACGCGCCGGCCGGGGTGAAGGCGTTCACGGTCACCTACCGGTTTCCGGCCCATGTAGCGGCGGGAGCCGAGAGGAGCTGCCCTTCACGGGGGCGAGGCGAGCCGAGTGCGGGCCTACAAATTACTGAAAAACATCCTCGCCTGGCTGCCGTGTCCCACCCACGTGCTGCTGGGCAACCACAATGATCGAGGCGCGTTTCAACCGCGTGTTGCGTCGCCGCCCTCCGGTCGATGAGTCCTTTCGGGTGCTTTCATCTCTCGATCGTCTGGTGATCGGCCCTGCCACCGGCGGTGGGCCGAGGGAATAGATCAGCCGCCGCCCGGGTTAACAAATGGATGGTCTCTGCAGGATCGGGCGACCGCTCGATGGCCCCAGCGGCGGAATCGAGCGCTCGCCGCGTCCCGCGTCCTGCCGAGGCCGGGCAGCTCGGAACGCGAGAGGATCTCATCGTTGCCCGAGATCCGGCTCGACGGGGGCCGCGTCTGGACGAGCGACGAGGTGTCGTTCACTCCATCGTCGTCAAGAATGTCCTGCTGTTTTTGGCAATCCTGGTGGTGGCCATGGTGCCCCTGGCCGTGCAATACGATCGGGACAGCCGTGCCTACGAGATCCAGAATCTCGCCTCAACGCTGGAGTTTTTCGCCGAGCGCGGCGCCACGTGGCTCGACGTCCGCGCCATCGCGAGCTTGACCCGGCCCGAGCACAAGGCGACAGACGCCTATCGCCGCCTGCTGGCCAACCTCAACCGTATCCGGCGGGAGTTCGGAGTGGACAACGCCGTGGTGATGCGGCGGCAGGCAGACGGCGGGTACACCTACGTGGCGATCGACCACGACGGCTTCGATATCGGGGAGCCGGCGCAGATCCATGTGCTCTTTCCCGCGACGTACCGGGCCACGGAGGACACGTGGCAGGCCGGGGAGATGATGCACAGCCGTCTCTTCGGCGGCCGGGCCGGCGGCGAGGAGTACGCGCAGTTCGTCCAGATCAACACTCCGCTCAAGGTCGGCGGGCGCGTGGTGGCGATCCTGATGCTCAACAAGTTCGCCGACCCCGTTGCTGCTGCGGTGAGGGCGAAGACGACGCGCGTCGTGGGCCTCTCGGCGGGCCTCATCGTGGTCGGCCTCGCGCTTTTCGGACTGGTGTCTGCCCGCATGCTCAGGCCGCTGCGGACGCTCACCGCCGCCGCCGGGCGGGTGGCTCAGGGTGACCTCGGGGTCGTCGTCCCCGAGCCGCGCGGGGCCGACGAGGTGGGGCGCCTGACACGCGCTTTCCAGGGGATGATGGAAGGGTTGCGGCAACGCGACTTCATCCGCGACACGTTCGGTCGCTACGTCAGCCCGGAGGTTGCGCAGGCCGTCCTCGGGTCCCCCGAGGGCTTGAAGCTCGGGGGCGACCGTCGCGAGATCACGCTGCTCGTGTCCGATCTTCGCGGCTTCAGCGTGCTGGCCGAGCGCCTGCCTGCCGAAGACGTCCTCCGCTGTCTCAACCGGTACCTGGAGCGCGTGGTTGAGGTCCTCGTCCGCTACCAGGCCACGATCGACGAGTTCCAGGGCGACGGCATCCTGGCCTTTTTCGGGGCGCCGCTCGCCGCGGCGGACGACGCGGAACGGGCCGTTGCCTGCGCCATCGAGATGCAGCGGACTCTGGCCCAGCTGAACGACGAGCAGCGAGCCCTGGGGGCTGCCGACCTCGCCATGGGCATCGGCATCCACACGGGAGAAGTGATCGTCGGCAACATCGGCTCCGAGCGCCGAGCGAAGTACGGTGCCGTCGGCGCTGCGATCAACCTGGCCTACCGGATCGAGTCGCAGACGGTCGGCGGGCAGGTGCTCATCAGTTCAACCACATACGATCGCGTGCGCACCGCGGTCGAGGTGAGGGGTAGCCTCGATGCGCGCCTCAAAGGCGTCGCCGACATGGTCACCCTCTACGACGTCGTCGCGATGCGCGGCACGTATGCGGTCGCACTGCCGGACACCACGAGGACGCCGCTCGTTCCCATCGAGCCCCCGCTGCCCATCGTCTGCTATCGGGTCGATCAGGGGCGGGTGGCCGCGGTGGGGATCGCGGGACATGTCGCGCGGGCCTCGCGGGAGGCGCTCGAAGTGCGGCTCGAGCGCCCTGTGGGGCAGCGTTCCAGCGTGCTCCTCGCCTTCGACGACGCCGGTTCCCAGGGCCCGAACCAGACCTACGGGAAGGTCGAGACGGTCGAGACCATCGCCGGCGGCGACGTCGCCGCGCTGGTCGTGCTGACGGCGGTTCCACCGGACATCTTGCGGCTTCTGCAACAACGATCTCCAATCCGTCTGTGAGGCTGGTGGGAATAAGCGCGCGTCCTCGACTGTTGGGCGTACAGCGGTATGCCGCGACCACGGGGGAGGACGCATGGCACGCTCGATTCAGTCCGTGTACGGCCAAGGACCTC
>Ga0214471_10004402_pt1 | contig 10886 bp, 26 predicted proteins | sample RVTome_5_FD_207665 | JGI IMG/M metagenome (GOLD analysis project Ga0214471, IMG submission 207665) | Soil microbial communities from uranium-contaminated site in the Upper Colorado River Basin, Wyoming, United States - RVT142D155 | ecosystem: Environmental > Terrestrial > Soil > Contaminated >... | reverse complement strand
CCAATAATTGGCATAGAGCGCCACCGACTGCCAGTTGGCATCTCCTGACAGGCTATTTGCCACCGACAAAATACCATCTGTTGCCGGTTCCAAGCGCACCAACTCGCCCCCAAAATCATCATGCATCCAATACAATCCTGCCACTGTCGGCGGTTCAGTCTCGCCATTACGATGCTTGGCTTTCATCATGGCGTCGCGTCCTCGCTCCATTGTGTTTGTCCGTTCTCGTCCTGCCAACAGGTTACATCGTAGTCAGGCGATTCCTGTACCCGCCCCATCATCGCCAGTACGGACGCGGCAATCTCATCCGCGCTATATTCGCCGGATGCACGGCAAATCATATGCGTGCGAAAATGCGCGCCCGGCTTGTCCTGGACCTGCACAATGTCAGGTCGGCCCGGCTTGAGCCGGTAGTGGCGTCCATCGGCAGCTATAACCTCACGCATTTTGTGTCTCCTGAATCTGGTTAAGAAGCATATCGCACAATCTCGAGTAGCTCCGGGCCGTCTTGATTGCCTGCGCCAACTCGTCGCGTAGGTCTTGCCATTCGCCCGCCTTCTCCCATGTCGTCAATTGCGACTTTGGCTTGTCGCGTTTGCGCGTCAGTTCTGCGTTACGCATCGGAGTCCCTCTTTTACTGGTTCAGAAACGGAATCCGCAAGAACCATCGTTCGTAACAGTGGAGTATCAAATATTCCTCCGGCTCAACCACGTCCTTGTATCCTCCGCATACCCACACAAAAAACCATCTCGTCGGCGGCGGTTGCGCCCTTGCCAACCAAACGCCGGGCTGAACGATGTAGGAGGCCGTCGAGTTGTCGTCGGTGTAGTTGAGCGTCTCGCTGCCCGCCTTGCCTACCCACACCGGCACGCCTGGCCCCACCCCCTCTTCTACGCCGTCATAGTCTCCGTCATACAGAACGGTTACGTGGAGAATGGCATCCGGAGAAAGAACGTAAAGCAACGCCGCTAGCAGATACGCAATTGCGTGGCTAGGCATTGTTCACTTCCTGTTTCTCTAGCCACTTCTCAAAATCTGCCGCGTCGCAGTCCATCCACTCCGGGCGCTTCGGCTGCCGCCAGTACGCCTGTGTCGCCCGTGCCCCGGCCAACTGCGATTCGCGGAATCGTTCCGGATCTGCCGCCTGCGACGCGGCGAAGGTCAGTTGGTGTTCGATCTCGTGAGCAGTCATGAATTTATCCGCTTTGTGCGTAAAATATCCAGGTTCTCCTCTTCGACTTCGGTCAACGTTCGTCGGCTGACCCAAGCGCCGTTGATGGGCGTAAAGAGCCAATAGTTCGATTCGGTTTGGTCTCCCCAGATTCCTACCAAACATAGTCCGCGGAACGCATCGTAAAAGACAATTGGATCGTTAATATAATCAGGAATTGCCGGAAAAATGTTATTCATCGAATGTCCTCCACATACGCCGACGCATACGGTCTGCGTCCCCGCGGCCCGCGCTTGGCGCGCAGCTCGTCGCGACGCATGGACCACATCAGCCGAAACAAGTTACCGTCCCAGCCGCCTAGCGTCTTGCGACGGTGTGGTTTGCGTGGACGCTGAGATTGTTCGTGACATGGACAGTCCGCATACTGACACGAATGGATCACGTGCCATCCGGCCCAGTGGTAACATTGGTTGCCGCCCGCGCATTTCTCACGGCATTCGGTGTGAGTCACGATGTCCCCCACTTCTGCCACATCTCGGATGAAATAGTGATCTTGTTAATAGAATCTGTTAGGGAATGATATCCGGTACATACAAAAACCCATGGCGCATTGACTTGACCACAGACGGGGCATTGCCAACCATAGCTGCCGCGCAATTGGTTGTCTGGATGATTCGGACAGTCGCGCCGATGTCCACCTGCCGTCGTCATTTCGCAATATGGACATTGTGTAATCATGGTTGCATCTCCTGTTCCCATTCTGCTTTGCGCGTTTCTTCCAGTCCAGGACAGCTACGCGGGGTATCGCTGTAGGTCCATCCCTTGCGCGTCCGGCCAACAAAGTCCAAGTGCATGTTCGACGTGTTGATGTAGTCCAAACCTTCACGGCGGGGACGGACTCGCACGCCGCCGCAGACGGTGCAGTACGAAACGATAGTATCCATGTACATTTCGCCTTCGTCCCACTGATGCCTCATGGCGTTTTCTCCTTTTTTTCCGGCTGTTCATACGTGACAGTCAGTTCCGCGTACAATTGACCATTACGGTCGTAGTCCATATCGACAGATACTGTCTGCCCGGCCTTGTCCTCGTGCTTAACCTGCGCCAAAATCGCACACTTGATTTCGAACGCGTCCAGTCGATACACGCGGCGCTCCAAACTGAAATAATAATCCTGACAACTATAGCTCACGGCGTTGCCTTCCTTTCCGCCCGCCTCGCCTCATCGCGATGCAGGCCATGAATGCGCTGCGTCAACTCGGCAATCTGGTAACGTAGTTCCATTCGCTTGCCCGCGGCCTGCGGCATATAGGTCAGGGCATCAAGCTCGGCGTGCAGCTTGGCGATATTGGCGCGTAGAGCGGTCTCTTCGTTGGTCATGCTGTGCCCCTGTTCCCGTTTCCTTGCGTATGCGTAGTGTCCGCATTTTCTCAGTGGCGATGACAATCAATGCCCGCAGCATCCTGAGCTCGTCTGAGAGGCGGTCATTCTCTAGCCAAATCTCACGCGGCGTAAATGTGGACAGGCCGCCGAGTAACGTCCCATACTCGTTCCGAATCTCAAGCCGGCGTTGATTGATCTCGTGAATACGATCCACAAAACCGGATCGTTCCGTGCGCAATGCCGCATAATCAGTCATCATGCTATGCCCCCGTTCACCGTCGGCGTGCTGCCGTTCGCTATGTCGCGGTTGTGCTCAATTTGCATCCACGGCTTCGACATGGCGACGCGCGCCGCAGCCAGAATCACTTTGCCGATCTCTATATTCTGCCCCTCAAATGACTGCATCCGTTTGGCATATTGTTCTCGTATCTCCAACAGATGCGCCCGGAGATGCGTCCCGGCTTCGCACTCACAGAAGTACGCAGGACCAACCTTCTCCGCCGCGATGAGGCGCTCCAGGACCAACTCCACGCCACCGGTCGGCTTGGTATAGTGTTCATCGCGCACGCCGTAGCTGCAATGTACGCACCCGTAAGCCCAATTGTGTTTAGAGTCTGCAATCACATCGTCACCTGTACCTTTGTGCCCTTAACCGTGACCCGGTTGCGAATATCCGGGTTCTGAGCCGTGGCCTCTTTCATCGCGGCCATTGTCGGAAAATCATATAACCCACCGGGACCGGGCTTGGGTAAACGCGGCTTAGACTTGGCATCCAATACACCGTCTTTGAGCTTGCCTGCATGGTCGGTGAGTTGGTTCAGCGTGGGAACCGGCGATTCCATCCACGTATTTGCAGATGAAAACGATTCGCAAAGTTGGCGGTAGTCGGCTTCCGTGTGATAGCCGAGCCGTTCTAATGTCAACACGCCGCCCTTGAGCGCGTTCAATGCACCATTGTCATCTTCTGCCGCGTCGATGTAGGATCGCTTACCGACACATGACGCCAACGCATTGATACGCGCGGTGAACACGGGCGGTTCGATACCAAGCTTGCGCGCCTGTTCGGTATAGGCATCGGCAGTAATTCCATTGCGACTGCGATAATGCACGTCGATGCCGTTCTGATGGTCAAGCATGTTTTGCAAATGGGACGGAAGCGGTTGTACATTTTTATGAAGGGGAGGGGATTCTGGTGGTTCAGTCACACGCGCGCGCGCGCCCGCGCTCTCTCCCTCTTCTACTTGATCTTTAACTTCTACTTCAGCGGGAGATAGTCCGGACTTCATCCGGACTTCATCCGGACTTGATTCGGAGGGTTGCGGGAGAGGGTCGGCGGGCGTAGCGGGTGGCGTTCCGGCATCGTCCGGAATCAGTCCATTCTTGCCGTTGCGATGACAACCGGGCGGTGGTGGAAAGCGGCTTGGCGCTTCGCGGTCGTAATGCATTCCCTGTTGGTTCTTGGTGAATCCCTTGAACCACAGCACCGGTCCCTCGTCGCATTCATACTGAACAACCAGCCCACTAGCCATCCATTCGCCTATGATGGAATCGAGTTGGAGCCGCCGCCGCTTTGGGCAGACGCTACCCTGCACAATGTCTGGGTCGCCGTGCATCAGCCCGTCGCGATCTAGGTACGGAATCGCCATCAGGTAAATGAGCGCGGCCTCCACAGACAATGCGTTGAGCCGTCTATCCGTGTTCACCGTCGCGCTGAGGAATCGTCCGCGGGCCATAATCCTAGCCCTCACCCTTTGGTGTTGTTAATGCAGCTTCGACGCTCCAGCCTTTCAGAAATCGCTGACGCAAACCTTCCCGACTGATACCAATCCTTTTTGCCCAATGTGCCATTACCATTGTCTCACCTCGAAATGTAATGGCATTAGGAGGATAGTATTTTTCAATTCCGGCTGCTTGTTCAACTGTCCATCCACGGCGACAACGCTTTATAAACTTATCTACTGAAATGCCGTTTTTAGCGGCGATCTCACTCGTTGGACGCGCGTCTCCATCGATCATGATGTACCGTGTCTGGCGCGTGTTGTTTGCCTGTTCCAGCGGTGTCGCCCAATGACAATTTCCAGGAGAGTATGAACCGTTATTATCGATCCGATCTAGGGATTTTCCTTCTGGCCGCTTGCCCATATCGGCAAAGAAATTCTGAAATGAATCTCGCCAACGCTCGCATACGAAAATCCCGCGCCCCCCATATCTGGCATAAGCTGTATGGTTTGGATCATGACATCGCTGTCGCATACTCACCCAGGTATGATAGGTACGTGTCCCCGACATGCCATGCGTCATTCGTGCTGCGATCTGTAAGCAACCGCATGACCTGGTGTTCCCCCCGCGTAAACGACCGGCTTCTACGGTTATTTTTCCTCCGCAATCGCATTGACACAGCCACAAAATACGCTTGCGTCCTGATTTTCCAATAGGACCTAACACAATGAGGCGGCCAAATCGTTGACCGATAAGATTCTTCGCACGCGTAGGAAGTGTGATATACTGGGGTTGCATCTGAATCTCCTTTCGGATGCCAAGCCGCCGCGCAGTCTCACGCTGCGACCAACCACGGTGTTTGAGTTCAGCGCGCACGGTGTCATGCCAAGTCTGCACGCGTAGCCTCTTCGACTACATCCACGCCTAGCGCGGTGAATAGTCTCTCCATCCATTGTTCAAACTCATTCCTCGCCTTCTCATCACGAAAGTAGGCGATCACCTCCGCGGTGTTATTGCGTGTGATGGTTAGCATGGGGCGCTTGTGGTCAGGCCATGTATTTGCCCCTAACGCACCCAAACTAGGCAAGTTGTTAATGCTGTATGTTGTCATATCCCTCCTCGATTACATCATGGCCGGCGTCAGTCAGCCGGTACTCGTGGGCGCTCAACATGCCGCTATGCGGGCGGCGTACCACTAGCTCTAACGATAGTAACCGCGTCCACGTCCAGCTATTGATGCCCAGGCCGTTCGTCTGTACCCAATGTCTCCACACGCCCGACGCCGTACGGATGCGGCGCAGGGCCTCGAGCTGGTAGTCAGTGAGTGTCATGGAGTGCCTCGTATCCGGCGTTAGTCAACCGGTACAGATGACAGTGTGCATCTGCGTTGTGTACCTGGTGGAGTAGCCCACGTCGGACCAGACTCGCCAGCGTTGCGCCGGATGTTTGTATTTCCTCGGCATCTCGATACGGCATAATGCCGCTGAGATTGGCGAGACGGCGCAGGGCAGATAGTTGGTGCGGAGTGAGTTCTGTCACGAGCTTGTCTCGAAGTCCAGCCTATCTTGGCAGTGAGAGCAGCAAATCGTGCCGACAGCCCAATGCACCGCCGGACCGTCTACCGTCCCAGGCTGAACGCCGCTTTCCTCAACCTGGAAATCGAGCGCCGCCAAGTCGTCTAGGTCTATGGTTGCACCGCAATTTGAGCACTCGCCGTCCTCGGTGATATAGGGTTCGGGGTCATCGCTCTCGTAGAATCCCCATGCGGTCGTCTCGTACATCATCAAATCCTTTCGTCACGTTCTCCCTGGGGTCGGGCGTTCTGCCACCCGACCCCAGTTCCAAAAGGAGGAGTACGCCGCGAGCTGCCTTTCCGCCCGGAGTCGCGAGGCAGCCCATCCCGCATTCAGTAACGACGCTACAATGTACTCATTCGCCGCCGGGCACGCGGTGCAGGTGAACCAGAAGGTATCGTGTTAAGCCCGGTCCCGGTACACACATCTTTGCATAATGGCGCATCTCTACCGCCTGGAGCGTTATCACTCGTGATAGGATTCGGATAGAGCCGGGACCGGACAGTGGGTCGGGCAGGAGTTGCACCTGCGTCATTATCCATTCGGTAATGCTCTACTGTTGAGCTACCGACCCAAGATAGGTTTGCCCGGCCTAGCGTATCATCCGGGCTGGCAGCCATACGCGTTACTGCTTCGGGTGGTCTACCACCATCTGGGGCATTGGTCGGCGTCTGCGAATCGTAAATGGCTCTCAATCCTGCTTTGCAGGTCGTGACCACCCCTATATTTTCCCGATAATATTGGGAAAAATCCAGAATAACAGCCACCAGACTACGGCGGCCACGAACAGGATAATGGTCGCAAGTGTCGCCAGCGTCACACACGCGGCCAGGCGCATACCGCCGAAGCCGTCGGTACGGGCATCTACCATTAGGCGGCGTTCCGCCTCGGTCAGTCGTTGTGTCTTCGGTACGGATGTCTCCGGCATCATGTTCGCCACGCGTCGGCATAGGCGTCCGCGGCGTACTCATCGGTGAACCAACGCTCAGACTGATATACGCCATCCACAAAAATCGAGACGCGCCATTGTTTCATCCACGCGACATAGGTTGTTTCGGTGGTCGTCACAGCGCACCGCCCGCGACCAGTAGTGCCACGCACGCCAGGCCGAGCAGCATCAACGCGATAGTCCCGTATGTCATGTAGGCCATGATGCCTCCAGGGAAATGATAGCCGCGTCCGCTGGACGTGGCAGGGATTACTTGGTGGGAACTGCGATGTGGCCGTTGGCGGAAATTATGCTGACTGAAGCGCGCTTTGTTGCATCATTGACAAGACGACGCAATAGCTCCGAGGCCGATACGGCGTGCAGTGATGATAGCGTTTGGATTTGCTTAATCTGCGCCGGCGAGAACCATGCGCCGACGAATTTATCTTCCGGTCTATGTGCCATGTGACACCTCCTGTACTCATTATGACATCGTTTTTAACAATGTCAATGGTTAGTCTTTTTTGGTTCAAAACTTTAAGGTTGTACGCTTGACATTAGTTAAAAACCTGTCATAATGGTATCAGACAGGGACGCAACGAACGGCCCACCACACGAGGAGAACTCAGATGATTATCACGGCCAAGCAAATTCATGAAATCGCAAAAAATCTGCCGGACTATGACTATGATGATGTGGGTCTGCGAGTGCAGGAATCAGATTATGGCATGACTGTCGGCGACAAAGTCGATTACCAATCGAAAGTATGGATCGATGGCGAGATGACGGAGGATTTGATTGACGGGATTTGCTGCATCGGAGCAAGTGAGGCCGCTCGTCGCACCTTGTCTTTTGGCGCATATATGGGCGACGTAATCGTTGTCCTGGGCAGCAATCGCGCAACGAATGGTGAGGATGACGGCGAGTTGATTTTGCGGGACGCCATCGTATTGGACATTATCAGACTGTAACATAACACAAAACAGGCCGGTCGCCGCTACAGACGGCACACCACGGGGAGACAGATGATGAACGCCAAAACACATCGCCAGAGGAACAACCGCAAGGCCGCCGTACTCAGAACCGCTATGCAACCATACCTAGAGCAGGGTATGACGTTCGCCGAGGCTTTGCAGGCAGTCCGCCAGGCCGCTGCAACTAAGTAATATCACCTAAACGAGGAGGTAGACATTATGGATGCAATCGTACAAATCACCAGCACCATGCCACACATGTTATTGCCCGCCGTGCTAGTATTCCCGGTCATGGGCATCGCATTGATGATGTGGCTCAGTATCGTCAATCGATAACAACCACTAGACCACAGGAGACATAACGATGACTAAAGCAATTTTCGCACTAACAGAGGATAAGGCGCGCAATCGCCGTATTTTGTCGAATGGGTTGACTTCGCCCAAATGCGTCTACGCTGGTGCAGCACGACCGATTGATTACCAGGATGCGGGTGACTTTCTCCCTGCTGCGTGCCGGCTGGGGTCTGTTGAGGAATACGCCCAGGGTGAGAAAAACATGTTTGTCCGTATTATCGAAGCAGGTTCCGCACACGCAGTAATTGTGCTCCGATAGACTAAAACACGACGGCCCGGCTGTATATATCAGATACAGCCGGGCCAACCACAACACTTACACGCAAAGGGATTATATCATGGCAATTACCTTGGAGTACAGCAATAGCACCGACCATACCGCCCGCAATCTTGCCGCACAGAACGCCCAAGATGTTCGCAACCGCGACGCCGCAGCCGCGGCCGCCGACCTGGAATGGCAACGGGGATTCGGCGCTTACCAGTTTGCAGAGTGCCGCTACAACGATCTGCCGAACGACGACCAGCGCCAGGGTTGGCGAGCCGCCGAACGAGCTGGGGCAGAGGTCATGGTCGCCGATTGGCGCGAACTGAGCAAGGATATTACGGCGGAGAAGGGGGGGTGGGCGTGAATGAGAATTTAGCCATTGTCGTTCGATATGACCCGCGCTGCGGCGTATTGGGGACGATGGTGGATAGGCTTTGCACCTGCAACTATGACGGTTGTGTGTACCTACTGCCATCATATCTCCACGGCCTAGCCGACCCGAACGAACACCAACCCTCCTGCGGCTACCGCCGTTACGTCTTAGGCCAAGCACTATTGACCAGCAAGGAAAACATCTCATGACTACCGCACGCGACCACGCCGAACAATTCTTGCATAAAATCAACAGCCGGTATGATGCCGAAAACGATGTACCGCCGGGGCCGGACGTCACCTGGGCCGACATGGCGCTGTACGAGGCAGTCCTGTACCTGGCCGCCGAAGTGGACCGCCTGGGCCACCGTGTAGCTGACCTAGAATCCCGCGCCAACAAGTAGCATCCGCCGGGCCGCGCTCCTACAGGCGACCCTTAGCATGAGGAGATACACACACATGAGCACCGCATTAGCACCCGTTAACCAACTCCCGGTTCGCACGCATCTGGGCGACCGCGACCAAATCGCCGCCATCCATAGCCGCCTAGCGAGCATGATGCAGCTACCCGCTGATGTGCCGGCGGATGTGATCTGGGCGGCCGCGCAAATCGCCGCAGCGCACCACCTCGACCCGTTCGTGGGCGAACTCTACATCATGCCGACCGGCAAAAAACAAAACGCTCAAGGTGTTTGGGTTGAGCAATATCGTGCACACGTCGGCGTCAAAGGTCTCCGCAAAATCGCCCGCGAGCAGGCCAACTTCACGGCCAAACCCACTCTCATGGAAGATGGAGAGGTACAACGCTATCGCCGTGATATGTACCATCCTGATGACATCGGCGTCCGCTGTACTCTCTGGCGTCTGGACGTAGCCCGCGAATGCAAAGACGCCGGAATCCCATACGAACCGGTGGTTGGCGTCGGCTTCTGGCGTACGAAGGCGCAATGGAGCAAGAAGGACAGTGCATGGATGGCGGACAATATTCCAAACACCTGGACGGCGCAGCAGGTGGCCGAGAAGCGCGCCGAGATCAATGCCATCAAACTGGCCTACGATCTTGTGCTGGATGTGGCCGACCCCGGCGTGGTAGATGATGAGGCGCTGGAGTATATCCAATACAAAATCCACGATGAGGCAGAACGAACACTTCTTCCTGTCCCGCGCGAATACCAGGTAGAGGATGACGGCGACATTCTGTTTGCCAAAGAGACGCCACGGACAAACGGCAAAAAGCAGTCCGTGATCGCGCCGGAAGCCGTTTTTGAGGATGATGTTCCCGCAGAAGCGCAAATGCCCCGCAGCGCCCCGCCTGTGCAGCCTAGCGACGGGATTGACGGCGACGCGCTGTTCCATACGGACGCCGCCGCCTTCAATCGCATAGTCCCCGGCGCTAACGGGAGCATCCCCTGGTACACCGCCGCCCGTGATGCCACGACCAACGGCGTCCGTAAACTCTGCGATACGTGTCTGGAGTTGCACCATACCGGCGGCCCCGCGTCAACCGGCCCGAGCAGCCAGTATGGCTATCTGATCGGCCTGCTCGACAGTGTAGTCAAACAGGCCACCGGCGCGAAGGATGGTCACAAGCGTGTGCTGCCGATACTGTGCCAGGCCGAAATCAGCAAAGACAACCCGCCTAGCGCAGCCCTGGCCGGCCGGCTTCTGGAGCGGCTCGCTACGCATATCAAAGACGATGCCGGGAACAAGGTCGAAAACCCGGAGTACTCGCAGGCCGTCGCCGACGCGATGATTACGATTTACCGTGCCGCCGAAGCTATCGGCACGCCGTCCCTGCTGAACGCCTAGTACACATACGGGCTGCCCCACGCGAGGCGACCCTATACTGAAGGGAGAAAACATGTATACCACAGAGGAGCTTGCCGAGATTTTGCGCCTGCACAAAATGTATCTGGAGGTCCATGGTGACGGTCAGCGCGCGATCCTCCATCATATCAATCTCAGCAGGGCGGACCTCAGTGAGGCGAACCTCCGCGGGGCGTACCTCAGCAGGGCGGACCTCAGCAGGGCGTACCTCAGCGGGGCGAACCTCAGCGGGGCGAACCTGATCCTGATCGGCCAGGACATCCGTGGGTATCTGTTCTGGGCGACCGACGATGATGGCTATATCACGATCCGAGCCGG
>Ga0214471_10004401_pt1 | contig 10888 bp, 7 predicted proteins | sample RVTome_5_FD_207665 | JGI IMG/M metagenome (GOLD analysis project Ga0214471, IMG submission 207665) | Soil microbial communities from uranium-contaminated site in the Upper Colorado River Basin, Wyoming, United States - RVT142D155 | ecosystem: Environmental > Terrestrial > Soil > Contaminated >... | reverse complement strand
CTGCGCGCGGAGCTGTGGTACGTCGCGGAGGCGGTTCTGCTGGTCGCGGCGGTCCTGGCACATCGGTGGACCAACCAAGGCCGGAATGGAGGCCGCAACCCGAGGAGGAGTGACATGGGCGGATGGAGTCGGGACCTCAGGCACGCGCTCAGGAGCGTCACCAGGCGGACGGGCACCTCGGCGGTGATCATCCTCACGATCGCGTTGGGGGTCGGCGCCGCCACCGCCATGTTCAGCGTGGTGGACGCGACGTACCTGCGGCCCCTCCCCTATCCCGACGCCGAACGGTTGGTGCGCGTCTTCACCGGCTACGACAATCAGCTCGATGGGACGAACGCCATCGCGCCTCCGAGCTGGCGAGATGTCCTGGATCAGCCCGACGTGATGCGGGACATCGGCGTGTGGTCCGTGGCGGAGAGCGTCCACCTCGTGGGCGACGGTGAGCCCCAGCGCCTGTGGGCACCTCGGGTGTCGGCCAGCCTCTTCGGGGTTCTCGGCATGGAGCCCGCTCTGGGGAGGACGTTCACCGACGGGGAGGAGGTGCCCGGGCAGGACGACGTGGTGGTGCTCTCCCACGGCCTGTGGACCCGGGCGTTCGGCGCCGATCCGTCGGTCCTGGAAGAGACGGTCCAGCTCGACGACCGGAGCTACCGCGTGATCGGGGTGGCGCCCGTGGGCTTCGACGTGCCCGAAGGCACCGACGTGTGGCGCGCGCTGGCTCTCGGGCCGGACTGGTTCACGGACGAGTACAGGGGCTGGGAGTTCCTGGGGGCCGTGGGCCACCTGGCGGCGGGCATCGAGGCCCCCGAAGCCGCCCGGCGCCTGTCCGCCACGTTCGCCGAGCGGGCCCCGAGCCGGGCCACCCGCTTCGGCCAGAATCACGCCGTGGCGCCCCTCCGGGAGCACATGCTGGGCTCGACGGGGCCGGCGCTGCTCATGCTCCTGGCCGCGGTCGGCCTCCTGCTCCTCATCGCGTGCGCCAACGTCACGAGCGTGCTCCTGGCCCGCTCCGAGGCCCGCACCCGGGAGTTCGCCCTGCGACGGGCGCTGGGCTCCGGCGCCGTGCCCCTCACGCGCCTGGTCATGCTCGAGACGCTCCTCCTGGCGATGGCGGGCGGGGCCGTGGGGATCGGTCTGGCGATGATGTTGGTGCGTTGGGTCGGCACGCTGGACGTGGCGGGCCTGGCCTCGTTCGGGCCACCGCCCGTGGACCGGGGCGTACTGGCCTTCGCGCTGGCGACCTCGGGGGCGACCGCGCTGGTGTTCGGTCTTGGTCCGGTGATGCGCGCGCTCCACGCCGACCCCCAGTCGTCGCTCAAGGAGGGCCACGGCCGCGCGCACGGCACGCGCTCGGGCCGGCGGGTGCGATCCGCCCTGGTGGTCGCCCAGGTCGCCGTGGCGTTGATCCTCATGGTGGCCGTGGGCACGAGCCTGCAGGGCTTCTACCGGCTCACGAGCCAGGATCCCGGCTTCCGGTCGGAGAATGTCCTGACGGCCACGCTCGAGCTGCCGGCGACGGGATACGATCCGTTGGAGCGAGTGGAGCTGTACCGGACCCTCCTGGAACGGGCGCGCGGGGTGCCGGGCGTGACCAGCGTGGGTCTGGTCAACGGGCTGCCGCTGGCGGGCACCGTGTGGTCGGCTTCGTTCGACTTCGCCGATCCCGACCCGGCCCAGGCGAACATGGAGCCCGGCGCCAACATGCGGGCCGTGTCGCCCGACTATTTCGGCACGCTCGGCCTGGAGATCCTGGAGGGGCGGGGCTTTACCGAGGCGGACGGCCCCGGCGCTCCGGACGGGCCCGTGGCCGTGGTGGACCGGACCGTGGCCGAGCGCTTCTGGCCCGGGCGCTCGCCGGTGGGGGACCGCATCGAGCTTGGGGCCCTCAGCAGCCAGGTGCCAGCCACCATCGTCGGGGTCGTTTCCAACGTGCTGGACCAGGGCCTTCACGCGCCCAACTCGGGCCACGTCTACTTTCCCGTCTTCCAGCGGGCGCTCCGACGCATGGTCCTCGTGGCGCGCGTGGACGGCGACGATCCCCTGGTCCGCGCGGGGGCGCTCAGGGCCGTGGTGGGGGAGGTGGAGCCGCGCATGCCGGTCTTCGACGTGAAGACGATGGAGGCCCATGTCCGCTCGACCGTGTCGGCGCCTCGCTTGGGGCTGATGCTCCTGGCGGCGTTCGGCGGTGCCGCCGTCCTCCTGGCGGCGGTGGGCATCTACGGGGTCCTGGCCTACTCGGTGGAGCGGCGCACGGCGGAGATCGGCACGCGCGTGGCCCTGGGCGCCGATCCGTCGGCGGTGACGGGGATGGTCGTGCGCGAGGCCCTGGTCCTGTGGGGGACCGGAACGGTTCTGGGCATCGCCGGGGCCATGGTCTCGGCCCGGTTGGCTGCCGGCCTCGTCGTGGGCCTCGAGCCCGCCAGGCCCTTCCTGTACGGGGCGGTCGTCCTGTCGCTGGGGGCCGTCGCCCTGGTGGCGGCGCTTCTGCCTGCGGCCAGAGCGGCGCGGGTGGATCCGGTGGAGGCCCTGCGGGCGGAATAGGCGGACCGGGCGGAATGGGGCGCGGCACTCATCCGAAAGCGGGCCCCGCCGCGGTCGTACATGAACTACTCTGCCCCGAACCCCCTGCCGGAGGCTCCAGTGACACGACTCCTCCCGGCCGCGCGCGTGACCGCGGCCGCCCTCGCCCTGCTGTGCTCCTGCCCGCCCTCAGCGCTGGCCCAGGAAGCTCCGACGGCCCTCCAGGAGACCGTCGCGGCCCGCGAGCGGGCCTTCGCCCGCAGCATGGCGGACCGGGATCACGCGGCGTTCGTGACGTTTCTGTCCGCGGAGGCCGTGTTCTACGGCCAGCGGACGTTGCGGGGGCGCGACGAGGTGGCGGAGGGATGGCGTCCCTTCTTCGACGGAGCGCAGGCCCCCTTCTCGTGGGAGCCCGAGCAGGTCGAGGTCCTGCCCTCCGGCACGCTGGCGCACAGCAGCGGGCCGGTCCTGGATGCGGACGGCAACCGGGTCGCGACGTTCAACTCGGTGTGGCGCCTCGAAGCCGACAGCGTATGGCGTGTGGTCTTCGACAAGGGGTGTTCCTGCGCGGATGGGGGCCCTCCCGAGCCGTGACGGACGGGTTGCCGGCCGCGGTGGAGACGCGGATCGACACGAGCGAGGAGGCGGGGAAGTCCCTAAGATGCGGGCGGCCTGAGTGCGGACGGACGTTCCCCCCCGTGGGTGACGCCCCGGCCGGCCGCTCGCGACCTCCCCGATCCCTCAGCCGCCCATGGAACCAGACAGGAAGTATCCAACGGGTTCCGAACGAGCTGGACCGGTAGCGACGCTATCGGCGTTTCGAGGCGGAGTGCTCGTCGCCTTCGTGGCGGTGGCGGCGTACGCCAACTCCGTGGGCAACGGGTTCGCGTACGACGACGAAGGCATCATCGAGCAGAACCCCGTGGTCACGACCGGCGACTGGGAGGGGGCGGTGGCGGGGAGCTGGTGGCCGGAGGCGATGGAGGGCGCGGGGCTCTATCGGCCCTTCACCACCCTGGCGTTCGTTGGCGAGTGGAAGGCGTTCTCCGGAAGCCCCGCTGGCTTCCACGCCGTCAACGTGCTCCTCCACGGACTCGTCTCGGTGCTGGCCTTCGTGCTGCTTTTCGAGCTGGGATCGCTCGGGGGCGCCCTGGCGGGGGCTCTGACCTTCGCGGTCCACCCCGTCCACACCGAGGCGGTGGCCAACGTGGTGGGCCAGGCCGAGCTCCATGCCGCGCTGTTCTATGTCCTGGCGTGCATCCTCTACTGGAAGGGCCGCGACTGGGAGGGAGGGGCCAGGGTCCTCCGCCTGCTCGGGCTCGGACTTCTCTACTTCCTCAGCCTGGCGAGCAAGGAGATCGGCGTCACGCTTCCCGGGGCGCTGCTGCTTCTGGAGGTCGCGGCGCCTCGCCTGCGGGGGGCGAGGGGGGATGGCGCGTCCGGGGAGAATGGCGAGCCCGGGGGCGCGGCGGGCCTCCCGCTCCGGCTCCGGCGCGAGGCCGGCGTGTTCCTCCTGCTGCCTCTGGTCCTGGTGGCCTACCTGGAACTCCGGTTCTTCGCCGTCGGCACGATCGTGGGTGAGGCGCCCTCCCCTCTGTTCGCGGCCGTCGGCCCCCAGGCGCGGCTCCTGTCGGCAGTCGCCTTGTGGGTCCAGTACGTGCGGCTGCTCCTGTTCCCGCTGGACCTGTCGGCCGACTACGACCCCGGTGTCCTCTTCCTATCGGAGTCGGTGGACGTGCCGGTGGCGGCGGGGATCCTGGTGATCCTCACCCTGGCGGTGCTGGCCGTGCGGAGCTGGAAGGCCAGGCCCCTCATCGCCGTAGGCATCCTCTGGTTCGTGGTCGCCGTGTCGCCCGTCTCCAACGTCTTCTTCGCCACGGGCGTGCTCCTGGCCGAACGTACGCTCTACCTTCCGTCGCTGGGCCTCTCCCTGGTGGTCGCGGGTCTCGCGCCGTCGGTCCTGGCCCTGTCCGCTCGCCGCCGTCGGGTCGCGTTGGCTGCGGTCGCCGTGGGCGCCGTCGCCCTCACGGTGCGCACCGTGACCCGCAACCCTGCCTGGCTGGACACGTTCGTCGTGACCTGGACGCTCAACGAGGAGCACCCCGAGTCGTGGCGGGCCGTGCGTGCCCGAGCCCAGGGCCTGCAACGGGTGGGGGAGGTCCAGGGGGCCGCCGAAGCGTGGCGGTTGGCCGCCGTTCTGGCGCCGCACGACCACATCCTCCTGGTCCAGGTGGGCGACTTCCTCGGCAGGCTCGGGGACGGGTCGGAGGGGGAGGCGTACATGCGGCGGGCCATCGCTGTCGCCCCTCGGGTCGTGAACAGCTACCGGATCCTGGGCGCGAACCTCCTCCGCCGGGGCTTCGGCCGCGAGGGGCACCGCGTGGCGCTCGAGGGACTGGCCAGAACCGGAAATGACCGGGCGCTCTGGGCCCTCGTCTCGGAGAGCTACATCCTCAAGGGAGATCTCCCGGCCGCCGCCCGGGCCCGGCAGGCGGCCATCGGCGCCGATCCCGAAGAGCCCGCCGAGTGGAGGAGGCTTGGAGAGATCCTGGCCGCCATGGGAGACGCGGACGGAGCCGGGCGGGCCCGGGTCCGGGCGGACGCCCTGGAGGCGGCGGCCGCGGAGAGAGGGGACGGCGTGCGGCGGGAGTGATTATTCGCGGGAGGGCAAGGGTTTCAGGGTCTCGCCCGTGGCGCCTGGCCACCCGCCCGGCGGGTCAGGTCTACCCGGCCGACGGGGTCGATCCCGGACAGCCAGATTTCGCGCGCCCCGGTGGGGGCGGGCGCATCCGCCGTCCAGAGACGGGCGCTGGTCCGCTCGGCTGAATCGCCCGAGGGCACGGCCATGACGCGAAGGAGCACGTCCTCCGGCACTCCACAGACGCGGAACCAGCCACCGTCGTCGGTCGTCCCGGTGGACGCGTCCCAGAGCGTCCGTACCTCGACGCCCGTGAGATCCTCCCCGAGGCCGAAGCTCGCCCAGGCAACGACCACGCCGCCGTCGGCGACGGGCTGCCCGGTGGCGGCGTCCGTCACCCGGCCGACCACGACGCCGACCGGAGCGTCCGGGGCGAGTTGGTCGCAAATGGCGCGCAGAATCCGGTCGGGCGTGAGGAGGCGCAGCTCGACGTTGCTGGTTGCGCCTTCCCGGACCACCACGTCGCCGGCCTCGGGCAGGAGCCAGGGAAGGTCCCACGCGGGGGGCGTGACGCGCAGGCCGTAACGGCCGTCGGGCAGGCCGTTCACGCGGAACCTCCCGCCTCCGTCCGTTCGGGCGGAGCGCACCGTGCCGACGACCGAGACCTCGGCATCCGCCACCGCTCCCCGCCCCGCCCTGTCGAGGACCACCCCGGCCACGGAGCCACCCACCTCGGTCTCTCCAAGCCTCCGGTCCGTCTGATTGCGCCGAACCTCCGTCACCTCCCCGCCCACCTCGATGAAGCCGGACAGGCTGTATCGCGTGCCGAACCTCAGCCGCTGCCCCTCCACCCGCGGCATGCGGATGCTCCAGCTCCGGACGATCCACGGACCGCCATCCAGCCGTTCGAAGTCCACCCGGCCCCCGATGTCGCGCGATCTGACAGGATAGGGCAGGGTCGTATAGCGGAACTCCAGGTACCGGAGCTCCGAGCTCTGCCGGTCCAGCCAGAGCACGCCTTCGATGTCGGGCCGGTCCGTCCCGTCCAGGGGCCGGAAGGCGAGGCCGATGAGCTCCGGCCGGGAGTCCTCCTCCGTCAGCGCGAAGCAGTGGCCGTCCAGGAACGAGTCCGAAAGCAGCACCTGTGCGTCCGGCGCGAAGTACTCCCAGGTGTTTTCCTCCTCGGGCCGCACGTACCCCCGCTCGGCGAGCTCGTCCGCCGGCACGCTCTCGTACAGACTGCCGGACGTGTAGATCGAGCGCGGTGTGCGCGTCTCGCTCAGCACGCGGTTCGTGCGGGCTTCGATCTCCCTCTGGAAATCGATGGCGCGATAGCGCACCGCCGCGGACGTGCCCGTCCAGGCGGCCAGCCGGAGCGCGTTGCCTGCCGCCTCCCAGACGTCAGCCGTCCGCGCGGCGGAGCCGGGTCGCACCGTGCAGCGCTGCTCGCCCTCGACCCTGATGGACTCCAGCGCGATGACCCGTGTCGACACCGCCATGTCGTAGATCCGGGTCTCGTTCGACGCCAGCTCCACAGGCTCGGACGTGTGGCTGGAGTACCCTATACGCTCAGCGCGAAGGGTGTAGCGGCCGGGACCCGGCGCCCGCAGGATGTAGCGGCCTTCCTCGTTGGTCAGAAAGCCGCCGCGCTGCGCGCCCCCAGCGTCGACAAGGACGACGAACGCTCCCTCGAGCGGATCGCCCGTCGCCTGGTCCAACAGCCGGCCCACCAACGTCTGGGCCGCCACCGGGCCAGCTCCGGCGCACAGCGTCAGGGCCAGGAGAGCCGTGCGCAGCCGGGCCCTCTTCCTCCGCCCCGTCACGGCGTGCTCAGCCGTCATCTCAGCTTTCCAGAGCGTTCCCCACGTCCGCCAGCAGGTCCGCCTCGTCCTCCAGCCCCACGGAGAAGCGGATCAGACCGTCGCTGATGCCGCTCCGGGCCCGCTCGTCGGGAGGGAGGTCGCCGTGGACGGCCGCGGCCGGGCGCACGATGAGGGACTCCGCGCCCCCGAGGCTCACGGCGACCGCGGGAATCGTCAGCCTGGACAGGAAGCGCTCCGCCGGCTCCACCCCGCCCTTCACCTCGAAGGACAGCATCCCCCCGAAGCCGGCGAGAAGCCTGGCGGCGCGCTCGTGATGGGGATGGCTGGCGAGCCCCGGGTAGTTGACCCGCGCCACCGCCGGATGGGCCTCCAGGAAGCTGGCCACGGCCATGGCGTTGGCGTTGTGCTGGCGGATGCGGAGGGGCAGCGTCTTGAGCCCACGCTCCAGGAGGAAGCAGGTGTGCGTGTCCAGCACGCCACCCAGGTGGTCCAGGGTCTTCTTGATGGAGGCGATGCGCTCCTTCGAGCCCGCCACGGACCCGGCGATGATGTCCGTGTGGCCGTTCATGAACTTGGTGCAGCTCTCCAGGACCACGTCGAAGCCCAGCGTCGCGGGCCGGAAGTTGACAGGGCTCGCGAACGTGTTGTCCACGACGCTCACGAGGCCGTGTTCCTTCGCGAACGGCACCACCGCCTCCAGGTCTGCCATCTGGACGGTGGGGTTGGTCAGCGTCTCCACGTAGATCGCGCGGGTCGTCGGCCGGATCAGCGCCGGCCACGACGGCGGGTCCTGGGGGTCGATGTGCGTGTGCGTGACGCCCATGCGGGCCAGCTCGCTGGTCAGGAGCCCGGTGGTGCCCCCGTAGAGGCAGTCCTGCACCAGGATATGGTCTCCCGTGGACAGGAGCGTGAAGAGCGTCGCGGAGATGGCGGCCATGCCGCTTCCGGTCGCCAGGGCCGACTCGGACCCCTCCAGCGCGGCGATGCGTCGGGCCAGGACCTGGTGGTTGGGGCTGGTGCTCAGGCGCATATAGCCGATGTCGTGGTAGTCCTCGCCCCGGTACTCGTACGTGCTGGCCTGGAAGATGGGGGTGCCGATGGCTCCGGACGGGCGGGGGTGGAGCGCGCCGGCGTGGATGGCCGTGGTCGAGTTGGCTTTGGCGTTGGTCGAGGTCATTTGGGACGCTGCCTGGATGTCGGTGTCGAGGTCGTCCTGCGCTGCACCAATCTGGTGGCAAGGCCGAGGTGGCGCACGGTGAGGGCGTGGTGTAGCGTGAGCATCTCCGGGGGAGGTTCCTCGGACCCGCCCACCCTCGACCACGGGAGGCACGGTGTTCCCGATCTCCGACCGCTCGCGGGCCCGCGCGCGACTCACGCCCGGAGTGCTGGCGCTTGCGATCCTCTGCGTCGGCGGCTGTGCCACGCTCCAGCAGATCGCGGCCCTCAGGAACGTCGACTTCTCGCTGGACGGCGTCACGGATCCGCGCCTGGCCGGCATCGACCTGGCCAGAGTGGACTCCTGGGACGACCTGAGCTTTGCGGATGCGGCCCGCCTGACCCTGGCGGTGACCCGAAAGAGCATGCCCATGGACTTCCTCGTCCATGTGGGGGCCGAGAACCCGGCCGACAACCAGACCACCGCGCGTCTGATCCGCATGGACTGGATGCTCCTCATCCAGGACCGTGAGACCCTCACCGGCGTGTTCGAGGACGAGGTGCTGCTCCCTCCCGGACAGCCGCGGGACATCCCCATCCGGGTGAGCCTGGACCTGGTGGACTTCTTCGAGGGGAGCGCTCGGGACCTCCTGGAACTGGCCCTTTCGGTGGCCGGTGCCGGAGGGGTGCCCGCGGACGTTGCCCTGCGCGCGACGCCTACCATCGATACGCCGCTGGGCCCCATGCGCTACCCGGAGCCCATCACGATCGTGAGCGGGGAGGTCGGGCGCTGAGGAGACGCCCACGCGTTCCGTTTTGGCCACCGTCGGGTCGGGGCCCCGGCTTGCGTGACAGGGGCCGTCGTGTCATTCTATGATGTCGTCATATATGCTGCCGTCATAGGAGCCACCCGGGGAAGGCCATGATCCGTCGCGCTGAGACATCGCATCCGCTGCCGCCCCACATGTTCCTGGTTCTGCTCACCCTGAACCACGGACCCAAGCACGGTTACGGCATCAAGAAGGAGGTGGCGGAGCGTTCGGGCGGCGCGGTGGATCTGGACGCCGGGGGGCTTTACCGGCTGGTGGCGCGCCTGGAGGAGCAGGGCTGGGTCGAGGCCACGGACGCGCCTCCGGCCGGGGAGGAGGAGGCCGACGCCCGGCGGAAATACTACGCGCTCACGGAGGATGGGAAGACGGCCCTGGCAGCGGAGGCCCGGAGGATGGCCGGGCTGATCCAGGCGCCCGACGTGCGGGACCTCCTGGCCGGGGAAGCCCCTGCCTGAGCCCGGTGGGCGACCCTGAGCCGGACCAGCCGCTACCGGGAGTCCTCCAGGGCGTCGATGCGCGTCAGGATGAGCCGCCGCACGGGCTCCGACCGGCACGCCAGCAGAGCCCGCCGGTACTCCACCACCGCCTCGCTCCGGCGCCCGGCCATGCCCAGGAGCCGCCCCCGGGTGGCCGGGAGCAGGTAGTAGTCGCCCAGGTCCGAGGGGTCCACGCGGTCCAGAGCTACGAGGGCCCCGTCCACGTCGCCGGCCATGGCCACGGCCACGGCCCGGTTCACCGCCACCACGGGGGAGGGCGCCAGCTCCATGAGGAGGTCGTACTGGTCCACGATGCGGTCCCAGGGGGTGCCCTCCCACGAGGGAGCCGCCGCGTGGGTCGCCGCGATTCCCGCCTCCACGTGGTAGCGGGTCAGGCGAGGCGCCTCCATGGCGCGGGTCATGCGCGCCAGCCCCTCGGCTACGAGGCCCCGGTCCCACAGGGCGCGGTCCTGGTCCCGGAGGAGAACCAGCTCGCCCCCCGGGCTGGATCGGGCGGGGAGGCGGCTCGCCTGGAGGAGCATGAGGGCCAGGAGGGCGTCCACGTCCGGGCCCGACGTGGCGGGGTGTCGGGCCAGGAGGCGCGTGAGGCGGATGGCCTCCCCGCACAGCTCGGAGCGGACGAGGTTCTCCCCCTGGGTCGTGGCGTAGCCCTCGTTGAAGAGCAGGTACGCCACCGCCATGACGCTCTCCAGGCGCCGGGTCCGCTCGGCGCCCCCGGGCACCTCGATGGGCACCCCCCCCTCCCCTATGGCGCGTTTGGCGCGGACGATGCGCTGCTGCACGGTGGCGCGGGAGGTGAGGAACGCCCGGGCGATCTCGTCGGTCGAGAGCCCTCCCACGGTGCGGAGCGTGAGAGCCACCCGGGCCTCGAAGGGGAGGGAGGGGTGGCAGCACATGAAGATCATGGACAACTCGTCGTCCGTGGCGCCGGGGGGCTGTCCCGGCAAACCCACGACCTTCTCCAAGGCGGCCAGGTCCGTGGCCTCCTCGACGTTCCGGCCCTCCCTGCGGAGCACGTCCAGCGCCCGGTTGCGGGCCACCCGGTAGATCCAGGCCTCGGGCTCGCCGGGCACGCCCTGGAACGGCCACACCTGGAGCGCCTTGAGGAGGGCGTCCTGCACGACCTCTTCGGCCAGGTCGAGGCGGTGCGGTCCGAAGACGGCGGTGAGGGAGGCCACCAGGCGGCCGGCGCTACGGCGAAAGAGATGGGCGACGAGGGGGGGCACCGGGTCGTCGCCCGGGCCCCCCTCGTTTCGTTCGCCGGCGCGGCCAGACCCGCCGCCCACTCCGTCGTCCCTCAGCCGACCTCCTCGATCTCCCGGATCTCCAGGCTCCCCATGTCCGACTCCAGGTGGGGGCAGCCGGACACGGTGTCCACGGCGTGCTGGAGCGAGTCCGCTTCGATGAGCCAGAAGCCGCCGATGA
>Ga0214471_10004400_pt1 | contig 10891 bp, 10 predicted proteins | sample RVTome_5_FD_207665 | JGI IMG/M metagenome (GOLD analysis project Ga0214471, IMG submission 207665) | Soil microbial communities from uranium-contaminated site in the Upper Colorado River Basin, Wyoming, United States - RVT142D155 | ecosystem: Environmental > Terrestrial > Soil > Contaminated >... | reverse complement strand
ATCGCCGCGACCAGGCCGGGCACGATCGCATTCAGGTGGATCGCCGGCAGCATCGCCGGATTGAGCGAAGCCGCGTTGATGACCAGCAGATGCAGCGCCTGCACCGCGGCGACGATGCCGGCGGCGACGATCATGCGGCGGGTCGATCCGCGGCGGTTGAAATCGCCGACGAAGAGCGCGGCCAGCGCGATCGCCATGTAGCTGAGGCACAAGAGGGGGCTCGACAGCCGCTGGTGGCCCTCGGCCATCGCCTTGCTGCGCAACTCGCGGTCGCGATGGGTCGCGGTCGGCGGGTTCAGAAGGCGGCCGATATGCCGCTCGGCGATGCCTTGCTCGCGCTCGCCGCGCCCCAGCAGCTCGCCGGTATCGACCTCGAGCACATAGCGGTCGAAATACACCAGCGACACCTTGCGACGGTTGCGGTCGAATTCCTGCACGTTGCCGGTTTCCAGCTGCAGCTTGTAGATCTCGCCGGTGCGGTTCAGCGTGGCGCGCTCGGCGACGACCGTGCGCGAGACCAGCGGGTCGCGATCGTCCTGGAACAGCACGTTCAGCAGCTCGCCGCTCGAGGTGCGGTCGCGCATGTACAGGGTCACCTTGCCGCCCAGGCGATTGAACTGCCCCTCGCGCAGCACCATGCCGGCCAGCCGCACCTGCACGAAGTACTCGATGTCCTTGAATTCCTTGAACGACACCGGGATGAAATAGAGCGCCATCGCGTACGCCATCACGGTCGTGCCCAGGGCCATCGCGACGGCGGGCCGCGCCAGCGAGCCGTTGCCCATGCCGCAGGCGCGCATGGCAAGCACCTCGCTGTCGCTGGTCAGCTTGCCGTAGATGAACAGCACGCTGACGAAGACCGCGATCGGCAGGACCAGCAGCAGCAGGCTCGGCAGCAGCAGCAGGATCAGGTAGAGATAGGCGCCGACCGAGAGTCCCTGGCTGACCGTGTAACCGATGAACAACAGCGATTTGAGCAGGCACACGACGCCGACGGCGACCGAGGCGATCGCCAGGATCGCCTTCAGCAATCCCGACAGGATATACCGCTGGATGCCGTTCACGCCGCGCCGGCCCGTACGGTCGGTCGCTGCCGGCCGGGGGTAGCTCGCCGCGAATGAATGCACGCATTGCCCTCGCCGCGACCGGCATCGCGATCGCCGCGTTGATCGCCACGGGCGCCGACCAGATGCTGGCGCATCGCCTGCAGTTCATCGATCCGGCGGTCCGGCGCGGCGCGGCGCTGTTGACGCGGGCCGGCGATTCGACGCCCTACCTGCTCTTCACCGCGTTTGCCGCCTTGTATTTTCGGTTCCGCCGCCGCGACGAGCGGCTCTGGCGCATGGCCGCCTTCGCCTTCGCGGCGATCGCGCTCTCGGGCGTCGCGGTCAACCTGCTCAAGATCGGCCTCGGCCGCGTCCGGCCCGGCGGCCCCTACGAGGCCGGCGTCGGCAGCTTCCTCGGGCCGACGCTGGCCGATTTCGCGCGGTCCTTTCCCTCGGGCCACGCCACGACCCTTGGCGCGGTGGTCGCCGTGGTCGCCGTGCTGGCGCCGCGCTGGCTCGTGCCGGCGGTCGTGCTCGCCGCGGCGGTCGGCATCAGCCGGCTGCTGGTCGGCTATCATTTCGCGAGCGACGTGATCGCCGGCTTTCTGCTGGGCTGGGCCTCGGTCGCGCTGACCCGGCATGTCTTCGCCCGCCGGGGCTGGTGGCCGGTCGAGGGTCACGGCCGCATGTCGCGGCCGGGACCGTCCGCGCCGCTCTCGCCGGCATAGGTCAGGCGCACGCGTCGCGACCGGTTCACGTAGACGAGCGCCCACAGGCAGAACGCCACCGGCACGATGAAGTGGACATAGGTCTGCCACGAGGCGAGCGAGAACGCCGCCGTGTCGGTCAAGTGGCGGAAGGCGAAGACATAGGGCACGACGTAGAGCACGAAGATGCCGCACACCATGGTGGCCAGCTCGACGAAGCCGCGCGCGCCCGGCCGCGATCCCGCGACGATCAGCCAGCCAAACAGCGCCGCGAACGCCGCGTCGGCGACCGGCATGTAGGTCAGCACCATGTCGGACAGCTTCAGCCCTTCGTCGGCCGGCGCCAGCATGCCGTAGACGAGCAGCGTCAGCCGCGCCAGGCTCGTCAAGGCGCACCAGGCGAACCCGGCCATAAGCACGAAAACCAAGCCTCTTACCCCGAACAGCGTGTGCGCCTTGTCCTCCGGCCGGTGGGCGATGATCCGAATTCCACTCCCCACCATGACGCGGCGACAGTAGCGCGCGTTGATCCGCGCGCCAACATTTAGGACGGCGGCCGCCGCCTATCCCGTTGCGGCCTGTTTCCGCTAGGATTTGCCGGGGGAGAGCTGCTGCAATGGGCCTGACCGTGAACCTGAACACCGCGCGCTGGGAAGTCCAGCTCTCGGTGCTGTGGCAGATCGAGTATTGGCCGGTCCTGGTCCGATGGAGGAACCCCGAGGAGACCGGCTTCCTGTGGAAGTTCCTCTGCTTCGTCGTCCGCTTCGGCAAGGATCATGCGTGACCGCTGATCCGCCCCTGGTCTTCCTCGTCGCCGGCGAGCCGTCCGGCGACGTCATCGGCGGCCGGTTGATGGCCAGTCTCAAGCAGCGGGTCGGCGGCGATCTGCGCTTCGCCGGCATCGGCGGGCCGCGCATGGCGGAGGCGGGGCTCGCCAGCCAGTTCCCCATGGAAGAGCTCTCGCTGGTCGGATTCACCAACGTGATCCCGCGCATCCCCGGCCTGTGGCGGCGGATGCGCGAGGTTGCCGGGACGATCCGGTCCCTCGGCCCGCGTGTCGTGGTGTTCATCGACACCAGCGGCTTTGCCCGCGGCGTCGCCCGTCGGCTCGCCGGCTCGGGCATCCCGGTCGTGCAATACAAGGCGCCGCAGGCCTGGGCCTACTGGCCGTGGCGCGCGCGCCGCATGGCGCGGTATTTCGACCGCACGCTCGTCATCCTGCCGTTCGAGCCGGAATTCTTCGCGCGCTATGGCGCGCGCACCAGCTTCATCGGCCACCCGGCGCTGGAGACCGGGGCGGGCAAGGGCGACGGCGCCGCCTTTCGGGCGCGCCACGGCATTCCGCCGGACGCCCCCGTGCTCTGCCTCATGCACGGCAGCCGCCGCAGCGAGATCGCCTGGTCGATGCCGGCGTTCCGGGCCACGGTCGATCGCCTGGCCGCGACGATTCCCGGCCTGCGCCTGGTCGTGCCGGTGATCGAGCCGGTCGCGGGCGCGGTCAGGCGGGCCGTCGCCGCCTGGCCGCATTCGGCGATCGTCGTCGAGAACGAGGCACGGTTCGACGCCATGGCGGCCAGCGACGTGGGCCTGGCGGCGTCGGGCACGGCCACGGTCGAGCTGGCGATCGCCGGCGTGCCGAGCGTCGTCTGCTATCGCGGCTCGCCGCTCTCGGCCTTCCTGGCGATCCTGTTCGCACGCGTGCGCTTCGCGAGCATCGTCAACCTGGTCCTCGACCGCCCGGTGATGGAGGAGCTGCTGCAGTCCGACTGCCGGCCCGAGCTTCTGGCGGAAGCCTGCGCCCGCCTGTTCGCCGACCCCGCCCTGCGCCAGCGCCACCGGGCGGCCTACCGGGAAGTGGCGCACCGGCTTGACGCCGGCCGGCCGTCGATCGAAATGGCGGCCATGGCCGTGGTCGCCTATCTGAATCGATAAGCGCCTGCAGTCGTTGGACAATCCTGCGGGTTGGTCCGGCCGCTTCAATCGTGCTAGAACCCGGCCGGACAGGGATCAGATGCCGTAGGGGAACACGGCCAAGAAGAATGGGGCGTCCAGGCCGAATGACCGACCACATCGCCGTCCGGACACTGACGCTGGCTGAGCTGGCCCGCGCCCTGGACGCGCCTGTCCACGGCGACGGCTCGATCGCCGTCAGCGGCGTCGACCATCCGGCGCGCGCCGGGGCCGAGCAGGTGGCGCTGGCGGTCGATCCGGCGGCGTTGCCGCATCTGGTCGGCGGCAAGGCGCGGGTCGCCGTCGTATCGGAGGATGCCCCGGCGGAATCGCTGGCGTCGCTCGCGGGCTGGGTCGCCGTGAAGCGGGCGCGGGTCGCGCTTTCGGTCCTGACGCGGCTGTTCGCCGCCGGGTCCCCCGCCGCGCCGGGCATTCACCCGCAAGCCTGCGTCGAGGCGGAAGCCGAGGTCGACCCCTCGGCCAGGATCGAGGCCTTCGCCTTCGTCGGCGCCGGCGCGCGGATCGGACCGCGCAGCACGGTCATGGCCCATGCCAGCGTGGGGCCGCAGGCAAGCCTCGGCAGCGATTGCGTGATCCATCCGGGCGCGCGCGTCGGCGAACGGGTGCGGCTCGGCGACCGCGTGGTGCTGCATCCGAATTGCTGCATCGGCGCCGACGGGTTCAGCTTCGTCACGCCCGAGCCCGGCTCGCACGAACGGTCGGCCGCCAAATGGCTCGAGGCCAGCACCCGGCGGAACGACGAGATCCTCAAGATCCATTCGCTGGGGACCGTGGTGATCGAGGACGACGTGGAGATCGGCGCCTGCTCGACGGTCGACCGGGCCACGTTCGGCGCCACCGTCATCCGGCGCGGAACGAAGATCGACAATCTCGTGCAGATTGCGCATAACTGCACGATTGGTGAAAACTGCCTGATTGCAGGCCAAGCGGGACTCTCCGGCAGCGTGCGAATGGGTGACAGGGTCGTCTTGGGGGGGCAGGCCGGCATTCGCGACCACGTGTCGATCGGCGACGATGCGGTGGTCGCCGCCGCCACCGGCGTGGGGGACGCGATCGCGCCGAAGGCGGTCTACATGGGCACGCCGGCGGTATCGGCAAAGGAATGGCTCGTCGAGCGGATGAACATCCGTCGCCTGCCGCGGCTGGTGCGCGACGTGGTCGAGATGGGCAAGAGATTGGCCGAGCTGGAGCGGCGCACGAGCGTGCCGCGCGGCCGCTGAAGGGACAGGGATCTTTACCGATATGGCTGACATTCCCGAAAGTATCATGGACATCATCGCGAAGGAGGCGAAGCTCGACCGCGCGCGGCTGACCCTGGACACGCGACTGGACGAGCTCAAGATCGAGTCCCTCGACCTCGTGCAGATCCTGTTCGCCATCGAGGACCAGTTCGACGTGTACGTTCCGTACAACGACGAGTCCTACAAGCTCGAGACGCTGCGCGACGTCGTCGACGGCGTGACCCGGCTGATCGCCGAGAAACAAACCGAAGCTTCCGGCAAAGGCTGATCCTTTCCATGCACCGCGTCGCCATCACGGGTCTGGGCTGCATCTCGGCCCTGGGCAACGACGTCGCGTCGTTCTGGAGCGCGCTCAAGGCGGGCCGGAGCGGCATCGGTCCGGTTGCCGCCGTTCCGCACGAGCGCCTGAACATCCGCGTCGCGGCCGAGGTGAAGGACTTCGATCCGGCGCAGCATTTCGAGGAGAAGCGGCTGCTGCTGCTCGACCGGTTCTCGCAGTTCGCGCTGCTGGCGGCGCGCGAGGCGGTGGCGGCCGCGGGGCTCTCGTTCAAGGGCGAGCTTGGCCGCGACACGGCGGTCATCATCGGCACCGGCGCGGGCGGCATGAACACGCTCGAGGACGCCTACAGCCGGCTGCACGGCCAGAACGGCGCCTCCTCGCGGCAGATCCCGCTGACCATCCCGCGATTGATGATCAGCGCGGCGGCCAGCCACGTGACCATGGAATTCGGCATCACCGGCCCGTCCTTCGCGGTCTCCAGCGCCTGCTCCTCGGCCAACCACGCGATCGGCGAGGCGTTCTGGATGGTGAAGAGCGGACGGGCGCGCGCGGCGCTCGCCGGCGGCAGCGAGGCCTGCATCACCTTCGGCACGATGAAGGCCTGGGAGGCGCTGCGCGTGCTGGCGCCGGATACCTGCCGGCCGTTCAGCGGCGGGCGCAAGGGCATGGTGCTGGGCGAAGGCGGCGGCGTCGCGGTGCTGGAGCGGATGGAAGACGCCCGCGCCCGCGGCGCGACCATCCTGGCCGAACTGGCCGGCTTCGGCATGACGGCCGACGCCGGCGACATCGTGCAGCCGTCGGACGCGGGCGCCGCGGCGGCGATGAGCAAGGCCCTGGCCGACGGCGGCATCGATCCGGGCGACGTCGGCTATGTCAACGCGCACGGCACCGGGACGCTCGCCAACGACGCGACCGAGACGCGCGCGCTGAAGCTCGTCTTCGGCAACCATGTGCGCAAGCTGATGGTGTCCTCGACCAAGTCGATGCACGGGCACGTGCTGGGCGGCGCCGGCGCGATCGAGCTGGTGGCGACCGCGATGGCGGTCAAGGAGGGCGTGATCCCGCCGACCGCCAACTACCAGCGCCCCGACCCGGCCTGCGACCTGGATTACGTGCCGCTGACCGCGCGCGAGCAGCGGGTCGACGCGGCGCTCAGCAATTCCTTCGCCTTCGGCGGCCTGAACGCCGTGCTGGCGCTGAAGCGCGCGGCTTGAGCGCTTCCGGCTACCGCCGTCCGGCGACCGCGGTTTCCGCCAGCGTCTCGCGCCACGCCTGCAGCTGCTGGCTGATCACCAGGGCTGCCTCCAGCGCGCGGCGCGCGTCGGTCGCCGTGACCAGGGGCTCGCCGCCGCTCTCGATCACGCTCTGGAAGCTCTCGATCTCGCGCTTCAGGTTGTCGACCGGCTGGAACAGCTGCTCTTCCTGCTTGAGCTCGGGCATCGAGCCTTCGCCGCCGCCCGGCACCCGGCGCATGACCGCCAGCTTGCTGGCGTGCAGGTCGAGCACGATATAGGCGTCCGGCTGGAAGATGCGCATCGTGCGCTCGGTCTTCCAGCTGACGCGGCTGGAGGTGATCATGGCGACGCAGCCGTCGGAGAAGCGGATGCGCGCGTTGGCGATGTCCTCGGCGTCGCTCAGGACCGGCACGCCGATCGCGTCGATCTGCGTCACCGGCGCCTTGACGATGTTGAGCACCAGGTCGATGTCGTGGATCATCATGTCGAGCACGACGTTGATGTCGGTGCCGCGCAGCTTGAACGGCGAGATGCGCTGGCATTCGATGTAGCGCGGCCGGCGCAGCACCTTGGTCATGCTCTGCACCGCCGGGTTGTAGCGCTCCAGATGGCCGACCTGGAACACGACCTTCTTTTCCTTGGCGATGCGGATCAGCTCGTCGGCCTCGGCCAGCGTGTTGCTGATCGGCTTCTCCAGCAGCACGTGGATGCCCTGGCGCAGGAACTCGCGCGCGATGTCGAAATGCGCGTTCGTCGGCACGACGATGCTGACCGCGTCGACCTTGCCGAACAGCGTGCGATAGTCCAGGACCGCCTCGGCCGCGTACTGGGCGGCGCAGCTTTCCGCCTTGTCGCGCGCGATATCGCAAATAGCGACGATCTTGCCGCGACCGACCTCGGCATATTTCGCGGCGTGCAGCTTGCCGAAATAGCCGGCGCCTACGACGCCGATCTTGAGCATCCCTTGAACCAATCCCCCTCGTTGCCGAGCGCCAAAATGCCCGCGCCGGACAGCCGAAGCCCCACCCCTCGGCCCGCATCATCCGTGATCATCCCCGTTGCGTCAAAGCGCATGCGATCACGGCAGCCGGTCGAGATTGTCGACAACTCTACACCGAGTCGCCGCCGCCGGTCAGCAGCCGAGTTTGATTATTGTGGAGTGTCAACGCGCTAGAGTCTATCTTGGCGCCCGTTGACCGCGCGGCAAAGGCCGCTTGAGGGTCCTTGCGTGAGTCGATCCTTGCCGTTCATTTCCGCGGACAGCCGCGATCTGCTCATCTGGCTGATGCGGCGCTACAGCCGGTCCCATGTCGGCCGGCTGGCGCTCGCCATCGTCTGCATGGGCATCACGGCGATGACGGCGGCGACCTTTGCCTGGCTGGCGAAACCGGCCCTGGACGAGGTGTTCCAGAACCGCGACCAGCTGATGCTGGTGCTGATCCCGCTGGCGGTACTGGCCGTGGTCACCGTCAACGGCGTCGCGCTCTACACGCAGAACATCATGCTGCAATCGGTCGGCCAGCGCGTGACGGCGGGACTGCAGGTCGAGCTGTTCGAGCACTTCGTGCGCGCCGACCTCAGCCATCTCAGCGAGGTCAATTCCGGCAAGCTGGTGTCGCGCTGCATCTACGATTCGATGCAGCTCGAGGCCGCGGTCTCCGACATCGTGGTCGGCATCGCGCGCGACGCGCTGATGGTGGTGCTGCTGATCGGCGTGATGCTGGTGCGCGACTGGCAGCTGATGCTGATCACCTTCCTGCTGCTGCCGGCGCTGGGTATAGGCATGCGGCGCATCGGCCAGCGTTCGCGCCAGGCCTCGGCCGGCATGCTTGCCGAGACCGAGCGCATGATCGCGCAGTTCGGCGAGGCCTTCGCCGGGGCGCGCCTGGTCAAGGTGTACGGCGCCGAGACGCGCGAGGTCGAGCGCGCGCGGCAAACCGCCGAGCGCCGCCGCCGCTGGTGCATGAAGATGGCGCGCAACCGCTATCTCACCTCGCCCGTCAGCGAGGTGATGACCGGCATCGCGCTGGCGCTCACCATCTTCTACGGCGGCTGGCGCGCCGGCCAAGGCGACCTGACGATCGGCGCGCTGGCCTCGTTCCTGGCGGCGCTGGTGCTGTGCTATCGCCCGCTGAAGCGCCTGGCGCAGCTCAACGCCGCGCTGCAGGAGGGGCTGGCGGCGGCCGAGCGCATCCGCGGCGCGCTCGCCCTCGAGCCCGAAATAGTCGACCGGCCGGCGGCCAAGGTGCTGGCGCTGGCCGGCGGCGCGATCCGCTTCGAGAACGTGCGCTTCGCCTATGAAGCGGGCCGGCCGGTCATGGACGACCTGTCCTTCACCGTGCCCGCGGGCCGCGCCGTGGCGCTGGTCGGCCCGTCGGGCGCCGGCAAGTCGACCGTGCTCAACCTGATCGCCCGGCTCTACGATCCGCAAGGCGGCCGCGTGACGATCGACGGCCAGGACCTGCGCGACGTGCGCATCGCCGACCTGCGCGCGGCGATCGCGCTGGTGACGCAGGACACGATCCTGTTCGACGACACGATCCGCGGCAACATCGCCTATGGCCGGCCCGACGCCGGCGACGCGGACGTGCGCGCCGCCGCCAGGGCGGCGGATGCCACCTTGTTCATCGAGGCGCTGCCCGAGGGCTACGACACGATCGTCGGCGAGCGCGGGGTGAAGCTGTCGGGCGGCCAGCGCCAGCGCATCGCGATCGCGCGCGCCATCCTGAAGGACACACCGATCCTGCTCCTGGACGAGGCGACCTCGTCGCTCGACGGGGAATCCGAGCTTGCGGTCAAGCGCGCCCTGCAACGCGCCATGCGCGGGCGCACCACGGTGATCGTCTCGCACCGCCTGGCGACGGTCAGCGACGCCGACGAGATCCACGTGATCGTCGACGGGCGCATCGTCGAGTCGGGCCGCCACGCGCAGCTGCTGGCGCGCGGCGGGCATTACGGCCGGCTCTATTCGCAGCAGGTGTCCGACGTGACGCCGTCCGACTCGGCGTCCGGGCCGCCGCCGGCCGCGGTTGCGGGCGACTAGGCGTCGATGGTCGCGCGCGCCGAGGCCAGTGCCGTTCAGCGCGACGCCGCGGCGGCACGGCGCGCCGGCGGCGCGGTGCTGCTGTTCTTCGTGCTCGCGCTGATCGCCGCGGCGCCGTTCCTGGTCAAGCCCGAGATCGACCTGATCGTGTCGCGCTGGATCTGGCATGCGCAGGGCGACCGGTTCCAGGAGCCGACCGGCTGGTTCTGGCCGATCTATGTCGGCCTGCGGCCGCTGATCTATGCTGCCGCCGCGCTGGTCGCGGCGATCGGCGCCTGGAACCTGCTGCGCGGCCGGCGCCATCTCGGGCTCGATATCCGCGTCACCGCGTTCGTGCTGCTGTCGCTGGCGATCGGGCCGGGCCTGGTGACCGACATCGCGCTCAAGGACTATTGGGGCCGCGCCCGGCCGCGCGACATCGTCGAGTTCGGCGGCACGCGCCAGTTCACGCCGGCCTTCGTGCCGGCGGACCAGTGCGCGCGCAACTGCTCCTTCGTCTCCGGCCACGCCGCCCTGACCTTCGCCTTCGCGCCCTTCGCGCTGCTCGCCGCGTCCCGGCGCCGGCGCGCCGCGCTGTCGGCGGTGATCGGCCTCGGCCTGTTCGTCGGCGCGATGCGCATGGTGCAGGGCGCGCATTTCCTCAGCGACGTGATCTTCGCCGGCTTCGTCGTGGTCGGCATCGCGATGGCGCTCGCCTGGCTGATCCTGCCGCGAGACCGAGGATGACGGGCACGTCGTTTTCGCTGGTGATCCCGGCGCATGACGCCGCCCAGACCATCGCCGCGACCATCGCCTCGATCCGCACGCAGGAAGGGTCGCCGGTCGAGATCGTGGTGATCGACGACGGCTCCTCGGACGGCACGCAAGCGGCGGCGCAAGAGGCGGGCGCCACGATCTGCCGCAGCCAGGCGCAAGCCGGTCCCGGCGCCGCGCGCAACGCCGGCGCGGCGCTTGCCTCCGGGCGCTATGTCTGGTTCCTCGACGCCGACGATCTTCTGCTGCCCGGCGCGCTCGCGGCGGTGGCAGCGGCGCTCGCGCGCGCGCCGCAGGCCGATTTCGTGCTTGCCGGGCGCGAGGATCATCTGCCCGACGGCAGCGTCGCGACGGTCCTGCCGATGCCGCTGCAGTCCGACCGCCGGCGCAACCTGGCCGACTTCGTGCTGCGCCGGCGCAAGTCGATCGCCATCGGCAGCAGCATCGTCCAGCGCCGCGTGCTCGGGCGCGTCCGCTTTCCCGAAGGGTTGCGCCTGGCCGAGGACTTCGTGTTCCACGCCCAGCTGCTGGCGCTGTTCGACGGCGTCGTCGTCGCCACGCCCGTGCTCGACTACCGCGTCGATCCGCGCCGGCTGCAGCGCCGCAGCCTGGTGC
>Ga0214471_10004399_pt1 | contig 10895 bp, 12 predicted proteins | sample RVTome_5_FD_207665 | JGI IMG/M metagenome (GOLD analysis project Ga0214471, IMG submission 207665) | Soil microbial communities from uranium-contaminated site in the Upper Colorado River Basin, Wyoming, United States - RVT142D155 | ecosystem: Environmental > Terrestrial > Soil > Contaminated >... | reverse complement strand
CGACCGCCGCATAGGTCAAACCTCGGTGAGTCCCCCGGCAGAGCCGGGGGTTTACCTTAAACTGAATTAGGGACACGAAAAGAAAAAAGAGGCCACGTCGCCTCTTTAGGTTCCGCACGTCATGCCGCTCCCGGTCCGTTCGCGGCAGGCGGCCGCCACGCGGCGGCGGATGGCATCGCACGATGCCGTGCGAATGCGCGCAGTGAAAAATAGGAGAGCGAAAACGAACGGTGAGTACTTTCGCGAAGGACGGATAAACCGCTACGCGCGGAACGACAGGAATACGCCGGCGGTTAGCGAACCGCCTGAAAGCCGTGGTGGGCAGCTCATCGCGACCGATCAGGCGGCGCCGAATGGCAATAACTCCGTAGCGCCCGATGGCGGATGACCGCCCGTGTTGCATACCCCGTGCTAGCCAACAGTGTGGTGCACCTCGTGGGGAAGCAAAACTTGTGGCAGTGTAAGGACTTACAGCGAGAAGTCAAGAAACCACCGTGGCGCGCCGCGGGCACGGTCCTTGCTATTCTTTTCATCAGGAGTAAACCCGAACCGCAACGCCATGACCGCAAAAAACGATGGTGCGCGCGCCAAATCCGCCGACCGGCGCCTGGATCAGCGCCTGACCACCCGCCTCGAGGCAATCGTCGAGGACGACGCCAACGGCTCGCTGGTTTTCACAACGAGCGGCTTTAGTCGCTCGGGCGCATTCCTGCGGCGTCGGGATGAACATACCGCTCTGCCGCCGATAGGCAGCGTCATTCAAATCACGTTCCGCTGGCCGCTTGAAACGCACATGCCGCCGGTGCAGGTCGAGGCCACGGTCGTACGCCATACCGACGACGGCGTCGGCGTGCGATTCGAGATAGCCGCTTAACCCACTCCCTCGGCGACGTTAAGTCGCCATTTCCCCGGCGAATTCCGCAGGACGCTCGGCCCCCACCGACGCGCCAATAGCAACCTGCCGAAATACGGCACGGAACCTTTTTCGGCCGTCCGGCGTGTTAGCTCGTAAGGGCGCATCACCCGCAGGAAGTGAGCTCACGCACTAACCGTCGCCGGCGCCGTTACGAGAAAGCCGGCGCATTGCTTATTGGGGGTAACCGTGTCGCTATCCATACTAAACGTCGGGCACGCCGTCGACGAGGCTCTATTGAAAGAAGTCGCGACGACCGCCGATCGACCGGCTTGCGTCCGAACGCTATCCGATCTCAGGCAAGCGCACGTCTGGGCGGTGGCCCATCAACCGGATATCACCGTCGTCGATCTGCGGCGCCTCAACGGCCATGGCATCGACTTCATGCGCCACTTCCGCACCGACCTGGCGTGCGCCGACATTCCCTTGCTCGCGGTCGTGGACGAGCGCGAACGCGAACAACGCGGACAAGCGCTGCTCGCGGGCGCAAACGAACTGATTACCGCACCGCTCGATCCGTACGAGTGCCAGGTTCGGATACTCAATCTGTTGACCCTGAACGCGCAGCGGCGATTGTTGCGCGATGGACTTTGGAACGGCGACAATACCGGCGAATGGCCGCAATACGTGCACGCACGCGAGCGCGAGATCTTGCTGCGACTCGCGCGCGCCGGCGAATTTCGCGATGAAGATACCGGCGCGCATATCGTGCGCATCGGCCGAATCAGCCGGCATATCGCCGAAGTGCTCGGACTGCCGGAAAACGAATGCAGTATCATCGAAGCCGCGGCACCGATACACGATATCGGTAAGATCGGCATTCCGGATGCAATCTTGCGCAAGCCCGGGCCCCTCACCGAGAGCGAGCGAAAGATCATGGAGAATCACACGCTGATCGGCTACGACATTCTTAAGAACAGCACCTCCAAGTATCTGCAATGCGGCGCGGAGATTGCGCTCGCGCATCACGAGAAATTCGACGGCAGCGGGTACCCCCACGGCACGCCCGGCGAGGAGATTCCGCTGTGTGCCCGTATCGTCACCGTCGCCGATGTCTACGACGCACTCACCCACCGTCGACCCTACAAGCTTCCCTGGCCAAGGGCCAAAGTGGTCGAGCATATGGAACAACTCAAAGGCAAACACTTCGATCCGCTCTGCGTCGAAGCGCTGTTCACGCCAACGCAATCGGCCGTCGACTTCTAGGCTATGCTTACAGCCGACGGTTGCTGCATGCTTTCGCCCGTGCCCGCCGGTTCGCGCTGGGTCATTTTCGGAGGCTGGCAGCCGGCACTCGTGGTCACCAGGGGGCGCGACAGGCCGCCGATAATGCAGAAGCGTTCACGTTTTGGAATTTCCCGGCGTCGCAGTGAAACGGACTTCGAACGGCTGGTGCGCCCGCATCTCGACCATTTATACAAGCTGGCGTATCGCTTCACCGGCGCCGCCGATCGTGCCGAGGACCTGATCCAGGAATTGCTTATACGACTGTATTCGCGCCGCCACGAGCTGGCGCAGGTACAAGTCCTTCGCCCGTGGATGGCACGGGTGATGTATCGCCTATTTGTCGACCAGACGCGCCGCGACGCGCGCGCTCCTTATATATCGATCGTCGATTCCGATTTCGCCGCCAGCGAGGACAGCGGCGATCAGTACGCCGATGTCGCCGACCCAACACCCGGCCCCGATGCCGAATTCGAGCTCCGCCTCGACCGCGAGCGTTTGCAGCGTGCGTGGCAGGAACTGAGCGCCGAACACCGAGCGGTGCTGGCACTACACGAAATCGAAGGTCACACGCTGGAAGAATTGGAAGCGCTGCTCGAACTGAACCGCGGCACCGTGAAGTCGCGGCTGCACCGCGCGCGCGCGCGATTGGCGCAACTGCTCATGACGGAACCTTTTGACACGCTCGGACGTGTTAAGGACAAGAGGAAAGCATGAGATGAACTGCCAAGCATTCGAAAACCACTTGGACGAATACCTCGAGGGCGTGCTCGCCAACGCGGCGTACAACGCGGCGGCCGCGCACCTGCAGCGCTGCAGCGGCTGCCAACAACGTCTCGCGCAAATGCAAGCGCTGCGCGCCGCGCTACGCACACTGCCCGCGCCGGGTCCAAGATCGGGGTTCTTCGAAGATGCGCTTGCACGTGCCCAGGGGGCGCGCGTCGCGCGCCGGACAGGATGGACATATATCGCCGGCGCGGCACTCGCGGCAAGCCTCGCGCTGTGGATCGGCGCCGGCCAATTGCCCACCCTGCTCCGGGAACCGGCGACAAAGCCGATCGGCGTCACCATCGCGCTGCATGAAACGCGCACGGTACAGCTCTCGTTTAATGCCGAACGCGACTTGCCTCAGGCGACGCTCAGCATCACGCTGCCCGAGGGAGTCGAACTGCAAGGCTTCCCCGGACAGCACCAAGTTAGCTGGCAAACGAGTATCGCACGCGGGGCGAACGTTCTGTCGCTGCCGCTTACCGCGGTCTCCGCTACGGGCGGCACATTGCTCGCGCGCCTGGAACACGGCGATCGCAGCACCCAGTTGACGGTTCCACTGCACGTCAGCGATGCGCCGCGAACCAGCGCCTTACCGGCAACATGCCGCACACACGACGAATGCAACGAAATTCCCAGGGAGAAGAACGATGCGTAGGGTTTACTTGCTTCTGGCCGCCATTTGCATGGGAGGGGCCGCCGTGGCCGACGATAAACCGCTCGACGTAACGATTACCGTGGTGGAATCCCCGGGCGATCTGCCGGCTGCCGTCACCAAGACGATTGAACTCCCGCCGGCGGCTTCGGATAGAGCGCGCGAGCGCTCGCAACACGGGCTGGAACGCGCGAACGAGGCACGCGCCCTCGGGCGCGAGTTCGGGCAATCCATCGCCGAGCAAGCAAAATCCAAGGGTAAGGGCCGGCCCTAGTTCGGCGTCGCGCCGAGCCACGGCGCGCGCCACACCGGATCGATTCACGCAAACACAGAGATCGAGTTTCCACTTTTCTCCTCACTTGAGAGCCACATCGGGAAACCGATGTGGCTCTTTTTGCTCCCGCCGTACTGCCCGCCGGCATGCCGTGCTTCCCGATTTCCCGCCGAAGCACGGCGATGACGGCCGGCGGTCCTGGGGTCAAAAGTGAATTTCTACGTCCAAAATGATTTAAAACTACTATTTTAAGGAGTGATGCACGTACAGGACGCAAGGTGGGGGTGGTGTCTGCTCGGCCTTTGGCTGCTGGCGTCGGTCGCCAGCGCCGCAACCGGGGACCGGCTTTTTGCACAAGGTGTCGGTGCCTTCAAGAACGGAAATTTTGAATCGGCCGTGAGCTATTTCCAGCAGGCATGGGCCGCCGGCCTCGACCAGCCGACCCTTCACTTCAATCTCGGTGCAAGTTTGTACAAACTCGGTCGCTACGCAGAAGCCGAAGAAGCCTTTCGTGCGTGCGCCCGCGACCCGCTGTGGGCACCGCTTGCGAACTACAACGCCGGGCTCTCCGCTTACCAGCGCGGAAAGCGCGCCGCCGCGGCCGACTATTTCGAGCGCGCCTGGCGGACCGCCGACAGCGACGAAGTGCGCGGCCTCGCGCTCGCCATGCTCGAGCGCGTCGACGTTGCCGCCAGCCGTCGGCCACGCGGCGCGCTTAGCGTCGACACGGGCTACAACGACAACGTCACGCTCAGCGCCGACAACCAAACGCTGCAAACGACGAGCGAACCGGACTACTTTTCGGAAGTACTCGCCTCCGCGACCGGCCGATGGGGACAGGACTCACAAACGCTGCTCTGGGACGCATCACTTTACGACTTACGCTACGGTGAACTCAGCGGCAACAACGTTACGTCGATCACGCTCGGCGCCAGTCGCCCTTCCCAGATCGCGTCGTGGCATACAAGTGTCGGCGCGCAGTGGGAATACGTATTGCGCCACGGACAACGCTTTCAACAAATCGGATCGCTGCAGCTCAGCGGCATTCGCGACCGGCCGAACCGCGGCGACCTGCGGCTCAGCGTCCAACTGAGTACGATTGACGCGCTGGACGGCGACTTCGCCTTCCTCGACGGCTCACGCCAGGAATTCGAAGCGTCCATCGGGCAGCACGTAGGCGGCGGCCAGACACGGCTCGGTTTCGCGATCGAACGCAACGATCGCGCCGATCTTGCGACCGCAAACGAGTTCTTCAGCTTTTCGCCCTTGCGCTATCGTGTCTCGTTTGCGGGCTCGTGGCCGGTTCGGGGCTACTGGCGCCTTCAACCGAGTACGTCGTACGCGCAAAGTCGCTATGCCGATGCCGACCAACGCGCGAGCGGTCTCGCGGCCACGCGTGAAGACGATGAGCGGCGGGTCACGCTGCGCGCGACGTATCGCCTGAGCGAGTTCTGGCGTTTATTCGGCGACTATACCTACGCCGACACGCGCTCCAACTTTCCGGAGTTCTCGTATTCGCAGCGCATTATCTCGCTGGGCGCAAGCCGACCGTTCTAGGCCAAACCGGGACCAGGCCATCTACTGCAGCCGTACGCCGAGAGGCTGTTGGCGAGCGGTGTACTCCCGATACAACACTTCCGCGTGGGCGGCGAAGTTTTCGACGATTCGCATTCGACTTTCCGCCGCGTGTCGATCGAGTGTTGACGGCGCTCGACACTGCTCAGCTTGCGATAGAACCGAACCAGGGCATTCGGAAATTGCGATCCTCAATTCGCCAGCCGCGCGAACGCGCGTTTCATCTCGTGCACCTTCGCGAGATACGCGCGCGCGTCGTGGTCGCCGCAGTGCTGCTCTGGGGCCAGCCGGAAGCCGCGACGCGCGTACGCGTTGCCGGCGCCGAGGCCGCACAGATGAATGACCGCCGCCAGGTCCTGCTTCCGCTCCTGCGTCGCGACGACGATTCGTTGCCGGCGGATGACGGCGGCGACTTGGCGATCGAGCAGCGCCGCCGTCAGCTCGACGGCATGCGACGGGATGACGCGGGTGTACAAACCGTTGAACCAACAGGATCGCCACGCGTGCCACGGCCCGTCTTCGACCACGACGTGATCGTGGATGCAGTAGCGTTTGGCGATGTCGAAGGTCGCATCGGTAATCTGATACATCCCGACCGCGCTCGAGGCCGGCCGATACAGCTCGAAGGGATCCGGCGTCAGCGACCAACGCCAGTACGTCCGTGCCACCGGGTTGCCCGACCCTTCGACTTGCGCAAGGGCGGCCAGAAATTCGGGCGTGATCGCCTCGGTTGAATGCAAACGGAAGATGGGCCCATAGCGGCGCCAGGTCTCGGGCGGTGTCTTGCGCAGCACGCCGCTCACGGGGAAGTAGAGCTCCGTCGGTTTGCGCACCACTTGATAGATCCAATTGGTCGCCGACCATGCACCGACCACGGCGACGACACCCGCCAGAATCTGAATTCCGGGCGGCGCGGCCCATAGCAATCGCAGCCAGCGCCGGCCGAGGCCCACGGCCCGCCGCGGCGGCGCGCGCCCGGGTCGGCGCGGCTTTCCGCGCTTTCGGGTACCCGTTGTCCTGTTCGATGTTCGCGCCATCGCCTGGTCCCGCTGCCGGCCGTTTACCCCTTCCGTAGACAAGAAAACCGTAACGGACAATAGCCTACACTACTTAAGTAGGAGCAACGGCCGGTCGCGGGTCCCCGCCGCCTGCAAATCCCCGGCACAGACTGCAACATCGACAACGAGCAATCGGAGTTATGGGCAAGCTAGTCATCAAACATCAAGGAAGACTCATCGACGAAGTGAATCTGAAGCTGGGCGACATCAAGATCGGCCGCTTGCCGAGCTGCGACATCGTGCTGCACGACGCCGCGGTCAGCGGCGAACACGCGGTCGTCAAGACGGTGGGCGTGAAGTCCACCATTCAGGATCTCGACAGCACCAACGGTACGTTCATCGAGAACAAACAAATCAAACTGCATGAACTGCGCCACGGCGAAACGATTATCATCGGCGGGCACTCGCTGTTCTATCGCTCGGATCTGAACCTCGACGCACCGAAGCTCGCCAAGCAGCGACAACCGGCGCCGGCGAACAATCAAGAGCAAACCACGGTGCTCATGGCGTTCGCACAGCTGCTGGCGGTGCAAGGCGTCAACAAAGGCAAACGCGTTCCGTTGATCAAGGAAACGGTCGTCCTCGATAACCCCGGCAAGAACCCGGCACGCATCTACCGCACCGCCGAAGGCTACTTGTTGGACGCATCCGCCGGGCCCGGCGAGCCGCGCCTGAACGACAAACCCGTACCAAACGGCGGCCAGTTACTCGAAAAAGGCGACATCATCGAAGTCGCCGGAACGAAGTTCCAGTTCTTCAACTAAGCGACGCGGCGGTCAACCGCCTCGCAACCCGCGATCCCGGTAGTTCACGCCTCCCGCGGAACACCGCGCGCCATTCTTACTTGCGCCCGCGCGAGCGCTTCGGTCATCATGACACCGCGATCGTTTTTTCGCGGTGACTCGGCCACGGCCCCGGATAGCGACTCGCCCGATACAAGTCACCGTCGCCAAGGAGAACTTCATGGATATTCGCGCCGCCGTCGCGCATGAGGCGGGAGCGCCGCTTTCCGTCGAGACCGTTCGTCTCGACGGTCCAAAGGCCGGCGAAGTGTTGGTCGAGATAAAAGCGACCGGCGTTTGCCACACCGACGAGTACACGCGCTCGGGCGCCGATCCCGAAGGTTTGTTCCCCGCGATTCTCGGACACGAAGGCGCGGGTATCGTCGTCGACGTTGGCTCGGGCGTGACCAGCGTAAGAAAGGGCGACCATGTTATTCCGCTGTACACGCCCGAATGCCGGCAATGCAAATCGTGCTTGTCGCGCAAAACCAACCTCTGCACCGCGATCCGCGCAACGCAAGGCAAAGGCGTTATGCCGGACGGCACCAGCCGGTTTTCGCTCGGCGGCGAGACGCTTCACCACTACATGGGCTGTTCGACCTTCGCCAACTACACCGTGCTGCCCGAGATTGCGGTAGCGAAGATCCGCGAGGACGCGCCGTTCGACAAGGTCTGCTACATCGGCTGCGGCGTTACCACCGGTATCGGCGCCGTCATCAACACCGCGAGAGTCGAGCCGGGCGCGAACGTGGTCGTCTTCGGACTCGGCGGTATCGGTTTAAACGTCGTGCAAGGCGCGCGCATGGCCGGCGCGAATAGGATTATCGGCGTCGACCTGAACCCCGCGCGCGAAGCGCTCGCGCGCCGGTTCGGCCTGACACACTTCGTGAATCCGAAGGACATCCGCGGCGACCTGGTTCCTTATCTGATCGACCTCACCGGCGGCGGCGCGGACTACAGCTTCGAGTGCGTCGGCAACGTCGATCTCATGCGCCAGGCGCTCGAATGCTGCCACCGCGGTTGGGGCGTCAGCGTCATCATCGGCGTCGCCGGCGCCGGCCAGGAAATCCGCACGCGTCCGTTTCAGCTCGTCACCGGCCGCGTCTGGAAAGGCACCGCGTTCGGCGGCGCGCGCGGGCGCACCGACGTGCCGAAGATCGTCGATTGGTACATGGAAGACCGAATCAACATCGACGACCTGATCACGCACACGATGACGCTCGATAATATCAACCGCGCCTTCGACCTGATGCGCGAAGGCAAATCGATCCGGTCGGTGGTTACGTTCTCTTAGCAAGTATCCGATTCATATGATCATCTGACGCAAAAACGCCGAGACGCAAAGGAAAGCGCAGTTTTAGAGATATTCTTTGCGTCTTGGTGCTGTGCAGGACGCACGAATGTCGCGAGCGCAGGGGCGAGCCGGAAAGAGACGATGCGCCGGTGGCGCATCGTCCCGGCGAGCGGGCACGCCATGGAGGGCGCGCCCCGGGCTTTCGAGCGCAGCGACGAAAGCGCGGGAGCGACCGTCTTTGCGACAAGAGCTCATATTTCGGCGATTGATCAAACCTTTCTTATACTCCCGCGCGCGTCGCGTTCGAGGAACCCCCAGGCGACACCGATCGCGAGACCGGCGGTGTGCGCCCAGTTGGCGATCGGACCGAGCAGGCCGGTCCAGCAGAGCACGTACCAAATCAGCATCATCGTGACAATGTGCTTGTGCAGCACGTAGCCGAAGCGCGGATTGTATTTGCCTTGCATCCAGATATAGCCGAGCAAACCGTACACCACCCCGGACATGCCCCCGAAAAACGGGGAGCCGACGACCAAATATTGCGCCAGGTTCGAAGCCACGCCGACGCCCACGACAAATACACCAAAGCGGCCGGTCCCGCGCCGCCGTTCGAGCAGACCGCCGAGATCCCACAGCCACATCATGTTAAAGACCAGATGCAGAATACCGAAGTGAATGAATATCGGCGTCAGCAGGCGCCACGCCTCGCCGGATTGAACGTCCGCCAGGCCGCGGCTGCCCGGCGTCGCGATGAGAAACGGGGTGAGTACATACAGCGACGAACCCAACCGCGACGCGGCGGAAACCACCACGCTGACCGCCGCGAGCGCGACCGTCAGCGGCGGCGCCGAACCCAGTCGCGCGAAGTTCCTTAGCATCCTGTTCCCGTCATTTCTGGTAAAAGCGCGCCGCGTGGGCGCCAACCGTCACGACTTCTCCGCCGGATCGAAGCTGGGTGTCGATGGAAATCGGTTCCCCATGGATTGCGGCCCGAACAATACAGGCAACCGCCGGTCAGGCCAACGCTTGCCGCGCGCGGCGGCTGCGGCTTCGACTTTGTTCTATATAAGTAGTAGGACGACGTGCTCGACGGACCATGACCGAACCTGCCCATACGCCTGGCGAGGCCTACACGCTCGATGGCATCGAGGTGGTGGAGTTGTGGGAAGTCGATCTCGATTTCGCCGTCGAAGAGGCGTTCCGCGAAGGCGCGTCGCAAAATCCGGAAACGACCCGCGTCGAGCCCGCGACATCGGAAGACGTGAAGGCGCTCGAACTGTTTCAGGGGCTGGACGGCCAGGACGTCGCGTCGATCGCGCCGCGGTGCCAATCGATTTGCGCGGTACCGGGCTACGTGCTGCTCGCGCCGGGCCGGCTCAATACCAAAATCTTTTTCGTGGTCGAGGGCCAGCTGCGACTCTACGCCCACACCGGCGACAAACGACCGATGTCCGTCGCCGACGTCGGTCACTCCACGGGTCTGCGTTCGGCGCTCGCCGCCCAGCCGGCGAATCACGCGGTCATCGCGACCGAGGTGTCGCGCATCATCGCCGTCGAGTTATCGTCACTCGATGAGCTGGCCAAGCGTTCGCATACCTTTGCCCGCAACTACGCCGCCCTGCTGGCCAGTTACTTGCGCGGCGACAACTGCCTCAATGTCGGCACGCGCGGGCGCGCCGAGTCGGTTCGGCAAGGCTACATCGACGAGCTCACGCTCCTGCACAATCAGCATTGGCTCGACACCGTGTTCCCGCGCTTGATCGGCCGTTACCGCATGGGCGATAAAAAGCTCGCGATCGTCGCCTTCGCCGTGAACAAGCTCGACGAGATCACCCGGCAACACGGCATCGGTGCAAGCATGCGCGCGCTTGAAACGATCGGCCCGTGGTTGCTCGACCAAACGCGTCCAACCGATATTCTGGCTATCGATAAGAATCGGCACTTTCTCGCGTTTCTCCCCGATTGCGATCTCGACGCCGCGCGCCAGCTGGCGGGGCGACTGAAGGCGGCGATCAAGGCCGTGCCCATCGCGCTCCCATCGGGGAAGACGCCCGCGACGACAAACGTCACGGCAGCCGTCGGGATTGCCGAACTCGAGAGCGGAATGAACGAACACGCCTTCCTGAACAAGGTCGACGCCTTGATTCAAAAGTCGCTCAAGTTCGGCGGCGATTGGCTAAGTGAATCGCTCGACGAAGCGAACGCACCCGGCACCGACAACAAGGTGTAACCGGCGTGGGGGGGGGGGGGGTGTGGCGCCGCCACCCCCGGGGGGAAAACCCCCCAAACCCAAACAGCGGGGGGGGGGGGGGGGGGGCCCCCCCCGGGGGGGGGGGAGCCCACACCCAAAAA
>Ga0214471_10004398_pt1 | contig 10895 bp, 10 predicted proteins | sample RVTome_5_FD_207665 | JGI IMG/M metagenome (GOLD analysis project Ga0214471, IMG submission 207665) | Soil microbial communities from uranium-contaminated site in the Upper Colorado River Basin, Wyoming, United States - RVT142D155 | ecosystem: Environmental > Terrestrial > Soil > Contaminated >... | reverse complement strand
GTAATGCCCCATCTCGTGAGCGGTCAGAAAACCCATCACCGCCAGGGCGAACCAAAGCCCGCCGCCGAGATGATCGAGCCAGGCGGATGGGCCGATCGCCTCCGGACCGGATTCGAACCCGGCCCAGTAGACCGTGCCGACGAACCAGACGCTGGCGAAGGTGACCAGGAACAAAGTCAGGTGCACGATCGAGCGCGGCCGGCGGCGTCGCGGCGGCGGCGAGAGGGAAAGCCCGAAGGGCTCAGGGAACGACTGCGGCGATCGAGAATCGGGGAGCGACAACGGGCGAGACGCGCTTATTTGATATCGAGCAGGTTCTTCCCCGGCTTGAAGCGGATGGTCTTGCCAGGGGGGATGTTGACCTCTTGCCCGGTGCGAGGATTGCGTCCGATACCCTTCTTGCGCGGTTTGATCTGAAACACCCCGAAGCCCCGGAGCTCGATGCGTTCGCCTTTCTTGAGCGCGTTCTTGATCGATTCCAGCATCGCCTCGACCGCGATCTCGGCCTTGACCTTGGTGACGTCGGCGCGATTGGAGACCTCGTTAATGATGTCGGATTTGATCATCTCGCCCCCTCACCTTCGTGGCTGGAACCGGAGCTGACCGCGGGGCCGGATTATAGGGATCAACTCTTTACGAGTCAAGGACTTTGGGCGACGGTTACCGTCGTAATCAGCGCCGCGCCGAAATGGGTGCCGTGGGCAAGCTATGCTTTGCCCACGGACGCCGTGGCGCGAACAACGAACCCCGTCTTGGACTGGAGGGTGTGCTCCGTGGGCAGAGCGAAGCTTGCCCACGGCACCCCGCGAAGCGAAGCTGTCCGCAGAGCCGAGCTGAGGTGAGACCGACCGCACCAGTCCGATCCAAGCGCAAACGCGGCGGCAGGCGTTCGTCGCGAACGCGGCATGCTGCGCCTCTGGCGCCAGCGGTCGAATCCGAAGCGCCCGAGGGAACCGTGGCGATCGTCGGACGGGTCAACGTCGGAAAGTCGACCCTGTTCAACCGTCTCTGTGGCGGGCGCCGCGCGCTGGTGCACAAGCAGCCCGGTGTCACCCGGGACTGGCTGAGCGGGCGGGTCCAGTGGCAAGGGCGCAGCTTCGACCTGGTCGACACCGGCGGTCTGGAGGGCGCGGAGAGCGATCCGCTGGCAGCGCAGGTCCGGCGCATCAGCCAGCGGGTCGCGGCCGAAGCCGACCTGGTCCTGCTGGTGGTGGACGGCCGCGCCGGGCTGGTGCCGGGCGATCAGGAGTCCGCTCGCTGGTTGCGCCACCGCGCGCGCCGGGTGCTCTTGGTGGTCAACAAGCTCGACGGGCCCGGGCAGGAAAGCGCGGCGGCGGAGTTCACGGCGCTCGGTTTCGATCCGCTCTATCCGATCAGCGCCGAGCACGGGCGCGGACTGCCCGAGCTGTTGGACGCGATTCTCGAGCTGCTGGCGGCTGGGAACGCGGCTTCGCAGGCGCCGCCGCAGCAGTCCAGCGGGCTCGCGGTGGCGATCCTCGGACCGCCGAACGCCGGCAAATCGACGCTGGTGAATCGGATTCTGGGCAGCGAGCGCTGTCTGGTGTCGGAGCTGCCCGGCACCACCCGCGACGCCGTCGACGTAACCTGCGAGATCGATGGGCTGCGTCTGGTGCTGATCGATACCGCCGGGCTCCGCCGCGGCCGCCGCGAGGGTCTGAGCGGGCTCGGGAGTCTCAAGGCCGATGCGGCGCTGGCCCGCGCCGAGGTGGCGGTGCTGCTGCTCGATGCCGGATCCGGAGTCGGCGGCCTGGAAGCTTCGATCGGGGGGCAGATCGAAAGCAGTCAGGCGGCCGCGGTGCTGGCGCTCAACAAATGGGATCTGTTCGAGGAGCAGGAGCGACGTGAAGCGGCGGGTCTGGATGCGGACGCGCCGCAGGCGCGGACCGCCCGATCGCGCCGGCTCGACGCCGAAAGCGAGGCCGAGCGCGCGATCCGCCGGCGCCTGCCCGGATTGTCCCACGCACCGTGGCTGCCGATTTCGGCGCGCACCGGCTCCAATGTCGCGCGGCTCTTGAAGTTGATCGAAGCGGTGGCGCGCCAGCGCGCCCGCCGGATCTCGACCCGCGAGCTGAACCGCTTCATCGCGCAGCTGCAGCAGCGCGAGACCATCGGATCGGGGCGCGGCAAGGCGCTCAAGGTGTTTTACGCCACCCAGGCCGGCACCTGCCCGCCGCTGTTTCGCTTGTTCACCAATACGGCGCGTTTGCCGCCCGCTACCGAGCGCTATCTGATCGGCCGCCTGCGCCAACGGTTTGGATTGATCGGGACGCCGATCCGGCTCGCGAATGTTCTTCGGTAGACTCCGCGCCCCGGGGCCGGCGCGCGCGAATCGTGGTTGACCGAGGAGCACATTCGGCCGGAATCGGGGCGAATTCTGCAAGATTTGTGTTGACTTAGCCGAATCAGCCTCGTATAGTCCTTCAACAGAGGGAAGTGGTGCTGGGCTTTGATTTGGGATGGTAGGATGGAGCCGGCGATCGGAGCGACGTCATGCTGCGGTGGCGTCGGGCGCGCGCTCGGCGCGCGCGCGGATGGGATACGATGACGCGGATCGAGCTGGCCGATGCGGTTTATAATCGCCACGGTGGTTTATCCAAAGCCGAGGCCGCCGATCTGGTGGATGTGATCTTCAATATCATCAAGCGGCGGCTGGTGCAGCACGAGCGGGTCCAGATTGTGAACTTCGGCATCTTCGAAGTGCGCAACAAACGGGGACGTGAAGGACGGAATCCGCGGACCGGCGAGAAGATCCAGATCCGCCAGCGCCGCACCTTGGTGTTTCGCCCCTCGCGTTATTTCCAGGATGCGGTACAAGAGCGCCTGAAAGCGTGAGATCGATGGCGAAAAAAACCATTCCCGACAAGCTGTTCTTCAAGATCGGCGAGGTTTCCGAGCTGACCGAGACCGAGCCGTACGTGCTGCGTTATTGGGAAACCGAGTTCAGCCCCTTGCTGCCGGCCAAGAACAAGAGCGGCCAGCGGATCTACAAGAAGTCCGATATCGAGATGATCCAGAAGATCAAGCATCTGCTTTATGAAGAGGGCTTCACGATCGCGGGCGCCAAGAAGCGGCTGGCCGAGGAGATGCATGCCCGCTTCGACCAGAGCCGCAGCAAACGCGAGGAGATCCGCGACCGGTTGGTGACGCTGCGCGGCAGCCTGCGCGAGATATTGACTTTGATGGGTCAAACCGATAGAAACTCCCCCGTGGGGACAGGGTCCACCGTGGGGACAAAGTCCCCCGCGGGGACAAAGTCCCCCGCGGGGACAAAGTCCTCTTCGGGCGGGACGTAGCGCAGCCTGGTAGCGCACTGGCATGGGGGGCCAGGAGTCGGAGGTTCAAATCCTCTCGTCCCGACCCCCAAGTCGTAGCGGTCGATAACGAAGCACACAAGAGCTAAGCTGACGGCGCTAGCGACTCCGCTAGCGCCTTTGATTTTGGGCCTCCGATGCCGACCATCCTGGTGACCAACGACGACGGGATTCACTCCGAGGGTCTCGCGGCCCTGGCCGACGGTCTGCGCTGCGTCGGACGCGTGGTGGTGGTGGCGCCGGAGCGGGAGATGAGCACCATCGGGCACGCCTTGACCTTGCATAGCCCGCTGCGGCTGCGCGAGCTCGGTCCCGACCGCTACATCGTGGACGGCACGCCGTCCGATTGCGTCTACCTCGGCGTGGTCCGAGTCCTCAGCCGCACCCGACCCGACCTGCTGGTGTCGGGCATCAACCGCGGCGGCAACGTGGCCGATGACATCACTTACTCGGGAACCGTCTCGGCCGCCTTCGAAGGCACGCTTTTGGGCATTCGTTCGCTCGCGATCTCGCTCCTCGGGCGCCACGAGTTCGACTTCACCCACGCGGCGCGCTTCGCGCCGATCCTGGCCCGCAAGGTGCTGCAGGAAGGCCTGCCGCCCGACACCTTGCTCAACGTCAACGTCCCGCGCGGCGCGCCCACCGGAGTCGGCTTCTCGGTCCAGGGCCGGCGCACCTGGTCGGAAGAGGTGGTGGAGAAAACCGACCCGCGCGGGCGCGGCTACTTCTGGATCGGCGGCGCCGAGCTGCGCAGCAAAGTCGACGATCCGCAGTCCGATCTGGCGCTGCTGGCGCGCGGCTCGATTTCGATCACGCCGCTGCATCTCGATTTGACCAATCACCGAGCGCTCGAGCAGCTCGGCGACTGGGATCTCAAGCTCGGATAGCGCGGCGCTCACCCCTCCCGGCGATGGCGGCGGAAACCGAAGCGACCCTTGGCCTGCTGCAGCGGCTCTACGAATGGGTGCTGCACTGGGCGCATACGCCCTACGGCGTGCCGGCGCTGGCGCTGCTCTCGTTCGCCGAGTCGAGCTTTTTCCCGATCCCGCCCGACGTGCTGCTGATGGCGCTGGCCTTCTCGCGGCCGCGGCGCGCCTTCTGGTATGCCGGCATCTGCAGTGTGGCATCGGTGCTCGGCGGCATGGCCGGCTACGGTCTGGGCTATTTTCTGTTCGAGGCGCTTGGCAGGCCGATCCTGGAGTTTTACGGTCACGGCGCCGAATCCAGCTTCCTCTATCTGCAAGAGCTGTATCGGCGCTGGGACGCCTGGGCGGTGCTGGTGGCCGCGTTCACCCCGATACCGTACAAGGTGTTTACAATCGCCGGGGGGCTGTTTAGAATCGATTTTCCGGTTTTCGTCCTGGCATCGACCGTAGGTCGGGCCGGCCGATTCTTTCTGGTCGCGGCCGTGATCTACTTCTTCGGTCCCAGCGTACGCGGTGTTCTGGAGCGCCACCTCAATCGCGCCGTCTGGTTGCTGGCGGCAGGCCTGATCGGTGGTTTTGTGCTGCTAAAATACGTATTGGATTGAGCTGGAGTCGGGGCGTAGCGCAGCCTGGTAGCGCGCTTGGTTCGGGACCAAGAAGTCGGAGGTTCAAATCCTCTCGCCCCGACCACCTGAGCTTATGTCGGTGGATGTCGTCGGCTACAAGATGATCGTGTCCGGACGGGTTCAAGGGGTCGGCTATCGGGCCTTCGCGCTGCGCAGCGCGGTCGAGCTCGGGCTGGTCGGTTTTGCGCGCAACCTTCCGGACCGCACCGTGGAGGTGTACGCTGAAGGGCCGCGGAGCGCGCTCGAGGGCTTGCGGAGCCGGCTCCAGCAAGGCCCGCGCTGGGCCGCGGTGGACCGGATCACGGTACAGGAACAGGCGGCGGGCAGCCGTCACCGCTCGTTTACGATCGAGCTCTAGACATGGATCTCAAGGCCTGGATTCGCGACGTGCCCGACTTTCCCAAAGCCGGGATTCTGTTCAAGGACATCACCACGCTGCTCAAGGACCGGACCGCCTTCACCTATGCGGTGGACCAGCTGCTCGAGCCGCATATCGGGCGCTCGATCCAGAAAGTCGTCGGAGTGGAGTCCCGCGGCTTCATCTTCGCGCCGATTCTGGCCTATCGGCTCGGGGCCGGCTTCGTCCCGGCGCGCAAACCGGGCAAGCTGCCGGCGCGCGCCGAACGACGCACCTACGCGCTGGAGTACGGCAGCGACGGCCTCGAGATCCACGCCGACGCCATCGAGCCCGGTGAGCAGGTGCTGGTGGTCGACGATCTGCTGGCCACCGGCGGCACCGCGCGCGCCGCGGTCGAGCTGGTCGAGCAGCTCGGCGGCAAGGTGGCCGGCTGCAGTTTCTTGATCGAGCTCGCGTTTCTCGACGGCCGTCGCAAGCTCAACGGCTATACGGTGCACTCGCTGCTCCAGTACTCCTGAGGATTCGAACGAGGAGCCGACCATGATCACGCGACCCGAAGCGCTGTGCTATCACGACAACATCGTCGGGGCGATCGGGGATACCCCCCTGGTCAAGCTCAACAAGATGGCTCATGTGCCGCCGCTGGTGCTGGTCAAGTTGGAGAACCTCAACCCCGGCGGCAGCGTCAAGGACCGCATCGGGCAAACCATCATCGAAGAGGCCGAGCGCCGCGGCGAGCTCAAGGACGGCGGCACCATCGTCGAAGCGACCAGCGGCAACACCGGCGTGGGGCTGGCGATCACCGCGGCGGTGCGCGGCTACCGCACCATCTTCGTGATGCCGGACAAGATGTCGCAGGAGAAGATCCGCCTGCTCGAAGCCTTCGGCGCCGAGGTGGTGATCTGTCCGACCGCGGTGCCGCCGGATTCGCCGGAGAGCTACTACGAGGTGGCCAAACGCCTGGCGCGCGAGACCCAAGGCGCGATCCTCGCCAACCAGTATCACAACCCGCGCAACCCGGAGGCGCATTACGGCAGCACCGGGCCCGAGATCTGGAAACAGACCGGCGGTCAGATCGACGCTTTCGTCGCCGGCATGGGCACCGGGGGCACGATCAGCGGCACCGGACGCTATCTCAAAGAACAGAGCGCCGCGGTGCAGGTGATCGGGGCCGATCCCAAGGGCTCGATCCTGGGCCACTACCACCGCACCGGGAAGATCGTCAAAGATCATCAGTACAAGGTCGAGGGCATCGGCGAGGACTTCATTCCGTCGATCTACGACTTCAGCGTCATCGATCAGGTGATCGAGGTCGACGACCGCGAATCGTTTCTCCACGCCCGCCGGTTGAGCCGTGAAGAGGGCATCTTCGTCGGCGGCAGCTCCGGCACCGCGGTGGCCGCGGGGCTGCGCTACGCCGAGCGGATGCGCGCGGGCGAGCTGATGGTGATCCTGCTGCCGGATTCCGGCGACCGCTACCTGTCCAAGTTTCATTCCGACGAGTGGATGCGCGCCAACGGCTTTCTCGACTCGGGCGCCCTGCCGCTGCGAACCCTCCTCACCCGCAAGCGCAAGGGCAGTCTGCCGGCGCTGGTCACGGTGAGCCCCGAGGACCGGGTGGCGCAGGCCTTCGCGCGCATGCGCGATCACGACATCGGGCAGCTTCCGGTGGTGGCGAACGGCCAATCGGTCGGCAGCTTGCTGGAGTCCGCGCTCGGCGCGCAGCTCTTGTCCGAGCCGCGAATGTTGGAGTCGCAGGTCAAGGACGTCATGGGTGAGGGTTTTCCGGTGCTCGATCAAGAAGATCAGGTCGATGCCGCGGCGCGGCTGCTGGGCAAGCGCACTCCCGCGGTTCTGATCGCCCGCGGTGAGTCGCTGGTCGGCATTCTGACCCGATCCGACATGATCGAGTTTCTGTACTCCGAGTAACGCCGATCGCACACCTACGCACCCTGCTGCTGGCGGCAGGGCTGATCTTTCTGGCTCTGGCGGTCGCCCGTATCGGGACCGACGCGCTGCTGCGGGCGCTGGCCGCGCTGGGACCCGGCCTGGCGCTGCTGGCCCTGCTGTCGCTGCTCTGGACCGGCGCCGCCGCCGCCGGATGGAGGCTGACTTTTGCGCCCGGCGCGCCGCCGGTCGGTTTCTGGCCGCTGCTGCGCGCCAAGGCGGCGGCCGACGGGCTCAATGTGCTGCTGCCGCTGATGAGCCTGGGCGGCGAGCCGCTGCGCGCGGTCTGGCTCGGCCAGTGGCTCGGCCTCAACGCCGCCGCCGCGACCGTCGTGATCTCGAAGCTGGCCTTTCTTGCCGCGGGCTTGGTGTTCGTTCTGCTGGCCGCGGGGGCGCTGGCGCTGAGCGGGCAGCTGTCCACCGAGCTGGCGGTCGGTCTGGGGTGCTTTCTGGGTGCCGGCGCGGCGCTGTTCGGCGCAGGCTATTGGGCGGTGCGCGGCCGCAAGGTGCGCTATCTGCCCGCGCTGCTGCGGCGGCTGCGGCTGCCGCTGCGCGGCGACGCCGAGGCTCGCTGGCTGCTGATCGACGAAGCGCTTTACGGGTTTTGCTTCAGCGTCGGCCGGCGCCGGCAGGCGGCGGTGCTGGCGCTGCACCTGCTCGAGCGCCTGTTTCACACTCTGGAGTTCTGGATTCTGTTCTGGCTGCTGGATCTGAAGCTCGGGGCGCTCGATGCGCTCTCGGCCTACGGCCTGACCACCGCGGCCAACACGGCCTTTTTCTTCGTCCCGGCCGGTCAGATCGGCGTCACCGAGGGCGGCCAGACCCTGGCTCTGGTCTGGCTCGGGGCGGCCGCGGAAGACGGTCTGGCGTTGGCCCTGGCGCGCCGCATTCGCTCCCTGATCTGGTCCGGCTTCTGGGTCCTTCTGGGCCGCCGAGCGCTCTCAACGCGCTCGGCCATGCCACCCAACGCGTGAGCCCGGAGACCAGCGCAGCGAAGTCGCCGCGAACGTGCAACGCCGCGGCCGGCGCCAGCTCCGCCGCCACGACTACGCGGAGGCTCGGGCTGGTGGGGCGGCTACCTCGTGTTCGGGGACGGCGCGCGACGGAATCGCTTGAACAGCTCGACGCGCGCCTCGGCTCAGCCTAAAGGTACGCCGGAGGAGGGCGAACGAGCCCAACGAAGCAGATGGCGGCAGATCCGCCGCCGGGCGACTAGGGCCAGGGGGTGGAGGAGGGGAAAGCGCGCGGCTGAAGGTTGTAGGGCCGCAGCAAGGCCTGATGGGCCTCGACGCTGCAGTCGTAGGCCGGCTCGGTGCCGCGCAGATAGGCCTCGCTGATCACGTAGCCTTGGCACAGCGCGCTGGCGCGCAGGCCGGTGCGGCGGTCGATGGCGCGGAACTCGACTCCCGGCGGGATCGCGAAATCGTCCGGCGGCAGGGTGGCGAGCGTCTTCTCCATGAACGAAACCCAGATCGGCAGCGCGGCGGCGGCGCCGGTCTCCTCTTCGCCCAGCGAGCGTTTTTGGTCGAAGCCGACCCAAGTGCCGCAGGCCATTGAGGGGCTGAAACCCAGAAACCACGAGTCGGAATACTCATCGGTGGTGCCGGTCTTGCCCGCTACCGCGTAGGGCAGCCGGGCGGCGCGGGCGGCGGCGGTGCCGCGCTGAATCACGCCGCGCAGCACGTGAGTCATGACATAAGCGGTGTCGGCCGGGATCGCCTCTTGCTCCTCCGGCAGATGCGAGTAGAGCTCCTTGCCGTCGGCGTCGGTGATGCGTTCGACCAGGTAGGGCTTGGCGCGCACCCCGCCGTTGGCGAAGGCGCTGTAGGCCGAGGTCATTTCCATCAGGGTGACCTCGGCGCTGCCGAGCGCGAGCGACGGATACGGGAACAGCGGCGCGCTGATGCCGAAGCGGCGCGCGTAGCTCATCACCAGCTCGGGTCCGACCCGCATGATCAGTTTGATCGCGGGGATGTTGCGGGACTTCTCCAGCGCGCCGCGCAAGGTGGTCAGGCCGACGTATTCGTTGTGGTAGTTCGCTGGCGCGTAGATCTGCCCGGTCGCCGGGTCGGTCCAGCTGTAGGGCTCGTCGAACAGCAGGTCGGATGCGGTGAAGCCGTTGTCGATCGCGGTGGCGTAGACGAAGGGTTTGAACGCGCTGCCGGCCTGCCGCTTGGCCTGCACCGCGCGGTTGAACTTCGAGCGCGCGAAATCGTAGCCGCCGACCATCGCGCGCACCGCCCCGCTGCGCGCGTCGAGCGCGAGCAGCGCGCCCTCGATCTCGGGCTCTTGGTCGAGCGCGACCTGCATCGTCTGCTGCGCCGGATCGAGATTCAGCACCTGAACCAGGATCACGTCGCCGCGCTGGAGCCGCTCGCTCAGCTTCTTGCGCGCCCAGCGGGCATCCTTGGCCAAGAGCTCCGCCTGGTAGCCGCCCAGCTTGAGCCGGGCGCGTTCGCTGTCGACCTCGAGCACCAGCGCATGGAGCCGATCGCTCTGGGCCGGCCGGATCGACCAGTCCGGATGGTTGAAACGCTCCAGCTCGCCCCCGGCCTCCAGGATGTTGTGCACCGCGCTGCGCCGAAAGCCGCGGCGCTTGTCGACCAAGTGAAGCCCGTCTTCGACCGCCTGGTTGGCGATCTGCTGCATCGCGGTATCCAGCGTGGTGTAGACCCGCAGCCCGCCGCCGTAGAGATCCTGCGCCCCGTAGCGCTCCTCCAGCAGCTGGCGGACCTGCTCGGCGAAGAACGGCGCCAGGGCGCGCTCGCGCGAACGCTCGACGATCCGGATCGGGGTCGCCTTGGCGGCTTCGGCCGCTTCGCGGCTGACCATGCCGATGCGGGCCATCTTGTCGATCACCAGGTTGCGCCGCGCCCGCGCCCGCGCCGCCTTGCCGGGCGAGGTCAGCGGCAGATAGCTGTTGGGTAGATGGATCAGGCCGGCGAGGAACGCGGACTCGGGCAAGGACAGCTCGCTGACCGGCTTGCCGAAGAAATAATCCGCGGCCTCGGCGAAGCCGTAGATGTTGCCGCCCAAGAAGATCTGGTTGGCGTAGATCTCGAAGATCTCTTCTTTGGTGAAGCGCCGCTCGATCTGCAGCGCGTAGATCGCCTCGCGCAGCTTGCGGGTCACTCGCTTCTCGCGGCCGGTGAACAGGTTGCCGGCCAGCTGCTGGGTGATGGTCGAGCCGCCCTCCTTGAAGCGCAGCGACCGAATGTCGCGCAGCAGCGCGCGCAACATGCCGCTGGGATCGAGCCCCCAGTGGCTGAAGAAGCTGTCGTCCTCCATGGCGACGACAGCGTTGCGCAGGTTGGGGGAGATTTCCTTGAAGCGGACTAGACGGCGGCGCTCGAGCGCGAATTCCTCGAGCTGGTGGCCGGCGCGGTCGTAGAGCACGGTGGTGATCCGCGGCTGGTACGCCAGCATCCGACCCAGATCGGGGGCCGGCACCGAGGCGATCAAGTAGCCGGTGGTGGCCCCGAGCAGCCCGGCCCCGGTGAACAGCACCAGCAGCGTGCGCGATTGGAGCCACCAAGGTCGAGAACGGTGTTTGGTCATCATGAGCACACTAACACACTTGGTATCGTAGAACTGAAAGGTACGCTGGAGGAGGCCGAACGGGCCCTTCTGCGTGGAAAGTGGGGGAGCTCCCCCACACCCCCTGGCAGACGGCGCCCTATCGGCCGCCGGGCTAGCGCAGGTAGCC
>Ga0214471_10004397_pt1 | contig 10896 bp, 11 predicted proteins | sample RVTome_5_FD_207665 | JGI IMG/M metagenome (GOLD analysis project Ga0214471, IMG submission 207665) | Soil microbial communities from uranium-contaminated site in the Upper Colorado River Basin, Wyoming, United States - RVT142D155 | ecosystem: Environmental > Terrestrial > Soil > Contaminated >... | reverse complement strand
GAGGATCGCTCCCAGGCTCTCGGGAGCTTCGAGGTAGGGCATGGGTCAGCTGATCGACTGGGCTTGCTCGATCCAGGATCGAGCCCGTGCCGCGCTGACGCCGGCCGCCTCCGCCACCCGGTCAGGGGAAGCCTCGGCGAGCTTGGTCGCGTTGTCGATGCCGGCGCTCCTCAATCTCACCGCGAACACGGGTCCGATTCCATCGATGACGTCGATCCCGGATGGGGCACCCGCCGACGGCACGGTCGTGCGGAAGGTCGGCGGCTCCGGCTCACGCGAGGTGGCCACCGATATGAAACGGTCCCGCATCGCCCATGCGAGTGCAGCCGCCCCTGCGACGAATCCGACGATCTTGGCCAGTTTCTTGATCACCACCACTCAGGCTACCCATTTCGCCCTACCTCTACGCTGGCCCTCATGAAGGTGGACTTCTACTTTCCGCCCAGCCCTCCGGACGGGGCGCGGGAGGCGGCCCGTCACGCGGCCGCCCTCGGCTATGACGGCTTCTTCTCGGCCGAAACCCAGTACGACCCGTTTTTTCCCCTCCTCATGGCCGGGATCGAAGCCCCATCACTCGAATTGGGCACCGCCATCGCCGTGGCCTTCCCCCGCTCACCGGCGGTGACCGCGATGACCGCCTGGGACCTCGCCAGGTTGTCACGAGGAAAGTTCCTTCTTGGATTGGGAACCCAGGTAAGGGCCCACATCGTGCGGCGGTTCGCCACCACCTGGGATCGGCCGGGGCCTCGGCTTCGTGACTACATCCTGGCGGTGCGCGCCATATGGGAGGCGTGGCAGACCTCGACTCCGCTCAAGTATGAGGGGGACTTCTACAACCTTTCCCTGATGACCCCCTTCTTCGACCCGGGGCCGATACCCGACCCGGGCATCCCGATCTACATCGCCGGGGTTGGGCCCCGCCTCAGCCGGCTGGCCGGCGAGATTTGTGACGGGTTCCACGTCCATCCGTTTCACACCACTCGCTATCTGGACAAGGTGGTGCTTCCCGGCATCGCCGAGGGGGCGGGCCGCGCCGGGCGTTCAATGTCCGAAGTCGTGAGGGCGACAACGGTGTTCGTGATGACCGGGGAGACCGACGCCGAGATCGAGCAGGCCATGGAGCCGGTCCGCCAACAGATCTCGTTCTATGCCTCGACTCCTTCCTACAGGCCGGTGCTCGAGGCCAACGACTGGGACTTCGGCGACGAGTTGAACGCCATGTCCAAGCGCGGTCAATGGGGTGAGATGGCGGCCGTGGTCCCCGACGAGGCAGTGCTCGAGGTGGGGGTGGCGGCTCCGATCGACCGTCTGGGTGCGGCGATTCGAGAGCGTTATGGAGATCGGGTGCAACGAATCGGCTTCTACACCATCGGCTCGGGGGTGGACACGGACCGGGAGGCATTGACCGAGGTGATCAGGCAGATACGCAATCCGTAAAACGCAGTACGCAGAACGTAACCCGACGCGGTAGCTCTGGCGGACCGGCGTCTGTTCGCCCGTCCCATGAACAGTTAGCGCAGGGACCCACCGTGGTCCCCGGCCGTGAATACACCCGATGTCGCGGACGCAGTCGGGCGAAGTCCGCCAGCAGTACAAGACCGCCAGCTAGAAGACGAGCGCCGCGGTGGTGTCCACCCGAGGGTCGGCGGCGGCCCTCAGGTTTTCGCCGTCGATCTCGATGATCGAGACCGGCCCCCAACCCGACTGTCTCCCGGCGAGCTCCTCGATCTGGTGCCCTCGACGCCGAAGCTCCTCCAGAGTCGGCTCCGCCACCCCGGGCTCGATCCCCAGCAGCGGCTTCGAGTAGGGCCCGCTGTCGCTGATCGTCCAGCGGGGAGCGGCCTGGGTCGTCTCCAGGTCCTGTCCGGCGATTACGGCGCGGGCGGCCACCTGCGCCACCAGCTGGGGTTGGACCGACCCGCCGCGTGTCCCGATCACCCAGCGCGGCCGGTCCCCTTCGGTCCAGATGGTGGGAGCGAGAGTGTGCAGCGGTCTCTTGTGTGGCCCCAACTCGTTGGGATGCCCCGGGGTGAGGCTGAACCCGGCACCGCGGTTGTGCAGGAGGAACCCGCACCTGCGGGCGCCGAATGCCGAGCCGGTTCCGAAGTAGTTCGACTGAATGATCGACACCGCCATCCCTTGCCCGTCGACAACGCAGAGATAGGCGGTGCCCGATTCCCGGCCCATCTTCTTCGGCCACAACCCGGTTCGCTTTCGATCGATGGTGGCCGCCGCCCGCCGCAACCGCGCTGGATCCAGGAGCAGATCCGCCGGGAGTGGGGCGTGATCGGGATCCGCCACCAAGTCGTCACGCTCCCAGGCCACGCACCGGAACGCCTCGATGAGAAGATGCCACCAGTCGGGATCGTCCGGATCGGCGGGCGGATCGACCATCTCGAAGACGGCGAGGGAGGCCGGGCCCAGGTAGCCCTGGGAGTTGGGGGGAATGGTCCAGGAAGTGAAGCCGGCCACCCAGCACGAGATCGGTGACACCCAGTCCGCGTGGCACTCCGCCAGGTCGTCCTTGGTGATGGTCCCGCTCAGCTCTTCGACGATGTCGTCGGCGGGGTCACCCCGGTAGAAGGCTTCCCTGCCGCCCTGGGCGACCGCCCTCAAGGTGGCCGCCAGAGGGCCGCGGCGAACCCGATCCCCGGCGGTGACCGGCTCGCCTCCGGGGTAGAACTCCTGCACCGCCGGATGGTCCTGGTACATGAACGCGGTGTGACGGAATGCCTGCGCCTGCTCAGTTGAGACTTCGAAGCCATCCTCGGCGAGCTCGATCGCGGGCGCAAGGCACGCGGCGAGGTCAAGGGTGCCGAGCTCTGTCGACAACGCAGCCCAGCCGTCAACACAGCCCGGAACCGTCACTGTCAAGGGATGGTCACGGGCGATCTCGGAGTGACCCGTCAATCGGAGGGCATCGGCGTAAGCATTGGAACCTGCCCGTCCTGAGGCGTTGAGGGCCCGTGGCCGACCCCACCCGGGGCGATGAACCAGGGCAAACAGGTCACCGCCGACACCACATGTCTCCGGTGCCACCACCCCCTGAGCGGCGGTTGCAGCAATCGCGGCGTCGACCGCGTTTCCCCCGGTGAGCAGGACGCGACGGGCCGCTTCGACAGACAGATAGTGCGGGGTGACGACTGCGTGTGTCAGGGCAGTTTGAGGTCGGGGAGGAAGCGGTTGAGGGCGTCGAGCACTGCTCGAACCACGGCCCGGCCCTCTTCATCCTCGACGTATGCGCACCCGATGAGAGTTCGCTCACTGGCCTCGGTCACCACTACCACCTGCGCAACGGCGACTTTTCGATTCCCGAGAAGTGGAACGTCCATGGAGTTGATGGCCAGAGCAGCTTCCTTGTGGATCCCCTGACGGACCGCATCAAGGGTCGCCTCGGCGATCTGGCGTGCCCGCGTCGAGGAGGCCGCAGCACCGGTCGAGGTGCCCGAGAGAATCTCGTTCTCCCAGCGGAGACTGACGGTGACCTCGGCTCGCGAGCCCTCCAATGTCTCGGCGACGTCGATCAAGGCCGGGCGGAAGCCACCTTCGAGGTCGCCGTCCGCCAGCTGGACGACTGAGACCACCCGTCGGTCGATCTCCTCGCCGTACAGCGCCTGACTCAAGGATTGGACGTCACGTACCAGTTGCTTCGGAGGCTTGTTTCGTCGCGCCAGGACGTGAATCTCGGAGATGTGCCCATTTCCAAACACCACCCGAGCCGCCTCCACACCTTCGATTCGGCCGATCTTTTCCTGGAATGCGACAACGTCCATACCCGATCAGGGTACATCTGGGTGTCAACCACCGGTGGGATCGTTGACCCTTCCCCTTGTCCTGGTTACCCAAGAGGTCTAGATTGCGGAGCGCTGGAGCTATTCATGGGAATGTGGGGCAGCCGAGGTCTTTGACCCACCTGCCTCGGTCCGTGGCGGGCGAAGTCAGGGGCCTTTTGACATGTGAAGAGTTCCCGCGAAAGCGGGAACCGGGTGAGACCGGCGTCAGACGTCGGCCTTGTAAGCAATTGGACGCCATCTACCCCAGCGGAGCGGAACGTCTGGCCGGCAACACAACGTTGGCCAAATACGAGAACCGAAGGTGAGCGTCACAGCATGAAGGCCCGTTTGGTCCGCATTCTCGCTGCTGCCGCCAGCCTCGCTGCCGTGATAGCCGCAGGCTCGGCTTCATCCCGAATCGGCTGATGAACGGCGCCGGCTCACCACGCATATCGGGGTCTCCCATGAAACTGAGAAGGAACAGAACGCTTAGGGGCTGGTTCGGCCGTCTCCGCCCCACGGTGCAGCGAAGGCTCAAGATCGCTGTGCCCTATTCGCTCATGGGCCTCGTCACCCTGGTCGGCACCTATTTGGCTTCGGATATGCCTGACTGGTGGAAGGTGTGGCTGCCGTTCACGGCACTCTTTGTCCTGCTCGAGTTCTTTGCGGTCGAAGTCAACGACCGCTTGCTGCAGTCCTCCTCGGTGATGGTGGCGATGACCGCCGGGGTCATCATGGCGATCGAGCCCAATTCCGACGCCATGTTCGGCATGGCCCTGATGGGTGGCATGGCATTGTTCACCCCGCTCGACTTCAAAGAGAGGCGGTGGTTCCAGCCCCTGGCCAACTTCGGTCAGTTCGTGCTGGCCGGGGCGGTGGCCGGATTCCTGCTCGATGTCAATCTCGGTCATCTCGAGGAACCAACCACCGCCAATCTGCTCCGTGTCGCGGTGGCGTCGGCCCTGGCCGCCCTCGCCTACACCACGGTTCAGAACATCCTGGTCCGCAGAGCGGTGAAGACCGTCTTCGGCAAGGACAATCTCCAACCCTGGTCCCAGATGCATGTCCTTTTCCTGGGCCAATTCGCCATGGGTCTCCTCGGCGGTCTGATCGGGGCTGCCTATCTGATCGCCGGCCGGAATGCGGTCCTGGTCCTCATCGTGGGGGTCTATGCCATCGGTCACATGTCGCTCTATGCCTTCTCCCAGTTGCGGGAGTCGCACATCGGGTCGATCCGGGGATTCGTCAAGACCCTCGAGGCCAAGGACATGTACACCCGGGGCCACACCGAGCGGGTGGCGGTGTTCGCCCAGATGATCGGTGAGGAGCTCGGCTTCACCGGTACCCAGCTGGAGAAGGTGCGGTGGGCCGCCCTCATTCACGACCTCGGAAAGCTGGCTGTGCCCACCGAGCTGATCCGCAAGCGGGGGCGCCTCGATGACGAGGAGTACGCCGAGATGCAGACTCATGCCCACCTGGTCGAGGAGATTCTCGCCGAGGTCGATTTCCTCCAGCCGATGGTCGAGATCGCCTCCGGGCACCACAGCAACTTCGACGGCACCGGTTACGGGGGCCGGGGCCATACCGAGGGGCAGACTCCGAGCCTCGAGGCCTGCATCGTCGGGGTCGCCGACGCTTTCGACGCCATGACTTCGGCACGGTCATATCGAATGGCGCTGTCCCAGCAGTACGCCCTCCAGGAACTGCGGCGTCACTCGGGCGTGCAGTTCCACCCCGATGTGGTCGATGCTTTCGAGAAGGCCTTGAACAAGACGGGCCACAAGTACGGCGCCCCCCATGTCAACGACGAGGAGATGGCCCGTCGTCTCGCAGAGGAGCCGGAGCTGACTCTCCGTGGCTAACTGGCATCCCAGCGCCGTGGCCGCCGTCTCCTGGCTGTTCCCCTTCTTGGCGGGCGGGGTCGGCCTATACGCCGCGGGGCGCGCTGCAACAGATCTATTCGGGCTGGCGGTGGCGGCGACTTTCCTGGTGATTGGCTCGCTGGTGGGAGTGGCCACCTCCAACTCGGGCAACCGTTTCACCACCGGGCTGGCGGTGGCGGCGGCGATCCCCTTTGTCCTGACCCAAGGATCCGGGCGTGTCGACCTGGCGGGCTCCATCGCTACCTATGGGATCGGGCTGGCCATCGTGTGGGCCTTCGGGCTGGCTCGTGGTGAGAAGCACAGCGAGCTGCTTCCGACCCTGACCCGCCGCCTGGCCGGGTATCTGACCTACGCGACCGTCTATTCGGCGCTGCGGGTGGGGATGTTTGCGGACGTATCCGGTGACTGGCTGGACCTCGTCCCCTTCGGTGTGGCCCTGGTGGCCTGGATCGCGGTCGAAGTCGTCCTGCGGGCGGCTCTGGTGTTGCGGCCCGGCGAGCTGTCCCGCACCTATCTGGCCCGATCGGCGCTCTTTGACCTCAACGTGTTCCTGGGTCTCACCCTGACCGGTGCGCTCTTCGGTGAGCTATATCCGGAGTTGGAGTGGTGGGCGCTCCCCATCGCACTGCTTCCGTATTCCTTCGCCCACTCCGCTTTCAAGAGGTTCCAGAAGACCAAGGCCACCTACAAACAGACGATCAGGGCTCTGGCCCGGATCCCGGAGGTGTCGGGTCTCGGGGTCGACGGTCATGCTGATCGCACCACCGAGCTCGCATCGGCAGTGGCCAAGGAGATGGGGATGGGCCCCGCTCAGGTCGAGGATGTCGAGTACGCAGGCTTGATGCACGACATCGGGCGGGTCAGTCTCAACGAGCCTCAGATCATCAGGATGGGTTACACCAACGACGACATTGCCCGTTGGAGCGCCGAGATCATCGCGGAGTCTCCCTATCTGGATCGGGTGGCCGAGCACGTCCGGCGGCAGTATGAGTCCTATCGACGACCTGGCGAACAGACCGACCCCGATGTCTCGGTCGTCTCAAGAATCATCAAGGTCACGGCCGCCTACGACTGGCAGGTCTATCAGCAGGGTCTTTCACCGCTTCAGGCCCTGGAGAATCTCCACACGGGTGCGGCCTATGAGTACGACCCCGAAGTGGTGGCCTCGGTTCGGCGAATTCTCGAGGCTCGCGGTGTCCTGAGCCCGGCTCGAGTATGACCGAGCCGATCGAAGCGCGGCGAGGCGGCATTAGGTTTCGGTGATGGAGACATTTGATGCCATCACCTCGCGGCGCAACATCCGGGAATACGAGGACCGGCCGATACCCCCGGAGAGCCTGGAGCGAATCCTCGAGGCCGGCCGTCGGACTCCGTCCTCGGGAAACCAGCAGCGCTGGGACTTTGTCGTTGTCCAGGATCGGGAGCGTCTTGGCAGGTTGTCTCAGGTGTGGCGAGGTGCGGGCCATATAGCTCACGCCGCGGCGGCGATTGGAATCGTGGCTCCGGTCACCGACGACTGGGACACCTACCGGTCGATCCAGTACGACCTGGGTCAGGCCACCATGTCATTGATGTTGGCCGCCGCCGACCTCGGAATCGGGACCGCCCACGCCTCTGTGGCGGACCAAGAGCTGGCTCGCGAGATCCTGGGTCTGCCTCAGGGCCGGGAGCTCGCCTGGCTCATGGGTCTTGGTTTTCCGGCCGACCGGCCGCTGCGTCCGATCAAGAACCCGAACCGTCGCCCTTTCGAGGAGGTCGTCCATTACGAGGGCTGGTAGCGGTGTCGGCATCAAAGGACGGGCCTCGCCTTCAGAGCTTGGAGGCAGACCCGGCCTGGGCGTGGGCCCCCCGCTTGAACCAGCGTCGTGGCCGTCGCAACTCGTACTCGAGGAAACGGCCCAGCCCAACCGCGAGGAAGACGTCGCCGAGACTTATGACCTGGCCGATGTTGGCGATCCGGAGCGGGATCACGTCGGCCAGGAAGGTGAGACGTGACGAATCGTCGAGAACCACGTGCTTGAACGATCCGGTGAAGTCGGGTATCGAGACCGTGAAACCACTCGCCACTTCCGCGGCTCCGGCCAGCACCGGCATCCCGCCATTCAGGGCGATGACGGTGAAATTCATCAGCACCCCGAGACCGGCAAGCCACATCCCTGACTTGGCCCGATTGAGGACGACGAGGATCATCAACAGGCCGAACGAGGTGAGCATCATGCCGAGGGCAAGGCCCTCGGTCCAGTCGGCCTCGGGCAGCCAGCCCGTGGCCGCCTGGAGGGTGAACCCGACCAGCAGCAGCCACCACGCCTTGAGCTCTATGTCCCCGAGGTTGGTGAGCCGGCCTCCTCTCAGGACGGCGATAGCCAGGGAAAGGAAGAGCACAATCGCCATCCATAACATGTGACCGACGGTAATAGCCGGGCCGATATTGACAAGAAAGCGAAATTCGATGGTGGACTATGAGGCGTCCGCGGGGCGGGCAACCATCACAATCAATGACCCTGAGCGTCGCAACCCGATCTCAGTCGAGACTATGGCCGGGCTGCTCGATGCCACCCGACGGGCGGTCGAGGACCCCTCCGTGCAGGTGATCGTGTACACCGGTGCCGGAGATCAGGCGTTCAGCGCCGGCGGTGACCTGTCCGGCTCCTTCGTGGACGACCCGATTGGGTTGCATCGGAACCGGGGAGTGCTCGCTGATCTCTTCCGACTTATGTGGAGAGGTGGCAAGCCCACTGTGGCCCGGGTCAACGGCCACGCTCTCGCCGGCGGGTTCGGTCTGGTAGTCGCCTGTGACGTGACCATCTGCGTTGAGGACGCCAGGTTGGGGACGACCGAGGTCAGGGTTGGCCTGTGGCCGATGATGGTCACCGCAGTGCTGGCTCGCGCCATGCCCCGCAAGGCGATCCTCGAGATGATGCTGACCGGGCGGACGATCGATGCCCATGAGGCATATCGGCTGGGCGCGGTGTCCCGGGTGGTGTCGCGCGCTGAGCTCGACACCGTCGTCGACGAGACCGTGGTTGCCCTCAGATCGGCGAGCCCGGCGACTCTGATACTGGGTCGGGACGCCTTCTATGGAGTGACGGATCTCGGGCTCGACGCCGCCCTGGACCGGCTGCAGCTGGGGCTCACCGAAGTCGCCATGACCGAAGACGCAAGAGAGGGCACCGCCGCCTTTCTCGAGAAACGGGACCCGGAGTGGTCTGGTAGCTGAGATCTGCCCGCCATCTGGTTGGTGTTGCCGGCATTTAGCCTCTTCCTATGCGGCGCAAGATCCAGATCCTCGGATGGGCCCTGATCTGGACCGGTCTCTTCATCTTCGGCTATCTGGGGTGGCAGCTGTTCGGCACCGACCTGGTCAACGAGCGAGTTCAGGCCGAGGCGGTGGAGACTCTGCACCTCTTCTTCCAGGACGAGCGAGAGCATTTACCGCCGATTCAGGCGGTGGAAGGGGAGGGGGGACCCCTCGAGTACTTCCCCGAAGACGAGCCGGTCGAGAACACAGAGTTCGCCAAGATACGAGTCCCCAAGCTGAGTTTGGATGCTGTGGTCTTCGAAGGCGTGACCAGGGACATCCTCGCCCAGGGACCGGGGCACATGCCCGGGACGCCGTTGCCCGGCCAGCCGGGCAACGCAGTGATCTCCGGCCACCGAACCACCCATGGCCGGCCGTTCTTCGACTTCGATCTGCTCCAGCCAGGGGACCGTATCGAAGTCGAGACTTCGATTGGCATTCATGTCTACGAGGTCAGGGAGAGCCTGATCGTTGCTCCCACCGATGTCTGGGTGACTGATGACAAGGCGGGTGGTTGGCTCACCCTGACCACCTGCAATCCAAAGTTCTCGGCGCGGGAGCGACTGATCATCTCGGCGGAGATGGTCGCAGGCCCCAACCTGGCCTACATCGAGGATCTCGAGGGCCGGCTCGCAGTGTCCTAGTCGGTCAGGCCCCGGAGCGACTCTTGGTCGACGATGCCGTTGACGATGCTCGACACGTTGCCGTCCGGGTCGATGACGAAGGTGGCGGGCAGGCCAACTGTGGGATAGGCCTCGCGGAACTCGTTGCTGCCAAAGGCCAGCGGATAGGCGGGGGAAAACTCGGCGGCGAAGGATTCCGAATCCTCACGGACGTCTTCGACGGCGACGCCGATCACCGCCACCTCGGCGTGTCTGGCTGCGAAATCGGAGATGTCGGGTATCTCGTCCCGACAGGGCAGACACCACGACGCCCAAAGGTTGACTACCAACGGCCGGCCGTCTTCAGCCAGATGATCGGCGAGGGAGAACGACCCGCCGCTCAGAAGCTCCACGCTGAAATCGGGAGCCTTGCCGCCGACCTCGGCGATCGCGGCGTCATCACCCAGCAGCCAGGCCACGGCGAGCCCAACCACCACCACGCCCACGAAGACACCGGTGAGCAAAAGGGACCGGTTGGGGAGGGGTTCCGGGGTCTCGGTCTGATCAGCCAGACGCCATCCTCCGCAGCACGTAATGGAGGATCCCGCCATGGCGCAGGTATTCGACTTCGATGTCGGTGTCGACCCGGGCCACCGTGGTGAAAGTCTTGACCGAGCCATCGGCACCGGTGGCCATCACCGGCACCATCTGACGCGGCCGGAGATCGTCCCCCAATGTGATGTCGAAGCTCTCGGAGCCATCCAGCCCCAGACTTTCGGCGTCCTCGCCGTCGGTGAACACCAGAGGCAGCACCCCCATCATCACCAGATTGGAGCGGTGGATTCGCTCCAGCGACTTGGCCAGGACTGCCTTGACCCCGAGGAGGAACGGCCCTTTCGCCGCCCAATCCCGCGACGACCCCATTCCGTAGTCGGCGCCCCCGATCACGATCAGGGGGACCCCTTCGGACTGGTAATGCATCGAGGCCTCATAGATCGACTTGACCTGGCCGTCGAGGAAGTCTGTGGTCCACCCACCTTCAGTCCCAGGAGCCAGCTGGTTCTTGACCCGGATGTTGGCAAAGGTGCCCCTGGTCATCACACGGTCATTGCCCCGTCGTGACCCGTAGGAGTTGAATAAGGGGGGTTGAACGCCCTTGGAGATGAGATGCTGACCGGCAGGGGAGTCGACCGCGATCGACCCGGCGGGGCTGATGTGGTCGGTGGTGACCGAGTCCCCGAGCTTGGCCAGGACCCGAGCCCCGCTGATGGTGGAGATCGGTGTCAGGTGGGGGGTGAGCTCGGTGAAGAAGGGGGGCTCATGGACATAGGTCGAGCTCT
>Ga0214471_10004396_pt1 | contig 10896 bp, 11 predicted proteins | sample RVTome_5_FD_207665 | JGI IMG/M metagenome (GOLD analysis project Ga0214471, IMG submission 207665) | Soil microbial communities from uranium-contaminated site in the Upper Colorado River Basin, Wyoming, United States - RVT142D155 | ecosystem: Environmental > Terrestrial > Soil > Contaminated >... | reverse complement strand
GAGGCGAACCCTTGATGCGGCCGAACGGGATACCTGGCGCGTGCCCGGAAGCGCACGAGCGACCGCGGAGTTCGAGCCGTCCATACGAGCCGATCCGCGGCAGACCGGCGAACCGGCTGGGAGCCCGATCGCCTCCCGTACGCAGAAATACGTACATGCCGTCCGTGGAAGACGGAATACCCAGGCTCAGGCCCAGGCCCTACCTTAAAGGCACCGAAAAGGCGCCGAGATAGGGCGCCGCGTTTCAGCGAAGGAGGTGAACGGATGTTCCTCGCTCTTTACGTCAAGGGTCAGACCTTCATGGCCGACGTGCGCAGCAAGCTGAAGCGGGAGGATGGTGCGGTTGCCACCGAGTACGCGCTTCTGCTCGTTCTGATCGCCGTTACGATCATCGCCGCAGCCACAGCTCTGGGGCTCGCGATCCAGGCTGTGATGCAGTCTGGGGCGGATACCCTAAACGACGCGAACGTCGGGTAAAGGAACAAGACTGAGCGGCCTCGTCGGCCGCTCACTCTCGGGGTCGGAGAGAGTGAGGGGCCGACGAAGTAGCCCCAACGACCTCACCATCGGAGGCGACAGCACGTCATGAGAGCGATCATGAGGCGAGTCTCGCGCGAGGATGGAGTGGCGGCCACGGAGTTCGCCCTCATCCTCCCGGTCCTGGCCTTGATCCTGTTCGGCACGATCGAGTTCGGTCGGGTCTGGAGCCAGTACCAGTTGTTCCAGGGCGCGGCAAGGGAGGGAGCCCGTTGCGCCGCCGTGGCCTCGACCAGCGAATGCGTCGTTCAGGACGAGATCGACCAGGCTGCAGCACCGTTCGATCCGGAGGGCAACGCAGCCATCGAGGTCCTCGACGGGGGCGGCCAGCGCACGGAGGGGTGCCTGGACACCGACCAGGGCCAGGACGTGCAGGTCTCCTGGGCGCAGCCCCTCGACGTCAACATCCCGTTCTGGCAGGCCGTGACGTTCACGCCCACGATCAGGGCGGTGTTCCGATGCGAATGAGGCGGTCCGGACTGATGATCCGCGCCCGAGATGAGCGCGGCGCGGTCCTGATGATCGTGGCGATCTGCTTGCTCGTGCTCCTCGGCATGCTGGTGCTCACGTTCGACCTCGGCCGCGGCGTGGCGATCAAGCGGAACATGGTGAATGGGGCTGATGCCGCCGCCCTGGCCGCGGCGAGGGAGTGCGGGCTCGCAAATGGCGAGGCGGCGGCGCTGGAAGCCGCCACCGATCTGCTCGCCGACAACAACGGGGCGGCCACGGTGGTCTCCTTCGAGATCACCCCCAGCCCCGCCCAATGCAGCGGCGCTCCCAACCCGAACCCGGACGAGGACAACGAGGTCACCGTGACGGCCAGCGTTCCACAGGAGTACTTCTTCGCCCAGATCTTCGGATTCACCGGCGGCGCGGTCGTGGCCTCCGCCACCGCTACGTGGGAGCCGGCCGTGGTGAATCCGGCTCCGCTCAAGCTCGAGGCACTGAAGGTGGACGAGTGCCTCAGGGCCGGCGCGGGCTCGTCGTGCTACTTCAAGTTCGAGCCCAACCAGGGCCAGTGGGGATGGCTCAACTTCCCCGAAGGCTGGCCCGTCAAGGGCGAGGCCAACCCGCCGACGGACTGCCCCGCGACTGGCGGGACGAGGGACCTCGTGAGCTACATCAGGACGATGGGGCTGAGCGAGGAGAGCAGCTTCCTGCCTTCCCTGTGGAACGTCCCGGTCTGGGTATGCGCCTTCAACGGCGACATCGATGAGGGTCAGCAGGAGATCCAGCACTGGATCGTCACCGTCGGCACGACGGAGCCCAGGCCGATCGTCTCCTTCCCGGTGGTGGCGCCTCCGCCTCCGGGCCCTTGCCCGGCGGAAGGGTGCTGGCAGTGGTACACGGGGTCGCGCGCGTCCTACCCGGTCATCCGGTTGGAGGGCTTCTACTTCGAGGACCTGTTCCAGGGACAGGAGATCCGGGGCGACGCGGAGTTGCAGGAAGCGTGCGGGTTCGACGGCCCCACTGCGTGGGGGAGCGTGTTCTGTATCGAGCTGAAGGTGGTCGACCTTGGAACCGACCCGCCCGGTGGCGCCGTACGAGTTCGGCTCGTGGACTAAACCTCGGCCACCTGGCTGCCGAAGGACCTAAGCGAGAAGGCACAGGGGGGATAGTCATGAAGGGTAGAGGGCTCGTCGTGGTCCTGGCTTTGATCCTGGCCACGCTGGCGACGGCTGGGGTGTTCCTGTACGCCCGGGGCGTCAAGGAGGAAGCCAAGCAGGTCGCTACGCCCGTGCCGGTCGTCGTGTCCAAGGTGGACATCCCGGCCAACAGCGATCTCAGTACGCTGATTGAGCAGGAGGAGTTCAAACTCATCGAGGTCCCTCGGAGCGCGGTGGTCTCTGGCGCTGTGACGTCGATCGAGCAGCTCCAGGACAAGCGGAACGGTGTGGCCATCCTGGCCGGGGAGCAGATCCCGCTGGCCCGCATCCAGGGTGAGGGAACGGTACCCGGCGGGTTCCTACAGATCCCCGAGGGGCACGAGGCCCTGACCGTGGCCCTGGACGCGCCTCGGGCTATCGCCGGAGCTCTCACCGGCGGCGACCACGTGGCCATCTACGCGACCTTCGACGTCCCGGGGGGACAGCAGACGTCAACTGGCGTGTCGGCGACCGGGGTCGAGGCCTTCGCCGGCGGGGATGTCACGGTCGTCCTGGTGCCGGAGGTCCAGGTGCTGCGGGTGCTCCGTCCCGTCACCGTGGAGACAGCTCCCCTCGCAAACGAGGCCCAGCAGGTGATCGGCCAGATCACGGTGACTCTCGCTCTGTTGCCCGAAGATGCGCAGCGGTTCGTCTTCTCCATGGAGAAGGGGAGCGTGTGGCTCGGCCTGTTGGCCCCGGACGACAAGGGCACCGACCGGAAGCCGATCTCGTACGCACAGGTTATTGGCTGACGTGAATCAGCAGATACTCGTCGTGGGCACGCCGCAGTTCCGGGCGACGCTCGCCCGGGCCATGGAGGCGGAGCCTGAGGAGATCGGCTGGGTCCAGAGCGTGGTGGCGGCCGAGGAGATCCTAGTGGAGACCCATGACCCGGTCGACGTACTCGTCCTGTCGCCCGAGGTGAAGGAACCCGACGCCTTCGGCCTGGCGGAGTTCGTGGGACGGACCGCGCCGATGACCGCCATCATCATGGTGCGCGACAAGTCCTGGAACGGGATGCTCCCGGCGGCCATGCGGGCGGGCATCCGCGACGTCGTCGACGTCACGCAGGGGGCCGACGAGCTCCGCGACGCCGTGCACCGGGCCGTCGTGTGGGCGGAGAACCTCCGCGACCAGCGCGGCTCGATGGCCACAAAGGCCCGGCACCGCGGCACGGTGATCTCCGTGTTCTCGTCCAAGGGTGGGACGGGGAAGACGTTCCTGACCACGAACCTGGCTGCCGCGCTCGCCGACGTCGCCCGGCAGTCCACCGCCGTGGTGGACCTGGACGTCGACATGGGGGACGTCTTCTCCTACTTCGGGCACGAGCCCTCGAGGGAGGTAGGGGACCTGATCTCCCTGGGCGAAGGCGCGGACCGGGAGACCGTGTTCGCCAATGCCACCAGGCTCGGCGAGCACCTGTGGGGCTTCGGCGCGATGCCGGACCCCTCGGTGAAGCCGCCCCCCGGGGAGGCCGTGGGCAAGTACCTGCGGGTCCTCCGGAACAACTTCGCCTTCGTCGTGGTCGACGCGTCGGCCGACTACACGGACCTGACGCTGGCATGCTTCGACCTGTCCGACGCCATCTGCCTAGTCACCGGTCTCGACGTGGTCGGCGTGAAGCACCTATCGAAGGCCCTGGACATGCTGCTCACGATGGGCGTGCCCCGGGAACGCTTCCACGTCGTGCTGAACCGCGCTGACAGCAAGGTGGGACTCAACGCCGCCGACGTGGAGCGCGCCATGAAGATCCAGGTCGACACGATGATCCCCTCCAGCCGCCTCGTCCCCACGTGCTTGAACAAGGGGCGCCCGGTGGTGCTGGAGGAGCCGGGCTCCGAGGTGGCCGAGAGCATCCGGCGCTTGGCCACGCGGTTCGCCGAGTCGAAGCTCACCGGCGGGTCGAGTCCCAGGGAAGGGGAAATCTTGCTCACGCCCCCCACGGATGAGCGCAAGCGCGGGCTCTTCAGGCGCGGTTAGGAGGAACACGTGACGCTCGCAGACCGACTGGCGAAGGCAACTCAGAAGGATCGGATCGGGGACATCCGGACGCGGATCCAGGAGCGCCTGGTCGAGGTGCTTGGGCCGAGGCTGTACGACGCCTCGATGTCCGACACCGAGCTCGAGGGGTTGGTCCACCAGCGCCTACGTGAGCTTCTGGACGAGGAGGAGTCCGGTATGTCCGCGCAGGAGAAGCTCCTCATCGTGCGGCAGATCGGGGACAGCGTGCTCGGCCTCGGCCCGCTGGAGGCGTTCGTCCGCGACCCGGAGGTCACCGAGGTCATGGTGAACCGGTGGGATTCGATCTACGTGGAGCGGGCAGGCAAGATCTACTGGAGCGGGGCGAAGTTTCACGACGATGCCCAGCTGCGCCGCACGATCGACATGATCGTGGCCAAGGTTGGGCGGCGGGTGGACGAGTCGTCGCCCTACGTGGACGCTCGCCTTCCCGACGGCTCGCGCGTGAATGCCATCGTCCCCCCGCTCGCGATCGACGGCGCATGCCTCACGATCCGGAAGTTCTCCACGGACCCCTACCAGGCCGAGGACCTGGTCACCTTCGGCACCCTGACCCGGCCCGTGGTCGAGCTGCTGGACGCCTGCGTGCGGGGCCGGATGAACATCCTGGTCTCGGGGGGCACCGGCGCGGGCAAGACCACCACATTGAACGTGCTGTCGTCGTTCCTGCCCGACGACGAGCGGATCATCACGATCGAGGACTCGGCGGAGCTCCGGCTCCAGCAGCCCCACGTCGTCCGCCTGGAGTACCGCCCCCCCAACATCGAGGGCCGGGGCGAGGTCACGATCCGCGACCTCGTCCGGAATGCCCTGCGTATGCGTCCAGACCGGATCGTCGTCGGTGAGGTCAGGGGGGCCGAGGCCCTGGACATGCTCCAGGCCATGAACACCGGCCACGACGGGTCCATCTCGACGATCCACTCGAACGCGCCGCGCGACGCGCTGTCTCGCCTCGAGACGATGTCGCTGATGGCCGGGATGGACCTCGGGATCCGGGCCGTCCGGGAGCAGATCTCCTCGGCCCTCAACCTGATCATCCACCAGACCCGCATGAAGGACGGCGTGCGGCGCCTCACCCACATCACGGAGATCGTGGGCATGGAGGGCGACATCATCAGCCTGCAGGACCTGTTCCTGTTCGACTACTCGGCGGGGATCGACGACGAAGGTCGGTTCCGCGGCCAGCTCAGGGCCACCGGACTTCGGCCGCGCTTCATGGAGCGCCTGGCCGAGCATGGGATCGCAGTGGGGGCCGAGATCTTCGCCCCGACGCCGGGAGGTCGAGCGGCCTGATGGACGACATCCTCAATACCGTCACGGGCTCAGACTTCTGGCTGCTCATCATCCTCGGCACCGCGTTCCTCGCGGCCTTCCTGCTGGGGGTCATGCTGCTCGGCGTGGGCGAGAAGGGCCGGCGCCAGCGGAGCCTGGCTCGCCTGATGGTGGGCCGGCGGCGAGCGACCAAGGACGAGAGGCAGTCGAGGCTCGAGGCCATGTGGATGCCGACCGGCCTGGTGGAGGTGGGGCGGCGGGTCGCGTCGGTCGGCGGATTCAGCGGCCGCCTGGACGGGCGGCTCGAACAGGCCGGGGTCCCGATGCGCGCCGGCGAGTTCGTGGCCCTCACCTCGGTGGGTGCCGTGGCGGGTGCGATCCTGGGCGCCGTCCTCCTCCCGAACATCATCTTCGTACTGTTGGTGGCGGCCGGCGGGGGGTTTCTCCCGTACGGCTGGCTGCTCAGGGCCGTGGCCAAGCGCCAGAAGAGGCTGTCGGAGCAGCTGAGCGATACCCTGTCCATCCTGGCCAGCTCCCTTCGAGCCGGGCACAGCTTCCTGCAGGCCCTGGACCAGGTGGCGAAGGAGATCAGCGAGCCCTCGGCGACCGAGTTCCAGCGGGTCGTCTCGGAGATCCGGCTGGGCCGGCCGGTCGAGGAGTCGCTGGTCGCGATGGCCGATCGCATCGACAGCGACGACCTGCGGTGGGCGGTCATGGCCGTGAACATCCAGCGCGAGGTGGGCGGCAACCTTGCCGAGGTCCTCGACATCGTGGCGAACACGGTCCGGGAACGCGCCTACATCCACCGTCAGGTCCGGGTCCTGTCGGCGGAGGGTCGGATCTCGGTCGCGATCCTGGCGATCCTCCCATTCGCGATAGCCGTGTACATCGCCATCGTCAATCCCGACTACATCAGCGTGCTCTTCACTCGGACGGCGGGCCTTGTCATGCTCGTTGCCGGCGGGCTCCTCATGGCCCTGGGGATCTTCGTCATGTCGAGGATGGTGAAGATCGATGTTTGACGACATCTGGCTCGTGCTCGCGCTGGTTGGGACGTTCCTCACCATCTTCGTGCTTGGGTTCGTCATCGACGCGACGGTGACCGGCAGTCGCCGGCGCGCGGTCACCCTCCTCCAGGCTCACGTCGGGGAGGTGTCGAAGGGCGCGTTCACCCTTCGGGAGGAGCAGCTCCAGCGCTCGGCCCTGGTGCGGCTGGCCCTGCCCTTCGCCGGCAAGGTGGTGGGTCTCCTCGCCCGTTTCACGCCCATCGACCTCCCTCGCCGGGTCAACCGGCTGATCGTCTTGGCCGGAAGCCCGGCCGGATGGTCCGCCGAGCGGGTCGTGGCCTTCAAGATCATCCTGGGGATCGTCGGGCTGGTGGGCGGGCTCGTGGTGGCCACTCTGCTTCCGCTCTCGGGCGGGCTCTTCATCGCCATCGTCGGCGTGTTCGCGCTGCTCGGGTACACCTTGCCGAGCGCCCAGCTCTCAGCCAAGGCGTCCAAGCGCCAGAAGGAGATCCGCAAGTCCCTCTCGGACACCATGGACCTCCTGACGATCAGCGTGGAGGCGGGACTGGGGTTCGACGCGGCCCTCGCTCAGGTGGTCCGGAACGTCCCGGGCGCACTGTCGGAGGAGATCGCCCGCATGCTTCAGGAGATGCAGATCGGCGCGAGCCGGGGCGACGCCTTCCGCAACCTCGGCGAACGCACCGAGGTCCCAGAGCTGGACGGGTTCGTCCTGTCCATGATCCAGGCGGACAAGTTCGGCGTGAGCGTCGCCAACGTCCTCAGGGGCCAGTCCAAGGAACTGCGGCAGAAGCGACGCCAGCGGGCGGAGGAGCAGGCCCAGAAGGTGCCGGTGAAGCTCCTGTTCCCCACGATCTTCATGGTCCTGCCGGCCATGTTCATCGTGGTCATCGGGCCGGGGGCCATCAAGATCTTCGATTCCTTCCTCGCCAATTCAATTGGGTAGACCGAGGCGATCCCAGGCGCTGCTACCCTTCGGGCGTCATGAGGGTGGCCTACCAGGGAGAGCCCGGTGCGTTCAGCGAGACCGCCGTGCTCGCCGCGTTCCCCGACGCCGAGCCCATGCCGTGCGACACTGTCAGGATCGCGTTCTCCCGGGTCACGAGCGGCGAGGCCGAGTTCGGGGTGGTGCCGGTGGAGAACTCCCAGGCCGGCTCGGTGAACGAGACCTATGACCTCCTCCTGAACAGCGACCTGGTGAGGATCGTCGGCGAGGTGGTCGTGCGGGTGGACCACGCGCTGCTCGCGCACCCCGGCGCACGCCTGGAAGGCATCAAGCGGGCCTACTCCCATTGGCAGGCCCTGGCCCAGAGTGAGGACTTCCTGGCCGCCCATCGCATCGAGCCGGTTCCGGTGCACGACACGGCCGGGGCCGCTCGGCTGGTTGCGGAGTCCGACCGGGTCGACGAGGGCGCCATCGCGAGCGTCGAGGCCGGGGCCAAGCTTGGGCTCGTGGTGCTGGCGGAGCGGATCCAGACCTATCCGGACAACTTCACGAAGTTCGCGGTGATCGGGTCGAAGGACGCGGGCCTGGGGACCCCGGACAAGACTTCCGTCGTCTGGGCGGTTCACGATCGGCCCGGTTCGCTCCTCGCTTCGCTGAAGCCCTTCGCCGCGCGCGGGATCAACCTGATCAAGCTGGAGTCTCGGCCCCGGCGAGGTGCCCCATTCGAGTACGTCTTCTACCTGGACATCGAGCGGCCGGCTGACGACCCCGAGTTCCTCGCGGCCATCGACGAGGTCCGCCTGCACACCTCGATGCTGAAGGTGCTGGGCTCGTACCCGGGTTCGAAGGGGCCGGTCTAAGACCGGCTCGGAAAGGCCGGTACGATTCGACGGGTGAGCGCCCGGCGCCGGGGCCGTCACGCGGCCCGTGCCCCCCTCCCGTTCGGAGCGGTGGCGCTCGCCCTGGCGCTCCTCGCGGGCGCCGTGATCGTGTGGCGCCTGGATCCTCGGACCGGCGAGGCGAACGGGCCGGCCGCCGGCGGGGACAGCCCCGGTCCGTCCCCCTCGCCTTCGCCGACCCCCGTCGGGACACCTTCTCCGGAACCCGGCGCGGCCGCCTCCCCCGGGCCGATCAACACCGCGTTCCCCGGCATCACCACGTTCCGGGGCAACGCGTCCCGGACCTACTACGGGCGGGGGCCGGTGCCGGAGGACCCGGTCGTCCTGTGGCGGTACCCGGCGTCCGGGTCGCTGTGCAGCCTGTCCTCGACCGGCGGCGAGACCGACGAGTGGTGCGGGACCGGCTGGACCGGCCAGCCCAACGTCATCCTGGGAGAGGACGGCCGGATCGAGGTCCGGGTCGGCGCCTACGACGGCCACTACCACTTCCTGGACGGGCGAACCGGCGAGCCGGTTCGGCCACAGCTCGTCACCGGCGACCTGGCCAAGGGCTCGGCCACGTCCGACCCGGACGGCTATCCCCTTTACTACGCCGGATCGCGAGACAACCTGTTCCGGATCGTCGCGCTCGATCGCCCGGAGCCCGAGGTGCTGTGGTCCATCGACGCGCAGACGAGCGTTCCCGACCCCCGGTGGAACAGCGATTGGGACGGGGCGGCTTTGGTGATCGGCGACTATCTGCTGGAGGGCGGCGAGAACTCCTGGTTCTACGTGATCAGGCTGAACCGGGGGTACGACGAAGAAGGAAGGGTCACCGTGAAGCCGAGGATCGCGGCCCGGATCCCGGGGTTCGACGACCGCCTCCTGGCCGACCTCCCCGACAACGACGTCTCCATCGAGGGCTCGGTGGCGTTTCGGGACGGCGTCGCGTATTTCGCCAACTCCGGCGGGCTGGTGCAGGGATGGGACATCTCCAACCTGCTGGCCGGCGGGACGAGGTATCGCCGGGTGTTTCGATTCTGGACCGGCGACGACACCGATGCCTCCGTCGTGATCGACGAGGAGGGGTACCTGTACGTGGGGAGCGAGCTCCAGCGGTTCAACGCGCGTTCGGCCGAGGTGGGGCAGCTGATGAAGCTCGACCCGGCGAACCCCAAGGACCCGCTGGTGTGGTCGGTGCCCATCCCCGAGCGGGGGGGCGACGGCCTAGGTGGCGTGTGGGCCACCCCCGCCGTGTTCCGCGGGATGGTCTACGAGGCAACGAACTTCGGGGACCTCATCGGCGTCGACCGAGCGACCGGCGAGGTGCGATGGCGGATCCATCTCCCCGGGCCCACGTGGTCGTCGCCGGTGGTGGTGGACGGCGTCCTGCTCCAGGGGGACTGCGCCGGCGACCTCCACGCGTTCGACATCTCGAGGCCGCGCAAGCCCCCGGAGGAGCTGTGGTCGGTCCACCTCGACGGGTGCATCGAGTCCACGCCGTCCGTGTTCCGAGGGATGATCTGGGTGGGCACGCGTGGCGGCGGCATCTACGGCATCGGGGACCGGGCCGGGTCGTAACGCCGCGCGACGGTATCCTGGCCCCATGGATCTCATCGAGGTGGGCGCGTCCGCACCTCCCGTCCCGGGCCTGACAGGCGATGGGCCGGCGGCGGTGGTCTTCTACAAGGTCACGTGCCCGGTCTGCCAGATGGCCGCCCCCAAGGTCGACGTCCTGGGCCGGGCCCACCCCGGCCGGGTGGTGGGGGTGGGGCAGGACCCGAACGAAGAGCTGGACCGATTCGGTCGCGAGTTCGGGATGGCGGTCCCGGCGGTCCCCGACCTTCCGCCGTACGACGTGTCGAACGCCTTCGGCATCGAGACCGTTCCCACCGTGGTCCTGGTGGGCGGGGACGGCACGGTGATCGACACGGTGGTGTCCTGGGACCGGGACGGCTACAACCGGGTCTCGGCCCGACTGGCCGAGCTGACCGGGGAAGAGCCGGTCGTCGTGTCGGAGCCCTCCGACGGCCTGCCTCCGTTCCGCCCCGGCTGAGGGTCTCGGAACGCGCGCTAGGCTGGCGCGCTCGGCATCACGAACTGAAGAAGGCCACGCCCCGTTCGAACTGCGGGAGCGCCTGGATCTGCCCCGTTCGCCACGCGATCAAGGCGACCCCCACCACGATCAGCACCGCGAACCCGGCGACGCGCACCAGCGTTCGTTGCCGCGATGGTCCGAACCCCTCGGCCACGTATCCGGCGGCGAACCCGGAGACCAGCCCGCCGACGTGCGCCCGCCAGTCGATCCCAGCGAACCCGATGGCCAGGACGGCGTTCAGCAGGATCATCATCATGGCCCATCGCAGGTTCGCCGCCGCCAGGGCCAGGTGCCGGCGCCGGTAGTTGTACGCGATGAACGCCCCGAACACGCCGAAGATCGCGCCCGAGGCTCCGACGCCGACCACGTCGACCGGCCCGAACGCATACGAGGTGACGCTCGCCAGGAACCCCGTGACGAAGAACACCAACAGGAAGCGCCGCCGGCCGAGCGCGTCCTCCATGGCCGTGCCGAA
>Ga0214471_10004395_pt1 | contig 10899 bp, 8 predicted proteins | sample RVTome_5_FD_207665 | JGI IMG/M metagenome (GOLD analysis project Ga0214471, IMG submission 207665) | Soil microbial communities from uranium-contaminated site in the Upper Colorado River Basin, Wyoming, United States - RVT142D155 | ecosystem: Environmental > Terrestrial > Soil > Contaminated >... | reverse complement strand
GAGCGGTCCTGATGGCCCGAGGCGCCACCAACGAGAAGGGGCCTGAGCGGGCGTTTCTGAACGCGCTCGAATCCATCCTCGCGGTCGAGGGAAAGCTTCCGGTGAACCTGATGGTGACCGCCGAGGGCGAGGAGGAGCTCGGCTCGCCGCACTATCCCGAGATCGTCGACCGGTACGAGGAGCGTTTGCGTGCCGCGGTCGGCGCCTTCTTCCCCTTCAATTCCCAGAGCCCGCAGGGCGAAGTGACGCTCAACCTCGGCGTGAAGGGCATTCTCTATTTCGAGCTCGAGGCGACCGGAAGGGATTCGGGAGGGCCCAAGACCGCGGAAATCCACGGGTCTTTCAAAGCGATCGTGGACTCCCCCGCGTGGCGTCTGGTTCAAGGGCTCTCGACCCTCACCTCCGCGGACGGGAACACCATCCTCGTACCCGACTACTACGACGACGTTCGACCGCCCACGGCCGAGGAAGAGCGCCTCATGAACGCAGTTCTCGCCGATTGGAACGAGGCCACGGTTCGAGAGAGCCTCGGGGTCTCGAAGTGGATCGACGGCATCTCGGGGAAGGACGCGCTCCTCCGGTATCTGTACGACCCGACGCTCAACATCGACGGGATTTGGGGCGGCTATGCCGGCGAGGGCTCGAAGACCATCCTTCCGCACAAGGCCACGGCGAAGGTCGACTCGCGCCTTCCGCCCAATCTCGATCCGGACGAAGCCCTGGCGAAGATCCGCCGGCACCTCGACGCGAAGGGCTTCTCCGATCTCACCATCCGGAAGCTCTCCGGCTATCCCGCGTCGCAGACGTCCGTCGATTCCGGGCTCGTTCGGGCGGCGATCTCGGTCTTCAATAAGTACGAGCTCACCCCTTCGGTGTGGCCGCGACTCGCGGGGAGCGCGCCGTTCTATCAGTTCACCGAGCGCCTCAAGCTTCCCCTGGTTCTCGGAGGCCTCGGGCACGGGTCGGGGGCGCACGCTCCGAACGAATACATGGTGGTGAGGCCCCGGGTGGGCTCGACCGTCAAGGGGCTCGCCGAGATCGAAAAGGGCTACGTCGACTTTCTCTTCGCCCTCGCGGGCAAATGACCTGAGGAGGAAACCATGCGAGGTTTCATCGTCTGTCTCGCGCTTACGACGTCCATCGGATCCGCCTTCGCCGAGAACTGGCCACAATGGCGTGGACCGCGAGGCAACGGTGTCAGCAATGAGACCGGGCTTCCCGTGCGATGGGGGGACGAAGACAACGTCGCCTGGACGGCGCAGCTTTCGGGGCTCAGCGTCTCCACCCCCATCATCTATGGAGATCGAGTGTTCGTCACCGGGCAAGCGGGACGAGGCGTGCTCCGCGAGGGAAACCATCCGACGTTGATGCGAGGCGAGGAGACGCCCTCCGAGCGCTCCCTCGGGGAGGCCGCGTCGGCACCCGCGGCCGCGGGCGCGGTTACGTTCCTCGTCGAAGCGTTCGACCGCAAGAACGGGCGGCGCCTCTGGGAGTACCGCATCCCCGCGGAATCCGCCGCCGGAGGCGACCTTCCGCCGGTCCATCGCAAGCACAACCTCGCGAGCCCGAGCCCCGTCACCGACGGCGAGCGGGTGTACGCCTGGTTCGGGACCGGGCAGCTCGTGGCGCTCGACCTCGAGGGGAAGCTCGTCTGGCAGAAACATATGGCGAAGGACTACGCTCCTTTCGAGATCCCCTGGGGTCATTCGAGCTCACCCACGGTCTACGAAGATGACCTCCTTCTTCTCTGCGACCACGAGCCCGCGTCCTATCTCGTCGCTCTCGACAAGCGGACGGGACAGGAGAAGTGGAAGACCGACCGAGGCAAGGGACTTCGGTCCTACAGTACGCCCACGGTGGTTTCCGGGTCCGCGGGCGACGAGCTGGTGGTGAACTCAAGCGAGAAGCTCGAGGGCTACGATCCGAAGACCGGGAAGCTCCTCTGGTTCCTCGTCGAGCCGAACCAGTACCCGATCCCCGTGCCCTCGTTCGCGGACGGCATCATCTATACGAGCCGCGGCTACCGAAGCGGTCCCTATATGGCCATCCGTCCGGGCGCCCGGGGAGACCTCAAGGGGTCCGAGCACCTCCTTTGGCACGTGCCCACGGGAGCTCCGTACGTCTCCTCCGTCGTCCACTACCAGGGTGTGGTCTACATGGCAAGCGACGCCGGGGTGGTGCAGGCGGTCGACGCGGCGACGGGCGAGCGGCTCTTTCAGGGCCGGACCGGAGGCGTTTTCTCGGCGGCGCCGGTCGCGGGAGACGGGAAGATCTACTTCATGAGCGAGACCGGTGAGGCAACCGTCCTCGCGGCCAAGCGGGAATTCGAGATTCTCGCCCAGAATCCGATGGAGGCGCGTTTTCTCGCGTCCCCCGCGATTTCCGGAGGTCAGATCTTCCTCCGGAGCGACGACCGGTTGATCGCCATCGGGAAGCCCTCGGAACCCACGGCGTCGGGCCCATTGAGCCCACAGAGCGAAGACCGCTGAGCCGCACTCGAAATTTCTTGACAACGCGAATGCCGGGCTTAAGCTTCGGCATTCGATGGCTCTCCGCGACTCGTGCCGTTCCAACCTGTTCACCCGAATCTCCGCGGCGTGGCCTGGCAACGGCCACGAGTTCTTCTGATGCGTTTCCCTAGGACCAAATAGTTGGAACGGCACTCGTCCGGCGTGCGAGCGATAGGAAGCCTTCTTCCAGAGAGCCGGGCGGCGGAGAGCCGGGGCAGCTTCAAGACCCGCGCGGGTCTACTCACCCTCGTCGGACTTCTCTTCGCATCCACCTGCGGCGGTCCCTACGGGATGGAGGACTTCGTCGCCCGCGTGGGACCGGGGCTCTTCATCATGCTTCTGTTCGTGACGCCCTGGCTCTGGGGGCTTCCCGCCGCCTTCGCCTCCGCCGAGCTCTCCTCCAGGCAGTCGGTCGAGGGCGGTTACTACCGCTGGGCGCGAGCCCACCTCGGGGAGTTCTGGGGCTTCCAGTCGGGGATTTGCAGCGTTCTTTCCTCCTTTCTCGATAACGCCCTCTACCCGGTGATCTTCGCCCGCGCCGTCGCCTTCGTCATCCCGGAGATGGGAGCGTTCGAGAGGTGGGCCGCCGCTTCGCTCTTCATCCTCGCGTTGACGTGGGTGAACTACCGGGGAATCGTGGTGACCGGCGCGACCGCGGTCGCGCTCAACCTGTTCTTGCTGGCGCCCGTCGTCTGGATCGTGATCGCGGGTTTCAGCGGAGCGAGACTCTTTCCCTTCGAGCCGTTCCATGTGGGCGGGACCAACTTCACCTCTGACCTCGGCGCCGCGCTCGCACTAGCGCTCTGGCTCTATTCGGGCTACGGAGAGGTGAGCACGGTCGCGGAAGAGATCGATCGGCCGCAGAGGAACATCCCCCTCGGCCTTCTCATCGTTACCCCGGTCGTGATCCTCACCTACAGTCTTCCGGTGATCGCCGGCCTCGTCTCCGTCGGAGGGTGGGAGAGCTGGAGATCGGGCCAGTTCGTCGCCATCGGCACCGAGCTCGGCGGACCAGCTCTCGGGCGATGGGCGTTTTTCGGAAGCGTCGCGAGCCAGGCCGTCATCTTTCTCACGTACCTTCTGTGGATGTCGCGCATCGCCTGGTCGATGGCGGAGGATCGCAACCTTCCGTCGTGGTTCAGCCGCCTTCACCCGAAGTACGGGACGCCCTATCGAGTCCTCTGGGTTTATGCCATCGTGTACTGCGCCATGGCGGCGCTCCCATTCGAGCACCTCCTGGTGGCCGACATCTGGGTCAGCGGCGCCTACACCATGATCCTGCACGCGACCCTGATTCGGGCACGTTCGCAGGCGTCGCTCAACGACGGAGGTTTCCGCGTTCCCGGAGGACGCCTCGGCCTCTGGCTCAACGCCATCGTGCCCGGCATCACCTGGGTCGTCTTTCTCATTCTCACCTTCGGCGAGCACGGGCGCTTCGGGATTCCGCTCCTGCTGCTCGGGCCGGTGAGCTTCTATGTGATGCAGGCGGTGCGGAAGGTTCGGCCCGTGGCCGCGGCGCAGTAAGATCGCCGACTGGAGGGTTCCCATGAAGCTCGTAGCACTCAGTCTTCTTTCGGCGGCGCTCTTGAGCGCTCCTGCCCCCACGACGGCTTCCGACCTCGAGAAAGTCGTCGCCGAATACGTCGGCCTCTACAAGCGGGAGACGCTCGCCGAATGGAGAAAGCTCTTCCTTCCGCACTTCAGCGTCGCTTCCACGCGAGAGGACGGGACCGTCGGCGAGCGCACTCTCGACGAGTTCTACGAGGCCCAGAGGCGCTACTTCGAGAGCGGGCGCGCCATCAAAGAGGTGCTGGAGAACGTCCAGATCGAGCAAAAGGGGAAGCTCGCGAGCGTCTGGGCGGACTTCGTGCTCACCGACGAGGGGGAGACTCGAAGGGGAAAGCTCGCCCTACTATTGATCGAAGGCCCCGAAGGCTTCAAGATCCACTCGTTGATGTTCTCGTATTACGGCTGACGATTGTCGGGGAGGGCTCCCCACGACGGGCTCATAGGCAAGGTCGATCCCATCGAGCAATGTCGTGGCATCTGCATGCCGATTCTAGCCGCCTCGTCCGGAAGGGCTAATTGAGCGGGGTCGGATTTTGTCTTAGAATCGGTCAGGATTTCAAACTCAGAACCTGCAGGAGTACCCCAATGACCGGACGAAGATTCTCGATTGCAGCCGGGGTGGCGCTCGCTTCCCTCGCTTTCGTCGCGACCGTGGCCGGGGCCAAGGACCTGAAACCCACGAGCTTCGGCGCCGTCTACAGCATGGAGGTGGAAATCGATCAAATCCCGTCGATGAAGTCGTGCGCCGTGGCCGGCCCGATCACCATCAAGGACCAGCGGACCGAGACGGCCGTCGGCGAGAGATGGCACGAGGACACGCCCAACCTGAAACACACGGTCACGATGACCGGAGACGTGGCGGCCTGGGTGCGGGAGGGCTTCGGTCAGATCGCGAGACAATCGATGCTGCAAACGGGTACGGCTGGAAAGCCCGAAGTCGTCGTGAGCGTCGCCAGGATCTGGGTCCAGGAGAAGGTGTACCGGAACGCGGAGTACGACGGCCGGGTGGTTCTCGACGTCTCAGTCAACTCACCCGCGGGCGCCTCCTGTTGGTCCGGGCGCGTGGAGGGATTCGCCGAGAACTATGGTCGCGCCGGCAAAGAGATCAACTACCAGGAAACGGTGAACCACGCTTTGGACAGGACCATAGCGACGATGTTCGGAACGACGGGCTTCGTGGATGCGCTCTGCACCTGCGGCGCGCCCACTCAGTAGAAACCCGCCCCGCGCTTCCGTAATCTTCTTGCCGAGTCCGTTTGGAATCGCACCATAATTCTGCCCGCAACCCCTCATCGGGGCGGGTTCGCAGGCGTCGCTGAGAGAAGACCGTTTTCCGGGTCCCGACTTCGAGAAGGTCGTCGCCGGGCTCTGCCGGCGGGAGATGCTCCCCGAATGGAAGAAGTTCTTTCCTCTCATCACTGATGTTCTCGTACTACGGCTGAGCGAAGCCTCCCAAGCCCGGCATCTCGAAGCCAAGCTTCTCGAGGTCGGAAATCAGCTTCCTGCTCTCCGCTTCGCCCAGCTCTACCAGGGGCGGGCGCAGTCGATTCCATTGCGGATCGGAAGCGTAATGGGAAACGATCTTCTTGAGCGCGGGGACCAGGGGGAACTGCTGCACCGCGAGACGAACGTCGTTCAAAGAGGCCTGGATAGCTTCCGCATCCTCGCTCTGCCAGCTCTGGAACAGTCGATCGATGGCTTCGGGGTTGATGTTGGCGGTCGCCGAGATGCATCCGGCGCCGCCCGCCCTCATGTTCGCGAGCAGCAGCGTCTCGTTTCCCGCGAACATCCCGAAGCCGGGAAAAGCGCGCAGCACCGCTTCGAGATGGGTGCTTTCGCCGGAGCTATCCTTCATGCCCACGACGATGGCGGGAAAGGCGTCCCGGAGCCGGCCCACGAGGTCGATGCTGATGGGCGCCGCGGACATTTGCGGGAAATGGTACAGGTAGATGCGCAGGCGATCATCGTCCACGCGATCGATGACCTGGGCGAAGCTTCGGTAGAGTCCCTCGTCGCTCACGCCTTTGTAGTAGAAAGGGGGGAGCATGAGGACCCCGCCGACGCCCGCCGCCACCGCGTGAGACGTGAGCCGCACGGTGTCGGGAAAGGCGCAGCATCCCGTACCGGGCATCATCCTCTTCGGGTCGAGGCCGGCTTCGAGCAGTTGGTCGAGGAGCTCGATGCGCTCGTCCACGGAAAGGGAGTTGGCCTCGCTGTTGGTGCCGAACACCGCGAGGCCGCAGTGGCGCTCGAGAAGCCAGCGGCAGTGCCCAATGAGCCGCTTTCCGTCGGGTGACAGATCGCGTTGGAAAGGCGTCACGACGGGCGCGAGCACTCCGGACAGGAGCGGGGCCGGGCTCATTCGATCTCCTTTCGTGCGGTCACAGTCTACTCCGGAAACGAATAGAATGAACCGATCCGACGGCGTCGAGGACCGAGTATGAGCGGCGAAGAGCTGCGCGAGGTGGTGCTTCGGTTCTACCAGGAGCTCAACGATTTTCTGCCGGAAGAGCGCCGGAAGGCGAGCTTCTCCCAACGATTTCGCGGAACCCCCGCGGTCAAGGACGTCGTCGAGGCCGTGGGGGTCCCGCATACCGAGATCGACGTCATCCTCGTGGACGGGGAGTCCGTCGGTTTCGAGCACCGGCTGAGGGGAGGCGAGCGGGTCGCGGTCTATCCCACGTTCGAGCGCTTCGACGTGTCGAGCGTCACCCGGCTTCGTCCCGAGCCGCTGCGCGAGCCGAGGTTCATCGCGGACGTGCACCTCGGAAGACTTGCCCGCTGCCTACGGCTCGTCGGCCTCGATACCGTCTACGAGCGCGAGCTCGACGACGCCGGCATCGCCGCGCGCTCCCACGAGGAACGAAGGATCGTGCTCACGCGCGATCGCGGCCTTCTCAAGCGAAAGGCGGTGACCCATGGCCACTTCGTGCGCAAGGTGAAGTCGGACGACCAGCTTCTCGAGGTCATCGACGCGTTCGACCTCCGGGGACGACTCGCGCCCTTCTCTCGCTGCCTCGAGTGCAACGGTGCGGTTCGGCCGGTTGCGCGCGGCCTCGTCGAGGAGCGGCTTCCGTTGTACACGCGGATGGAGTACGACCGCTTCCTTCGCTGCGAGGGCTGCGGGAAGGTTTACTGGCCGGGAGCGCATTTCGCGCGGCTGCGGGCGCTCGTCGACTCGGTCTCCGCGGCACGACGATAGCGCTCGAGCCTGCACGCAAGCAGTCCCGCCGAAATAGAGTCCCCTCGCGGCGCGATAAGTATGGACATCATGCTGGTCGAGGGATTTCGCTGACGCCTAAAAGCCACGGCGAACACGTGTTCGGCGCGACGCTGTCCTCCCTTACTTCGAGACCGACGTCGGTCGCATCCCTGCCGGAAGCGGGAGCGGGTTGGCCATGAGGTCGCGTCCGAGCAGTATCGTCCGTTTCAACTCCAGGCTCTCCGCGTCCACCACCTGGATCACGTCTCCGATGCCGGTCACGAAGAGCTTCGTGCCGTCGGCCGAAAGGATGAGAGTGGACGCGGCTCGGCCCTGCAAGAAGCCTTTCTTCATCGCCACGATGCGACGGCTCTCCATGTCGATCTTCACCAGGTCCTTGACTCCGGCGTACCCGGTTTTCCCGTTGGGAGAGAGCGCGAAGACGTTGGCGTCGACCTTGGGGCCGACCTCGAAGCTCGACGCCGTCCTTTGCCTGAGGTCGAGACGGAGGACTCCGGTCATGTCCTTCTTCAAGAACGGATCGGTCGTCGTGACCAGGCCGTAGTAGACGCCCGGCTCGGGTGAGTAGAGTTCCGAGGGACGGAGCGGGCCGTAGCCAGCCTCCCAAGGAGTCGCGAGCGGGATCTTGGAGACCACGTCGTGCGTCGAGGCGGAGAGCTCGTAGACGTCGCGCGCGAACGCGAAGAACGTCTTGCCGTCGCTCGAGAACGGGAGAGGAGTGGTGAAATTGGTCCTGACCTCCGGTGGCAGACGGAAGCTCTCCTTCACCTGGTGGGCGTTCAGGTCGTAGACGACGTACTCGGTGTCCTCGGTCTCGAAGCGGTCGATGTCCATGCCGACGGCCACGACCCGAAGAATGAGCTCCGTCCCCCCGGGATGGGGATAGACGTTCAGAATGCGAACTCTGCGTGCCGCGGTCGAAAGGCGTAGCTCGTCGACCACCTGGCGGGCCTCCGGGTCGACCACCTCGACCGCCTCCATGCGGTCGGTGATGTAGTAGAGACGCCGAAAGTCCGGGGTGTGCGGCGTCTGACCGTAACCGGTGACCGCGCCATAGCGAAGTCGAATCTCGCCGACGAACTCCTCGGTGCTTTCGTCGAGCAAGCGGAGCTGGTTGGGCCAGAGCCCCATGATGAGGGTCCGGGTCTCGGCGGCGAGAGCGGGAATGGAGGAGAGAAAAAGCGCGAGCGCCGCCTCGAGAAAAAGCTTCGTTCGATTCATGGTGCGCCGATGTTCTAACACCTTGCGAGCCGGGTCAATCCTTCGGGCTCACCAGCCGCCGCCGCCACCCCCGCCGGAGCTTCCGCCGCCACCGCCGCCGCCTCCACCACTGCTTCCGCCCGAGCTTTCGGAAGGCGCTGAGACTCCCAAGGCGACGGCTCCCACGGCAGCCGCCCAGGAGCCTGTCGCGCCCGCTCCGCCGAAGGCGCCCCCTCCGCCCGTCCAGGGACGGCTCACGCTCCCTCCGCTTCCGCCCGAAGACGAGGAGCCGTAGTCGGTCGACGTCGAGCTCGTCGAGCCCGGGGGCCCGAAGACGCGGAACCAGCGATCCACATCCGGTCCGAGCTCGAAGGCGAGGAGGTAGGGAAACCATCGGTCGTCGAGACGAGGGTCGGCCTTCGAGAGCTCGTAGGCGAAGTACCGACGGGCCGAAGCGAGCTTTTTCCGGAGATCGATCGCTAGAGAGCCATTGCGGAATTTCGCCGCGTTGAAGAGGCTCGTGAGGAGAGCGAGGACGAAAAGCGCGAAGCCGAGGAGTGCGAGAAACCCGTTCCGCTTCGGGTTGAAACCGAGGAGGGAGATCGCGATCACCGCCAGAACCGCCGCGGGAACGAGGAATGTGAAGGAGAAGGCGAAGAGCCGCTCCACGCGCCTGCGGTAGATGGCGGCGGCGATGAAGCCGAGCCCATAGATGAAAACGGCGCCAAGGAGTCGTGGCAGAATGAAGAAGATACCCTTTGGATCGAGGGCTGCGGAGACGGCGAGAACCAGGATCGAGGCGAAAAGAAGCCCGAGCGCCGGCTTGCGCGAGATTTGACGCGGCGCGCGCGAGCTCGAAAGGAGCTGCGCGACCCGGCGCTTCAACGGTTCGCGGATCTTGGACGCGGGATCGAAGCCGCGGTCCTCGTAGTGTTTCCGGATCTTGACGGTGTCGGTCACGTTGCCGGAAACGAAGAGCGCCCTCACCAGAATGCCTTCGTACCCCGAAAAAGAATCGCGGTCCACGAGAAGCTCCATGCGGAGGTTCTCGCTCGATTTGAGGAAGCTGCGGGTCCGATAGACCTCGGTCTTGAGCTTTCCCTCGGAGACCATCCGCGCCAGAACCGCCGCCACTTCGGGCGCCGCCGTCGAGTCGTCCCAGGCGGCGCCCACCTCTTCGGGAAGCATCGTGAAGACGTTCGCCTCGAGCCAGCTCTCGTCGATCGAGCGCACGGAGGTGAGAGGCGCGAAGCGGCCCAGGACCTCCTCTCCGCGGTAGAAGAGAAATCCGATGGCGGCAATCGCGGCGGCGAACAGAAGCAGGAGGGCCCCACGGAGTGGCGCGGGAGCGCCGGCGCGAACCCCGGACGGCAAACCTTCGCCCCGATAGACGAGAGGAGCTCTCACGACGACACTCTCCCCCGGTTGGAGTTTGTCTCGCACCATCCTTTCCGCGAGCTCCTCCTTCGGGCTCCACGAGCTATCCAGACTGAGTACGAGAGAGAAGGAGAGGATGGGGCCGGGACGATTGGGAAAGGCAAAGTCGTGATCGAGGAGATATCCGTCTTCCGTCGGAATCAGGACGTTCTCGAGCGTGTAATCGAGGACGTAGATCCGGTCCGTGTCCTGGAACGGAGGATCCGACGGGAGGCGGCTTCGCCACCTTAGGGTCGTCGAGTCCGTCCAGGCGTAGTCATCGACGCGGGAGAGCTCGTCATTTTTCGTGAGCGGGATGCGGGAGTGAGTCTCGAGGTCTTCACGCTCGATGCCATGAAGCTCGAGCCTGTGATCGATGCCGAGACGATAGACCCGTTCTCCTCCATTCCAGTCACCGGTGAACACCATGTGGTGACGCTCGCGAACTCGAAGCCGACCTTCGCCATCGAGCCGAGCCTCTACATCCAGGCTCCGCCAGTAAAGCGACCGGGGTTGGCTCGAAAGGGGAGCCGGCAGAAGAAGCAGAAGAAGAGGTAGCGCCGCCTTCCAGTTCCTGAGGTTCATCCGTAGACGATAAACGACTCGAGGGGTGAATGCCTCTCCCACGCCCAGTCCTCCCCAGGCGGATTTCCGCGTCGGCATTTGCTACGATGGTTGTGAGCCCTATTACAACCCCCTTTTCGCGTGGGACAGGAGGAAACCATGTTTACCGAGGCGGCCCACCGGCCGGACCTGGGAGGTCAGCTCCTCCTGGAGACCTCAGTTCTTCGCACGCTTTGCCTGACCGTGAACTCCGAGGGGTCCGAGCTCAAGTATCGGATCCTCGACGACCTGGTCGCGGAGAACTTCTACTTCCCCGTCACCCGCACGGTATTCGCGGCGGTCTCCGACCTCCACCGCAACGGGGATCAAGTGGTCGCCCAAAGCCTCCAAGACATCTTGAAGGTGAGCGCGATCGAC
>Ga0214471_10004394_pt1 | contig 10899 bp, 8 predicted proteins | sample RVTome_5_FD_207665 | JGI IMG/M metagenome (GOLD analysis project Ga0214471, IMG submission 207665) | Soil microbial communities from uranium-contaminated site in the Upper Colorado River Basin, Wyoming, United States - RVT142D155 | ecosystem: Environmental > Terrestrial > Soil > Contaminated >... | reverse complement strand
GGGTGGAGAACGCCGCCTTCGCCGGCATATGTCTAACGGCTGACTCTCCCGCCATTGCCCGCCGGGACAGCAGCCTGGCCGGTGGATACGAGTGGAATATCTACCGCGGTGAAGGGCCGGCCAATCTGGCGGACATTGGCTATGACCCGGAATTCAAACGGAGTTTCACCTGGTCCGACCTCCAATGGCTGAATCGGGCAACCTCGCTGCCACTGATCCTGAAGGGTGTGATGTCGGCGGCGGATGCGCTTCGAGCCATCGACTGCGGAGTGAAAGGGATCTACGTCTCCAACCATGGCGGCCGGGCCGTCGACCACGGCCTGAGCCCGATGGAAGTCCTGGCGGAGATCGTCGCGGCTGTTGATGGCCGGGCGGAGGTAATCGTCGACAGCGGTTTCACCCGGGGGGCCGAGATATGCAAGGCGCTGGCGCTGGGGGCTCGGGCGGTGGCAATCGGCCGGCTGCAATGTTGGGCCCTGGCGATCGGAGGCGCCGCCGGGGTGGAAAGGGTCCTGGACATCCTCAGCCAGGAGATTCAATTGACGATGACCAATCTGGGTTGTCGAAGTGTGGGGGACCTGACAGCGGAGATGGTCAGATGGTCACTGCCCCTCGGACCTGGTCGGGTCGGTGCCGATTGACCCGTCCTTGCGCTCTCGGTATCGTGCAAAATGCATAATGGAGCCTTGGCAACCAGGCCCCTGTCGACACCTCAAATAACTCAAGACGTGGAGGAGGATCCAACGTGGGTTCCAAAGACCGAATCCGACCGCTTGTCTTTCTGACCGTTCTCGTTCTCGTTCTGGCCGCCTGCGGCGGCGACTCCGCCACGACCACCGGGGCTGACGGCGCCACCGCCACCACCACCGCCGGGGGTGGAGGCGACGAGCAGATCGAACTGCTGGTGTGGGCCTCTCGCCCGTACTACATCCCTCCGGACGAGTTCGCCAGCTTCACGGCCGAGCACCCCAACGTCACGGTGCGCTTCGATGTCCAGTCCAACGACGACATGCTTCAGCAGATGCTGCGCATGCAAGACGCCGGACAGCCCTTGCCCGACATCCTCGGGGCCGAGGATTCGTTCCTCATCGAGAACTTCGCCGAAGCAGGTTTGCTCCTCCCCCACAACGCGATCGCAGCACAATGGCAGGAAGAGGACCCCGACTCCTACAACCTGCTGCTTCCTCTGGCTTGGGACGAGACCACGATTGACGGCGAGAAGTACGGACTGTCGGTGACGGCCAACTTCGACATTCTCTACTTCAACACCGTCTGGTTCGAGGAAGCCGGAGTTGAACCGCCGTTCGAATCGCTCGACGACGTGCTTGATGCCATGCGTGCCATGAAGACGGCCCGGCCTGACTCGATTCCCTTCACCGTCCAAGCGAGGGCCGGTGACGGCGTCACCACACTGAAGACGGTGCTCGCCGCCGCCGGTACCCCGTTCGACGGTGCGGTCCCCGATCTCACCTCCGAGGGAGGCATCTACACGATCAACTGGTTCCTGCAGGCTGCCGCCGAGGGACTCCTTCCGCCGGAAGCAATCGCCTGGGGTGAAGACGAGTCACGCGGTGCCTTCGTGGCCCAGGACGCCGGCCTGATACTCGACGGGTTCACCACCGCTGGCGACTTCAACCAGGCCGACGGCTTCGCCTATCCCGACCAGTGGGGGCTCACGCCGGTCCCGCTATCCCGATCGGGTGGTGGTGCTGATGGCGTCGCTCTGTCCGCCGCTCGGACCTGGGCCGTGACCTCCGGGACCGAGCATCCCGAGGAGGCTGCCTTGATCCTCCGATACATCGCTTCGACGGACAATCTGATCGCCGCCGCTGGAAACGGTTCGGTCCCGATGCGGCAGACCGAAGCGATCGACGACCCCCGCCTCCTCGAGATCTGGCCCTTCTTCGACGAGAACCTCAAGGCGGCATACCAGGGGAGCACGCCAACCCCAGCCGGTGCCAATGCCGGAGACGTCGAGGTGATCCTCGAGCAGATGTTTGGCGAGATCGTCGTGGGTACCGACAAGACCGCTGAAGAACTAGCAGCCGAATTCCAGCCATTGCTGGACGCGTCCTAAGCAAAGTCACGGTGCGGTCTCGATGCGCACCGTCCGCAAGATCAGCGCACCTGCGTCGATGTACGCAGGTGCGCTCTTCGACGGATCGCAGGCAATAGGGTCATGGGGCGACTGTCATAGGCAGTTGGTGACTTCTCGATGACGGCAACCACGCTCAAGAGACCCGAGGATCGGAAGCGCCGGGGATCAAACCCGGAGCAAGACAACAGCTATGTGATCGGTCAGAGCAAGGTCGTCCCCTACCTATTCAGCCTTCCTTCGATCCTCCTCGTTTCGGCCATCCTTGGTTTCCCGGTCCTTTACGGCGTCTGGCAGAGCCTCTACCGACGGCCCACCCTGGGGTCACCGCCAGAGTGGGTCGGCTCTCAGAACTACGTCGACATGTTCAGCGCGCCGACGTTCTGGCATGCCATGAACCGGACGGCGGTGTTCACCTTCGGCTGCCTCGTGGTGGGAACGGCTCTCGGGTTGTTCTTTTCATTCGCCCTCTACCGGGTGGTGGGGAAGCTGAGATTTCTGCGAGCGGTCACCGTCGCCCCCTATCTCGTTTCGAATGTGGCAGCTGCGGTCATGTTCCGAATCCTGTTCAACAGCCAGTTCGGCACGCTCAACCGCGTGATCGAGTTCTTCGGGTTGGACGGGCCCTCATGGCTAGCCGATCCGGCCCTGGCGATGCTGGTCGTGATCCTGGCCCAGGCCTGGACCGACCTTCCACTGACAATCTTGCTGCTTCTCGGCGGCCTCATGACGATCGACAAGTCATACCTTGACGCCGCCCTCGTCGACGGCGCGACCGGTTGGACCCGAGCCCGGCGGGTGACGATTCCTCTCCTCGCCCCCCAGGTGTTGATCAGCACGGTGTGGCTCTCCTACTCGACGCTCACCGGCCTCGGCGTCGTGCTGGCCATGACGGGTGGCGGTCCCCTGCGAGCCACCCAGACTCTGGCAATGGAGATGTACACAGTCGCCTTCCGAAGCCTCGAGTTCAATCAAGCGCTGGCGATTGCCACCTTCATCCTCGTCCTCAATGCGCTGCTCACAATGGCCTACGTCGTCATCGGTCGAAGATTCGAGTACCAGCAGTGACCGATTCGCGACCAGTTGACGAACCGGCGTACGCAGCCTCCACCGCCCGGGCGGCGACGGCAGTTCTTGGCGCCTCCCCCGAGAAACCGCGGGGGCCAGGGGGACTGATCAGGCGAGGGGTGAGACAAGCCCTCCTGATCGCTCCTCTCATCATCCTGATGATCTGGACCCTGGCGCCGTTTCTGGTCACCTTCTCCGTTTCGTTCAAGGAGAGGGCCGATGTATTTGCCGACCCCGGTCTGATGCCGTCCAATCCCAACCTCGACGCCTACGAGGAAGTGCTCGCAAGTGAGAGCTTCACTACCTCGTTGGTTAACAGTCTCGTAGTCGGGGCTGGAACGACATTGCTGACTTTGGCCATTGGCGTTCCGGCCGCGTATGCCTTTGCCCGATTCAGGTTCCGGGGACGGCATCTTCTCCTCTTATTCACTCTCCTCCCCCGGCTCGTCCCGAGCCTGGGATTAATGGTCCCTATATATCGCCTGGCAGTTGCCGCCGGGCTGCTGGACAAACGCCTGACCCTCGTCGTCGTTTACACGGGCATGCTCCTGCCGCTGGCGGTCTGGTTGATGGTCGGGTTTTTCCAGCAGATCCCTCGCGAGATCGAGGAAGCTGCCAATGTCGACGGAGCCAGCTTGTGGGGCCGGATGCGCTACATCGTGGCTCCTCTGGCGGCACCGGCCATGATCACTATCGGGGTTCTCGCCTTCCGCGAGGCATGGAACGAATTCACCCTGGTACTCGTCCTCACCTCGACTCCGGGCAACCGAACGCTGCCCTTCGAGTTGTACCTGATGCAAGGGATCGAAGGAATCGCCAACTTCCCCGGCGAGGCGGCCTTCACGATCCTCACGATTCTCCCCTTCGTACTGGTCTACACCCGTATCGAACGCTACGTCGTAGCCGGGTTGACCACAGGCTCGTCGAAGTAGAACCGCTGGACCATGGCGCGAATACTCGTGTCGGAGTTCCTGGGCGAACCGTTCCTCGACCTCTTGCGAGAGCACCACCACGTGGAATACGACGCTGACCTCTACGGAGAACGGGACAGCCTGCTGGCAGCGGTGGCCGACGCCAGCGCGATTCTGATTCGCAACCGAACCCGGATCGACCCCGAGCTCATCGCCGCAGCTCGGGAGCTAGTGGTGGTAGGGCGCCTGGGGGTTGGCCTCGACAACATCGACATGGAGGCTTGTGCCTCCGCCGGGATCCTCGTCAAGCCGGCGACCGGAGCCAACGCCGTCTCTGTCGCCGAGTATGTACTCGGGGCGATGCTCACACTCCTCCGCCCCGTGTTCGGGATGACGGGTTCGATGGTGGCCGGGCAGTGGCCCCGTCAGGGTCACGCCTTCGGAACAGAGGTTTCCGGCAAGACTCTGGGGCTGCTCGGATTCGGTGCAATAGCGCGTCACGTGGCCCGGAGGGCAGCGGCGTTCGACATGGAGATCATCGCCCACGATCCTTTCATCCCGGCCGACGACCCGTCGTGGGACCAGGCCGAGCGGGTGACGTTCGCCGACCTCCTCCAGCGGGCGGACGTGCTCAGCATCCACACCCCGCTCACCCACGACACTCGCAATCTGATCGGAGCGACGGCTCTCGGCCGGATGAAGCCAACCGCCGTTCTGATCAACACCTCGCGAGGTGGAGTCGTCGATGAGGTGGCGTTGGCATCAGCACTTCGGAGCGGGACGATCACCGGAGCCGCCCTCGACGTCTTTGCGTCGGAGCCGCTGGGGCCCGAACCGGCGTCCCGGTTCGAGGGCCTCGACAACCTCGTGTTGACGCCCCACGTCGCCGGCAACACCAGAGAGTCGGTCGACCGGGTGGCAGCGGTCACAGTGGCCAACGTCCTGGAGGTGCTGGCCACCAACCGCCACCGTTTTGGCGCGTGAGATCGACACCAGGGGAGCAGGACTCCGCGCTAAAAACCGGTTGCAGGCGGTCAACGAACCCAGAGGTCGGCGTACTGGTTTTTCACTGCCGCCACTCCTGCCGCGACCAATTTGACGTCGTTGGTGGGAGTGAGAAGGGAGCAGCCTTTCTCGACCAGCATCGAGGCATAGGCCGGAGTGGGAGTGACCGCCCCCCAATGCTTGCCGTTGTTGCGACAGGCGGCAGCGACCCGATCGATGGCGGCGATGCATTTCTCGTGGTTGATGTCTCCGATGACGCCCATGGCCTGGCTCAGGTCCGACGGTCCGACGAAGAGGAGGTCGACCCCGTCGATGGCGGCGATGTCATCCACCTCTTCCACCGCCGTGGCGGTCTCGATCATGACGGCGACAAACGAGTCGCGGTTGTGTCGCTCGGCGAACTCGGCCATCGGAATCGACCCGTAGCCGCCGTCATAACCGAGCGGATTCATCCCCCGGTGGCCCCGAGGAGCGAACTTCGACCACTTGACGATCTCCTCGGCATGAGCGGCCGAGGAGATCTGCGCCGCCATGATCCCGGTGGCGCCGCTCTCGAAGCATCGGGTGACCGTGGCGTAGTCGGTCGGCGGGATCCGGACGAAACAATCCAAACCATGCGCCCGGCCGGCCATGGCGGCGATCTCGATGTCGTGAACCGTCAACCCCCCGTGCTCGAGGTCGATCCAGAAGCCGTCGAAGCCGCCCTGCATGCCCAGGTACTGAACGATGTTGTGGTGGAACATCCGGCCCACGGCAAAGAGGATCAGCCTCTCGCCCCTCGCCAACCGGTGCTTGATGAGGTCGGTGATGTCGTTCTCTCCTAACGCTTCTGGCCGGATCGGCAGAATATAGATTGCAGCGTCTTCCGCAATCGCATCAGCGGGGGGCCCGGTGCCCTTCCGCAATCGCATCAGCGGGGGGCCCGGTGCCCTTCCGCAATCGCATCAGCGGGGGGCCCGGTGCCCTTCCGCTTACAACCAGGAGGCCAGCAGATGCCAGTGATCGACACCCATGCCCACGTGACTCCGGAACGGTACAAGAAGGTCGTCCGCGCCGGCGAAACCTGGCACGGCCTCGACCGGACGGCCGGAGAGCTGGGCCTGGGAAGGTTCGACCAGGACCTCGCCGAACGCCTGGCGGACATGGAAGCCGACGGCGTCGACATGCAGGCGGTGACTCCCAATTCTGGTTTCTACCAATACTCCAACGAACTCAAGACCACGAGGGTGATCGCCCGGGAATGCAACGAAGAGATAGCCGGGATAGTCGAGCAGTATCCCGACAAGTTCGTCGGGCTGGGAACGGTTCCTATGCAGGACCCTCCGTCGGCGATAGCCGAGCTCGAACACGTGATGACCGAGATGAATTTGAAGGGTGCGATGATCAGCGACCACGTCGGGGGACGGACCTACGACGAACCGGAGTTCCTCCCTTTCTTCAGAGCAGCCGAAGAACTCGGTGCGATCGTCTTCTTTCACCAGGGCGGCGACACGGTGGTCAACAGCCGGACCCGCCGATACAAGCTCGGCAACGCCGTCGGCAACCTCACCGAGCGAAGTCTGGTTTTTGGAACTCTGGTCTTTGGTGGGGTTATGGACCGGTGCCCCGACTTGAAGGTGCTCCTCGCTCATGGCGGTGGCTACACGGCCTTCGGCATCTCCCGGATGGACAAGGTCGCGGGAGCCCTGGAAGGGGGATACCCGGAGTCCGGGCTCATCCCACCGTTCGGGAAGGATCCGGCGGCCCCGTACAACATCACCAAACCGCCGAGCGACTACCTGACCCGCTTTTACTACGACTGCTGCACCTACAGCGGACCTGCCCTGCGCTACATCATCGACACCGTCGGAATCGACCAGGTTGTGCTCGGGACCGACTACCCCGCCCCCATGTTTCTCAAGGACCCGGCAAACTGGGTGAGGGGGCTTCCTGACCTGACGGCGACCGAGAAGGACGCCATCCTCTCAACCAATCCGGGCCGCCTTCTAGGAATATGACAACACTTGGCTGGGGTGTGATCGGCCTCGGCAACATCGTCAATTCGACCATTGCTCCGGCCATGCTCGCCGAACCGAGCTGTGATCTGGTGGCCGGCGTGAGCCGCGACCAGGGACGGGCCGACGCCTTCGCGGCCAAGTTCGGTGCTCGATTCGCCTACGACGACTACGACCGCATGCTCGCCAACCCCGAGGTCGAGGCGGTTTTCATCGCGACTCCGAACTCTCTCCACGCTCAGGAGGTCGTCGCAGCGGCCCGGGCCGGCAAGCATGTCCTGTGTGACAAGCCGATGGCAACCAATGTTCCCGACGCACTGCTGGAGATCGAGGAATGTCGCCGGGCTGGGGTGAAGTTCGGGATCAACTTCCACAACCGCCACCTCGACTGGGTGCGTGACGTCAAGGAGATGCTCGCCGGTGGCGTCATCGGCGAGGTCGAGGCGGTCGAGGTCGAAGTCGGATCAGGGACCCGCCGCTACGACAACTGGCGGACCGATCCCGAAATGGCCGGACTCGGGAGCATTTACAGCGTCGGGGTTCATGTCCTCGACTTTCTGCGTTTGATACTCGCCTCGGAGGCGGTCGAGGTGGCGGCGATGTTCGACCAGGAGCCGGGCGGCGGTGCGGTTGAGAGGCTGGGCATGGTCCTGATCCGCTTCGCCAACGGGACCATGGCATATGCCAACTGCAACGAGCGGCTCGCCTACCCGCGCAACGACGTCGTCTTCTTCGGTTCCAAAGGGCGGATCGCCGGCTTCGGCCTCACCAGGGCCAGGGTTGATGGCCAGTTGACTGTGTTGACCGAGGAGGGCGAGACCACAACGTCCTATCCAGCCCCGGAGGCCCACCAGCGTGCGGTGGCGGCATTCTCCAAAGCAGTGTTGTCCGACGAGACACCGAACGCCTCCGATATCGACGGCCTCCGGAGCATGCAGCTATGCGATGCCATTGCCCGCTCCGTGGCGGAGCGCCGGGTGGTCCAGGTCGTCCACACCGACCCGTGAAGCCGTTCAGTCGGCGGGGCTATCGGTTTGCCGGGTCCGGACCGGCCCGCTCGGGCTCGGTCGACTCGACCGGAATTGCTACGTGCTCATGCATGACCTTGGTGATGGCCTCGACATCGCTGCGCCGGTAGGCCGCGATGAGTTCTCGGTGATGTGTCTGAGCCAGTCGCCGCAGGTCGGGATGGAGCCGTTGCGCCTGGGCGACGTAGACCCCGGCCGCTTCTTCGAGTGATTTGAGGATCCCGGTCATTCTCCACGATCCTGTGGCTTCATGGAATACGAAGTGGAATTGCTCATTCAACTCGACCCAGGTGCCCAGGTCGGACTCCTCGTCGAGCCGACCACATATGATTTCCGCCCGGTCGATTTGGGCATCGCTGATGCGCTCAACGGCCATCTCGACGGCAGCTCGATCCAATCCCGAGCGGATTCGGACGATGTCCTGCATCTCGTCCCAGTTGAGCTCGCGGACAATCCCACCTCGATGGGGATCATGAGTAATCAAGCCCTGAGTGATGAGATCCCTGATCGCTTCCCGCACCGGAGTGGTGCTCAGCTTGAGCTGCGCCGCGATCTCGGTCTGGATCAATCGAGAGCCGCCCGCGAGATCCCCGCGCAGAATCGCCCTTCGGATCGCTTCACGGGCGTACTCGTGCGATGTGCGCCGCCCTTGCGACGACGAACCTCCTAATAAGGCATCCACGTTCCCCCCCACATGGCAACGCTCATCAAGCGCGACGTTAGTGCCCGCTTCGGGCGCCGGACCGAGCCGAACCGAGCTCGTTCCCCAGCTCGGCTCTCGACTTGACACCGAGCTTCTCATATACGTGTTGGAGGTGGTTGTCGACCGTGCGGACCGAAACGAAAAGCCGCTCCGCAATCTCCTTGTTGCCGATGCCGGTGATTGCGAGCAATGCCACCTCCCTCTCCCGATCGGTCAGCGGGACGAGAGTATTGAGGCCCAGCAGGGCAGGCGAGCTAGCACCCTGGCAACGGTCGAGGAGCTGGCGAGATCGTTGGTGCATCCGGGTTGCCCGCCGAGGATCACCGGCCCGGGCCCAGGCGCGGCCTGAATCGACGGCAGCCTCGGCGCCTATCAAGTCGGCGCCGATTGTTTCGAACATCCCCGCGGCCTCCTCGAGAATTGCGGCGTCGCGTAGGGCGAGTCCGGCCACGTGGGTTCGTCGGGCCTGCGGGAACTCACCATCGACATCGTCGCCGATACGCGTGAGGATGGCACTGGCACTGCCCGGATCTCCGAATCGGGCCAGATCGTGCAGGAGAGGAATGGTCATGCCCCACTCCTCCGTAACCATGGTTTGCTCGATCCCGTCGCGCAGAACTCGCCTCGCCTCTTCGGGCCGGCCGGCGACGATCAACGACCAAGCGCGGGCTTCGTCGAGCAGGGCGTCGTAAGGTCGAGGCCCCGACGGTGTGGACTGGTCGATCACTGCGATCCAGGCAGCCGAGCCGTCTGCATTGCCCAGCAGCGCTTCCGAGATCGCCATCAGCGCGGCCACGTGACGATCGGGCCGGCCGCCGCCCGTGAAAGGCCCGAGGATCCTTGCCATGTCAAGCGGCTTGCCTCTGATCAGGGCAGCCCGCGCTTCGACCAAAGCCTCCCAGCGCGCGGCCGAACGGCGCCCCGGGGTCAGAAGCGCCTCGGACTGGTCGGCGAGAAGCTCCCTTGATATCGCTACCCGTCCCACCGCCATGTCGGCCGCCTGGATGTAGTTCTCCAACAATTCGGGAGGGATATGGATGAGGCCCTCCTGCCAGAGGACCCGGTGCTCGGGCAGGGTCGAGGTCGCCAGCGCGATGGCGCGGTCGTAGCCGCCCCGGTTCACCAGTGCGATTACGACCGCATAGGCGGCCAACACCCGGACCACGGGTGAGGCATCAGCGAGAAGGGGTTCAGCAGCCTCCAAGACCTCACCGGTCGGCAACCTGGCTCTCGCCAATAACACCGCCCGCTGCGCCTTCAGCAGGGCATGGGAGCCGGCGTCGGCCGCGCCGGCGATGGCGTTGTCGACCAATGCCAACGCTTCCTCCCCCAGGCGCATACCTGTCGCAAGCACGAAGGAGCGGCGAGCTACTGCCGTTGCGCGCTCAGACCCGGTTGTTGCCAGGCCGGCGGCAGCGGCCAACATCGCGTCCGCTTCCTCGAAGCGGTTCAGAAACGACAACGAAGTTCCCGCCAGGAGTCCGGCTGCAAAGTCCCGACGCTGTTCCCAGGCCCCCAATGCGAACCGGGCGGTCCCGGCCATGTCGAACACCGCCCGGGTCTCTGTGGCGGCGGACAACAAGAGGTCCGGATCGACCGGAACTCCCGACTCCAGGCGAAGGGCAGCCACCCGGCGCAGATCGCCGCGCCTTCTCATTCCGGTCCCCTCCAGCACATCGGCGATGCGCGCCTGTTGGCCGGCAGCGAGCAGGGGACTGGTGGTAGCCCGGACCACCTCGGAGTGAATGGGATGGGAGAGCCACAAGTCGCGCCGCCGTCCATCCTCCCGGGCAACCAGAATCCCGCGCTGCTCGAGTCGACCGATCTCGGCGTGCCCGGCGAGGGCCCCGGCGAGCGCGACCCCGAGGGGCTCTCCGAAGGCAACCGCTTCCAGGGCACCGCGCTCTGATGGATTCATCGCTCCAAGGCGGGCGGTGACCAACTCGATCAGCCTTTCCGAAACAGCCAGCTGCCCGGTCAACCGCCATCCCGAGTCGTGGCGAGTGATAGCTCCCGATTCGAGGCCTGCCATGGCCAGTTCGCGTGCGGCCAGAGGATTACCGGCCGCCCTTGCAGAGATCAACGCCGCCAAACC
>Ga0214471_10004393_pt1 | contig 10900 bp, 9 predicted proteins | sample RVTome_5_FD_207665 | JGI IMG/M metagenome (GOLD analysis project Ga0214471, IMG submission 207665) | Soil microbial communities from uranium-contaminated site in the Upper Colorado River Basin, Wyoming, United States - RVT142D155 | ecosystem: Environmental > Terrestrial > Soil > Contaminated >... | reverse complement strand
CTCCCCCATGAAGCTCCGCAGCGCGAGGCGATCCACTCCCGCCCAGTCCCAGGGCGCCGCGAAGTACCCGTCGGCGAACCGCTGGAACAGCGTGAGGTCGCGCCGATAGGCACGGACCGTGTGCGGCGAGTCGTTCCGTTCCTTCGCGAGGAACTCGAGGAACTCGGCGACCTCCGGCCGGAGCGCCGCGTCGCCGGTCACGCGCGCACCGCCGTCAGCTCGTCGGCAAACGCCTCCAGCGCCGCGAGGCTCCGCTCGGCCAGTCGCTGCTTCCGCACCCGCTTGTCCCGCGGCGGCGCGGGGAGGGGTGGCAGCAGGCCGAAGTTGGCGTTCATCGGCTGGAAGTGCCGCGGGTCCGCACCGTGCACATACCGGAGCAGTGCACCCAGCATCGTCTCCGGCGGCGGGAGCAGGGCCGGCGCGCCCACCAGGATCCGGGCGAGCGTGAGGCCGGCAAACAACCCGGTGCCGAGGGACTCCGTATAGCCCTCGACGCCCACCAGCTGCCCCGCGAACAGGAGCCGCGGATCGTCGGGCGCCGAGAGCGGTGCCGCGAGGGTGGCCGGCGTGTTGAGATACGTGTTCCGGTGCACGCTGCCGAACCGCAGGAACTCGGCCTCCGCCAGGCCGGGGATGGTGCGGAAGATGCGCTGCTGCTCCGGAATCCGGAGGCGCGTCTGAAAGCCCACCAGGTTCCACATCTGCCCGGCCCGGTCCTCCTGCCGGAGCTGGACCACCGCGAAGGGCGGGTGGCCGGTCCGCGGATCCGGCAGGCCCACCGGCTTCAGGGGGCCGAACCGGAGTACGTCGTCACCGCGGGCCGCCATCTCCTCGACGGGCAGACAGGCTTCGAAGTACGGGACGGCGTCGAACTCGTGGCCGCGGAACTGTTCGCCCTCCCGCAGGGCCGTCAGCAGCGCACCGTATGCCTCGCGCGTGAGCGGGGCGTTGAGGTAGTCGCGGCCCTCGCCCTTCCCGTAGCGCGACGCCCGGAACAAGCGCGCATGATCCAGTGAGTCCGCCGAAACGATGGGCGCGATGGCGTCATAGAACGCGAGCGCCCCGGTGCCGAGCCGCTCGGCCACGCACCGGGCCAGCGCGTCGGACGTGAGCGGCCCCGTGGCGACGATGCCGGGCGACGGCAGCTCCGTCACCTCGCCGCGCTCGACCGTGATGCGCGGGTGCCCGGTCACCTGGGCCGTCACCGCATCGGCGAACACGGCTCGATCCACGGCGAGCGCCGTGCCTCCCGGCACGCGCGCCGTGTCCGCCACCCGCAGCAGCAGGCTCCCGAGGCGGCGCAGCTCGGCCTTGAGCAGGCCGTGCGCGTTGGTCAGTTCCGTGGACTTGAACGTGTTGCTGCAGACGATCTCGGCCAGCCGGTCGGTCTGGTGGGCGGGGGTGCGCACCAGGGGGCGCATCTCCCGCAGGCACACGTCGTACCCGCGCTCGGCCAGCGCCCAGGCGGCCTCGCAGCCCGCAAGGCCCCCGCCGACCACCGTGACGATCACGCCCCGACGGGCGTCGTCGCCCCCTCCTCCGCGGCGAATTCCGTCTCGCACGCGAGACACCGCCGGTACTCGCCACGGGCCTTCGTACTCCGCATCTCCGCCCCGATGTATCCGCAGGACGGACACGCCACCGGCGTGGGCCGGTACCACGTCGAGAAGTCGCAGTCGGGATACCGCGAGCAGCCGAAGAACGACCGGCCGCGCTTGGTGCGCCGCTCCGCGAGTTCGCCGTCCTTGCACTTGGGGCACTTGACCCCGAGCGGAATGGGCCGGGTGGTCTTGCACTCCGGATACCCGGTGCACGCCAGGAACTCACCGTAGCGCCCCGTCTTGATCACCATGGGGCGACCGCAGGTCGGGCATTTCTGGTCCGTCGGCCGGTCCGGGGCTTTGTCCCGCTTCAGCGGCTTGGTGAACTTGCACTCCGGATACAAAGAGCACGCCACGAACGGACCGAACCGGCCGGACCGCACCCGCAGCGTGCCCTTGCCGCACTCGGGACAGGTCTGGCCCTCGACGTCCGAGACGTCGTGCGCCTCCCGGATCATGGCCTCGGGGTCAATGGCCTCCAGCGCCTTGGCAAAGGGACCGTAGAAGTTCTTCAGAACGTCGGTCCAGGCGATGCCGCCTTCTTCGACCTTGTCCAGCTCGTTCTCCATCTCCGACGTGAACTCGACGTTGAAGATGTCCGGGAACCGGGACACGAGGACGCGCGACACGGTCTCGCCGAGGGACGTGGGCTGGAAGCGCCGCTCCGCGAGCGTGACGTAGTCCCGCGTCCGGAGCGTCGAGATGATGGAGGCGTAGGTGCTCGGCCGGCCGATCCCGCGCTTCTCCAGCTCCTTCACCAGGCTGGCCTCGCTGTAGCGGGGCGGCGGCTCGGTGAAGTGCTGGTTGGGCGTGATCTCCCTGACCTTGGCCTCTTCCCCCTCCTCGAGCGCCGGCACCGGCTTCAGGTCCTCGAGCGTGCGCCCCTCCTCGGCCTCGTGCCCCTCGTGGAACACGGCGTGGTAGCCGTTGAACGTCACGACCGACCCGGTGGCCCGGAACAGGTACTCGCCCACCTGGAAGTCAATCGTGGTGGTGTCGTACACCACCGGCGCCATCTGTGACCCGACGAACCGCTGCCAGATGAGCCGGTAGAGCTTGAGCTGATCGGGCGAGAGTGCCTTCTTGAGGTCGTCGGGGCGGCGCCAGACGTCGGACGGCCGGATGGCCTCGTGCGCATCCTGCGCCCGGGCCGCCTTGCGGCCGGGGAACGTGTTGGGCTTGGCCGGCAGATAGTCCGGCGGGAACTCCTTGGCGATGTACTCCCGCACGGCCTCCAGGGCGACTGGTGCGACGCGCGTGGAATCCGTGCGCATGTAGGTGATGAGACCGACGGCGCCTTCCTTCCCCACCTCGACGCCCTCGTACAGCTGCTGGGCGGTGCGCATGGTCCGCTGCGCGGAGAAGCCGATCTGCTTGGCGGCTTCCTGCTGCAACGTGCTGGTGGTGAACGGCGGCGGGGCGTGCTTGCGGCGCTGCCGCCGGGTGACGGCCGAGACCACGAACGGCTTGCCGGTGACCGCCTTGACGACCTTCCGGGCCGCCTGCTCGTCCGGCAACTCGGGCCGGTGGCCCCCGATCTTGTGGAGCTTGGCCTGGAACTTCTTGCGGCGGGCCTCGAGGTCCACCTCGATGCTCCAGTATTCCCTGGGCGTGAACGCGCGGATCTCGCCCTCGCGCTCGCAGATCAGGCGCAGCGCCACCGTCTGCACCCGCCCCGCCGACAGGCCGGTCTTGATGGACTTCCACAGGAGCGGGCTGGCCTTGTACCCGACGAGGCGGTCGAGAATCCGCCGCGCCTGCTGCGCGTCCACCTTGCGGTCGTCAATCTTGGTCGGGTGCCGGATGGCGTCCCGGACGGCGTCCCTGGTGATCTCATGGAACAGCACGCGCCGGACCCGCGGGGCGGCGCCCAGCTGGTCGGCCACGTGCCACGCGATGGCCTCGCCTTCCCGATCCGGGTCCGTGGCCAGGTAGACCGCGTCCGCCCCCTTGGCCGCCTTCTTCAGCTCGGCGAGCGTCTTGCCCTTGCCCCGGATCGTCACGTACTTGGGGGCGAAGTTCTTGTCCACGTCCACACCCAGCTCCCGCTGCGGCAGGTCGCGCAAATGGCCGACCGTGGCCTTGACGGTGAACTGCTTGAATTCCCCGCCCAGGTCCTTCAGGTACTTGCCGACCGTCTTCGCCTTGGTGGGCGACTCCACGACGACCAGGGCGCTCTTCGCTTTGGCCATAGCTCCTCATCACGCTCGACGACCCGCGACCCCCAGGCTGTGCCGGCGCCGTCAACCACCACTCAACGCATCCGCCGCCAGAGACCCGAACGGCCCAGGGGGGACAGGGAGTCCCCGCTAGGCCGACATCACATCACGTTGAAATGACGCAACTTCCACGTGCCGTCGCGCTAACTCGTGCTTTCCGGGACCGCGGGCATAATTACCACCCCCCTGCGGATCGCGCAAGCGCGACCACGGCGGCGGCGACCTCGCGTGGCGGCCGATCGTCGGTTGCCACGGTCGCCTCCGCGCCCTCGTAGAAGGCCGCGCGCGTGAGAGCGAGCCGGTCGAGCTGCACGGCCATGTCCCCCGCGAGGAGCGGCCGGTCGCGGGTCCCTGCCAGTCGGCGCGCCGCGGTCTCCGGCGCGCACGCCAGATGCACCGTGACCGCGCGATCGCGGGCGCCATCGAGGTTGCCCGGCTGTGCCGCCCACCCGCCCCCGGTGGCGATCACCTGGGGCGGCTCCGCCAGCGCGCGATCGAACGCCGCCCGCTCGGCGTCGCGGAAGGCCGCCTCGCCCTCCCGCGCGAACAGCTCCGCGATCGTCGTGCCCGTCTCCGCCACCACCCGATCGTCGAGATCGCAGAAGGGACATCCGAGCGCGCGCGCGGCCAGCCGACCCGCGCTGCTCTTCCCGGCTCCGGGCAGGCCGATCAGCACGACGTGCCGCTTCACTCGTCGGCGGCCTCCGGCCGGCGGGCGCGCAGCCGGGCGAGGTAGTGGTCCAGGCTCGCGCGGAGATCATTCAGCGTGTCGCCGCCGAACTTCTCCAGCAGCGCATCCGCCAGCACGAGCGCGGCCATGGCTTCGACGATGACGCCGAGGGCCGGCACCGCCGTCACGTCGGACCGCTCCGCCTGGGCCTTGGACGGCTTGCCGGTGGCGAGGTCCACCGTGGGCAGCGGCTGCATCAGCGTCGAGATGGGCTTCATGGCGGCGCGCAGCACGAGCGGACCGCCGGTGGTCATACCCCCCTCGAGGCCGCCCGCGCGGTTGGTGGCGCGGACGAAGCCGCCCGCCGCCGGCGCCGCACCCCGGCCGATCGCGTCGTGCACGGCGGACCCCCGCAGCGCCGCGGCGGCGAACCCGAGACCGATCTCGACCCCCTTCACGGCCGGAATGGACATCACGGCTCCGGCCAGCCGGCCGTCCAGCTTCCGATCCCACGACACGTGGGCACCGAGTCCCACGGGAAGCCCGCGCACCACCACCTCGACCACACCACCCAGACTATCCCGGTCGCGCTTCGCGGCATCAATCGCGGCGACCATGGCGGTACTCGCGGCGGCGTCGAGGCAGCGCACCGGCGACGCGTCGGCCGCAGGGTTCAGCGGCACGGGCAGCGTCTCCGGCGTCGGGGCTTCGACATCGCCGATCCGGACCACGTGGCTCCCGATCTCGACGTCGAACCGGGCCAGCAGCGTGCGGCAGACGGCCCCGCACGCGACCCGGGCCGCGGTTTCCCGCGCGCTCGCCCGCTCCAGAATGTCCCGCGCGTCCGACCGGTCGTACTTGAGCGCGCCGACGAGGTCGGCGTGGCCCGGTCGCGGCCGGTGGACGGCGCGCCGGCGCGGCGGGGCGTCGGGAGGGTCGGGCTCCACGGCCATCACGTCCCGCCAGTGCTCCCAGTCGCGGTTCCGGATCAGCAGGGCAATGGGGGAGCCCAGCGTCTCGCCCGCGCGGACGCCGCTCAGGATCTCGGCCTGATCGGCCTCGATCTTCATCCGGGCGCCGCGCCCATGGCCGCCCATCCGGCGGCGGAGGTCGGCGTCTATGTCCGCCGCGCCCAGGGACAGTCCCGCCGGGATGCCCTCCAGAATGGCCACGAGCGCCTGGCCGTGCGACTCGCCGGCGGTCGTGAATCGGATCATGCTGCCGCTCCGGGAAGGGGGCCAGAAAGACGACATACGTAATCCAACGTACCACGATCCCGCCACCCCCGGTCAGCCCGCGCTTCCGTCACCCTCCAAAGCAAACGAGCCCGACACGTCGCCGGGCTCGTCGCCTCTTCGGTCCCGCTAGGGCGGGCTGCCCCGGACCGGTTACCGACCGATGGGCCTCCGCTCGTCACCCATGTCAATGATGTGCGGGGTCACCAGGATCAGCAGGTCCCGTCGTGTCTCCCGTCGCTGGGTGAATCCAAACAGGCTCCCGATGATGGGCAGATCCACCAGGAACGGGATGCCGGTCTTGGCCACCGCCAGCTCGGTCACGGTGAGGCCGCCGATCACGGCCGTCTCGCCGTTGTTCACGAGGATGTGGTTGTCCGCTTCCTGCGTCGTGAACGAGTAGCCGAGGTCGGACGAGGCTTCCCGAATGGCCGAGTTTTCGGCGTGCAGCTTCATCAGGATCTGTCCGCTGGCCGTCACGTGCGGCGTGACCTCGAGGATGATGCCGATGTCCTCGAAGGTCGTGGTCGTGCGGGGCGCCTGATCGCCGCCGGTGATGGCGCCCTGGTCCACGATCCGCAGCGGCACGCGCTCGCCTACCTGGATCTTGGCCGCCGTGTTGTCGGCGGTGGTGATCACGGGCTCGGCCTGCAGGTCCGCCAGCGACACGCTCTGGAGGGCCTCGACGAACGTCGTGAGGCTGTAGCCGCCGATGGCCGTCGAGAAGATCAGCTCGAGCGCCGAGCCCGGGATGATCGCGCCGGCGTTGGCAATGGCGGACAGCGCGTTCCCGCCGACGTCCACGATGGTCGTGGCCGGGTCGTACGGCTCGAACGTGAAGAAATCCACGGTCCCGTCGCCGTCCACGTCCTGACCCTCGGCGGTGGCCTCATCGGGCCGCTGCACCAGCTCGTTGAAAAACTGCGTGGGCGCGCCGAGATCGTAGCGGACCCCGAGGTTCTCGATATCGCTTCGCTCTACGAAGATCAGCTTGGCGTGGATCGAGACCTGTGGCGTGCGGATGTCGAGCTGCGAGACGAACAGCGAGTCCTCGACGATGCGGCTCTGCACGTCGGTGATGATCAGCGTATTGGTGGCCGTGTCCGCCACCACCTTGCCCCGGGCGGAGAGCACCGTCTTCAGGGGCTCCACCATCCCGCCGGCCCGCTGGTAGTTGACGCGCACGAGCTTGGTGGTGAGGGGCTCGAGCGAGTCCCGCTTGGCCAGGATCTCCGGATTGTCCACGCGGATGATCCCCGAGGCCTCTTCCACGGCCGAGAGGCCCTGCGAGGAGAGGATGGCCTGGAACGCCACGTCCCACGGCTGGTTCTTGATCTCGGCGGTGACCGTGCCGGTCACCTCTTTGCCGAGGATGATGGACCGGCCGCTGAAGGCGGCGAGGCCATACATGACGTCGGCGACGGACGCGGAATCGTACGTGACCGTGATGCGCGGCTGCTGCGACTGCGGGGCGCTGAGCGACGGCACCGCCGGAGCGGCCGCGTAGGGAGACGCCATCGTACCGCCGGTGGCGGCCGCCGCGAGGGCGCGGGGTTCGAGCGACGACCATGCCGCGAACGTGCGGTCGGTGCCGAAGGCCAGCCGGATCGTCCCTTCCGCCTGTACGATCGTGTAGTCCCGCAGGGATTCCAGTTCGACGACGACCCGCACCACGTCCGTGCGATACTGCCCGTACCGGACGTTGACGATGCCGGCGCGGTTCACCCCATCGTAGACCGCGCTGGTGGTGCCCAGGGTGGCGCCGGTGACGTCCACGACGAGCCGGGTGGGGCGCTCCAGGGTGAAGTCCTGGTAGCCCACCGGTCCGGCCACGTCTATGATGACTTCCGCCCGGCCCGGGGCCGGGAGGACGCTCACGGCCGTGACCTCACCGGGTCCGGCGTTCGTGGGGGCGGCCGCGAGCGCGGCGGCGAAAACGAGAGACCGCATCATTGACTTGCCTCCTGGCGGCGACGGAGCGGCAGGACGACCTGCCGATCCACGCCGAATTCCTGCACGACCGCGATGACCTCGGTAGCCCGTACCTCGACGATCCGGACCCGTCCCACGACGTCGCCGGGCCGGACGGTAAAGCGCCGCATGTCCGAGATGTCGTGCAGCACGGCGACGCTGCGCTGCGGGTACCGGGGATCGAAGGTGATCCCGACGACGCGGAGATCCTGCGGCAGCGGCCGCACATTCCCGGACCTGAGGAGCGAGACGAACGGATCACGGCCGGAGCCGCGATACGCGAACACCTCGCGGGAAATCTCGAGCGCACTGGCCGCCGCCGCCTGCCCACCCGTGTCGGCCGGGGCCGGCGTGCTGGTGGGGGGCGGCGGTTCGACCGCCGGCTGCCCGGGGGGAGGCGCCTCCTCGGCGCCGCCGCAGGCGGCCACGAGCAGGGCCACCGTGAGCCACGGAGCCCGGCGCTTACCGGTCGCCACCGGCACCTCCTTCGCCCTCGAGGGCGGGGCGCTTGACGTACGCCTTCAACTGGAACGCGGCCTGGAGCAGCGCGCCGGCCGTATCCCCGACCGCCCGCTGCGCCTGGTCGCTGGCCAGCGTCAGCGACACCTGATGCGGCACCATGATCCGCCGCAACGACGCGATATCCGACAGGAACGCGCCGATCTCGTCGTAATGCCCGAGGACCTGGAACCGGTATCGTGCCACGCGGTACTGGCCGCCGTCCTCGTACCCGAGCGGGGACAGATCGGCCACGGAGACGTTCCGCAGCTTGGCGCGATCCGAGATGTCGTTGATGAGCTGCGCGACCTCGCCGTCCGTCGGGACCAGCGTCCGCATGAGCCCGAGCCCGGCCTCGAAGTCCGCCACCCGGCGGCGGAGATCTTCCACCGACCCCTGCGCCAGCTCCCGGCGGGCCGAATCCACGGTGAGCTGGAGGGAATCCACCTGGCGGCGCAGATCTCCCGCTTCCGCGGCCCGGGGCTCCCGCACGAAGAACCAGAACAGCGCGATGGCCCCGATCGGGAGCACCATGAGCAGCATCATCAGCTGCTTCTTTTCCTTGTCGCTCATCGCCATGGGGCTACCTCACGGATTCCTGGATGGGCGCCAGGCGAATGAAGGCGGAGTCCGCCGCCCGGAAGGTCACGGTCACGGAGAACGACTGCACCGGCCGCTCGTCCTCCAGCACCGACTGCACCGCCCCGAACTCCGCGTTCCGGACCCAGGGCGACGCCGCGAGCTGGCTGACGAACCGCGTGTACGCCGAGAGATCCGGCGTGCGGCCCTCGATGGCAAACCGGATGGGCGGTGGCGCCGTCGAGTCCGCCAGGTCGTCGAAGGTGGCGGCCATGGTCTGGAGCGACACGAGCCACGTGTAGTCCGGCAGGGCCTTGGTGACTTCCTCGAGGATGTGCGGCCAGACGTAGCGCTCGCCGTCAATGGCCCGGATGGCCTGGATCTCGGCCACCAGCGAATCCCGCAACCCCTCCGCCCTGCGCTTCTCGCGAATCAGCGTGCGGTAGCGCCGGGCTTCGGCCTCGACCCGCTCGTGGTCGTCCCTGAGCACGGCCAGCTGCCGCGCCTGGAACACCCACAGCCCGCCGATGACCACGAGGCCGGCCACCCAGCCACCCATCACCCCGAGCAGCAGGGGGTTCTTGATCTTGGCCAGCAGCTCCGTGGCGGACCCGAAGTTGAACCCGGCGCCTCCGCGGCGCTTCTTCTGCGGCCCGGGCAGCAGATTGATACGAATCATCGTGCGTGCCCTCTCCTACTCGCGCTCACGCCGCAACGCCAGGCCGATGACCTGCATCAGGAGCGGCGTGACCTCGTCCACGTTCAACCCCTCGAACGCCCCCTCGTGCACGTCCAACGCCTGCACGGGGTTGGCCAGCTCGACGGGGATCCGGAGCCGCTCGGCCATGGCGTCCCCCAGCCCCGGCACCCGGGACCCACCACCCGAGCAGAAGACCCGGCGGATCTTGGCGTCGCGCGACGACGTCTGGAGGAACGCGGCGGCCCGTTCGACGCCCACCGCGATCTCGTCCCCGCGATTCTGCACGCACGCCTCCAACTCCGGCGTCCGCTCGTAGCCCTGGAGCATCTGCTCCGCCTCTTCCGCCGGCAGGCCCCGCTCGCGCTGCAAGTCCTCGCGGAACTTCCGGGTTCCGATGGAAAGGTCCCGGGTGAGCAGCGGGACCCCATCCTGCACGACGTTCACGTTCGTCACCTCGTGCCCGATGTTGATGAGCGCGGTGACGCCCTGCTGCTCCGAGGGGTAGTTCAGCTCGAACGCGTTGTGAAGCGCGAACGCGTCCACGTCCACGACCGCGCCGTCGAGGCCGGCATCCGACAGGAGATTGAGCTTGGTCTCGATCAGCTCGCGCTTGGCCGCCACGAGCAGCACGTCCATCTGGAGACCGGTGCCGTCCGGATCGAGCACCTGGAAGTCCAGCTCGACCCCCTGGATGTCGAAGGGCACGTACTGCTGCGCCTCCCAGCGGACCACGTCGTAGGCGTCCGCCTGGTTCATCCGGTCCACCTGGATCTTCTTGACGATCACGTCCCGCCCGCCGACGGCCACGACCGCCTTCTTCTGCTTGACGCCCGCCGAGACCAGCAGGCCCTTGACGGCCTCGGCCACGACGCCGGGGTCCATGATCTCACCCTCCACGATGGCATCGGCCAGCACGTTGGTGATGGCCACCTTCGTGAGGGTGGGTCGGCCGGATCCATGGTCTACGACGGCGAGCTTGATCAGCCCGCTGCCGATGTCGAGACCGACCGTTTTGTGCTGCCTTCCGAGCCCCAGAAACGCCATATGTCCCTAGGCTTCAAAGAGATAAGTGGGGTGAACGGCACACTACAGTAGGGTTCCTCTCGAAATTTGTCAAGCTCCAACCAACTTTAAGTTGGCGCGGCAAGTACTGGAAAGTATGTGAGTTAGGTCACTTCACGCAAGAGAAATCGGGGCCGCCGGGTTGGTCTCCGGCGGCCCCGATTCGGGAAGCCTGCTCTGAGGATCGGGAAACAGTATCCCTAATAGAGGTTCGCCCAGCTCCGCGAGCGCAGCGGGGCCGCGGGCGCCGAGTTCTGGAGCGCCTTGGCCAGCGCACAGCTCGAGAAGTTGATGACCGCGTTCCCGAGGACCGTGTTCTGCTCGAGGTCCACGTTGGCCGCAACGACGCCCCCGTTGAAGTGGCC
>Ga0214471_10004391_pt1 | contig 10903 bp, 5 predicted proteins | sample RVTome_5_FD_207665 | JGI IMG/M metagenome (GOLD analysis project Ga0214471, IMG submission 207665) | Soil microbial communities from uranium-contaminated site in the Upper Colorado River Basin, Wyoming, United States - RVT142D155 | ecosystem: Environmental > Terrestrial > Soil > Contaminated >... | reverse complement strand
ACATACGTACTCGGGGTACGAGCAGAAGGCGAAAGCCGCTCTCGAGGAGCGCATCAAGGCGCTCGGCAAGGAGCAGGCCTTCGGCGACGTGCTGGTGCCGGCCGAGAAGGTCGTCGAGCTGGTCAAAGGCCGCAAGAAGACCTCATCGCGCATGTTCTTCCCCGGGTACATTCTGGTCAACATGGAGCTGAACGACGAGACCTGGCACATCGTCAAGTCGACGCCGAAGGTAACCGGGTTCGTGGGCGGATCGACGCAGCCGGCGCCGATCTCCGAGCGCGAGGTGCGCGAGATCACCGACCAGATGGCCGAGGGCGCGGTGCGTCCGAAGCCGAAGGTGCTGTTCGAGAGCGGCGAGAACGTCAAAGTGATCGACGGCCCGTTCCAGGATTTCAACGGCGTCGTGGAAGAGGTCAAGCCCGACAAGGGCAAGTTGCGCGTCCTCATCAGTATCTTCGGGCGCGCTACCCCGGTCGAGCTCGACTTCGTGCAGGTCGAGAAGGCCTGACGCAGGAGGACCTTTCAGGTGGCGAAGAAAGTCATCGCGGAGATCAAGTTGCAGATCCCGGCTGGCGCGGCGAACCCGAGCCCGCCAGTGGGGCCGGCGCTCGGTCAGCGCGGCGTGAACATCATGGAGTTCTGCAAGGCGTTCAATGCCCGCACGCAGGGCCAACCGGGGATGATCATTCCGGTCGTCATCACGGTGTACGCCGACCGCTCGTTCACCTTCATCACCAAGACGCCGCCGGCGTCGGTGCTGTTGAAGAAGGCGGCGGGCGTCGACAAGGGCGCCGCGGACCCCAAGCGCGCCAAGGTCGGCAAGGTGACGCGCGCGCAGGTGCGGGAAATCGCCGAGCTGAAGCGGCCGGACCTGTCGGCCGAGTCACTCGACGCAGCGATCCGAACGGTCGAGGGCACGGCGCGCAGCGTCGGCCTCGACGTGGTCGAGTGAAGGCGGAGTCATGGCAGGCGAAGGCAAACGATTGAAGGCCGCCCGCGTCGAGGTGGACGGCGACCAGCGCTACGGGCTCGATGAGGCGGTGGTGCTGTCGGCCAAGCTGGCGACGGCGAAGTTCGACGAGACCCTGGAGTTGGCGATCCGTCTCGGCGTCGATCCCCGTCAGGCCGACCAGAACGTGCGCGGCACGGTGGTGCTGCCGCATGGCACCGGCCGCTCGGTGCGCGTGGCGGTATTTGCCAAGGGCGAGAAGGAGCGCGAGGCCCAGGAGGCCGGCGCCGACATCGTCGGCGGCGAGGAGCTGGTCAAGAAGATCCAGGAAGAGGGCTGGCTCGAGTTCGACAGCGCCGTCGCGACGCCGGACATGATGGGCCTGGTCGGCCGCATCGGCAAGGTGCTCGGTCCGCGCGGCCTGATGCCGAATCCGAAGCTCGGCACGGTGACGTTCGACGTCGCCAAGGCAGTCACCGAGCTGAAGGCGGGCAAGATCGAGTACCGCGTCGACAAGGCCGGCATCATCCACCTGCCGTTCGGCAAGGCGTCCTTCGGAGCCGAAAAGCTGCTCGCCAACGTGCACGCGGCGGTCGGCAGCATTCTCAAGGCGAAGCCGTCCTCCTCGAAGGGCAACTACATCCTGACCGTTTCGGTGAGCTCGACGATGGGGCCCGGCGTCAAGGTCAATCCGCTGGCGATTCGTACGCTGGCGGCGTGAGGAGCACATCGTGACACGGGACGAGAAAGTCGCTTCGGTTGCCGAGTTGCACGAACGCTTCAGCAAGGCGAGCGTCGCGCTGGTCGCCGCCAACCTCGGACTGACCGCGGCGCAGTCACGCGCTCTGCGCCGCACCCTGCGCGCCGCGGGCGGCGAGCTGAAGGTCGCCAAGCACACGCTCAGCAAGATCGCGATGCGCGAGACGGCCTACGCCAACTGTGACGGCATCCTGCGCGGGCCGCGCGGCCTGGTGTTCGGCTACGCCGATCCGGTCGCGGTGGCCAAGGCGCTGGTGGATTTCGCCGAGGCCAACCCAAAGCTGCAGATCGACGGCGGCGCGGTCGAGGGCCAGGTCCTCAAGGCGGAGCAGGTCAAGCAGTTTGCCACGATGCCGTCCCTCTCGGCGCTGCAGGCGCGCATCGTGAGCCAGGCGCTGAGCCCCGGCCAGCGGCTCGCGGGCTCGCTACAGGCGCCGGGGCAGCGGTTGGCCGGTGCCATCGCGGCGCTGGTGAAGAAACTCGAAGAGACGAGCGGCGCCTGAGGGCGCGGCGCGTCGGCACATACGTCACGTACAGGAAACGAACGGAGGAAATCATGTCGGAAGCACGCGAGTGGTCGAATGAGGTCAAGGATCTCGGCGACAAGATCATGACGTTGACGCTCCTCAAGGCGCAGGAGCTCGGCGACTACCTGAAGGACGTCCACGGCATCGAGGCGGCGGCCGCCCCCGTCTTCGCCGCCGGGCCGATGGCGGCGGCGGGTGCCGCGCCGGCGGCCGAAGCCGAGAAGGAGGACTTCGCGGTCGTCCTCACCGGCGCGGGCGAGAAGAAGATCCAGGTGATCAAGGTCGTGCGCGAACTCACCGGGCTCGGCCTGAAGGAAGCCAAGGATCTGGTCGACGGCGCGCCGAAGACGGTCAAGGAAGACGTGCCGAAGGCACAGGCCGAGGAGATGAAGAAGAAGATCGAGGAGGCGGGCGGAACGGTCGAGCTGAAGTGAGCGGTCGCACGACGATCACGAGGGCGAAGACATGAGTGTCCGCGTAGCGCACAACGTCCGCCTGCGGCGGAATTTCGGCAAGATCCGCAAGATCATCGACATCCCCAACCTGATCGCGATCCAGCGGCGATCCTACGACGAGTTTCTCCAGCTCGGGCTGGCGGCGGGGGAACGGCGCGAGGTCGGCCTGCAGGGGGTGTTCAGCTCGGTCTTTCCGATCAAGGACTTCAACGAGACCGCGTCGTTGGAGTTCGTGAGCTACTCGCTCGGCGAGCCCAAGTACTCGGTGCCGGAGTGTCACGAGCGCGGCATGACCTTTGCCGCGCCGCTCAAAGTGACCATCCAGCTCGTGATCTGGGACGTCGACCCCGAGACCGGAGCGCGCTCGATCAAGAACGTGAAGGAGCAGGAGGTCTACTTCGGCGAGATCCCGCTGATGACGACCAACGGCACTTTCATGGTCAACGGCACCGAGCGCGTGATCGTCAGCCAATTGCACCGCTCGCCGGGCGTGTTTTTCGACCACGACAAGGGCAAGACGCACGCCAGCGGCAAGTTGCTCTATTCGGCCCGCATCATTCCGTACCGCGGGTCGTGGATCGATTTCGAGTTCGATCCGCGCGACATCCTCTTCGTCCGCATCGATCGGCGGCGGAAGTTCCACGCCACCGTGCTGTTGCGCGCTCTCGGCATGACGACCGAGGACCTGCTGAACTACTTCTATAAGAAGGACACGTTGCTGATCGACGGCAACCGGTTGGCCAAGGTCTTCAAGGCCAACCAGCTGGTCGGCGGCAAGGCGTCACGCGACATCCGCGGCGGCGACAATGCGCTGATCGTGAAGGAAGGCCGCAAGATCACCAAGGCGTCCATCAAGCAGATGGAGACCGCCGGGGTGAAAGAAATCCCGGTGTCGCTCGAGGACATCGTCGGCCGCGTCTCGGCGCACGACGTGGTCGATCCGAAGACCGGCGAGGTCCTGCTCGAGTGCAATCAGGAGCTCGGCACCGAGTTGCTCGATCGCCTGCGCGCCGTTGGCGTGAAGGAGATCGAGGTCCTGTTGATGGACGAGGTCCACGTCGGACCGTCGCTGCGCAACACGCTGCTGCAGGACAAGGTCGCGTCGCCCGAGGATGCGATCATCGAGATCTACAAGCGGCTGCGCCCGGGTGATCCGCCGACGATCGAGACCGCCACCACCTTCTTCAATAATCTGTTCTTCAACCCCGAACGTTACGACCTGTCGCGCGTCGGCCGGCTGAAGCTCAACCATCGCCTCGGCCTCGATGCGCCGCTCGAACAGGGCACGCTGCGCCGCGAGGACATCTTGCAGGTGGTCCGCTACCTGATCGAGCTGAAGAACGGCAACGGGCAGACGGACGACATCGATCATCTCGGCAACCGGCGCGTGCGCGCCGTCGGCGAGTTGGTCGAGAACCAGTACCGCATCGGCCTGGTCCGCATGGAGCGCGCCATCAAGGAGCGCATGAGCCTGCAGGACATCGAGACGCTGATGCCGCAGGAGTTGATCAACTACAAGCCGGTGTCGGCGGTGATCAAGGAGTTCTTCGGGTCCAGTCAGCTGTCGCAGTTCATGGACCAGACCAATCCGCTCTCCGAGATCACGCACAAGCGTCGGCTCTCGGCGCTCGGTCCCGGCGGCCTGACGCGCGAGCGCGCCGGGTTCGAGGTGCGCGACGTGCACCCGACGCACTATGGGCGCGTCTGTCCGATCGAGACGCCGGAAGGCCCGAACATCGGCCTCATCGCCTCGCTGTCGACGTTCGCGCGCGTGAACGAGTTCGGCTTCGTCGAGACGCCGTACCGCGAGGTCGAGGGGGGCCGCGTCACCGAGCGCGTGCGCTATCTGTCGGCGCTCGAGGAGGAGCAGCACGTCATCGCGCAGGCCAACGCTCCGGTCGATGCGAGCGGCGCCTACACCATCGATCGCGTCTCCGCCCGTCGCGGCGGCGAGTTCGTCATGGTTCCGCCGGAAGAGGTGGACTTCATGGACGTCTCGCCGAATCAGCTGGTCAGCGTCGCCGCCTCGCTGATTCCGTTCCTCGAGAACGACGACGCCAACCGCGCCCTGATGGGCGCGAATATGCAGCGCCAGGCGGTGCCCCTGCTGCGCACCGAGGCCCCGCTGGTCGGGACCGGCATGGAGAAGGTGGTGGCGCGCGATTCCGGCGTCACCGTGATCGCGTTGCGCGACGGACTCGTCGAGGCGGTCGACGCGACCCGCATCGTGGTGCGCGCCGACAAGCCGAGCGGCGGCCCGCGCGATCCCGGCGTCGACATCTACAACCTCACCAAGTACCAGCGCTCCAATCAGAACACCTGCATCAACCAGAAGCCCATCGTGCGCGAAGGCGACCACGTCGCGGCCGGCGACGTCATTGCCGACGGCTCGTCCACCGAGATGGGCGAGCTCGCACTCGGCCGCAACGTGCTGGTCGCCTTCATGCCGTGGGGGGGCTACAACTTCGAGGACTCTATTCTCATCAGCGAACGGGTGGTGAAGGAAGATTGCTTCACCTCCGTGCACATCGAGGAGTTCGAGTGCGTCGCGCGCGACACCAAGCTCGGGCCCGAGGAGATCACGCGCGACATCCCGAACGTCGGCGAGGACGCCCTCAAGGACCTCGATGAGAGCGGCATCATCCGCATCGGCGCCGAGGTGCGGCCGGGCGACATCCTGATCGGCAAGATCACGCCCAAGGGCGAGACGCAGCTCTCGCCGGAAGAGAAGCTGCTGCGCGCCATCTTCGGCGAGAAGGCCGGCGAGGTGCGCGACACCTCGCTCAAGGTGCCCCCCGGCGTCGAGGGCACGGTCATCAACGCGCGCGTCTTCTCGCGCAAGGGCGTTTCGAAGGACGAGCGCAGTCGCCTGATCGAGGAGGAAGAGACCGCCAAGCTGAAGAAGGATCAGGAGGACGAGCAGCGCATTATCCGCGAGTCGACCCTCAAGCACCTGAAGAAGCTGTTGGCCGGCAAGGAAGCGGCGGCGCGCGTCACCGACGACCAGCGCCGCGTCGTGCTCGCCAAGGGCAAGGTGATCGAGGCGTCGGACTTCGACGAGATCTCGACCAACCTGTGGGGCGAGATCAAGATCGGCGACGACAAGGTCGAAGAGGAAGTGACGCGCCTCGTTGAGGCGATGCAGGAGCAGCTGTCGCTGATCCGGCTCGCCTTCCAGGAGAAGCTCGATCGCCTGAAGTCTGGCGACGAGCTGCCGCCGGGCGTCATCAAAATGGTCAAGGTTTTCGTCGCCATCAAGCGCAAGCTGCAGGTGGGCGACAAGATGGCCGGTCGCCACGGCAACAAGGGCGTGCTGTCGCGGATCCTCCCCGAGGAGGACATGCCCTATCTCGAGGACGGGTCGCCGGTGGACATCGTCCTGAACCCGCTCGGCGTGCCGAGCCGCATGAACCTCGGCCAGATCCTCGAGACGCACCTCGGCTGGGCGGCACGCGCCCTCGGCGCGCAGTTGGCCATCGATGCGAACCAGAACGGCAAGACCAACGCGACCGCGCTGCGCAAACGGATGCGGGAGCTGTACGGCAAGGATTACGGCGTCTTCATCGACGGCCTGCGCGATGAGGACGTCCTGCGGCTCGCCGCGGGCGCGTCGCACGGCGTGCACACGGCATCGCCGGTGTTCGACGGCGCCTCCGAAGAGGAGGTCTTCGGCTGGCTGCAGAAGGCCGGCTTGCCGGTGACCGGTCAGACCCGCCTGTTCGACGGCCGCTCGGGCGACGCGTTCGCGCACGAGGTCACCGTCGGCATCATGTACGTGCTCAAGCTGCATCACCTCGTCGACGACAAGATCCACGCCCGGTCGACCGGCCCCTACTCACTCGTCACCCAGCAGCCGCTGGGCGGCAAGGCGCAGTTCGGCGGTCAGCGGCTCGGCGAGATGGAAGTGTGGGCGCTCGAGGCGTACGGCGCCGCCTACAGTCTGCAGGAGATGCTGACGGTGAAGTCGGACGACGTCGCGGGCCGCACCCGCATGTACGAAGCGATCGTCAAGGGCGAGAACGTGCTCGAACCCGGACTGCCCGAGTCGTTCAACGTGATGGTCAAGGAGCTGCAGAGCCTGGCCCTCGACGTCGAACTGCTCGAGGAGAAGCGGGACGAGGCCGTCTGAGCGGCCAGACCCGCGGGAGAGCCTATGGAAGATCTGTTCACGCTGTTCGAGAAGCCGAAGAACCCCCTCATCTTCAACGCGCTGCGCATTTCGCTCGCCTCGCCGGACAAGATCCGGTCGTGGTCGCACGGCGAGGTGCGCAAGCCGGAGACGATCAACTACCGGACCTTCAAGCCGGAGCGCGACGGCCTGTTCTGCGCCAAGATCTTCGGCCCGACGAAGGACTACGAGTGCAACTGCGGCAAGTACAAGCGCATGCGCCACCGCGGCGTCGTCTGCGAGAAGTGCGGCGTCGAGGTCATCCAGTCGAAGGTGCGCCGGGAGCGCATGGGGCACATCGAGCTCGCGACGCCGGTGGCGCACATCTGGTTCCTCAAGAGCCTGCCGAGCTGGATCGGGACGCTGCTCGACACCACGCTGAAGGAGCTCGAGAAGGTCCTCTACTTCGAGTCCTACATCGTCACCAATCCGGGCAAGACCACGCTGGTGTACAAAGAGCTGCTCGGTGAACAGAAGTACCGCGCGTCGCGCGAGGAGTTCGGCGACGCCTTCGATGCTGAGATGGGCGCGGTGGCCATCCGACGGCTGTTGAAGGACCTCGACATCGAGAAGCTGTCGCAGGACCTGCGCGTCGAGATGAAGCAGGCGACCAGCGAGGCGAAGCGCAAGAAGCTGTCGCGTCGCCTCAAGGTCGTCACCGCCTTCCGGAACTCCGGCAACCGGCCGGAGTGGATGATCCTCGAGTGCATTCCGGTCATCCCGCCGGATCTGCGCCCGCTGGTGCCGCTCGACGGCGGCCGCTTCGCCACCTCGGACCTGAACGATCTCTACCGCCGCGTCATCAACCGCAACAATCGCCTCAAGCGTCTCAGCGAGCTCAACGCGCCGGACATCATCATCCGCAACGAGAAACGCATGTTGCAGGAGGCGGTCGACGCGCTGTGTGACAACGGCCGACGCGGCCGCGCCATCACCGGGCCGAACAAGCGCCCGCTCAAGTCACTGTCCGACATGCTCAAGGGCAAGAGCGGCCGTTTCCGCCAGAACCTCCTCGGCAAGCGCGTCGACTACTCCGGCCGTTCGGTCATCGTCGTCGGCCCCGAGCTGCGCCTGCACCAGTGCGGGCTGCCGAAGAAGATGGCGCTCGAGCTGTTCAAGCCGTTCATCTACAACAAGCTCGAGGAGCGCGGCTTCGTCACCACCATCAAGAGCGCTAAGAAGATGGTGGAAAAAGAGCGTCCCGAGGTGTGGGACATCCTCGACGAGGTGATCCGCGAGCACCCGGTGCTGCTTAATCGCGCGCCGACCCTGCACCGCCTCGGCATCCAGGCGTTCGAGCCGATCCTCATCGAGGGCAAGGCGATCCAGCTGCATCCCCTCGTCTGCGCCGCGTACAACGCCGACTTCGACGGCGACCAGATGGCGGTACACGTGCCGCTGTCGGTCGAAGCCCAGGTCGAGGCGCGCGGCCTGATGATGTCGACCAACAACATCCTCTCGCCGGCCAACGGCAAGCCGATCATCGTGCCGACGCAGGATATCGTGCTCGGCCTCTACTTCATGACCCGCGAGCGCCCCGAGGCGACCGGCGCCGGCCGCCGCTTCTCCAACGTGGACGAGGTGCGCATCGCCTACGACCACGGCGCCATCGGGCTGCACACGCCGATCAGCGTGCGCATGGACGGCACGCTGGTCGAGACCACCGTCGGCCGCGTCCTGCTCTATGAGATCGTCCCGGCCGAGATCCCCTTCGCCGAAGTCAACAAGGTGATGAAGAAGAAGGAGCTCGGCAACCTCGTCGACCTCGCCTATCGCCACTCCGGCAACAAGGCGACGGTGATCTTCGCCGACAAGCTCAAGGACCTCGGGTTCGAGTTTGCCACCAAGGCGGGCATCTCGATCGCCATCAAGGACATGGTGATCACCTCGCAGAAGCCGAAGCTGCTTGATCAGGCGCGCACCGCGGTGCGCGAGATCGAGGATCAGTACAACAAGGGGTTGATCACCGACGGCGAGCGCTACAACAAGGTGGTCGACATCTGGGCGGAGGTCACCGACCGCATTGCCGAGGAGATGCTGCGCGAGCTGGCGACCGACACGGTGGTCAGCGAGGACGGCAAGTCGTTCACCGTCTCGAGCTTCAATCCGATCTTCATGATGGCCGATTCGGGCGCGCGCGGTAGCGCCCAGCAGATTCGCCAACTCGCCGGCATGCGCGGCCTGATGGCCAAGCCGTCGGGCGAGATCATCGAGACGCCCATCACCGCCAACTTCCGCGAAGGTCTCACCGTGCTGCAGTACTTCATCTCCACGCACGGCGCGCGCAAGGGCCTCGCCGACACCGCGCTGAAGACCGCCAACTCCGGCTACCTGACGCGCCGCCTGGTCGACGTGGCGCAGGATTCGATCATCACCGAGGACGACTGCGGGACGCTCGACGGCATCGAGATGACGCCGCTCGTCGAAGGCGGTGAGGTCATCGAGGGGCTCGGCGATCGCGTGCTGGGGCGTACCGCCCTGGACCAGATCCGCGATCCCTACACCAACGATCTGCTCGTCGAGGCCAACGGCGAGATCACCGAGGACCTGGTGCGCGCCATCGAGCAATCGGGCCTCGAGCGCGTCAAGATTCGCTCGGTGCTCACCTGTCAGTCGCGACAGGGGGTGTGTATCCGCTGCTACGGCCGCGATCTGGCGCGTGGGCACAACGTGAACCTGGGCGAAGCCATCGGCGTCATCGCCGCCCAGTCGATCGGCGAGCCGGGCACGCAGCTCACCATGCGCACCTTCCACATCGGCGGCACCGCCAGTCGGCGCGCCGAGCAGACGACGCTGGAGCCGCGCAATTCCGGCGTCATGAAGTACATCAACGTCAACACCGTGGTCGACAAGAACGGCGATCTGGTGGTCATGAATCGCAACGGCGAGGTCGCGATCATCGAGATCCCGGAACCGGGCCGCGAGCGCGAACGCGAGCGCTATCCGATCGTGTACGGCGCCAAGCTCAAGGTGCGCGACCGCGAGGCGGTGACCGCCGGCCAACTCGTGGCCGAATGGGATCCGTACACCATCCCCATCGTCACCGAGGTGGGCGGCACGGTGAAGTTCGGCGACATCCTCGAGGGCGTCACGATGGAGGAGCGGGTCGACGAGCGCACCGGCCTGTCGACGCGCGTCATCATCGACTGCAAGGACCTCGACAAGCGGCCGCGCATCTCGATCAAGGACAAGGACAACAAGACGGCGAAACTGCCGTCGTCCGAGAACGTCGCCCGCTACCAGATCCCGGTCGGGGCCCACATCGCCGTCGCCGAAGGCGTCGAGCTCTCGCCGGGCGACATCATCGCCAAGATCCCGCGCGAGACGACCAAGACGAAGGACATCACCGGCGGTCTGCCGCGCGTCGCGGAGCTCTTCGAGGCGCGTAAGCCGAAGGAGTTCGCGATCATCAGCGAGATCGACGGCACCGTCTCGTTCGGCAAGGACACCAAGGGTAAGCGCAAGGTGGTGGTCACGCCGGAGGTCGGCGAGCCGCGCGAATACCTCATCCCCAAGGGCAAGCACATCAGCGTGCACGAGGGCGATTCCGTCCGCGCCGGCGAGTCGCTGATGGACGGCTCCCCGAATCCGCACGACATTCTCACCATCCTGGGCGAGAAGGCGTTGGCCAAGTACCTGGTCGACGAGGTGCAGGAGATTTACCGCCTGCAGGGTGTGCGCATCAACGACAAGCACATCGAAGTCATTGTTCGCCAGATGCTGCGCCGGGTGCGCATCAAGGAGGTCGGCGACACCGAATTCCTGGTCGGGGATTCGATCGAGAAGTGGCGCTTCGAGCAGGAGAACGCCCGCGTGCTGGACGACAAGGGCGAGCCGGCCACCGCCGAGCCGCTGCTGCTCGGTATCACCAAGGCCAGCCTCTCGACCGAGAGCTTCATCTCCGCCGCCTCGTTCCAGGAGACCACCAAGGTCCTCACCGAGGCCTCGATCCACGGCAAGGTCGATCACCTCGTCGGGCTCAAGGAGAACGTCATCATGGGCCGGTTGATCCCGGCCGGCACCGGCGTGCCGCAGTATCGAGAGA